>Ga0182792_1000095_pt1 | contig 84461 bp, 73 predicted proteins | sample Passage237B_FD_130497 | JGI IMG/M metagenome (GOLD analysis project Ga0182792, IMG submission 130497) | Cellulose adapted compost microbial communities from Newby Island Compost Facility, Milpitas, CA, USA - Passage2 37B (version 2) (version 2) ...
TATTTAATTTAGGGGGTCAATATCTGCCGGAATGGCAGAAGCTGACCCCGGGGTCAACTTCCCCCGGAATGAGGGGTCAACTTCATCCGGTACGACGGGTCAAGTTCGTCCGGTATCTCTAGTAGACGATGGTGTCAACAGACAGGTGTTGTATTTTTGTGATTTTATTCTTTTATTTTTTTTTGTCTTCAAGCTGCAATTTGTATTTGTTTTCCTTTCATAATAACGTTCCTGGTTGAAGATGAAACATTCTATTGTTTCGTTGCCTGTCGTTATGATTTTGCCCTGTTTATAAGGATTCCAACTGACCAAATTGGTGTATTCTTTTTTTTCTTGGCTTTCTGTATAAGTCGTCCTGGGCCAGGCAGGATAATGCTAGCAAAGTAATTAATGAAAGAATTGTGAGGAAGAAAAATTGTAGGTTCATGAGAGCGTATAAAAGTGTGTAACAGAGTATAATATCTTTGTCTACTCTGAAAATATTACGGTGTTTCAGTGGATTTATTTGCAATAATCCTATTGTAGTCTTCTACCAGTTGTTTAATATTTCTTAAAAATTCCTGGTATTCGCCTCTTTCAAAACGTTTCAAAAATTCATTATCATCGGGAAAAACTTTCCTTATATCAGTAATCGACATTCTTCTCGAAACCCTGAAAATTAAAGAGCCTCTTACCAGAAAGTATCGGTCCAGATTAGGAGTGCTGGTAGTGTTTAACCCCCCGTTCATATAGGTGCCATAATCATCAAATCCATCGATAGCAGTTTCATAAAGTTTTACAACTCCTTCAACGTGTTTCACCATCAGGTAGGACTTGGGGCCGTACGCTAACCTTTCGAAAGGGGCTTTCCCCTCAAGCTCCAGAAAGAGGATGTCTTTGGATTTAATCTTAAACGTTTTTGAGTCGTCGGGTTGAAGTTTGTATTTTATTGTTCCGTTAAAGTAATAGTCATTGTTCCGGTCTATTATATATCCATTGATTGTGTCTTTTAATGTGACAATCTTCCCAGACAGGTAACTGCCTGATCGAACAATACTGTCTTCCTGATTCAGTCCCTGTGCACTTAAACGAACTGATAATAAAGACCAGAGTAGTAGAACCGGTAAAATTAAAGCTGCTTTTTGTTGCATTCCCTTTTTCTTGATGAAGAAGTGGTTACAGATGGTATTTTTCCCCACTTCTTCCAAAAATACAAAATTACCCTGAGTAAAACCGGTTTCGAAAGTGGAAAAGCCTCCCATTTTCTCCCACTTTTCCCAAATTTTGAGGTGTTTTTCGGGTGTCTGAGTTTAATTATCTGATTTTTAGTTAATTGTGTTTATTTTGTCTCTAAGGCTATTCTTTTTACACCTTTTTCATTGGAAAAAATCAGGGCGATTTTGGGTCAATAGTGTAACAAAATGGTGGATAATGGTGTAATTTATCCACAAAGTGGTTAGAAGTGGTAGAAAGTGGTTGATTTTGGAATTTTCTTTTCTATATTTGTATAGGGTGATTCTAGACTAATCCCGATAATAAATGTCCTATTTCTCGAGTGAGTATGACTGTAAGTTGGACGCCAAAGGCAGACTTGTCCTTCCGGCACGCATAAAAGCCAACCTGCCAGAGGCTTCAGAGAATACTATTGTCATTACCCGAGGATTTGAGCCCTGTCTCGTCGTTTACCCGATGAATGAGTGGAAAAAAGTATTTGCCAAAGTATCGGGGCTTAATGAGTTCAATGAAGAGTACAGGAATTTCCAAAGGAATTTTTTTAGAGGAAACTCGGAAGTAGAACTGGACAATAACGGGAGGTTTCTGATTCCAAAGCCCTTGTTGCGACATGCCCAGATAGACAAAGATGTAATTGTAGTTGGTTTGGGAAACAGGATTGAACTATGGAATCCTGATTTATATGAACAATTCCTGATAAAAGATCAACAGGAGTTTGCGAAGCTTGCAGAAAAGTACCTGGGTAACGATCCTGACCAGGCAGATAAAAAATAAAGTATTAGAATGGCATACCACGTTCCGGTTTTACTGAAAGAGTGTGTAGATGGACTGAATATAAAACCTGATGGGATTTATGTAGATCTGACATTTGGAGGGGGAGGGCATTCAAAGGAGATTTTGAAGCATTTGACAACCGGGCATTTGTATTCTTTTGATCAGGATCCCGATGCCAGGAAAAATGCAGAAGAAATAACAAGTAGTTCTTTCACATTTATAGATGCAAATTTCAGATATCTCAAAAGGTATCTGAAGCTTCACGGAGTCACTAAGGTAGATGGAATTCTCGGGGATCTGGGTATTTCTTCACATCAGATCGACGAGGGTACCAGAGGTTTTTCCACGCGTTTTGATGCTGAACTGGACATGCGAATGGATCAGCAGTCTCCTCTTACAGCTAAGGAGATTTTGAGAACTTATAGCGAGGAAAAACTGCATAAGTTATTCGGAATGTATGGGGAGGTTAAAAACGCAAAGACGCTTGCCAATGCAATTATTCAGGCAAGGAACAGAGGAAAGATTGAAACAACAGGAGAGCTCATTTCCATATTGAAACCATTAGCACCACGTGGTGCAGATTTTAAATATGCAGCACAGGTGTTTCAGGCTTTAAGGATAGAAGTCAACGACGAACTGAAAGCACTGGAAGAAATGCTGCTTCAGGCTGGAGAGGTTTTAAACAAAGGCGGACGACTGGTGATCATGTCTTACCATTCGCTGGAAGACAGGCTTGTGAAAAATTATATCGCAAAAGGGAAGTTTTACGGGGAAGTGGAAAAGGATATATACGGAAATTTTACAAGACCTTTTGAACCGGTAAATAAAAAACCTTTGGAAGCCGGAGAAGAAGAAGTAAAAGCAAATCCAAGAGCCAGAAGTGCTAAGTTGAGAATTGCTGAAAAAATATAATATGGCTGAAAATACAGTTAAAGGGCAGCAACGGGAAGAAAAAAGAAATCTGTTTTCCATGATGGGGAACGCCATCAAGGTGGATAAGATTTTTGAAGAAGGTTTACCTGTTAAATACCTTCCTTATGTGCTGTACATAACAGGCCTGATTATTTTTTATATAGGCAATACACACTACTCCGAAAAGACCGTGCGACGAATGGGAAAGTTGAAGACGGAAGTGGATGACCTCAGGGCGGATTATACAACACTTAAGGCTGACTTAATGTACTACAGTAAACAGTCAGAGGTTGCCAAGAAAGTAAGTCAGTTAGGATTAGAAGAAAGTTCGGTTCCACCATATAAGATTGTTATAAAAGACGGTGAATATTAAAAGATCAATAGTGTTGAGAGTCAGAGTGGCATTCCTTGTCGTTCTGTTATTCTCTTTCGCTATCATCGGAAAAATTTTATATATCCAGTTTGTTGAAGGGGATAAGTGGAGAAGACTTGCTGTTGAAAATCTGGTTCAGTTCAGAAAGGTAAAAGCAACAAGGGGGAACATTTATTCAGATAACGGAAGCCTGCTTGCAACATCAATACCTTTTTATAAGGTAGCGATAGACCCGAGAATTGCCGATGAAAAAATATTCAGAAGTGGAATAGATTCATTGTCCAGACTACTGTCGGCCTTTTTTAAGGATAAATCCAGTCATGAGTATAAAAAGAAAATAATGGATGCCAGGGCCAAGAAAGATGTTCAGTATCTGGTGTTGAACAGAAAGATGATCAACTTTCAGGCAAAGAAGGAAATGATGAAGTGGCCGATATTCAGGGAAGGAAGAGCGAAAGGCGGAGTAATATTTGAAAAAGTTGACAAGCGGTTTAGGCCTTTTTCATACCTGGCCATGAGAACGGTAGGTTTTATAAACGAAGAAAATAAGGGTGCCGGGCTGGAATATTCCTTTCAAAGGGAATTGGGTGGAGTAGATGGAGAAGCATTGTTCTTAAAGATTCCGGGAGGTCATTGGAAACCTTTGCACGATGAGTCGGAAGTAAGGCCAAAGCAGGGAGTAGACATCCAGACCACCATCAATATCAATATGCAGGACGTTGCCGAATCATCTTTAATGAGGCATCTTACCGCACATGATGCAGATTATGGTTGTGTTGTGTTGATGGAAGTCGCTACGGGTGAAATCAAAGCGATCGCCAACCTTGGGAAGCAGGCTCCAGGGGTTTATGTTGAAAACTATAACTACGCTGTGGGGAACCAGGGATTAACCGATCCGGGGTCGACCTTTAAACTGGCTTCTGTAATAGCCTTGTTTGAAGATTCGAATATTGAGCTGGAAGATAGCGTGGAAACAGGAAATGGAACATTTGAGTTCTATGACAGAATAATGACGGATTCCAAGCCAGAAGGGCATGGAACGATAACGTTTCTGGAGGCATTTGAAAAGTCTTCGAATATAGGGATAAGTAGAAAAGTAAATGAACATTTTGGGCTTAAACCTCAGAAGTTTATCGATTACATTCATTCCTTAGGGCTGGCAGAGCCGATAGGATTTCAGATGCACGGAGAGGCAAAGCCTTTTATTAAGAAACCTACGGATAAGAGCTGGAGCGGGATCTCGCTTCCCTGGATGTCGATAGGGTATGAGCTGAAAATCTCTCCATTGCAAACCTTAATGTTATATAATGCGGTCGCGAACAATGGCAAAATGATAAAGCCCATAATTGTTAAAGAAACAAAGGTCGCAGACAAAACTTTGAAGTCTTTCAAAACGGAAGTGGTAAGGGAAAAAATATGTTCTGATAAAACGCTTGCCAAAGTTAGAAAGATGCTTGAAGGGGTAGTGGAAAGAGGTACGGCAAGTAATATCAATAATACAATCTATAAGATTGCAGGAAAAACCGGTACTGCTCAGAAAATTAAAAATGGTCAGTATATAAAAGAATATTACTGTTCGTTCGCAGGGTATTTCCCCGCAGATAAACCTAAATACAGCTGTATTGTTGTTATTGATAGTCCAAAGGGATATAAAAAATACGGTAGTGATGTGGCTGCTCCTGTATTTAAAGAAATAGCAGATAAAATCTATGCATCCGATCTTGATTTGCACAAACCGATCGCAAGAGATAAGGTAACTCCGGAACATGGCGTTTTCCCTGTTATTAAAAGTGGCTACCATGAAGATCTGAACTATTTGTGTAACGAGTTGGGAATATCCAATCATTCGGTGAACGATGCAGAGGAGTGGGTTGTGGCGAAGGCAGTAAACAATGCTGTGATGTGGCAGCAAAAAGAACAGATGCAGGGAACGGTGCCCGATGGTCTGGGGCTAACATTGCGAGACGCATACTATGTCTTTGAAAATGCCGGATTAAGGGTAAAACATGCAGGGCATGGCAGGGTCAGCAGGCAGTCTATTTCGCCTGGATCACGATTGGTTAAAGGCAGTACCATTTATATTGAATTGGAATAATGGCTATACTAAAAGATATACTTTATAAGGTGTCACTCGTCTCTATCTCCGGCATTACGGATATAGAAATTAATGCTATTGCTATGGATTCCCGTGCTGTAAAAGAAAAAACACTCTTTGTAGCAGTAAAAGGGACCCAGGCTGACGGACACCAATATGTTGACATGGCAGTTACCAAAGGAGCCATTGCCATTATTTGTGAGGAAATGCCTGCTTCTTTAAAAGAAGGTGTTACTTATATACAGGTAAAAGACAGCAGCGAAGCCTTGGGAATTGTTTCGTCCAATTTCTTTGGCAATCCTTCTTCCAAACTGAGCCTTGTAGGGGTTACAGGTACAAATGGTAAAACGACTACGGTAACCCTTTTACACCAGTTATTCAGGAAGCTTGGATACAACGCAGGTCTTCTATCTACTGTTGAAAACAGGATCAATGACGAGGTAATACCCAGTACACATACTACACCTGATGCAGTTTCCCTGAATCAGTTACTGCATAGAATGGTGGAAGCAGGATGTACGCATTGTTTTATGGAAGTAAGTTCTCATTCGGTGGTGCAGCATCGTATTGCAGGATTGACATTCGCCGGTGGTGCTTTTACTAATATTACTCATGACCATCTGGATTATCATAAAACATTTGATGAATACATAAAAGCTAAAAAAATGTTTTTCGATAATCTCCCTTCAACGGCCTTTGCTCTGGTAAATGCGGATGACAAAAGGGGAATGGTTATGATACAGAATACGAAGGCACACAAATATACCTATGGGTTAAAAACCATGGCAGATTTTAAGGGAAAGTTATTGTCAAATACATTTCACGGACTTGAACTGGAAGTAGACCGGAAAGATGTGTGGTTTAAACTGATTGGAAGTTTCAATGCCTACAATATCCTTGGTATCTACGGTGTTGCGGTGTTGTTGGGAGAAGACAGGGAAGAAGTGTTGAAAGAACTTTCAAGTCTTGAATCTGCGAAAGGAAGATTTGAGCAGATTGTTTCCAAAGATAAAATAACAGCCATTGTAGATTACGCACATACACCAGATGCATTGAAAAATGTATTGGAAACAATTCAGGATTTAAGGCAGGGTAATGAACAAATTATTACAGTAGTTGGATGTGGAGGAAACAGAGATGCAGGCAAGAGACCTGTTATGGCAGATATTGCATGCAAGCTAAGTGATAAAGTTATTCTTACTTCGGATAATCCACGGAATGAAGATCCCATGGAGATCATAGCTCAGATGCAAAAAGGTGTAAGCTTAACAGATCAGAAGAAGGTACTTGTTATTCCCGATAGAAAAGAAGCGATAAAAACAGCTATCGTTCTTGCAGGTGGCAGTGATATACTATTAGTGGCCGGGAAAGGCCATGAAAATTACCAGGAGATTAAAGGGGTAAAGTATCCTTTTGATGATAAAGAAACAGTAAAGGAATTATTTCAACTACTAGGAAAATAATATATGAGAACGATTGGGGCCAAAAAACAGGATCAATTGGTTGAAAAGACGTTTAAGCTTTCTCTTAGCATTATCGAGCTTTATATAGAGCTTATTAAAAATAATGAATTCGAGATATCTGAAAAACTTTTGAGAAGTACCACCAATATCAGAGGTAACGTGGAAGGATCGCTTGCGGCAGTGGATAATCAGGATTACATGGCCAAGATAGCCGTTGCAACCAAAGAAGCTATTGAGGCAAGATACTGGCTGAAGCTTATTCAGATGAAACACACCATTGCCTGGCCAGGAGATTTGTGTGTGGATCAACTGAATGAAATTATCAGCATCCTTGCTTATATGACTCAGAAAGGAACAAGGAGTAATTTAAAACTGGACATTCATAATCTTAACTAAAAATGTTCTATTATCTTTTTAACTACTTAGAAAGAGAATTCGACTTCTTTGGTGCCGGGGTTTTCAGATATATCTCCTTCAGGGCAGGGATGGCAATGATTTTTTCTTTGTTCATCGCAATGTTCTTCGGACCAAAGATGATAAACTTTCTGAGAAAGCAGCAGATAGGGGAAACGATTAGAGATCTTGGACTTCATGGACAAATGGAGAAAAAGGGTACTCCAACAATGGGAGGGATAATCATTATAGCTGCTATTATGATTCCTGCACTGCTTTTTGCTAAAGTAGATAATGTCTATGTTATATTACTTCTGATATCAACCATCTGGATGGGGCTTATTGGTTTTCTGGATGATTATATAAAAGTATTTAAAAAGAATAAAGAAGGTCTTCAGGGAAAATTTAAAATTATCGGTCAGGTAGGGTTGGGTATTATAGTAGGGTTTACCCTTTTCTTTAATGATAATGTAGTAGTGAGAACGTATCTGAATCCTGCTATCCGAAACTCAGATGGATTGATTTCTTCAAACTTTGTGGATCAGAAATCCATGATTACCACCATTCCTTTTTTGAAGAATAATGAGCTGGACTATTCAGAGCTGTTCGATATTTTCGGAGATCAGTTTATATGGGTGTTCTATGTGCTGCTTGTGATCTTCATTATTACTGCTGTATCAAATGGAGCTAATATCACAGACGGTATCGATGGGCTTGCGGCAGGGTCTTCTGCAATAATTGGTGTGGCTTTAGCCATTTTTGCATATGTATCAGGTAATGCCATTTTTGCGGACTATCTGAATATTATGTACATCCCTAATAGTGGTGAAATGGTAATATTTGTCGCCGCGTTTGTGGGGGCTTGTATAGGCTTTTTATGGGTGAACTCTTATCCGGCTCAGGTATTCATGGGGGATACGGGAAGCTTAACACTTGGAGGAATTATAGCAGTATTGGCTATCGCAATCAGAAAGGAGTTATTGATTCCTGTTCTTTGTGGAATTTTCCTGGTGGAAAATTTATCTGTGCTGATTCAGGTAAGTTACTTTAAGTATACAAAGAAAAAATATGGAGAAGGTAGAAGGGTATTTCTAATGTCGCCGCTTCATCACCACTATCAAAAGCAAGGAATGCATGAGGCGAAGATCGTTACAAGATTCTGGATTGTTGGAATTCTCCTTGCAATATTAACCCTGGCAACATTAAAACTCAGATAATCATCAATGGCAAAAAATCTCATCATACTGGGAGCCGGTGAAAGTGGAACAGGGGCAGCACTTTTGGGAAAAGCCAAAGGTTATACTGTTTTTGTTTCCGATAAGGGATTGATTGCTGATACATACAAAGCTGTACTGTCTGGAGAAAGAATTGAGTTTGAAGAAGGGAATCATGATGAAGACAGAATTTTAAATGCGGACTTAATAATTAAAAGTCCTGGCATTCCGGAAAAGAATGACCTGATTAAAGCCATTAGAAAAAAAGGGATTAAGGTTGTTTCAGAGATTGAATTTGCATCTTATTTCACTAATGCAAAGTTCGTCGCCATTACAGGTAGCAATGGGAAAACGACAACCACTCTTTTGACTTATCATCTCCTTAAAAATTTAGGAGTGAATACTGGTCTTGCCGGTAATATTGGAGACAGTCTTGCTAAACAGGTGATAGAGGATAAGTACGATTATTATGTACTGGAGTTAAGTAGTTTTCAGCTGGATGACATGTTTGAGTTCAAAGCACATGTAGCAATATTACTGAATATTACTTCAGATCATCTGGACAGGTATGACTATAAATTTGAGAACTATATAAACTCTAAATTCAGAATACTTCAGAATCAGACAGCATCTGATTACTTTATAACATTCACAGACGATTCTGTGATTTCCGAACAGTTAAAGACCAGAGCGATGAAGCCGCACATGCTTTCTGTATCGCTTTCGGAGAACGAAGGGGAAGGTGGAGGCCAGTCAGGTGATCACCTTAAGTTTACGTTGAAGGGTTCTTCTTTCAGTATCCCTGTCAGAGAACTTCCTTTAAAGGGTAAACACAATATGGTGAATACAATGGCTGCGGTACTGGCGGCCAAAGCAATCGGACTTGATGATAACAGGTTTGTCGAGGCAATGGCTGATTTTAAAAATGCTTCGCATCGTTTGGAAGACGCAGGTGAAATAAATGGAGTGAAGTTTATAAATGACTCCAAAGCAACGAATGTGGACTCTGTATTTTATGCTTTGGATAGTTTCTCAGAACCACTTATCTGGATAGCGGGTGGGTTGGACAAAGGAAACGATTACAGTCAGATTGAAGCTCTGGTAAAAGCTAAGGTAAAGGCCTTGATTTGTATTGGAAAAGACAACTCTAAGCTGCTGGAATTTTTCTCAGGTAAAGTACAGCAAATTGAAGATACAGACAATATAAAGGATGCTGTTCAGAAAGCCTTTGCATCTGCCACTAAAGGTGATGTGGTGCTGCTTTCACCAGCGTGTGCAAGCTTTGACTTGTTTAAGAACTACGAAGACAGAGGCGACAAGTTTAAGGCACAGATACTGGAATTAAAAAAAGAATTAGTAAAGGAATAAAAGAATATGGTAAAAGCCTGGTTACAAAAGAACTTAAAAGGAGATCCTGTGATCTGGGGGATAATCTTTTGCTTTTCCATGATTAGTATCCTGGTAGTGTACAGCGCAGTGGGTAGTCTGGCCTACAAGCACATGAAAGGAGATACAGAGCATTACCTCTTTAAGCATTCTTTACTGGTGTTTTTGAGCCTTGCCTGTATGTGGGTTGCGCATAAGATCGACTATAAGTATTACTCAAAGCTGAGTAAGGTGGGACTTTGGCTGAGTATTCCACTGCTTGTATTTGCTTATTTTAAAGGGGGAGATATAAATGGAGCGAGCAGATGGTTTATTATTCCGGTTATTAATCAGTCGTTTCAGCCATCTGATTTTGCCAAACTTGCATTAATAGCGAACCTGGCAAGTATGCTGGCCAAAAGGCAGGCGAATATAGAAGACTTTAAGGAATCCTTTATTCCTATCGTGTTATGGAGTGGTTTGATATGTGGATTGATTGCTCTGTCTAACCTGTCTACTGCTGTTCTTTTATTCAGCACCTGTATGCTGCTGATGTTTATTGGCAGGGTTCCGTTTAAGTTCCTGGCAATGCTGGTTTTGGTTGGTGCAGTATGTGGAACCATTGCATTAAGACTGGGACAAAGGCTTGAAACGGCCATCAGCAGATTGGAGTATTTCTTTGTTTCGAATGAAATACCGTTCCAGGCTGAGCAGTCTTATAAGGCAATAGCCACAGGGATGATCTTTGGAAAAGGTCCCGGACAAAGTGTTCAGGGAGATTTTCTTCCGCATAGCTATTCAGATTTTATCTATTCCATAATTATAGAGGAGTATGGATTAATAGGGGCACTGGTAGTGTTGTTTTTGTATCTCGCATTGCTTTACAGAGCTATGCTTACAGTTTCCAATAGTGAAAGAGCTTTTGGAGGTCTTTTGTCTGCAGGACTTGCATTCAGTCTGGTTATTCAGGCTATGATCAATATGGGCGTGGCGGTTGGACTTGGTCCGATTACAGGACAGCCACTACCACTGTTGAGTATGGGAGGAACGTCCCTGCTGTTTACTGGAATTTCACTTGGAATCATACTAAGTGTTAGCAGAGGAGATATTTCGGAAACTAACTTTGAATCAAAAAATGTCCTCAAGAAACAAACCGTATAGAGTAATTATTAGCGGTGGAGGTACCGGCGGCCATATCTATCCTGCTATTGCTATTGCAAATGCATTAAAAGCAATCGATAGCTCTGTTGAAATCCTTTTCGTGGGAGCAAAAGACAGAATGGAAATGGAGAAAGTTCCTGCTGCCGGATATAAGATAGAGGGCTTATGGATAAGTGGAATTCAAAGGAGGTTGACCGTTGATAATTTATTGTTTCCTGTAAAAGTGCTTTCCAGTATCTGGAATGCAGGAAAGATCATAAGTTCATTTAAACCGGATATTGCTATAGGAGTAGGAGGTTATGCAAGCTGGCCTTTGTTGTTTGCAGCCAACCTCAGGAAAATTCCTACAATGATTCAGGAGCAGAATTCGTATGCCGGCGTTACCAATAAGCTGTTAGCCAAAAATGCCAGCAGAATTTGTGTAGCTTATGAGCGGATGGAGAGATATTTTCCAGCCGATAAACTGGAGTTAACAGGTAATCCGGTAAGGAAAGATATTCTTGATTTTGAGAATAAAAAGCAGGAAGCCTTTTCTTATTTCAATCTTAAAGAAGGAAAGCCTGTATTATTAGTCATAGGCGGAAGTCTTGGCGCAAGAACTTTGAATAACAGTATTCTTTCCCGTATAGATGAACTAAAGGAAAGTGGTGTTCAGGTGATCTGGCAAACAGGGAAATTCTACTATCAGAAAATGAAAGAGGAAGCGGAGAAGAAAGATAATCCGGATATAAAGGTGCTGGAGTTTATCAGTAGAATGGATCTGGCGTATGCTGCTTCCGATGTTGTAATATCAAGAGCCGGAGCGCTTTCTATTTCAGAGTTGTGTCTGGTGGGGAAACCCTCTGTACTGGTTCCGTCACCCAATGTAGCAGAAGATCATCAGACCAAAAATGCAATGGCATTGGTAGAAAAGAATGCCGCTTTAATGGTAAAAGATATTGAAGCATCAGAGAAGATGGTATCTGTAGCTCTGGAGCTATTGAAAGATACAGACAGGCAAAAGGTGCTTTCACAGAATATTAAGACATTAGGTAAACCTGATGCTGCCAATCATATAGCTCAGGAGGTGATCAGGATTATTGAAGGGAAAAGTTGAAGGGCGAAAAGTTTAAAGCTGAAAGTTAAGAGTAATACAATTAAAGGTCTGATTTAGACTCTGGCAGTCAATAAAGTCCTTTTCCTTTAGGGGAAAGATTTAGGATGAGGTCCTTTAAGTTGTAAGTATAGATTCTTGAAAGAGTTAAAGCAGATAGAAGTATAACCGTTTGAAATTGGAAAAGTTTAACAACGTCTATTTTATTGGTATAGGCGGTATTGGTATGAGTGCACTGGCAAGGTGGTTTCGCAGAAATGGGTACCATGTGGCCGGATATGACCGTACCAGAACTGCATTGACCGAGCAGCTTGAAGCGGAAGGGATGCTTATTCATTATGAGGATGATGTTAAACTAATTCCATTAACATTTATTGACGATGCATTAATCGTTTATACTCCTGCAATACCTGCCGATCATAAGGAGCTTAATTATTTTAAAGCACAGGGTAGGAAATTGTGGAAGCGATCCGAGATTCTCGGGATGATTACGGAGAAGGTTTTTACTGTTGCTGTTGCCGGAACGCATGGAAAGACCACCACCTCTTCCATGGTAGCGCACATATTAAAATATGCAGGTAAAAATGTATTTGCTTTCGTTGGAGGTATTACTCAGAATTATAAATCAAATCTTCTGATTGGAGATAAAAAGGCTGGAAAGCAGATAATGGTAGTGGAGGCAGATGAGTATGACCGGTCTTTTTTGAAATTGAATCCATCTATTGCGGTTATTACCGCTATGGATCCTGATCATCTGGATATCTATAAAGATGAATCGGATTTTGTGGAAACCTTTAATCTGTTTGCAGGACAGGTAAAAGAGGAAGGGGTTGTTTTTGCACAAAAAAGTTGCCCGGTAAAAATACAGAGCAATAATAAAACCCTTAAGTTTTATGGAACAACAGATTCTGACTTTTTTCCTGTTAATAAGAGAATTGAAAATGGATACTTTACGTATGATTTAAAAACACCTTCAGAAACCTTTACTAATATTGTTTTGGGTGTTCCCGGAGATCATAATGTTCAGAATTCCATTGCGGCATTTGCGGTGGGACTTCAGCTAGGGATTCCGGCTGAAACAATTAAAAATGCCTTAAAGGAATTTAAAGGAGTAAAGCGTCGGTTTGATTATATCTACCGGTCTGAAAAGATTACGTATATAGATGACTACGCGCATCATCCAACGGAAATAAAGGCGTTTTTGAGTGCTGTAAAAGAAGTGTACAAAGACAAAAAGGTTACAGCTGTTTTTCAGCCTCATCTTTTTTCAAGGACACGGGATTTTATGGATGAGTTTGCAGAAAGTTTGTCCATTGCAGATGCGTTAATTCTTCTTGATATCTATCCTGCAAGAGAGTTGCCGATACCAGGGATAACCTCTTCGGTTTTACTTGACAAAATAAATCTGACAGAGAAAAGGTTAGTGGCAAAGTCAGAATTGATCAAGATACTGGAAGGAACAGATACAGATGTACTGGTAACGATAGGGGCAGGAGATATAGATCAGTTTGTAGAACCAATTAAGAACTTACTTGAAAAAGAAGCCGGTTGTTAAGCGTTACAGGGTAAAGAGGAAGGTGTATTATGTCCTCGGATCCATTGTCTTTTTCTCTCTTATCAGCTTTGTTGAAAAAAAACAGGCAGATAAAGAGGTTAAAGCAATCAATGTTCATATCGATTATGAATATGATAATTATTTTGTAACAGAGGAAAGAGTATTAGACTTAATTTCAAAGAATGGAAGCGACCGTATCATTGGTGCTTCGTATAATGATATTGATCTTAAAACGCTTGAATTGAGAATAAAAAGTCATAAATTTGTAGAAGAAGCGCAGGTATATAAAGATCACAAAGGAAATCTGACAGTTGAAGTAAGGCAGTGCAGACCAATAGCAAGGGTTTTACAGTCTGACGGACCACATGCTTACATAGGAAGTACAGGCAATACATTATCAACTTCAGATGCATTTACAGCAAGGGTATTACTGATAGATGGAGCAGGGGCCGCTAAACTAACAAAGAAAGAATATCTTGAATCAGATGAAGGTAAACCTTATCTGAATCTTATAAAATTCCTGGATCAGGATAAGTTCTGGAAAGCACAGATCGCGCAGCTGACAATAGATAGAAATGGGGACATTTCTATGTATACTCAAATCGGAGACCAGCTAATAGTATTTGGTAAGCCGGAAGAAATAGAGAGTAAATTCAGGAGGCTGAAGATTTTTTACAAAGAGATTCTTCCGACTCAAGGATGGAACTCTTACAATAAAGTAAATCTAAAATTCAAGGATCAAATTATTTGTGAATAATATTATTACTTTTTACATCCTATGCAAAAAGATAAAATAGTAGTCGGTTTAGATATTGGTACAACCAAAATCTGTGCTATTGTGGGCCGCAAGAATGAGTACGGAAAGCTGGAAATTCTCGGAATGGGAAAAGCTGTTTCCGAAGGTGTGATCCGTGGGATGGTAACTAATATTAATACCACAGTAAATGCTATAACAAAAGCTATTAAAGAAGCTGAGGAAGCATCAGGTATAGATATAAAGGTGGTCAATGTTGGAATTGCAGGGCAGCATATAAAAAGTAGTATGCATCATGGCAGCATTACCCGCCATAGCACGGATGATGAAATCACTGTGGAAGATATTAACAGACTGACCAATGACATGTACAAAACAGTTATGCCATTTGGTTGTGAAATCATTCACGTGATGCCACAGGATTATATTGTTGATTACGAGGAAGGAATTAAAGATCCTGTTGGAATGACCGGTATCAGACTGGAAGCCGATTTCCATGTAATCACTGCACAAACCAATGCCATTAGCAATATCAATAAATGCGTGTTAAGGTCTGGACTGGAAATTGATAACCTGATTCTTGAACCATTGGCTTCAAGTCTTGCGGTTTTAAGTGATGAAGAAAAAGAAGCTGGTGTAGTACTGGTAGATATCGGTGGCGGTACAACCGACATTGCGATTTTCCATGACAATATTATCCGTCATACAGCCGTGATACCTTTCGGAGGTAATATTATTACTTCTGATATTAAATCAGGTTGTAATGTAATGCAGAATCAGGCGGAGTTATTAAAAATAAAATTCGGAAAAGCCATGGCCGAAGAAGCCAGTGGAAATGAAATTGTTTCAATACCTGGTTTAAGAAACAGACCTCCAAGAGAAATTTCAATAAAGAATTTATCTCATATCATTCAGGCAAGAATGGAAGAGATTATAGAGCTTGTGCATTCTGAGATAATCTGTTCAGGTTATGAAGGAAAACTTGCAGGTGGTATTGTGATCACTGGTGGTGGATCTCAGCTGCAGAATGTGAAGCAGTTATTTGAATACATGACAGGGATGGATGCAAGAATCGGGTATCCAAACGAACATTTAGGAAAGAGTAAGGTGGAAGCCGTTAAGAGTCCAATGTATGCAACTTCTGTAGGTCTTGTGCTGGCAGGTTTCCGTGCGATTGACGACAGAGATAACAGATATATGGAAATGGATTCAACCGAAAAACAGGTGAATCAGCAGAAGAAAAAGGAAGACAACAGTACTCAGTTTTTAAGAAGAATCATTGACAGGACCAAAGGTCTTCTGATCGACGATCTGGGAGATAAAGGGGATTATTAATCAAAAGAAAATTATTAATTTTGTAATAAAACCTGACTGTTATAGTTTAAGTATTTAAAATTCAAAGTAATCAATATAACTCTTAATAGAAGCATTATGTCACAGCTTTCTTATAAGTTCGATTTACCCAGTCATCATAAATCCATCATCAAGGTTATTGGTGTTGGTGGTGGGGGAAGTAATGCTGTCAATCACATGTATGGCATGGGCATCAAAGATGTAGAATTTGTTGTCTGCAATACCGATGTCCAGGCGCTTAAGGCAAGTCCTGTACCTACCAAGATTCAGATTGGGGTCAACCTGACAGATGGACTGGGAGCTGGTGCAAATCCTGAAAAAGGAAAAAATGCTGCTATTGAAAGTAAAGAAGAGATCCGTGAATTTTTAAGCAATAATACCAAGATGCTTTTCATCACCGCAGGTATGGGTGGTGGTACAGGTACAGGAGCTGCACCTGTAATTGCAAAGCTTGCGAAGGAAATGGATATTCTTACGGTTGCTATAGTAACAGTTCCGTTTTCATTTGAAGGTAAAAAGAAAAGACTTCAGGCAGATCAGGGAATTGCTGAATTAAAGCAATATTGTGATACAGTTCTTATTATTCTTAATGATAAATTAAGAGAAATATATGGTAATCTTGCGATCAGAGATGCATTTGCTCAGGCTGATAATGTCCTGACCAATGCCGCTAAAAGTATTGCAGAGATTATCACGGTAACCAGTGAGGTCAATGTTGACTTTGAGGATGTTAAAACCGTTATGTCCAACTCTGGTGCTGCGGTAATGGGGTCTGCCGTTACCAATGGTGAAAACAGAGCAAGACGTGCGGCAGAAGAGTCCTTGTCATCACCATTGTTGAATAATACAGATATCCACGGTGCGAAGAAGATCCTTCTTTCAATTATGTCTGGAGATCAGGCACAGCTTACCATGGATGAGCTTTCTGAAATCACTGATTACATTGAAGAAAGAGCAGGAGACGATGCTGAAGTAATATTCGGTGAAGGTATTGATGCTTCTCTTGGTGATCAGATCAGGGTAACGGTTATTGCTACAGGTTTCCAGGAAAAGGAATCTGTACCAGCTACTAAAACTGTGATTGACCTTGAGTCTGAGCGTCAGATAAATGTTGCGAAGCGCGAGAGCCTGCCACCTCAGCAGTTTACTACGCCTCCTGTTAACAAAGTAGAAACGCCGACTCCTTCCAGTCAGAATACTGTTAGAAGAAACCCTGGCGAAACCTTGTCTTTTGAATTCGACAACCAAAAGCCTCAATCCCCTGAAATGAGAAGTTATGATTTTCAGGATGAAAGAAGGTATACAGAATCTTATTTCGAAGGACCCAGAAAAACAGAGGAAGCTCCAAAATATCATTCCTATGAAATGAAAAAAACTCAGACGAATGAGGAGCTGAATTATGAAGAAGAGAGAAAGAGATTGCTTATGCAACAGGCCAATGAAAGAATTAAAAAGCTCAAAGGCCTAAGTAGTATGAACACTTCTATGAACCCTGAAGAATTCAAAGAAAAGCTGGATGTTCCTGCTTATATGAGAAAAAATGTTAATCTTCAGGATTATCCTCATTCTTCTGAAAGAAATATTTCAAGGTTCAATCTAAACGATGATAACGAAATTCTGGGAAACAATAAGTTTCTTCATGATAATGTAGATTAACGAGCAGAGTAAAATTATTTTTTGTCAAAAGTAACCCTAAAACGAAAGCCTTGTCCACGGACAAGGCTTTTCTATATTAAGGCTGTTCTTATTTACAGGCGTTGTTATAATAGTTATTTAATGTTGAACTTATAGATCTCCGGAATTGAAGAAGTGCCTTCTATGTTAACATTAAGGTCATTTAGGGAGCCATTGGCAATATCATAAACCCATCCATGTATAATGGGGAATTTCCCGTTTTTCCACTCCTCTTGAATAACAGACATTTTAGAAAGGTTGTACACCTGCTCTATAACTACGAGTTCTACCAGTCTGTTGAACTTACCGTGTTCATCCGGTATGGCATTTAGTTCATCCTGATACTTTTCGTAAATGTCTTTGATGTTGCTAAGCCAGTTATCGATTAATCCCAGTTTCTGATTTCCCATGGCTGCTTTTACCCCACCGCATTCGTAATGCCCGCAAACGATAACGTGTTTCACTTTTAGTACGCTTACGGCATATTGAAGCACACTCATCAGGTTGAAGTCTGTTTTTATAACAAGGTTGGCTATATTTCTGTGAACAAAAATCTCTCCGGGGTCTGTCTGGGTTATTTCATCTGTTGCAACACGACTGTCCGAGCATCCTATCCATAAAAATTTGGGAGCCTGTCCCTTCGCCATTCTTTTAAAGTAATCAGGGTCAAGCTCCGTCCGTTGTTTTACCCATTCTTTGTTTCTGTTCAGAAGGGCATGAAAGGCATTTTCGTCTGAGTCTAGTTTGTATTGGGTTTTAATGAGTTCTGTTTTTCTATGGATGTGTTCAGAGGCAATTTTAAAGTCTTCAATGACTTCCGCAATATCGTTGTCAATAAACGAGGCTTTAGAGCCGTCGATCACAACCTTTTTATTTTTGGGGATTTTGTTAAGCTTGGTGATAAGCTGAGGTTTATTGAGAAAAGAAACATCTTTGTTTAATCGCACATATACCGTGTCGTCTGAGCCGTCTGCTTCAACAGAGATGGCTGAATGAAAGTTGGTTCTGACCACAGCTATCACGCCGGCTATGCTTCCTATCAGGATTCCTATAAGGAGGTTGGTAGCAAGGGTTGCAATAATGGTAATGGCAAATGGTATAAAAGAGGCCCAGCCTAGAGAGAATTCTTCTTTTATAGTTGAAGGACTGGCTAGTTTGTAACCCACGCCAAGAAGTACAGCTGCCAGCACGCCAAGTGGTACATGGTGCATGTACTGCGGGATCAGAAATACAGCTAAAAGCAGAAAGATTCCGTGAATGATGGCTGAAGCTTTTGTTTTGGCGCCTGAGTCTGCATTGGCCTTGCTTCGTACAATTAATGCTGTTAACGGTAGGCCTCCTAAAAATCCTGAAACAATGTTCCCAACACCCTGAGCAAACAATTCATGGTTTACATGTGGTTGTCTCTTGTGAGGGTCAATTTTTTCAAGCGCTTCCAGGGTTATGAGACTCTCCACCGAAGCCACCAGTGCAAGGGTGAAGGCCAGGTAGTATATTTTTCCGTTAAGCAATAACGAGAAGTCAGGGAATTTAAACCCATGAAACAGATTGGTGTCAGGAATAGAAACTAGTTCACTGTCCGGAAGCTCTATGTTGAAATTCAGATTAAGAAACGCATAGAACAGGGTTCCTGAGAGCATTGCAACAAGAGCAGAGGGAAACCATGAATATTTTTTCTTTAATACCAGGTCCCAGAATATATAAACCCCCAGACTTACCAGGGTGATTAAAAACACATAAGGGTTAATGTTTTCCAGTGCATTGGTAATCATTGAAAACTTACTGTGTTCGCCTGAGTCCATAAACTCATCGACTTCAAAAATTTTGGAGTGGTATCCCAGTGCGTAGGGAATTTGTTTCATTATCAGAATGATCCCTATTGCCGCAAGCATTCCTTTTATAACCGAGGAAGGGAAAAAGTAGGCAATGATACCAGCTCTTATTGCGCCAAAAAGGATTTGCAGCACACCGGCAAGAACGATGGCAACGGTAAATGCTTCAAAGCTGCCCAGATCTTTAACAGCTCCTGCTACAATAATGGCCAGACCAGCTGCGGGACCGCTTACACTTAGCTGGGATTTGCTGATTAAAGACACTACAATACCTCCTACAATTCCGGCGATGATGCCGGAAAACAGGGGAGCGTTGGATGCCAGACTTAACCCGAGACACAATGGCAGGGCTATGAGAAAGACAACCAATCCGGAAGGTAGATCGTGTTTTAAATCGGAAAACTTGTACTGTACCATAAACTGTAAAATGCTCTTTTGTATGAAAAGTTTATCTATAAAGGCATGGACCTATACCAGTTGTCCAATGTAAAATAAAAGTTCTGTACGTCGCTGGACGGCAGATGTTTTAAAACTCTAAAAACGCTGTAACCTGATTTTCTATCAGGCTTGCAACAAACGGGTCGAGGATTACCCCATCTTTAAAATTGTTTTCTACCCTTGGTATTCTTGGCTTAATGGCAAGTACGTTCATGCCCAGATAATTCAAAATATCTGTAAGATGGCTTAGTGCGAGGGCTGCTCCCATTACTCCTGAAGAGATGCCCACAAGAGCTCCTTTTTTGTTTTTAAATGTATTAGGATAACTCAAACCATCAATAAAGCCTTTTAAAACTCCGGGAAAGGAGTTGTTGTATTCCGGAACAATAAATACAAACTTGTCGGAATTTTTTATGTACTCTGTTAAAGTATTAAACTCCGGGTCCTTACCAGTGTTTTCATACAGAGCGGAGAAAATAAAACGTTCAGGCAATTTGCTTAGATCGAGAATCTGACTTTCTGCTCCGTGGCTTTCTAAAAGCTTTTTATAGTATTCTGCAATTTTAATCGAATTAGAGGGGACTCTGTTTGTCCCTGATATTATTGTAATCATAAATATAGTTGCCCTGTACCTGTAAGGATTTGATACTATTGATCTTTCCGGAGAGGCTTTAAACTTATTTTATACTACTAAATAAACTATAAAATTTTCAGAAATGTAAATATTTAAGAAAAAAGTGAGGCTGTTAAGCCGTTCACAAGTTTGAAATGGATACCACCTGGCTGATTGTTTGTATCAGGTAAAACACGGAATGCTATTGATATAGTTTATTTAAACTGTTATCTTCTGGGTCTTTGTGTTCATTAAAGGGGAAATCGTGATTTTGTTAGAAGACTTTTGTTGGGAACAGCCGATCAGTAGTTAAAGACGTTCCGGTGTTGTTACTGATAAGGTATCCGCAGAAGGCTAAATAAATTTGTAATACACATAAGTGTTCCTTAATATTAAGATTGTCTCATTTTTAACCGTGTAGTTCCAGGTAGCTACGAGTAGTAAGTGCAACCTGGTATTTGTTAAACTTTGTAAATTAGTAATAATGAAAAAAAAAGTATCCCTTTCTATTCTTACGTTTTGGTTTGCGTTGAATACGTTTGCACAAACCGATAGTTTGAAAACTTCTGTAAGTCAAAATCTTCAGGAAGACCGGCCATTGAAGTTTTCACTGAATAAGGATGGATCAAGATATTTTCAGGTAACCTTTTTAAATCAAACCTGGGTAAGGTTTAACGAAAGCAATCCGGGAAGTACAGTATTTGGCGACAGGGAGAATCATACGTTTGATATAGGACTGAGGCGTACACGTATTCAGATGTATGGTCAGATAACCGACAGAGCTTTTGTCTATTTTCAGTTCGGAATGAATAATTTTAACCGAAATTATCAGATGGATAATAACAGAAAGATTCAGTCTTTCTTTCATGATGCCTTAGGAGAATATCGGCTTACCAAAGGAAATGAACTTAAACTTGGAGGGGGGCTCACCATTGCCAATGGATTGTCACGATTCTCTAATCCGAGTGTAGGCACGATTATGACACTGGATCTTCCGGTTTTTGCACAGGCTACTGTCGATCAGACCGATCTTTTTTCCAGAAAACTTAGTGTTTATGCACGCGGCCAGTTGGGGAAGCTGGATTACAGGGTAGTACTGAGCGACCCCTTTTCAATCAACTCCGCTGGAACAGCCATTGCGACCAATGCGAACGGGGCAGTTCAGGTAATAACCAAAAATAAACCTAACGATAAAGATGCTACATTTGCCAATGTCGGTCATTCTTATCAGTACCAGGGCTATTTCTCCTATAATTTCTGGGAAAAGGAATCGCATCTGACACCGTATATGACAGGAACTTACCTTGGTAAAAAGAAAGTATTAAATATCGGAGCAGGGGCCATTTACCAGCCCAAGGCTATGTGGAGGCTTAACGAAGACTCGCTTACGACCTATGATGACCTTTTTTTATGGAGTGTCGAGGGATACCTGGATACTTATCTGAACAAGGACAAAAACGATGCTATTTCCTTTTACCTTGGATATTTCAATTACAATTTCGGAAAAAATTATTTGAGGTATAATGGAATAATGAATCCGGCAAATGGTCTGACTGATGGTACCTATGCACCTTCTGCCTCTTTTGGTAATGCAGTACCCATGATGGGAACAGGTCAGGTAATCTATACACAGCTTGGATATTTATTGCCACATCAGGCTGGAAAACCGGGAATTATGCCGTTTATTAGTTATACTCGTTCTGATTTTGATAAACTTAAAGATCCGGTAAATCTTTACGATATTGGGGTAAATCTTTTAATGAATGGTCATAAATCAAAATTGTCGTTTGATTATCAAAACCGACCAGCCTATAATGCAGATTTTAAGGTTGGCCAAAGAAAAAGCTGTTTCATTTTGCAGTATCAGCTGTTTATTTAATGCCATTATATTGTAATATTGCTGTGTAGAGGGGAAAGAAGGCATTAAAAGCCTTCTTTTCCTGTATTAAGGAATAGGTTTAGTTAGTAGATTATGAAAATACTAATAATTGAAGATGAAAAGGAGCTGCGACATGACATGGTAAGTTATCTCTCTCATGAAGGGTTTCTATGTGAATCGGCCAGGAACTACAGCGAAGCAATAGAGAAGATAGGGGTCTATGAATACGATTGTTATGTAGTGGATATCATGTTGCCGGGAGGAACAGGCCTGGATCTTGTTAAAGAAATAAAGGCTCAAAGGCACCAGGGGGGGATTATAATTGTTTCGGCCAAAAATTCCATAGAAGATAAAATTACCGGGCTGGGTATCGGCTCTGATGACTATCTTACCAAACCTTTTCATTTATCTGAACTGAACGCCAGAATAAAATCAATAATCCGGAGAAGGAGTTTTAGTGGTAATAATGAAATTCAGTTTAATGAAATTCGTGTATTGCCGGATTCCAGGCAGGTGTATGTCGATGGAAAAGAGGTTGCGCTAACTGCAAAGGAATACGATCTGTTGTTGTTTTTTATCGTGAATAAAGGGAGGGTTATCCCTAAGGACTCCATCGCAGAACATCTTTGGGGGGACTATATGGATCAGGCCGATTCGTTTGATTTTATCTATACCCATATAAAAAACTTAAGAAGAAAGCTGGTACAACATGGGGCCAAAGATTATCTCAACACTGTTTACGGTATAGGATATAAGTTTCAGGCCGAATGAAATTATTGCAAAGAACTACCTTATATTACCTCCTTTATTCATTTTTCATATTTGGAGTAGGTACCATTCTTTTCTATATTTTTATCAAGATCATTCTCTGGAATGGAATAGATGAAGCAATTCATCAGGAAAAAAATCAGCTTGTAGCCAACCTCAATTATGAAAAAATCGGTGAGGGACTCCAGCCCAGTAAAGATGTTTTGATAGTGCCGGCAGAGGAAGGAGAAGTAAAAGAAGATCGTTATAACACTGTCCTTTTATATGATTCGCTTGCTCAGGATTACGTCGATTACAGACAGCTTACTTCTTATCATAAAAACGGAGACGACTGGTATAAGGTGGTTATAAGGCAATCCCTGGTAGAGGCCGAATCGTTACTGAACAGTATTTTGCCGGTTGAAATTGGTCTTTTTTTGGTTCTGTTAGGAGGAGTAATGCTAATGAACAGGTTTATCCTGGCTAAAATATGGCAGCCTTTTTATGTTTTACTGGATAAGCTGAAACAATACAATCTCGAAACGACGAAAGTTATCCCTTATGAATCAACAGATATCCTTGAATTTCAGGAGCTGAATAAAAGTGTCGAGAAAATGACTGAGCGGATTTATAAGGATTTTCTGGCTCAAAAGGAATTTAATGAAAATTCCTCTCATGAAATGCAAACGCCCCTTGCTATCATAAAAAGTAAGCTGGAGCTGATTATTCAGTCTAAGAATCTTACAGAGCAGGAGATGATTCATATTCAGTCGATATTTAATGCGGTTAAAAGACTGACTTTATTAAACAAGGGATTGCTATTGTTAAGTAAAATAGAAAACCGTCAGTTTACGGAAAAAGAAGAGGTGCGTGTCGGAGAGTTGCTGCGTTCCATCTTTAATCTTCTGGAAGAGCAAATTATTGATAAGAATCTGTCCGTTGAATTGTCTGTTAAAACCCAGGTGCCACTTTTAACCAACAGGGTTTTGATAGAAGGGTTGTTTAGCAACCTTGTATCCAACTCCATAAAGCATAATATTGCCAATGGAAAGATTGTGGCAGAACTTACGGATCGACAGTTTAGAATCACGAATACCGGAGGACAGCTCCACACACCTGCGAGTGAGCTGTTTGAACGTTTCCGTAAAGATTCCTCTTCCGAAAATTCGGTAGGGCTTGGGTTGTCTATCGTAAAGAAAATATGTGACTTCCTGGATTATAAAATTGTCTATCATCATCAGGGCGAGATGCACACCTTGATCGTCGATTTTAAATAGCAGTGTAACTATGTTACAACCCTAATAAGTGCTCTTCAACTACACTCCAGTCGGTAAACTTCAGCGCTGGTTTTAAATGAGATAAATCAGGAGAGCCAAGATAGAGTTCATCAAACTCAATGCCATTTGCATCCAGCCATTCAAGTGTTATTTTACCAATGTTTTTGATGCCCGAATTGTATGTAGAAAGGTGACGTCTGGTGAGAATAATAATATAATGCCCGGCCTTTCTGAGTTTTTTAATCTTTTCTTTAGCTCCCGGAAAAGGAAGTAAGTTTTCAAATGTTTCGTTTTCTTTTTTGATGGGACATATTGTTCCATCCAACGCTATAAATATTCTCATCAATCTATTTTCCCTCTTTTAGATAGAACTGTATTTAGGTAGTTTGGTTAAGCATGTTACTAAATCCTGGGGAAGAACAATTTTGAGAAGCAGGCTGTTTTTTATAAAAGGATATATTTGTTTACGATAATTCTTTGTTTGTCATTAGTTTTGAGGCTGTACATCTTCGCTATCTCATCCTCTGAAGATTACAGCCTCATTTGCTTTTAGCTTTTTGAGTAAACTTTTTTATCGAGATAATCCTTTATTATCGTCTGAAATATTTCAGCTTTTCGTTCCCAAGAGTTGCCTCGCGCCTGTTCGTACCTCCGTTCCTTCTTTTCTTTTGAATCAAGTGTTAGTTCTTCTTTAATAGACTTAAGCATTTCTTCTTTGGAACTGCAGAACTTTACTACATCTTTGTATTCTTTGATAATGTTGTAGTTGTAAGTAATAACAGACTTTCCTGCGGAAAGGAACTCGTTTATTCCTGCCTCAAGGGGAGGAGGAGAGTCACTTGTATTTAATAATATGCCAATGTCAAATCCTGCTATGAGGTCGGTTAAAACATCAGGTCTGAGGCAGTCTGTATGCGAAAAATTAGAATAGCGTTCAAGTTTTTTCAGAATGGAGGTGTTCTCCACTTTTCCGCAAAAGACAAAGTTGATGTCGCTTAAGTTTTCCAGAAGAAATGTTGCTGTGTCGATATCAAAATTCTCATCTATTGTTCCGATAGATCCGATGGTTATCAATTCCGAAGCGGGCAAAGCTTTGCTACGCTGGTAGTAGTCTTCAAATCGCACTCCGTTTCGAATGAGAAATGTGGCATCTTTGGAGCATCTGATTTTGTTATACAAAACTTCCGTATTGGCAAATACGATGTCACAGGCATCGATGTATTCCTTTTCAAATAAGGTTTGTTCGTTCGACTTTTCTGTTTTAGAGTTAGCGTAAGTGTAGTATACATTAAGGTGTTCGTTAAACTTCTTTAAGAGTGCATAGCCATAATCGGCATTAGCTCCTGAAATAAAAATAATGTCTGAAAGATTTAAGAAATGAATAGTCTTCCGGATTTCTGTTTCCAGAATGCGGGCATTGAACCCTAGAAGTTTTTGATAAATATCTTTGTCTTTTACCTTGTTTATGGGCAATACAGGAGGGGGCGTCAATAGATAAACCGGTGATCCTGTCCTTGATTTTTCTACTCTTAATCTCTTTTCAAGATTAAGTATTTTTCGCACGGGTACCTCCCGGTTCCCTTTAATGCTATCAAAGATATCGCTAATGGAATATTGGTTTTCTATATATAAGACGGTATTCTCACGACTCAACTGATGCATAATTTCTATCAGGGGAGTAGAATTGTCGCATTGCCAGTGTTCATTTCCGAGGCATATAAATGTAAGGCCTTTTGTCATACACGTACTGTTTGAATTTCAAACCGGGGTGCCTCATAAAAGTTTGTTAAGTTCAAAATTTAGCATGGGCAGGATTGAAGTTTCTCTTAAGATTGATTCTGCCAGTCTGGTAAGGGATGGGTATTGTAAATTGTTCTGAGAAAAATTAATTTGAAATAGGAAATTGAAAATGGATAAAATTAAAATACTTGCACTGGGAGATTCTTATACCATAGGTGAGGATGTTCCTCAGGAAGAAAGCTGGCCTTATATTCTGAAACGTACTATCGAAAACCAGGGGTGTGTTGTGGAACTTAAGGTTATTGCTAAAACTGGTTGGACAACGGATGAGCTTGATGCTGCAATAGACCAGGCCTCTATCGAAAAAAAGGAATACGATCTGGTTTTTCTTCTTATCGGAGTGAATAACCAGTATAGAGGGTATGCAGTAGACAGTTATCAGGAGGAATTTAAAAACCTGTTAAGGAAGGCAAAGTCCTTTTCCGTTAACAATTCTGCAGTAGTGTTGTCCATTCCGGACTGGTCCTGTACCCCCTTTGCTTCAGGCGGGGATAAAGATAAGATTTCCGGGGAAATTGACCTTTTTAATGAGGTAAACCTAAGGATAGCAGAATCTGAGCAGGCGCTTTACATAAATGTCACGGAGATAAGCAGGAGGGCAGCTGCCCATCCGGAGTATATCGCCAGTGACGGCCTCCATCCAAGTGGCTATCAATATCAGAAATGGGTGGAAGAGTTAAAGCCCCACATAGACTGGCGGAAGCTGCATTGCTGATTTACAAGCAGGAGGGGGGAGTATGGGAAAAAGCTTGCTTTTTCTTCTTCTGAAAAAAAATGAAAAAGGAACAGAAGGTAATTGTTGGTTTATTTTGGGATGTAATTACTAAGGGGCAAATGGTTTTTAAAGCGCTGTAATGTCCCGCTCTCCGGATCTAATGCGGATAGCCTGTTCTATGGGAGAAATAAAAATTTTTCCATCACCAATTTCTCCTGTTCTGGCACTTGAAAGTATAGCGTTGATAATTTCATCCACAGCATCGTTGGAAGTAACAATGGTTAATTTGGTCCTGGCGATAGAACCAAGATCATATTCCTGACCTCTGTAGATGGTAATTTCACTTTTTTGATTTCCAACGCCTTTAACGTCTTCAAAAGTAAAAAAATCAATTCCTATTTTGTGTAAAGCATCTTTTACAGGGTAAAAGTGTGATGATCGTATTATCGCTTCAATTTTTTTCATAATCTCTCGGTCTCAATATTATGAGTAAGTCCAGGTACCTGGTTAGTTATTTTTGTATTAGATAAGTTATATATTTTAGTATAGATATATTAAGTTAAAAAAATGTATTTAAAAATCATAATGGATAAGTGTTTTTTGTGATTAAATATTAAATATTGACTTATTTTCGTGTAAAGATATAGTTTTGTGATTTTTTTGGTTTAAAATTTATATAGATTTTGTATTATTTTTACTTGCTATATTTTGTTAAAATATAGTAAAAGGTAAATTTTTGAGTAGAAATTCCGAGGCAATTAAATCAGTATGATTTATTCCGGACGGTATTTTTGGGAAGGGTTGGATTAAAATTTGTGAATCTTAAAACAATAAACAGTGCAACTGTTTTATAAAAAAACTTCGTTGAAAGTGTTTTTAGATGAATTGCCCTGTTTTTTTAAGGTTCGCATTTTTCCTGCAGATTTTTCTGTTTGGGGCTCTACCGGTTTGGGGGCAGGTAGACCAGACAGACTCATTGCCTTTTCTGAACAGAGATACCTTATTTAAAAAACTCTCTATTAAGGAATTGTTTATTTCCCGAAAGGATACTGTTTTTACGAAAAGGGATACCCTTATAATAATTAAAGATTTGGTAATAAGGGAAAAAGATACACTGGTGCATTATCTTAAGCCGGTTCTGGAAGATGGAAAAGTTGTTTTTGTAGAGAGTAGGGAAATTATTCCCAAAGTCGACACTATTGTTGTATTTCAGGATACCATTCGCACCAAAAACGAACAGATGCTTAGGGAGATAAAGGAGTTTTCCCAAAAGAAGAATTTTTTTTCCCAGCTCATAAAAAACTTTCTTGTTTTTGAGCCTGCTGATGATGGACAGGTTATGCCGGAATCAAAAGAACGAAGTGATGAACGGTATCAGAACTATGAAAACAAGATCATAAGGAAAATAGATATCCGGGTTTTAAGTGTATTTGGTCCTTCGGTCGAAGATCCTGATCGAAAACCCAGGGGTTTTTTGGAGAAAAGTGCCAATGCGTTACATGTGAAAAGTCAGAAATGGCTAGTCAGGAGAAGACTGTTGTTCGCCAAAGGAGATCCTGTAAACTCCCTGACCCTGAGCGAAACAGAAAGGTTGCTGAGGGGGACAAGCTATGCGTACGATGCCAAGGTCGTTATTGTGGATTATGAGGGGAAAGACAGCGTGGATATTATTGTGCTGGTGCAGGATATGTGGAATATTTCAGTAGGAGGAGGTTTTGATCAGAAGACTGGTTCGAAGGGTTTTTTTGTTCAGGATGCCAATTTTGCAGGTTTGGGGCAACAAATGCTTGTTGATTTTACCTTTAATAAAAGGTATCCCAAGGCAATGAATTTTTATGGAAACTACAATGTCAATACATTTCAAAAAGGATTGATCAATGCAAATGTGTCCTACCGCTATGCTTTTGGTTTAAATAACTTTATTGCAGGAATAAACAGGGAGTTTCAGACGCCCGAAATAAAATGGCTGGGAGGTGTCAACTATTCAGTGCTGGAACTGTGGCCCTACAATCTTCCTTTTGACAGCTTTACTGTTGATCAGAAAATCAAAGTAAACATTGCCGATGCATGGGGTGGATATGCATTCCCATTTGGAGGAAAGGAAAGAGAAAGCGAAGGAAGCAGGTTGATTTTTGCAGTCCGTGGGCTCAGGTACATTTATGAGAATGTTCCGGAGAAAAAGGCGGGCCGGTATTTTACGTACTATTCTTCAGAAAGTGTTTTCACGGGATTGACCTTCATAAACAGGCGCTTTTATAAGGACCGGTATATTTTCAGATTAGGAAGAACGGAAGATATTCCTATTGGAAAAATGTTGGGTGTTACTACAGGTGTTAAAAAGCGTGACGGTCCACTTTTGCCTTATGGTGGAATAAACTTTACGCTGGCTGAGTATAAGCATAAGATTGGTTATGTATCTGTTACAGGAGGCTACGGATCTTTTTGGAGAAACGGCAGGATGGAAGAAGGGGTTTATTATGGCCGGTTCCTTCATTTTACACCGCTGATAACATTTAAAAACTGGAAGTACAGAAATTATATAAGTTTCAGGTATACAAAAGGATTAAACCAGCTTGACGGCTATTTTGTAAATATTAACAGAGAAAATGGTTTGAGAGGGTTTATCTCAGATGGTGTAGTGGGTACTCAAAAGTTTGTAATTAATATTGAATCAAATTTCTATCCCCCAATGAATTTGTTGGGGTTTAAGATGGCATTTGTCCTTTTTGCGGATTTCGCCTGGATTGGGCTTAATGAACAGTTGCTGACAAGACCCAATTATTATTCAGGTTTTGGAGTGGGATTGAGAATACGCAATGAGCATCTTGTATTCAGTATGGTGCAGGTAATGGTTGGATATTATCCTGATGCTGTAAAACTCAATAAGACACCACTGCAATTTTACGAACGTACCAGATTTTTTTATAACTTTTTAGAATTCAATTATTCCCGTCCAGGTCAGGAACCTTATCTTTAAGATTGAACGTGTGATTGGTCCGGATAGAATCAATTAATGATATGATTTTTTTTTTATAAAGTAGGATTTTAATGTAATTATTAAGAAAAAAACTCTTTCTTATTTGAAATTAAAAATATAATATTGCATCCTGAAAATAGGCATGTCCACCTAAGCGGGATTCAGAATTACCAGAAAAAGTAGTTTGTATTCGGGCTTAGCTATTTTTATAAGCTTTTTTTTATCAAGGGATTTGACAGAAGAGCTGATCAATATAAGGGGTTCAATGAACTGAAACGTAGTTCTTTCGCAATCGATGCATTTGAATATATATATTACAACTATATAAGAATTTAGTTCACTTAAATAAATTGTTTATCGTTTGAAAACGCGTACTAAACTAATCATCTTTTTATTGGCATGTTTCCCCGGGTTTTTTGCCTTTGCGGGAGATTCCCCATCTGAAAAGCAAGAGAGCACAGCTCCATTACTTTTTAGACGTGTGCCTGTTAAGAATCTGCTGGGACTTAAATCAACTACTTCAAATGCAGAAACTCCGTCCGGAGGATACAGGAGGTGGTCTGGTTTAAAATACTCGGGATATGTTAGGTCTTTTGCACAATATCGTGTAATGCCTGCCTATTATCCAGGAAATCCTAATTTGACTGAAAAGTCTTTAGTATTAAATGGTGTTGAAGCTTACAACGGATCTCTTCAAGGGTATCAGGAGCCTCTTTTCTTACTAAGACTTGAAGGAAATCCTACTGCGAGAACTTTCTTCAAAGTGGAGTACGCATTGGATAACCAACTCACCGGGATTATAAAAGATAACGGAGGAGTTATTGACGGAACCAATACAGCTTATAACAGAAGGATTTCAACCTATAGAATATTTCAATTTGAAGGCAGTGCCAATACCGATGTTGGAGATTTTAAGTTAATCGCAGGTGGTGGAGTACTTTGGCACAGAGTGAGTCCATTCACATTTTGGAACTATGAGTACCGTGATGACCTTTTTGAACGCTATCCATGGGAGCCGGAAGGCGCGTCCTTCAATCGATACAATCAGTTTTATGCCACACAGAACATAGCCAGAGATGCGCGCTGGGGAAATACTGCAACCCAGGGATTTATTCTGGAGGCTAAAAACATGCCATTAGGATTTGGAGGTAACATCGTGTACGGTAAAACAGATAACAGTGGTGGTTTTACCGCAGTAAAAACCAAAAGCCCCAGAAACCTTGTCGCTGGAAGGATAGACAAAGGGTTTGGCATGCATAAATTTGGTCTTAACTATTTTAACCAGTTTGGTTTCCTTGATATTCAGGAACTTTTCAGAATCAGACAGCAGATTGCCACTATTGATGGAAGGCTGAATCTTAATGATGTAAAGATCTACTTTGAAGCAGGAGTTGGGCGATTCCAGGATTTTATAGCTCAGAGAGATCAGGAAGATGTAATTCTGAACAATTACTCTAAGAGTGATAACCTGGCATCAAAGGACCCTATGAAAGTAATTAAAGGTCAAAACTATGGTGTCGATTATAACTGGGCTCCAACAGTAATGGGGCAGATTGATGTCACTAAAGAAGCTTTCAATGTTCCGCTTAACCTGATGATGTTTTACATAGACAAAGCTGTAACCAATATCAACAGCCAGGTAATGAATACTGCTAACCCACATGCACTGGGTACTGCAGAAAACGTCGGATCAATTTATGATATTACAACTTTTTATGGTGGACTAACAGATATCCAGCAAATGGCTAACAACAGATGGGGTGGATATCTGAAACATGAAGATACTTATGGAAGACTAAAACTTAACATTGGTACCGGCTTCTCTCAGGAAATCGAAAACCTTTATGATTCCATAAGCTTTCAGCACAGAGCCAACTCATTCACAAGATCAAGATTTGCTTTCTTTACTAGAAACAATGGTCCTTACGGAAATATCATGAACATCTACAGAAGAGCCTTTGAGGTGTTGGCCATTACAGATTCCGTAAGTGATTACAAAAAAGGTTTTAACAGTATAGACCTTAACTTAAAATACAAGTTTCCTTTGTTTGGTCGCGAGTTAATTCTTTCAAATTATAATAACTACAGTTCTATTCAGCCTGGTTTTGCGGCACTTCCAAAATTCTCTGATAAAGCTTTCTTACGCTATTTCTATGAGGAGTTTATGGCATTTTATGCTTTAAGACCAAAGCTTACTTTAATAGGATTTGTTAGCTACGAAAAAGCCTTGGGTAATAACAGAACTCAGTTGGCAGATGTTAACGGCGATTTGATAGTTGATGAAGACAATAGAGCTAAAGCAGATCCGAATGGAAAACCAATAGATCAAAGAGGATATGGATATGGTCTTGGCTTTGATTACGATTTCTCAGGCAGAGCAGGTCTTTATGTAAGACACAGATGGTTCGACCATAGAGACGTGAACTTTACCAAGGATAGATTTTACGGACAAGAGACCACAGTAGAATTAAAAATATTCTTTTAATAACAACTATTACAAAATTTAAGAACTGATTTAAATGAGAACTTATAATATAATGAGCAAGAAATTTTTACTTGGTTTAGTAATTTTTATTGCTGTCTGTATTCAGAATACAAATGCCCAGACAGTTTACTTTAATGGTCTAGGAAGAGCACTTGTAACTACAGATCAGTTAAAAGGTGATATTTTGACTATACCTGATGCAAGTCCTTTGTATCCTGGATCCAGAACAGATACTGTTTCTGGGAGAAGAGGTACAGGTGGTTACACCATCTTTGACCTTGGAGTAAATGCTCAGCCTAATGAAAATCTTAGAGCAAGTGCTATCCTTAGGATAAAGAACAATTTCGGAGGTTTCTATGGAAACGGTAGCTCTGTGTTCTTCAGACAACTTCGTATAGATGGGGTTATAGGGAAAATAGTAAAATATGAAATAGGGGATATTGACTTAGGATTAACTCCTTATACACTTTACAACTTTGATGAAATGTACCATGATTATGAGGCGGATGTATTTGCAATCAGAAGAAGTATTGTGAATTACGAAAACTTCAATTTTGGAAATAAGTGGAGGATGCAGGGTGCACATGCAAATACAAACTTCAGATTTACTCAGGGTATTGAAAAAGTTGGTTTAAGAGTATTTGCTGCAAGAGCTGGTATAAAAGATATTCTTGATTTGTCTACTCCGGACAGAGTGAACTGGGGAGGTAGAGTGGATCTGGTACAAAGCAGATATTTCAAGATCGGTGGAAACTACATTCAAATGCTGGACCTTGCCGGAACAGTTGCTTCCAATGTTTACGAATTTGATAATAAAGTAGCTACAGTAGATTTTAAACTTGGCTATGATAATGATCAGATTGGAGCGTTTGTATATGGAGAAGCTGGTTTTTCTAAATATTCATTCTTCAGAGCGCAGGACGATTCTACAGTTAAAAGAAACGGAAATTTCTATGATTTTGGTGTGTCAGGAGAATATAAGCCTTTGAAAATTAAAGCGTTTGTTTCTTACAGGAATGTTAGCGACAATTTTAACAGCCCGGGAGCACAAACCAGAAGAATCTACGATTTTGGAACACCTGAATTATTCGGTTCTGTAAAAGAAGGTGAGGCAATCAGACAACCTGGTTTATTAGACAGAATTTCTGAAGAAAATATCAGAAACCTAAACATCATGCCTGTGTTAATGGCTTACAGACCAGAATATAATAATATTACTCCATATGGTACCGCAACTCCCAACAGAAAAGGTATCTCTTTCGGGGCTTCTGTAGGAGAAATGGATGAAATCGTAAAAGGAGATGTGAAAGTAGACTTTTTATCTGAAGTTGTTGGTGAAGGATCTGTTGATACAAGAAAATTTACAGGAGTAAGAGGAGGTTTCTTCTTTAATGTTAACAAATTGATTAACTGGGAAAGAAATCTTGGACTGAATTTCGGTTTCAGATATGAGCATACAAAAAGAGACGGAGGAAATCCGATTGAGCTGAAAAGTACGTTAATTGATGCTGGATTTAATGTTGAAGTTGTTAAAAGCTTTGATATTATAGCTGGTTATAAAATGCTGAATGCCAAAGGGAATGAGTATGTGCTTGCAAGAAATGCTTATAATGACCTGGTAAGTCCGGTACAGGGATACTCTGATATCGTAGCTCCAAACACTATTTCAAGTCAGTTATTCAATCAGGGGCTATTTGCAGCCGGTATCAGATACAGATTTACCAAAAACACCTACTTTACCGGTCAGGCAGTATTCTATGACAACAATAGCAAACTGGAGTCTCCAACTTTAGGAAAATTTGATTACAGAATCAATCAAATTTTCTTAAATTATACAATGGTGTTCTAAACTTAAGACCATTTTCTTATGAAAAAATTTAAAAGAAATTCGATTTTGTGGTTCATTATTTTCAGTGTGAGTGCCTTGAGTATCAGTTGTAAGAGGGACAAACATCCTGAAAAAATGATTGGACCTGAATACAGAAATGCTGACCCGGACTTCTTTGTCGTAGATGATGCATTTACGGCAAATCCTTTTGATAAAATAGATTTTACTAAAGGCGTAGTGTCTTTTAATGCTCAATTTTCACAAGAGGTTACCTATTTCTTAACCATAAAAGGAAAAAGCGGAGCTTCCAAAAGTTATACAGGAAAGGCTTCCGACCTTAGTAAGATTAAGTGGGATGGCGGTCACGATGGATTGTACTTTTTTACGGCAAGTGATGAAGTAACTGCAGAGCTTAGTTTCTTAGGCTCTCCTATAGTCATGACAACCACAATGACGATAGGTACTCCTAAATCCTATGGTGTACTTGTGAATGATTTTGAGTCTACAAGAGCAGGTCATAAAAGGTTCCCTGGAAGCTGGTATGACTTTGGGGGCGAAGCGGATAATGGTTTAAATGGAGCGTATAACGGTGTGTATGAGTATAATCCGTCAGATCCTCTTTCTGTTAAGCCTCCTTCAGGAAATAAATATTATTTCATGGCGGGAAAAGACATTAACAACGACTTCTATGTTGATGGAGCCGGAGGTAGAGTTCAGTTAAAGCTGGCTACTCAAAATCCGGACAGCGTTTACTATAATATATTTGTTTACGGAAGAGGTTTTGTGTCTGATAAAGGGTCATTGAAAATCCAGGAAGACGATAATGGAAATGGAACAATTGCGGATAACGAAGATGAGTTGTTCTATGACTTTAAAATCAACTGGGTTGGATGGAAACTTATATCTGTGAAGTATAGCGACTTTTCGTTTACTGCCTCTATCAATGGTAACAGGAAAAGAGAGCCACACAGAGCTGGAAAGGTTGGGTTTACCTTACTATCAGACCCTAGTGGGGAGTTTACACAATACGCTTTTGACTATCCGGTATTTACCTACGGTAAGCCGCTACCTCAAAATTAATAAGGACATTTAGAAATGAAGAAATTCTTTAACTATTCAATAAAGGTATTACTCTTACCGGTCATCATTAGTGGCTGTGTGAGTTTTGAAAAAGCCTCCCTGGACGACAGCCATCAGCTTGCTGTTGCCGAAGATCCGGAATATGGAGTTCCGGTTCTAAAATATAATAAGGGAGTTGTGGAAGGGTTTTCAAATGAAATCTATAGCTGGTGGGTTGCTAACGAGCAACTCGCCCTGGCCAAAAAAGGGGATACCTTAAGAATTCAGATGAAAAACGTAGGACCGAAATGGGAATGTTTTGGTAGTGCGATCACAATGCTTGATTTTTCAGAAGCGTCTGTTATAAAACTAAGAATGCGTTCTGAGGGAGCGACTGCTCCTAACGTAAGTATCCGTTTCCGCGATGCCAACGGTTATATGGCCGATATGGTACCAAATGTAAAGGTTCCTAAAAATGAGCCGTATGCGGATTACTACTATAATTTTACCAACAAATGGAAACAGGCTTGGCCTGAATCTAAAGAGGTAGATCCAAGAATCATAAACGAAGTTCTATTCTTTATTAACGGTGGTGGGGCCCCTTATACAGGTACCCTTTACATAGATGAGATTAGAGCTATTCCTCTTTCTGAACTTCCTGCTGCCGGACCTGCTGCTATTGGGGGGATGATTGATGATTTTTCTGAACCAATCGATTCCTGGTGGACTGCTGATAAAATCAACCTGATGACTGAAGGTGAGGAACTGGCAATATCTGTTACGGGTGCTGGTCCTGGCTATGAGTGTTTCGGAAGGGCTTTTGAAATTAAAGATTTTACTAAAGCAGATATCGTCAGAGTAAAAGCAAAAGCGGTAGGTGAAACTGAACCCATCCTCAGAGGTGATGTGAAGGATTCCGATGGTAGAGTAACCAATGCAAACGTTATCGCACATAAAATTGCTTTAAACGAATACAGAGATTACTTCTATGATTATAAGGATAAATTCGCACAGGTATATCCGGATGATCAAATTGTAAATCCGAAAGAAATAAAGGATATATTATTCTTTATCAACCCGGGAGGCCCTGCTTATGATGGAAAGATCTACATCGATGAGATTGAAGTGATCACCAGAGAAAAGTACAATGAATTGACAGGTCAGGGAAAAGCCGAGGATAAGTCGGATGACACTTCCTCTTCCTCCAATTCCACTGCACCATCAACTACAGAGTCTGTACAGGAAACCGCTCCTGCATCATCTGATGCAGATGCCGTTAAAGAATCTGCCGCTGCAGAAGAAGTCATTAAGACAGAAACAGTGGCTGCCGCAAAAGAGGAAAAGCAACCTGTGGCAGAAACCAAACCTGTAGCTGAAACGAAAAAGGAAGATGTAGTACCTGTTGTTAAGGCAAAAGCAGAAGAGGCTGTTGCAACTGTTGTGGCTGATGCTAAAGCAGTAAGTCTTGATAATTTCAAAGAAGGTATTACCAAATGGTATGGTTCAAGTGATAAAATAAAACTTTCCAAGTCTGAAGAAGGATTGAAAGTTGAGTTAAACGGTGTAGGGCCTTTGTATGAGTCTTTCGGAAGAGGATTTCTTGCAACCGACTTGTCTGCTACTCCTGTTGTAAAGGTAAGAGTGAAAGCAGATAAAGCAGGTCAGTTAAGACTGGATGTTAAAGATATCGACGGATATTCCACCAATCTTAAACCTGTAGTGCAGAATGTCAATGCAGGATCAGACTTTGTTGATCTGTATTTCGACTTTACCGGAAAGTTTGAGCAGTCGTTCCCAACCAAGCAAAAGGTAAATCCTGCCAAGATTGTACAACTATTGTTTTATGTAAATCCGGGAGAGAAGCCTTTTACAGGAAGTCTTGTAATTGGTGAAATTAGTATGTTGGCAGCAGGCGATTCAGTGTCAAAGAAATAATATTTTTTTGACACCGAATCAAATTAACTCTGTCAATTATTTTCGGATTTGAATAAAAATATAATTAGCTTTGAAGCTGTTTCTGTAAGGAAACAGCTTTTTCTTTTATTAACTAATCATAATAAAGAACCATTTAAAACATTTTATGGAGAAACGTTTATTTTCATTGAAGACCCTGATCGGCTCAATGATTTTTTTAGCCACCTTGCTAGGCCCAGCCTATGGGCAGAAAAAAGGATCTAAAACTCCTGCGGTCTCTGCACCTGCATTAACAGATGCAGAAATAGACGCCAAGGTTAAGGAACTCTTGGCTAAAATGAGTATAGAGGAAAAGGTTGGCCAGATGACTCAGATTAACCTTAACGTCGTTCTTAAAGGCGGTTATGGTAACATGGATGGTACTATTGATCCTGAAGCTTTGAGAAAAGCAATCGTGGATTATAAGGTAGGTTCAATCCTTAATGCAATCAACCATGCTTATTCTGTAGAAAAGTGGCATGAGATTATTACTGCAATTCAGGATGTAGCTACTAAGCAAACACCAAACAAAATTCCTGTACTTTATGGAATTGATGCGATCCATGGTGTAACATTTACTTCTAATTCAACTTTATTCCCTCAAAACATAGGAATTGGAGCTACTCGTAACGTTGAGTTATCCAGACTGGCTGGCGAAATCACCGCTAAAGAAACCAGAGCTTCTGGTATCAGATGGAACTTCGCTCCTGTATTGGATGTGGGAAGACAGCCACTTTGGCCTAGATTCCCTGAAACATATGGTGAAGATGTATACCTTGTTACTCAATTGGGAGTTGCTTCTATTATAGGAATGGAAGGTCCTGAAACGGCTAATAAAAACCTTAATAAAAATGACAGAGTTGCATCATGTATGAAACACTACATCGGTTACTCTCTGCCACTTTCAGGTAAAGACAGAACTCCTGCCTATATTCCTGAAAGAGTGTTAAGAGAATATTTCCTTCCTCCGTTTACTGCTGCTGTGAAGGCAGGTTCCAGCACCATCATGATCAACTCAAGTGAAATCAATGGTGTTCCTGTACACGCAAGCAAATATCTTTTAACAGATGTTTTAAGAGATGAATTAGGTTTTAAAGGTCTTGCTGTTTCTGACTGGGAAGACGTTATCAGACTTCATACCAAACACAAAATCGCTCAAACTCCAAAAGAAGCTGTTAAGCTTGCGGTAAATGCAGGTCTTGACATGAGTATGGTTCCTCATGATTATTCATTCTATGAGTACCTTGTAGAACTTGTAAAAGAAGGTGCCGTTTCTCAGGCTAGAATTGATGAAGCAGTTTCAAGAATATTAACGTTAAAATTCAGAACAGGATTATTCGTTAATCCATATCCTGAAAAAGACGCTACTAAAAACTTCGGTAACCCTTCTTACAAAACTGCTGCGTTGGAAGCTGCAAGAGAGTCCATCACGCTATTAAAGAACAACGACAATATTCTTCCTCTTCCAAAAGGAAAGAAAATCCTGGTAACCGGTCCTGCTGCTAAGTCAATCACTGCTCTTAACGGTTCTTGGTCGTATACCTGGCAGGGAAATGATCCAAAATACTATCCAGACAGCACTGCATATGTGTTGAATGCCATTAAAGCTAAAAACACTGGTGGTACTACACTTTATGCTCAGGGAGCTGATTTTGACAAAGAAGTAGATATCAAAAAAGCGGTAGACCTTGCTAAAACTGTTGATTACGTAGTAGTATGTATCGGTGAAGATGCTTATGCAGAATCTCCAGGTGTAATCGATGAGCTGGATCTTCCAGAGGCTCAGCAAAAACTTGTTGCTTCTCTTTACGAAGCAGGTAAGCCTGTAATCATCGTTCTAGTTGAAGGAAGACCAAGAGTTATCAGAAAAATTGAAGAAGGTGCAAAAGGTATTATCAATGCTTATATTCCTGGTAGCCAGGGACACACTGCTATTGCTGAAGTACTTTTCGGTGATGTAAACCCAAGCGGTAAACTACCTTTCTCTTATCCAAGATTCAGTGGTGATATCATTACCTACGACCACAAATTCAGCGACAGAGTTACGGAGCTTGCTCCTGGTCAGATGGGAGAAAATGGTTATAAGCCACAGTGGCCTTTCGGTTATGGATTGAGCTATACTAAATTTGAATATTCAAATCTTAAATTAAGCTCTTCTACACTTAAAGGAAACGGAACAATCAAAGTTTCTGTAGATGTTAAAAACGCTGGATCAAGAGCTGGTAAAGAAGCTGTTGAACTATACACCAGAGATCAATTTGCATCTATAACTCCATCCTGGCAGAGATTAAGAAAATTCCAGAAAATCTCTTTAGCACCAGGTCAGACTCAAACTGTTGAGTTTGAACTTAACAAAAATGACCTTGCGTTCGTGGGATTGGATGAGAAATCATTTGTTACTGAGCCAGGTGCATTTGATGTAATTGTAGGTGGATTACAGGCTACCTTCAACTACGAAGACTAATTTGAAGTTAGAAAAAAAATAAAAAAGGGCTTTCCAAAAGGAACAGCCCTTTTTTATTTTAGTTATTCAAAGTGGTAATGTTTCAATTATGGGCACAATAAAATCGGTAAACCCTTACTCTGGGCAGTTATTGAAAGAGTACAATTCTTATTCAGAAAAGCAGCTAAAAGAAGTGTTAGCCTATTCTGACAAGGCATTTAAACTATGGAGGGATTTTTCCTTTGCCGATAGAAGTAAATTGTTTCTCCGATTAGGCGTTCAACTCAGGGAACGAAAAGAGGTGCTTGCGCAGCTTATAACTTCTGAAATGGGGAAGCCAGTAAAAGAAGCAGAAGCGGAAGTAGAAAAATGCGCGTGGGTCTGTGACTATTATGCAGAAAACGCAGAAGTTTTCCTGAAGGAAGAGCCCATTAAAACAGATGCTTCGGATAGTTATGTGGTCTATGATCCTTTAGGTTGTGTTCTCGCAATTATGCCCTGGAATTTTCCTTTCTGGCAGGTATTCCGATTTGCAGCTCCAACACTAATGGCGGGAAATACAGGTATTCTCAAACATGCTTCCAACGTGCCCCAATGCGCATTGGTGATACAGGAATTATTTGAAGAAGCTGGCTTTCCAAAAGGTGTATTTCAAACGGTATTAATCTCGGGAGAGGAAACAGACAGGCTTATTGCTCATGCAACTATTAAGGCTGTTACCCTGACCGGTAGCGAACAGGCTGGGATAAAGGTAGCAGCATCTGCCGGGGCAAATCTTAAAAAAACTGTTCTGGAACTCGGAGGTAGCGATCCTTTTATTGTTCTTAAAGATGCGAATGTTGAAGAAGCAGTAGAATGGGCTGTAAAGGCCAGAATGATTAATAATGGTCAAAGTTGTATCGCCGCTAAACGATTTATAGTGGATAGAACAGTGAAAGACCGGTTTGTGGATGCTATGGCGAGGGCGGTAAGACAATTAAAATTTGGTGACCCACTGGATTCTGAAGTACAGATCGGTCCTCTTGCCCGAAAGGATCTTGCAGAAAGCTTATATACACAGGTTCAGAGAAGCATTGCTTTGGGCGCTTCTGTTGTAATCGGTGGTATACCTCCGCAGGGGGCCTTGTTTAGTCCTACCATTCTGGATAATGTTACTCCGGGAATGCCGGCATTTGATGAAGAACTTTTTGGGCCTGTTGCTGCTGTGATTGTTGCTTCCAGTGAAGAGGAAGCCATCCGTTTGGCCAATCAGAGTAATTACGGACTCGGTGCCTCAATCTGGACAGGAAACATAGAAAGAGGTAAAATCCTGGCGAGGCAAATAGAGTCGGGTTCTGTATTTATTAACGGAATGGTAAAATCGGATCCCCGATTGCCATTTGGAGGAATAAAGCTTTCAGGATATGGAAGGGAGCTGGCTGAGTTCGGGATAAAAGAATTTGTCAATATAAAATCGATCTGGATCAGGTAGAACCGCTGTACCCCATTAATCGATACACACAGTATCCCAAGAGTTCATGGATTAAAACACTCCATTTTGAAAGTGCTCTTTCGGAAGGAATGAGGAAATAATCAGGTGTCTGTTTGCCATCGGTACTGTAATAATCTGTCGGGAAGGCCATAACCTCTAGCCCTGCTTTTTTAAAGCAGCCTTTGGCCCGTTTCATATGGAAGGCTGAGGTGACCAGCAGGAACGGACCTTTTAGATTCAGAGAATCAATGAGCTTTTTGGTATATACAGCATTCTCCCGGGTGTTTCGGGATTCTGTCTCCAAAAGTAAGACCTCTGATGGCAATGCTGCAGAGAGAAATGTTTTTTGAAGACTTTCTGCTTCCGGAGGCTGGGTTCCGACCACCACCGCTGAACCTCCTGAAATAATTATAGAGTTAATTTTATTTTCCCGAAACAACTGAAGGGTGTGTAGTACCCTGTCTGCTCCTTTGTTATAATAAACCCGGTCTTTAGGGGACTTATTGGCCTCTGTTACTCCTGTAAGGACAATTGCTGTATACTTTTTTGAAAGATCAGCAATAGGGATGGGCGCTTCTTCCCAAAGTAGAAATGCTTTATTGACAATGTATTCGTTGGAGAAAAAAAACAGTAACAGAGTAGCAATAAGCACAGCCGTCTTTTTTCTTCTGGCATTTTTGGTCAGGAGGGAGTAAATAAGAAAGCCAATGATCCAGGTCATTGGCATTAGGACATAGAACAATATTTTGGAAAGAATAAAGAACATTCCTAATCCGAAGTGTAGAATTTTTAACTTATAATTTTAACAACCTAGAGGTGAATATACCATCTTTTGTAACGATTTTAATGATGTACGTTCCGGCTTTGAGGTCCGGTAAATCGATTTTGTGATGTGTAAACCCGGTCAAATTGAGGTTTTCCTGATAAATATGTTGTCCTACCGAGTTCTGTAACGTGATTTCTGTTTCACCAACCTGACTAAAATCAATGGTTAAGTGGTTGTTAAACGGATTGGGGTAAATGTTAAAATCTTCATAAGTGATGGGGGGAGTATTGTCCAGCACACGTTCTCCTGTAGCATAATATTTAAAATATTTTCCTGTAATGGACGGGAAATAGAATGCATCTAAGGGCGTGATTTTGTCTACGTCCATATTGACATAAGCAAAAAGGGTATCTGAATAGCCAGTAGTTTTCAGGGTAAATCCGATTCGCTTGTCCGATTTGTTAAAGGTTGGAAATCCCAGCGTTCTGTTACTTTCTCCCAGCAGAAGACTGCCTTCCCCGGTTTCAAGGTTGGTAGCCACCAGGTCCAGGTAGTAGTAAGGAGATTCAATAATGAAATCATAGACAATAATATTGGGAGAGTTTTGGGCAAATGAAGGATTGCCAATACTCAATCCATCAGGAAGGTCTGCATACAACTTGGTTATGGAACCGTCGGAAAAATCATTTTTTTGATTGTCCCACACTTTTATAAAATTGACATCCCAATAGGATACGCTGTCCTTGTCTCCTTTGATCAGATTGTAACAGTCGTACATAATCTGTTCTCCGGAATGATCCCATTCCAGCGCATCAGCATATTTAGGCCCATTGGATCTTATTTCCAGAGAGTCGGGTGTAAAGGTGGGGTTATATAAAATAAACCGTACCCATGGCGCACCCGCTTCTGTCTTTCTTACATAAATAGAGGAATCTTCTGCATCGGTTACTGCAGCCAGTTTGGTTCCGTCTCTTGACACTGCTACATTGTTCCATGTTCTGGAATCGTCAAATGTCGTTTCCGTTTTGCTAAAGGTATGGAGCTGTTTTATGGTGCCATTAGGAGTTACAAAATACATTACGCTTCCATTATCGGAAACGCTAGGTTTTCTTCCAACTTTAGTAGATGTGAGAAGCGTTTGACCTGAGTTGCTGGTTTTGATTGTTTCCAGCCGGTAGTTGTTTGTACGCGTTTTAGTTACAAGTAAATATTCGTCACCAGGATTTTCAGGAAGACTTTCCTCTAGTTTGGTACCGGGCCCTTCCAGTATTCCTACCGTGTCAAAGGCAGACCGGGCCTGTACTACTTCAGGGGAATCTTCTCCGTATAGTTCAGCCGCTGCGCTGATCACAGCTATCCGGAGGTCTATAAAACGGGAAGAAGCAAAAAGGTATTTGGTCATTGCCAGATAATACACTTTCTCTGCTTTTTCTTTGGTCACCTGAGTGGCAAACAGATAAAATGCTTTGTTGGGAATACCACTGTTCAGGTGCACTCCTCCGTTATCGCTGGTCGTCACCACAAACTCATCCATGTGTTCAGGCTGCCAGCAGTAATCTGCCCTTGACGAACCTCCGTTATGAGGATCGGACAAATCTCTTAAAGCGCCAGAGGGAAACAAGGTAAGATTTTTGGTGATGGATTCTCCTATTTTCCAGTCGTCACGATCTACCAGTGCACCAAAGATGTCCGCCAGGGATTCATTGATGGCTCCGGATTGACCGGAATACCTCAGATTGCAGCTGTTCTGGATGATACCATGAGTCATTTCGTGTGCGGCCACATCTAAGGCACCGGCCAAAGGTTTGAAATAAGAGCCTCCGTTCCCATAAGCCATAAGTTTTCCATTCCAATAGGCGTTTTCCATAGATTTGCCCCCATCGGTAACATTGATGACAGAAATAATATTTCCACCCTGACCATTCAGAGAGTTTCTGTTATGTGTGTTTTTAAAATAGTCGTAACAGACCCTGGCATTGGTATGCGCAGAGACAGCTGTTGGCGACCAGTAAGAGGCAGTGGAAGAGGTAATCTGGGCAATTTTGTTAAGGTCGGTGTTTTCTGCACTCATGGTCCAGATTACGCCTACAGGCTGATCCGGCAATACAGATCTGGTGCTAAACATAGGGGTTGAGGTATCGATCAGGTAATACGTCCCCCGGGCAAGATAACTTGTGATGGTCTGGTTCACTCCATTCAGATCAGGCGCTGTACCGGTCGCATGTACCGCAGTGCAGGTGTGGTTTTCTTTGGAAATAATTTTTCCCGTAACTGCACTTACATAATAATAATAATGATCAATAAGATTGGGCCTGATACTAATTTCCCATGCCAGCTCATGCAGCTTGATTAATTCTGTTCTGGGGACAATGACCAGTTGGGCTTCAGGTCCTTCGTATTCCAGAAGTTCCTGTTCTTTGGGTGTTAGGGTTCTTACCTGTACTGTTTTTTTTAGGTCAGAAAAAGCTGTTTCAATAGCCTGATCCTTAGCCACAGAGGGTGTTGCGTTAAGGTCCGCAGCAACATTCTCAATATGTCCGTGAAATGTGTGGGAGCCATCTTCCCGGAGGTGTACTACTCCGTCGCTGCCCAGCACCGGAATTCCGGCAATTTTTTGTCTGAAACGTACATGTTTGTCAGGACCTTCCTGAGGAGCTATGATTTCAAATTCGCTGGCATCATTGCGAAGCTTAAGAACTGGCGAAAGTTCATTCAGAAAGCCTGCTGCTTCTATTCTACAAAGTTCGGGAGAAACCAGAGAAATTCTTCTGGTTGTTTTGGCTGTTGGTTTGCGCTTAATAAAGTAGGGCGTCTTTTGGTCCTGATCCAGAGCGATCTGAAAGGTAATTTCACCGTTATTTACAGGAATAGATGTCAGGAAATAAGGAAGCGCATTTCTGTTGAGCCGTCCGTCAATAGTTGTTGTTGCAGCAGTGCTTCCGGAAGAGGACTGAGCCTGTGGATTCCTTTTTTTCGAAGCAAAAAAATCAGGTCGTGCGTCCTGCGCAAAAGCTTTTTCTCCTATAAAAAAGGAGATAAAAATGATCACAAAAAGGTGTTTCATCGTATGTGTTGATTTTATATTCTGAAATGAAGGACTGAATTTCACGAGTTTTTGTTGTATACTTGAGGAAGGTTTGTTTTGATTATACTTACGCAACTTTGGAGAAAAATTTTTTAAAAGGTCGAAAGTTACATTAATTTTGAACCCTGATTTTTAATCAAAGGTAAAAAAGCTTAAGATATCTTGAAATGTATTAAGTTTTTTTACAAATAATCATATTGGGAACTTATATTATTTTTTTACGCTTAACCGCTTCTGTGGGGTTTGTAAAAAATAATTAAAATTGATTTTATAGGTCTGATGGTTACTATTGGAGAAAACAAGCTCAATTTGTCTGAAATTGAACGATTATTGTTGGGTAAAGAGCTTATAGCGATTCATTCATCCGTAGAAGAGCGAATAAAGAAAAACCATGATTTTTTGAGCCATTTTTCAAAGGATAAGCTGATTTATGGAATCAATACAGGATTTGGGCCAATGGCTCAGTATCGGATCGATGAAAAAGATCAGATTGATTTACAATACAACCTTATCAGAAGTCATTCTTCAGGAGTAGGCGCAGTATTACCCGAACTATACCTGAAGGCGGTTATGATAGCGCGACTCAACTCGCTTTGCCAGGCGTGTTCAGGTATCCCGATCGAAGTGGTCTCTCTTTTAAAGGAGTTAATCAATAATGAAATTTATCCAGTTATCTACGAGCATGGAGGTGTGGGAGCCAGTGGAGACCTGGTTCAGCTCGCTCACTTAGCCCTTGGGCTCATTGGAGAAGGAGAGGTTTCCTCCAAAAATCAGATACGACCCACTGCGCAAGTTTTTAAAGAGTACAACATAACCCCATTAAAGGTACGCGGAAGGGAAGGACTGGCTATTATGAATGGTACATCCTGTATGACGGGGATTGGGCTGGTAAATCTAATTCAGGCTCAAAAGCTGATCGACTGGAGTGTATTCGCCTCCTGTATGCTCAACGAAATGGTCAATTCCTACGACGATCATTTTTCTCTTGAATTGAATCAGGTAAAAAGACATAAGGGACAGCTGGAAATTGCAGCGTCTATGAGGACGATCCTTAAGGATAGTAAGCTGACCAGAAACAGACAGGAAGAACTCTATAAAAAGAAGGTGGAAGAATATGTGCTGGAGGATAAGGTACAGGAATATTATTCTTTAAGATGTGTTCCTCAGATACTTGGGCCGATTAAAGATACCATTGCCTATGCCGAAGAGGTCTTGATTAACGAGCTCAATTCCGCAAACGATAATCCTGTAGTGGACTCAGTGGCTCAAAATGTGTTTCACGGAGGCAATTTTCATGGAGATTATGTTTCGCTGGAAATGGATAAAGTTAAAATTGCGATTACTAAACTATCCATGCTGGCTGAGAGACAACTGAACTACCTGATGAATAACAAACTGAACGGCAAGATTCCACCATTTGCAAATCTTGGAAAACTGGGATTAAACTTTGGAATGCAGGGCGTTCAGTTTACCGCAACTTCCACTACCGCAGAAAATCAGGCACTCAGCAACCCGATGTACGTGCACAGTATCCCTAATAACAATGATAACCAGGATATTGTCAGTATGGGAACCAATGCCGCCTTACTTACCAAAAAAGTTATTGAAAATACCTTTGAGGTTTTATCGATTGAAATGATGTCTATTCTTCAGGGAATTGATTATCTGCAAATAGAAGATAAGCTTTCCGTTAAAACCAGAAAGGTTTATCAGGCCTTAAGAGCTATTTTCCCAAAGTTTGAAAAGGACCTTCCCAAATATGCCGACATCAAAAAAGTCAAGGATTATTTGATTGAAAATAAGCCTGATACTATTTAAGATCCTAAGTCCGGATTTAAATAAAAGGTGGGTAGAAATTTATTTTATTATATTTGCGGTTAATATATCTACACGTATCCTATAAGTTCATTAACCTGAATTGCAGGAAATTGTTCGAGAGAAATAAAAATTTTTTAAAATAATGAAATACGCTTTAGTTACAGGAGGTTCAAGAGGGATTGGAAGAGCTGTGTGCCTGAGCCTCGCAGAGATGGGCTATAAGATTCTTATAAATTTTCAATCCAATGTTCAGGAAGCCGAAAAAACACTTGAATTGATAAGAGAAAAGGGAAGTGACGGAGAGCTGATGCAATTCAATGTTTCCAAAAAGCAAGAGGTGGAAAGCGTATTGGGGGCATGGATTGAAAAAAATGAGGATAAAACCATCGAAGTTTTAGTGAACAATGCCGGCATCAGGAAGGATAATCTGTTGATGTGGATGACTGAAGACGAATGGCATAATGTTCTGGATATAAGTCTCAACGGATTCTACTACATTACCAGACTGGTGGTCAAAGGAATGCTGGTTAAAAAGTATGGAAGAATCGTAAACGTTGTTTCCCTTTCGGGTATCAAAGGAATGCCGGGGCAGACCAATTATTCGGCTAGCAAAGCGGCCATTATTGGAGCAACTAAAGCGTTGGCTCAGGAAGTAGGAAGAAGAGGAGTAACGGTCAATGCAGTAGCTCCAGGATTTATTGTGACCGATATGACTAAAGATATTAATGAAAAGGATTTTAAATCATTAATTCCTTTGGCCAGATTTGGAACTGCTGAGGAGGTTGCGAATGTTGTATCGTTTTTAGCTTCTGATAAAGCGTCTTATATTACCGGAGAGGTAATATCGGTTAACGGAGGATTGTATACCTAATAGTTACTAAGAATCACCTAGAATAAATGAACAGGGTAGTTATTACTGGAATCGGTATTTATTCCTGCTTGGGAACAAGTCTGGATCAGGTACGTGATTCTCTTTATAAAGGAAAGTCAGGGATAGTCTTTGACGAAGTGCGGAATTCTATTGGATTTCGTTCTCCTCTTACCGGTATGGTGGAAAAACCCAATCTGAAAGGAATTCTTGACAGAAGACAGCGCATCGGTCTGGCGGAGCAGGGCGAATATGCCTACCTGTCTACACTGGAAGCAATAAAAAATGCCAGACTGGACGAGGAGATTATTGACAGAAACGAGTTCGGAGTACTGTTTGGAAACGATAGTTCTGCAAGAGCTGTAATAGAAGCTACCGATATCATCAGAGAAAAGAAGGATACCACACTGGTAGGCTCAGGGTCTGTGTTTCAGTCTATGAACTCTACGGTAACCATGAATCTCGCAACGATATTTAAGCTTAAAGGAATAAACTTCACCGTAAGCGGTGCCTGTGCGAGTGGTTCCCATGCAATAGGTATCGGCTATTTTCTGATCAAGCACGGATTACAGAAAGGAGTAATTTGCGGAGGTGCCCAGGAAATTAATCCGTATTCCATGGGAAATTTTGATGCACTTAGTACGTTTTCTGTAAGAGTAAACGAACCAACCAAAGCTTCAAGGCCTTTTGATAAAAACAGAGATGGTTTAGTGCCAAGCGGCGGTGCGGCAACTGTGATTATTGAAAGTTATGAATCAGCCATCGAAAGAGGTGCACCGATCCTTGCGGAGATTATTGGATATGGATTTTCTTCCAACGGAGGGCATATCTCGCAACCAAATGTAGAGGGCCCCGTAAGGGCTTTGGAAATGTCTCTGCGTGATGCCGGTATTTCTGCTGATTTGATAGACTATGTTAATGCTCATGCTACTTCCACTCCGGTAGGAGACATGTATGAAGCAAGGGCTCTGAACACGGTCTTCGGCGGATCCAAACCTTTGGTAAGTTCTACCAAATCCATGACAGGGCATGAGTGCTGGATGGCAGGAGCAAGTGAAATCGTCTATTCTGTGCTGATGATGCAAAATGATTTTGTTGCGCCGAACATCAACCTTGAAACACCGGACGAAGACTCTGCAAAACTTAATATTGCAACAAAAACCGTAGAAACGAAAATCGATACGCTGCTGTCCAATTCGTTTGGCTTTGGAGGAACAAATTCCTCTCTAATATTGAAAAAAGTAAAATAACTTATACTTAGAGGTAAAATGAAAGATCAGGAAATTATTGAAAAAATTAATGGCTTTTTGGTTGAAGAGTTTGAAGTAGACGCAGATAAAATAACCCCCGACGCAAACCTGAAGGATACACTTGGGCTTGACAGTCTGGATTATGTAGACCTAGTAGTGGTTATTGAAAGTAATTTCGGATTTAAAGTGAAAGGTGAAGATTTTGTTGGAATCGTTACCTTCCAGGATTTTTATAACTACATCTTAAGTAAAGTAGGGGAGAAACAGGAAGAAGTTAAGTAATAATGGCCTGGAAAGGACAAACCAAGGGTTCCTTATTAGGACACAAAATATTTGTATTTCTGATCAGGCACCTTGGTCTTAGTATAGCATACCTGTTGTTACGGTTTGTTGCACTTTACTATTTGTTTTTTTCAAGAAAGTCAACAAAGTCTTCTTTCTATTTTTTTCGTGAAATTCTAAAGTACGATTACTTCACTGCCTGGCTTAAAGTATATCAGAACTATTATGTTTTTGGTCAGACCCTGATCGATAAGGTCGCTATCATGGGGGGGATCAGAAACAGGTTTACCATCAATCATGAAGGGCAAAACTATCTGAGGGATATTGCAGCACAGGGACAGGGTGGCATCTTTATCAGTGCCCACATTGGTAACTATGAAGTAGCGGGAAACCTGCTCAATGTGATTCAGGCAAGAATCAACATAGTGATGTTCGATGCCGAGCACGAAAAAATCAAAAATTATTTTTCGGAAATATATGGGGAAAGACCTGTCAATATCATCCCTGTTAAAGACGATTTATCGCATATCTTCGAAATAAATAAAGCATTGAGAAATCAGGAGATTATCTGTATCCACGGAGACCGGTATGTGGAAGGCGGAAAGGTTATCTCTGCCGATTTTCTTGGAAAACCTGCTCTCTTCCCTCTCGGGCCTTTTCAGCTTGCCAAAGCGCTAAAAGTACCTTACAGCTATGTTTTTGCGGTAAAAGAAACTTCTACACATTATCACTTCTTTGCTACACCTCCCAAATTGAGTAATGGTAATGTGGAAGACATGGTAAAGGAGTACGTGGCAGAAGTGGAAAAAATGGTAAGAAAGTACCCTGAACAATGGTTTAATTTTTATAATTTCTGGTCCCCAACTACACATTCATGAAAAAAGTACTTGTTCTTTGGTATTCTCAGACCGGGCAGCTGACCGCAGTGGTGAAGTCTGTCTGTATGGGAATAAATAAAAAAGACGTAAGTTTTACTTTTGAACAGCTGCAGCCTGAGAACGATTATAATTTTCCCTGGTCTGCTAAAGAATTTTTTGATGTGTTTCCGGAGAGTGTGCATCAGGAAGGAATAAAGATGAAGCCGGTGCAGGTGCAACAATCGGATTTTGATCTTGTTGTATTGGGCTATCAGCCATGGTTTTTGAATCCCAGCCTTCCGGCCTGTACATTTCTGCAAAGCGAGGATGCCAAAAGGTTGTTGAACGGTAAGCCGGTTATCACGGTAATAGCCTGCCGCAACATGTGGATTGCCGCCCAGGAAAAAGTGAAAGCGTATATCAGTGCCGCCGGAGGTAGGCTGGTGGGGAATATTGTTTTGTTTGACAGGGCGCATAATCTGGTAAGTCTTGTTACCATTATAGGCTGGCTTATGAAAGGTAAAAAGGAAAACTACTGGGGATTTTTGCCGGCATCAGGCGTTTCGGATTCGGAAATCCGCGGGGCGTCTTTGTATGGAGAGCTTATTTATAAATATCTGTCTGAAAATAAACTGGAAAACCTTCAGGATTCCCTGGTGAAAGCAGGTGCAGTGGAAATTAAGCTGCCTTTAATGACCATGGAAATGACAGGCTCCAGAATCTTTAAAATTTGGGCTAAAGGTATTAGTAAACTGGGGCCTTCAGGAAGTTTCTGGCGAAAAGTGGCGTTAACTTTTTTCTTATATTACCTCATTTTTGTTATTATCATTGGTACGCCAATCATGTTCGTGGTAGCAGCAGCGAAAAAGCTGTTGTTCCGGAAGTCTGTGAAAAAGAAAATCGTTTATTATTCAGGGGTAAAGCAATCGCCTCTTTAATACAGAACGCTCTGTGTAAGGTTATTTAAAATGTAATTTTTAGCGATTCTTAAAAGGAAATCCATTAATTTTACTGTTTGTTTGACTTAAGGTTTAGTTGAAGGCTTTTGTTTAAGCGATTCAATTAAAGTTTCATAAGGAAGTTTTTAATGAAGGATGTATTTATAACGAGAGTCGCGAAATTTTTGCCCAATAATCCCGTCTCGGTGGATGAAATGGAACAGTATCTGGGGTTTATTAATGGCAAACCATCGAGGGCTAAAAAGATAGTATTACGGAATAATGGTATTAAAACAAGATATTACGCGCTCACTCCGGAAGGCACATTAACGCACAACAATGCCCAGCTGGCAGCAGAGGCTGTAAAATCTTTATTCGATAATTCTTTTACCAGGGAGGATATTGAGTTGTTGGCCTGTGGTACCTCTTATCCTGATCAGATTATGCCGTCTCATGCAATCATGGTACACGGTTACCTTGGAGGAAGACCCATGGAAACATATTCTCCAATGGGGAACTGCTGCTCGGGAATGCATGCGCTCAAGATAGGCTATATGTCCATTCAGTCTGAAAATACATCCAATGCAGTTGTGGTAGGTTCAGAACTTTGTTCCCCCATGCTTCAGGCAAAAAATTATGAAGAAGAAGCCAAAAAAATAGGGGAAATGGAGAATAATCCGATCCTGGCTTTTGAAAAAGACTTCCTAAGATGGATGCTTTCCGATGGAGCCGGAGCATTTCTTCTGGAAGATAAACCGGCCAAAAACGGTCTGTCATTGAAAATAGAATGGGTGGATGGAATTTCCTTTGCCAATGAGGTGGAAACCTGTATGTATGCCGCTTCCGACAAAGACGAAAACGGAAACCTTGTTAGTTTCAAACAAATGGAACCAAAGGCGGTAGCAGAGAATTCTGTAATGGCGATGAAACAGGATGTGAAGCTACTGGATCTGTATATTTCCCAGTTGGCCGCAAGGGCGTTAAGTGGTATCTGTAAAAAACGTAACTTCGATGTTCAGGAAATCAACTATGTGCTTCCTCATCTTTCATCCGAGTTTTTCAGATTTAAAATTGCAGATGAATTAAAGAAATACAATCTCGAAATTCCTCAGGAAAAGTGGTTTACCAATCTTACAAGTGTTGGCAATATCGGGGCAGCTTCTGTGTTTGTAATGGTTGAGGAAATTCTGAATTCCGGAAAATTAAATAAAGGGGATAAATTGTTGCTGGCCGTTCCGGAAAGTGCAAGGTTTTCTTATTCCTACGCACTCCTCACTGTTTGTTAAGTAATAATTTAATAATACCGAGATGAATTTTAATAGTCCAATTTACGAAGGCGATGTTGTGGTTAATATGGTTCCTCAAAAAGAACCGTTTGTAATGGTAGATAAGCTTTTGTTTTCTGATGATGTAAAAACAGTAAGCGGACTGACTCTGAAAGAGGATAATATTTTTTCGTATAAAGGCTTTTTCAGAGAGCCCGGAATTGTGGAGAATATGGCTCAGACTGCAGCACTTCGTATGGGCTATGAACTGAACAGGCAGAAAGCTGAAAAGGATGGGTTACAAGGCGCCCCTGTAGGATACATTGGCGCTATCAAAGGATTAAAAATTCATTCCCTGCCTCCTGTTAATGCAGAACTGATTACGGAAGTGAAGTTTGAAAACGAAGTGCTGGGGGTATTGCTGATAAAGGCATCCTGCACCTGTAATGGCACACCGGTTGCAGAATGCGAAATGAAAATTTTCGTTAAAAAAGATTAAGCGGGCTTTTATGGAAAAAGATCAGGTTCCTCAGGATTTTGGTGCCCTGGAAGGCGTCAGGAAAGTGTTATATGCTACCGATGAAAACGGTAATTATACAAAAGTCAAAACTGCCGGATGGGAACCTGAAAACATTGCGCTGGATCAGGTCTGGGAAGTGATCAACGAAAAGGTGGAAGCCGCCAGACAAAAAGTACTGGCAGGAAAAGCCAGTCCTTTACTTTTTTACCTTGAAAAAAATATGCTGACCAAATGGATGCTGTCAGAATTGACAGGTATTTCCTGGTTTAGAATCACCTGGCACATGCGTCCTTCTGCTTTTGCCAGACTGGATCAAAAAACGCTCGAAAAATATGCCCGTGCGTTTAATATATCCGCGGCACAACTACTAAAACCCGAATAACCTTGGAAGTTAAGTTTGAACATCATCAAAGTGCGCACTGTGAAAATGGTGCAGTATCCAATCTGCTGAAGTTCCATAATCTTGGAATTTCGGAACCAATGGTTTTCGGGATAGGCTCCGGCCTGTTTTTCAGCTATCTGCCTTTTGTGAAATTAAACGGATTACCCGTTACTTCATATAGAATTCTTCCTGGCTGGATCTTTAAAAGGGTAAGCAACCGGCTTGGTATTTCCATGCACTCCACAACTTTCAGAAGCGAAACCAAAGCAATGGAAGAACTGGATCGTACACTGGAAAAAGGTTTGCCGGTCGGCCTGCTGACCAGCGTGTTTTATCTGCCTTATTTACCCAAAGCCCTGCGCTTTCATTTCAATGCCCACAATATTGTGGTTTACGGAAAACGGAACGGTAAATACCTGGTAAGTGACCCGGTGCTGGAAGAACCCTGCGAAATCGATTACGACGATCTTGTGCGGGCAAGGTTTGCCAAAGGCACCATGCCGCCTAAAGGGAAAATGTATTACCCTACCACTGTACCTTCTACTGTTGATTTTAAACCTGCCATAGTCAAAGGAATCAAACAGACGGCAACCGATATGCTGAATGTACCCATTCCGCTTTTCGGCGTAAAGGGGATCCGGTTTTTAGCCAAAAGCCTTAAAAGGTGGCCGGACAAACTGGATGAACGGCGAGCAATCCTTTATCTGGGACAGGTAATAAGAATGCAGGAAGAAATTGGAACTGGCGGGGGAGGATTCCGGTTTATTTTTGGAGCATTCCTGCAGGAAGCATCGAACCATCTGCAACAACCCTGGCTGCAGGAAGTGGCACAGGAAGTTACGGAAACTGGAGACCGGTGGAGAGACTTTGCTTTTGAAGCCGGAAGAATCTGCAAAGGAAGGGCGTCCTCTTCGGTATCTTATCAAACCTTGTCGGATATTCTGATGGAATGTGCCGATCGCGAAAAGGCAATCTTTACCAAACTAAAAAAAATTACCTTATAAAATATCTAGTGGTTCAGGTAAATAATCTGTACAAGACCTATAAAAAAGGCTATCCTCCCGCACTTTCAGGTGTGAATCTGACCGTTGAAAAGGGCGATTTTTTCGGATTGTTGGGGCCTAATGGGGCGGGTAAAACCACTTTAATTTCCATTATCTGCGGACTTGCTTCTGCTACCATCGGTACTGCTTATATGAGCGAAACCGATATAGCGCGGTACCCTGAAAAAATTAAGCAATTTTATGGGCTGGTGCCTCAGGACATAGCCCTGTATCCAACATTAACCGCTGAGGAAAACCTTCGTTTTTTCGGACGCATGTATGGAATCTCCAATAAGGTTTTAAAAGAAGAAATTGAATACTGGCTTTCCAAAATGGGCCTTTCCAATCACCGGCACAAAAAAATACACGAGTACTCTACCGGCATGAAACGCCGGGTAAATCTTATTGCAGGTATTCTGCATAAACCCTCTATTATTATTCTGGACGAGCCTACGGTAGGAGTGGATGTTCAGTCCAGAGTCCTTATTCTGCAAACGTTAAAAGAAATTAACTGTCAGGGCACCACCATACTCTATACCAGTCATTATCTGGAAGAAGCAGAGGACCTCTGCAGCAAAATTGCGATCATAGACAAAGGCAAAATTATTAAAGAAGGCACGCCTGCCGAACTGATTGCGCAGGAGCAGCAGTGTTCCAATCTGGAAGACCTGTTTATCAAACTCACGGGAAAAGAATTGAGAGATTAGTATGAAGGTAGTTTATGCGATTTATAAAGAACTGTTAATTCTGATCCGTGACAAGGCAGGTCTTGCCATTCTGTTTATAATGCCCTTAACCATGATCGTCATCATGGCATTGATTCAGGATGGTCCTTTCAGAGATTATCAGGAGGCAGAAATAAAGGTAGTGCTTCTGGATCAGGACAGGAACGAATGTGGTCAGGCCATTTATCAGGGATTAAGCCAGACGGAATTATTTAACGTAACCCAGGCGGATTATGCCGTATCAGATGAAAATAGTATTCGCGAAGAAGTAAAAAAGGGCGATTATAAAGTAGGTATAATTGTTCCAACCGGTACCTCTCTGATCGTCCAGACGCTGATCAACAGAAATGTCAGCTCGGCATTTGGAGAACTTACCAGTAAAGAGGCGGAGTATTCAAAGGATTCCCTGCGTGCTGCCATACAAATCCTGTACGATCCGGCTTTGCAGGCTTCTTTTAAAAAGAGTATACAACTGGCTCTTGATAAAATACTGGAGGGCTATCAGGCCCAGCAGTCTGTAAAGGCCATTTCGCAGCAGCTGTCACAGTATTTCCCCAACGATAATTCGTTTAAGATTCCTGTAGGAAGTCTTGTTGAATTGGATCAGAAGGCGGCAGTTCCGGAATTGGATAATTTGTCAATGAATTCGGTGCAGCACAATGTGCCGGCATGGACAATCTTTGGTATTTTCTTTATTGTTCTTCCCCTGGCGGGAAATATTATAAAAGAAAGGGAAGAAGGGAGTTCCTTAAGGTTACGAACGATTCCCGGAACATCCTTAATCAACATGATAGGAAAAGTGCTGGCTTATCTGCTTATTACCTTTGTGCAGTTTGGGCTGATGATGCTCGCAGGAATTTTTCTGATGCCATATCTAGGTTTGCCGGCACTGGAACCTGGAAACAACCTTCCTGGTCTGGTATTGGCAGTAGTATCCATGGGTCTGGCAGCTACAGGTTTGGGTGTTTTATTGGGTACCGTATTTAAAACGCATCAGCAGTCTTCGACATTTGCCGCGGTGTTCATTGTGATACTGGCTGCAATAGGTGGAATCTGGATACCAGTGTTTGTGATGCCGGAGTTGTTGCGTAAGTTAAGCGTCATATCTCCCCTGGGATGGAGTATGGAGCTCTTCAATGATTTGTTTCTCAGAGGGGCAGGTATTGGCGAAATAGTGCCGGAAGTTGTAGCATTGATCGGTTTTTTTGGAGCAATGCTAATTATGGCCTATTTTTATAATAAATTTAAAGTCAGAAGTTATTAAAAAAGGTAGCGGGTGGCTTATACAGAAAAAGCATTCAGATATTAAACGTTAAGAGTTGGAAACAAATTTATTAGTTGCCAGAACAGAGGTAAAAGTCAGATTTTGTGAGGTAGATGCAATGGGGATTGTCTGGCATGGAAATTATCTTAAATTTTTCGAAGATGGAAGGGATGCATTTGGAAAGGAATTTGACCTGGATTTCGTTGATCTTTACAATTCTCAAGGATATTTAACGCCCATCGTAACAGTCAACTGCGATTATAAAAGGCCTTTAAGACTTCAGGAAAAAGCTATAATAGAAACCACCTTTGTACCTACAGAAGCTGCCAAAATCATTTTTGATTATAAAATCTTCAGGGATACATCCTCAGGAAGTGAGCTGCTTACATCGGGCAGAACTATTCAGGTTTTTTTGAAAAACGGGGAACTTTCGATTACAAATCCTGATTGCTATCAGCAATGGAAAGAGAAATGGCTTTATAAAAAAGGATGAATTCAGTTTTTTTAATATCGGATAATGTCATCACCTCTCTGGGATTTACTACCAGGGAAAATGCGGCAAAAATGAGGGAAAAATGCTCCGGAGTTATGCTATCCGAAGACTCGTTCATTTCTCCCATTCCATTTTATGCTTCACTGGTGAATACTCCGTTATTGGAAGAAGCTTTTGGAAGCCTGAATGCACAGGCAGAGTATACCCGTTTGGAGAAAATGCTTATCACCAGTATTTCTGAAGCGCTGCGTTCTGCCAATGTCGATCCTTCCTCCGATACCACGCTTTTTATTATATCCACTGCCAAAGGTAATATTGATTTGCTGGAAGAGCGACTGAAAGGCAGATTTCCTAAAGAGCGGTTAAAAGCTGCGGTAATGGCAAAAGTCGTAAGTTCCTTTTTCAAAAATCCCAATCCGCCACTGGTAGTATCCAATGCCTGTATCTCTGGATCCGTCTCCCTGTTGTTGGGAAAAAGACTGCTGGAAGGGGGAAGATATAAAAACATTGTTGTAGCAGGAGGAGATGTCATTTCTGAATTTACCGTTTCCGGGTTCCAATCCTTCAAAGCAATTGGCAGTGGTCCGTGCAGACCTTATGACGAAGCTAGGGATGGCATAAGTTTGGGAGAGGGGGCAGCAACAGTTATACTTTCAGTTGTACCTGGTCCCAAAGGAGCGATCGCACTAAAGGGAGGAGCGGTTACAAACGATGCCAATCATATTTCCGGACCTTCCAGAACCGGAGAAGGGTTATTTCTTGCGATCAACGGGGCATTAAACGATGCATCTTTGGCACCGGAAGAGATAGATTATATTTCCGGTCATGGTACCGCCACCAACTACAATGATGAAATGGAATCCAAAGCGATTCACTCAGCAAGACTGGAGCAGGTACCCATGAACAGTCTGAAAGGGTATATCGGCCACACCCTTGGGGCAGCTGGAATTGCAGAATCGGTAATGGCTACCTATTCCATGAAACATGATATTTTGTTTGCCACAGCAGGCTTTTCAAAAATGGGGGTAACACAGCCGGTGAATGTATTAAGTGATAACCTTGAAAAAAAGGTGAAAAAAGTGTTAAAGACCGCTGCCGGTTTTGGAGGGTGCAATGCAGCGTTGATTTTTGAGAAACAATGAGCAGTAAAGGGTACATACAGTCGTATTCGATTATAAAAAATAACCGTGTCGTCCTGAACGGGGAGGAGTTCTTTGCAGGCGGTGCGGAGGATGATTTTGCCACCTTTATCCGGGCATTGTATAAAAAACTGGAAATAACCCATTCATCCTTTTATAAAATGGATGATATGTGCAAGCTGGGACTGCTGGCAACAGAGCTTGTTTTAAAAGATGCGGCCATCAGGGAAAAGTATTCGGATACGGAAATTGGTGTGGTTCTGTCCAATTCCAGTTCCAGTCTGGAAACTGATACTGCTTATTATGAAACAGTTAAGGATAGAAATAATTACTTTCCCAGTCCGGCAGTGTTTGTGTATACACTGCCCAATATTGTGATAGGGGAAATTTGTATCAGAAATAAGATAAAAGGTGAAAATACTTTTTTTATTTTTGAAGAATATAATCCTGAATTCATGACTGATTATGTCAATAATCTCTTCGTTTCAGGGAAGTTAAAGTCCTGTGTTACTGGATGGGTAGAATATTACGAAGGCCATTACGAGGCATTTGTATACCTCGCTGAGGCCACACAGGGTGACAACAGGTGCATTCATTCTGCAGAACAAGTTAGAAAAATATATAGTTTTTAAATTTTTTATTATGGAAGAGTTAGTAAACCAATTAAAGGTTCAGATTATAAAGGCCCTTAAACTGGAAGACGTAAAACCTGAAGACATTAACCCAAATGCTCCTTTGTTTGGAGACGGCCTTGGCCTGGACAGCATAGATGCTTTGGAACTTATTGTACTTCTTGAGAAAGAGTATGGTTTGAGAGTTGAAAATGCTGCTTCAGCTAAAAAAATATTTTCATCGGTAAAGTCGATGGCAGACTACATTGCAGAGCATAAAAAAGCATAATAAAGAATGAGTAGAAAGGTGGTCATTACCGGTCTTGGAGTTATTTCTTCCATTGGAAACAATGTGCAGGAAAACTTTAACGCACTTACTTCTCTTAAGCCTGGTATAGGACATATCCAAAACCTTGATACTGTTCATAAAAACATCATTCCGGTTTCGGAAGTAAAGCTCACCGATGAGGAACTGGTTCAAATGGCCGGGTTCGACAAGAACCGTGCAGTGACAAGAACGACCCTTCTGGGAGTCATCGCAGCCAGGGAAGCGTATTTGTCGGCCGGTCTGGATAAAGTCAACAAACTGAGGACAGGGTTTATTTCTGCCACATCGGTTGGAGGAATGGGGAAGACCGAAGTGTTATATCCCCGATACCTGGATCCCAACGATACCGGTGATTTTATGAGGTTTCTGGAAACCCACGACTGTGGTGAAAGTACCGAACGAATCGCGGAAACACTGGGTATTAAAGACTTCATGACCACCATCAGCACTGCCTGTTCCTCTTCTGCCAATTCGATCATGTTGGCCACACGAATGATCAAGGCCGGAATGCTTGATCGCGCAATAGCAGGAGGGGTGGACTCTCTTACCGTGTTTACCATCAATGGATTTAACACGCTGATGATTCTGGACAGAGAACATTGCAGACCCTTTGATGACAGCAGACAGGGACTGAACCTGGGTGAGGGGGCCGGCTATATCGTTATTGAATCAGAAGAAGCGGCAAAAGCTGGTAACCGTCCTATACTTGCTGAAGTAGGAGGTTACGCCAATACCAACGACGCTTACCATCAGACTGCCAGTTCACCGGATGGACAGGGAGCATTTCTTGCAATGAAAAAAGCGCTGGAAGTGGCCGGATTAAAAGCTGAAGACATCGATTACATCAATGTGCACGGCACCGGGACGCCCAACAATGACCTGTCGGAAGGAACAGCAATGACGAGACTGTTTGGTGCCAATGTGCCAAAATTCAGTTCAACCAAAGCCTATACAGGTCATACTCTTGGAGCTTGCGGAGGAATTGAAGCCGTCTACTCAACTTTGGCGATCATGAATAAAACCATCTTCCCCAACCTGAACTTTAAGGTGAAGATGAAAGAATTGGACCTTACTCCTGAAACTTCTTTATTGTCAGGTGTTGATATAAAAAATGTACTTTCCAATTCTTTTGGTTTTGGAGGAAATAACTCAGCTCTTGTTTTTAAGAAGATTTAATTATGCAGATTTATATTAATGGTCTTGGTAATGTTTCTCCCCAGAATACGCTGGACAACTCCTCTTTTCTGGAAGAAATCGCTTATCATCAGGACTATTTCAGAGTGATAGAGCCGAATTATAAGGAGTTTATTTCTCCCGCTGCTGCCAGAAGAATGGGGAAAGTAATTAAAATGGGGGTTGCAGCAGCCAACTATTGCCTGAGGGATGCAAAGGTGGAAAAGCCGGATGCTATAGTTACCGGTACCGGTATGGGCTGTCTGGAAGATACAGAGAATTTTCTTTGCAGCATTCTCAATAATAAGGAACAATTCCTTACGCCTACCTCATTTATTCAGTCCACGCACAATACAGTGGGGGCTCAAATTGCATTATTGCTGAACTGCAACAATTATAATTTTACTTATGTACACAGAGACCTTTCTTTTGAAAGTGCCTTTGTCGATTCTATTCTTCTGTTAAAAGAGGGGGAAGCTTCCAATGTGCTGCTGGGTGGGATAGACGAACTTACGCCTAACCATTATGCCATTCATTCCAAAAAACGATTATGGAAGAAAGGAATATCCACTTCTGAAATTTTGGGACAAACGTCCGACGGAACAATGCCCGGGGAAGGGGCTGCCTTCTTTTCCTTATCTTCTGCTCCTGTGGATCCTTATGCCCGGGTTCTTGCAGTGGAAGTATTATTTAATACCCATGACCAGAAAGAGCTTAATGGTTTGGTAAACAGGATGCTGAAGGCCAGTCATCTGGAGTCTTCAAACATCGACCTTGTTTTGCTGGGTACCAATGGCGATAAGGAGGGAGACCGTGTCTACACAGCATTTAAGGATACTTTTTTTAAAGAAAGCTGTTCTGCACCTTTCAAAAATCTTTGCGGAGAATATTCTACCTCCACTGCTTTTGGGGTATGGCTTGCCTCGCAATTATTGAAGAAAAAGGCCATACCGGCTTGTATTCCTCTGAGTCGTAAGCCGGAAAAAGAGGTAAAGACGATACTTATATATAACCATTACTACGGAAATCACTCTCTCATATTATTATCCTCATGCTGAGGTTTAAGCTTGTCAGCGTAGCATTTTTTATCATTTCGGCACTCCTGCTGTACCTGGCGATCGAAAAAGGAGTTTCTTTTTGGTGGCTGGCGCTATGCGTTCTGATCTATTCTGCAGTGGTATTTTATGGGGTCACCTACATGAGTGCAGGCTTTTTTATTAAATCTGTATGCCATGGACCGGAAGATAAAAAGGAGTTGTGTTTAACCTTTGATGATGGTCCTCATTCTGAATTTACTCCCAGAATACTGGAGATATTAAAGAAACATACTGTTCCTGCCGCTTTTTTTGTTATCGGAAAAAATATTGAGGGGAACGAAGCCCTGCTGAAAAAAACAGATGAAGCAGGGCATATTATAGGAAATCATTCCTTTTTGCACTCTTTCTGGTTCGACCTGAAATCACCTTCAGGCATGAAACTTGAATTGAGACAAACGGACGAGAAAATAAAAGAAGTTTTGGGGAAAGTTCCATTGTATTTCAGACCCCCTTATGGAGTTACCAATCCTCCTTTGTATAAGGCGCTTAGGGGTACTTCTTATACCTCTATAGGCTGGAATGTTCGTTCCTTTGATACGGTTATTGAAGATCAGCATACCTTACTGGACAAACTGAAAAAAGCCCTGAAGCCGGGTGCTGTTTATCTTTTTCATGATACCAATAACCGTACGGCTGAGATATTGGAATCATTTATTTTATATGCAAAAGAAAATGGTTATTCTTTTGTATCACTGGAAACATTTGTAAAAAAAGATGCTTATGCGTTTAATTAAGAAATTCGGGATTGTTCTTTCCTTGTTCTTTGGACTGACTGCCATTGCCTATAGTCAGCCGAAAGGATTTACCGTGCTTACCGATACGGTGACCTTTAAAAATAACCTTTCAAAAACAGCAAAGGAAACCAAAACCATTCAGAGTGATTTTGTTCAGGAGAAAAACCTTAGTGTACTGACCGAAAAAATTATTACCAAAGGCACCTTTATGTTTAAAAAGGATAACATGCTGAGATGGCAGTACACAGATCCTTTTCAATACCTGATCATTATGAATAAAAATAAAGTCTACATTAAAGACGACAACAGGGAAAACAAGTACGATACCCAGTCCAACAAGATGTTTCAGGAGATCAACAATATGATTGTGAACAGTGTACAGGGCGATGTGCTGAACAGTAAAGATTATGCGATCAAATATTACCAGAACGATACCTATTATCTGGTAGATCTTACTCCGTTGAATAAAAACATGAAAGGCTTTTTAAAAAGCATCAGCCTGTATTTTGATAAAAAAGACTTTACCGTATCCAAGCTGACCATGACGGAACCATCAGGAGATTACACCAATATTGCCTTCACGAATAAAAAAGTAAATGCTGAAATTTCAGATGAGAAGTTTCATATTAAGTAGTCTACTGCTCGTCTTACTATGGTCTTGTAAAGGATCCCGGATGGCGGGTACAGGAGAAGACCGAAGGCCCTTAAAGGCCGGTGAGCTTGTGTCACTGTTTAAAAGCGACAGTGGGGCGTTCATTTATAAAACAGCCGTAGATGTGTATGGTCGATACCTTAGCGGTTTGTTAATTATTAAAAATACCGACCCGGATGTTTATCGGTTAGTGTTTACCACTGAAGTAGGTGTAAAGCTGTTTGATTTTGAACTTGGCCCTGGTGATTTTTTTAAAGTACACCACGTCATCGATCAGATGAACAAGAAGGTGGTGCTAAATCTGCTCCGCGACGATTTCAGATTGCTGCTTATGAATCCCTTAATTGCATCAGAAGCAGCGGTTTCCAGAGATGCCGGTTATGTAATTTACAGACTCAGAGGAAAGAAGGAAGAAAATGCTTATTTTTACAATCTTGAGGATGGCCTGTTGTCGAGAATTGTGACGACCTACGGAAAGAAATCGAAAGTAAAAGTAGAGATTGTCTTCAGTGATTATGCAGGTAATGTCCCTTCCACTATTGTGCTGGATCATCAGAACATAAAGTTGAGCATTAAAATGAGTCTTTTGAAAAGGTAATATGTTACAGGAGAAAAATTTCTATAAGGTACAAGCAGTAGAACCGGTTTCCGAAGGTTCGCTGAAAGCAAGAGTTGAGCTAAACGAAAAGCATAAAATATTTGAAGGTCATTTTCCCGGAAATCCTGTTGTGCCAGGCGTTTGTATGGTACAAATGATTAAAGAGCTGGTTGCTTCTGCTTTAAATAAAGAGCTGACACTCGTTACAGGGGATAACCTGAAGTTTATGAATATCGTGAATCCTTTGGTGAATAAAATTCTGGATTTTGATATCAGCTATAAACAAGTGGATGATTCTGTCATTAAAGTGAATAACACCATTTTTTTTGAAGATAAGGTCTTCTTTAAGTTTAGCGGAACCTTTAAATAACCATTTTTTCTAGCTGATTATATTTTTTTCCGAAAGGAATTAAACCGGTGGGAAAAACGTTATTAATCAGTTTTTTGGCTTGTAGTATTTATTAGTAAAGATTTCATGACATCTCTGAAAGATATTTATAGGGAAAAGTTTGACAAGCTGAAGTGTTGTGTGTTGATTCCAACCTACAACAATGAAAAAACTTTATCGAAAGTGATCAGGGATGTATTGGAATATACAGGAAACGTTATTGTTGTAAACGACGGATCTACGGATACTACCAGCGACATTCTTAAGTCTTTTACGGAGATCAAAGTTGTTCATCAGCCGCGAAATATGGGTAAGGGAATGGCCCTTCGCACAGGCTTTAAAGCTGCCTTCGAGCTGGGCTATCAATATGCTATTACCATAGATTCCGATGGGCAGCACATGGCTTCTGATCTGCCTGTTTTTATAGACAAAATAGAAAAAGACCCCGGAACGCTCATTGTGGGAGCAAGAAATATGGAACAATCTTCCGTACCGGGCAAAAGCAGCTTTGGACATAAATTTTCCAATTTCTGGTTTTGGTTTGAAACAGGTGTAAAACTTCCGGATACCCAGTCGGGGTTTCGGCTTTATCCTCTGGAACCATTGCATTCCATGAAATGGTTTACCCGGAAATACGAATTTGAAATCGAAAACATTGTCCGGGCATCCTGGAAAGGCGTTAAGGTTGATTCGGTGCCGGTACAGGTGTATTACGGTAAGGAGAGGGTAACACATTTCAGACCATTTAAAGACTTTAGTAGAGTCAGTATTCTGAATACCGTACTGGTGGTTATTGCACTTCTCTATATCAAGCCGTTTAAAATCATCAGGAGCCTGAACAGAAACACGGTCCGCGACTTTTTCAAAAAGTATGTATTCAACCGAGATGAGTCAGATCTGAAAAAGACGCTGTCTGTGATGTTTGGGGTGTTTATGGGAATTGTGCCGATATGGGGATTTCAGCTGATCGTTGGGCTTACCCTGGCGCATTTTATGAAATTAAATAAAGTACTTTTCGTTACTGCGGCTAATATTAGCATTCCTCCCATGATTCCCTTTCTTGTATTCCTAAGCTATAAAGCAGGGGGGGTGGTGTTGCCGGATGGAAAAGATGTTCTGGCTTTCGACAGAGACATCTCTCTGGAAACTATCCAGACGGATCTCTTTCAATATACCGTAGGAAGCTTGTTGCTTGCCGTCGCTGCGGCTGTATTGTTTGGTCTTATAACGTATTTACTGTTAAAGGTTTTTCCTGCAAAGCAAAAGCTTAATACCGAAATTTCTAGCTGAAGTAGTAATGTCAGATTTGTTTTTAAATCTTTATAACTTTTTTGCAAAAAGAAGATGGCTGCTGGCCGTCATTGTGAGTGTTGTCATTGCTGTAGCAGCTTTTTTTGCCTCAGGCATAAAGATGGAAGAAGATATTTCCAAGATAATGCCTAAGGATGAAAAGATCTCCAAAATGAATCTTATCTTCCAGAACTCCAAGTTTACGGATAAGCTCATTTTTCACCTGTACCTGGAAGACACCACCGCAACAGATCCGGATTTGCTGGTAGGATTTTCGGAAAACCTGGCAGAGGTGCTTAAAGAAAAATACCAGCCTGAATACATCAAAGACATTAATTACAAAGTGTCGGATGATATGATGGCGCAGGTGTATTCTACCTTCTACAAAAATATTCCTCTGTTTCTGGAAGAGAAGGACTACGAAGACATCGACCGGATGATCGATCGTCAGCGCCTGGACTCCACAATGGCAAGAAATTACAAGACGCTGATTTCTCCTGCCAGTATTGTAATGAAGCAGTTTATTGTGAAAGATCCTGTGGGGATTACTTTCATTGGATTAAAGAAGCTTCAGAACCTTCAATACGAAGATAACTATGAACTCTATAACGGAAGCATTTTAACCAAAGACAAAAAGCATCTGGTGTTTTTTATCGATCCAGCACATTCTGGCAATAAAACGGACAAAAATGCGGAGTTCTTAAAGGGGATTGATGCGACCATAGACAGTTTGCAATACCTGGAGGGAGGAAAGATAAAAGCTGAATATTTTGGTGCACTGGCCATGTCTGTGGGAAATGCCGAGCGGATTAAAAACGACATTACCATTACGGTTTCCATTGCCATCTCCATTTTGGTCGTATTCATCAGCTTGTTTTTCAGAAAAGCGTACATCGTATTTCTGATATTCCTTCCTGTGGCCATTGGCGGACTTATATCCCTTGCGTTGTTGACCTTCTTCCGGCCTAATATCTCAGCAATTGCACTGGGAATGGGCTCGGTACTGCTTGGTATTACTATTGATTACTCCCTGCACATTTTTACCCATTATAAGAGTACAGGATCTCCCAAAGCTGTGCTGAAAGATGTTACAACGCCTCTGTTACTGAGTTGTCTGATCACAGCGTCATCCTTCTTCTGTCTGATGTTTGTGAAAAGTGAAGCCTTGCAGGATCTGGGGATGTTTGCAGCAATAAGCTGTATCAATGCTGCTTTGATCGGGTTGATAGTACTTCCTCATTTTCTGAAAAAGAAAAAGGTGGAAGAACAGGAAACCCAGGCACACCATACAGAAGAGCACGGAAGTCTTTCCTTTGTTCATAAGTATACCTCTTACGAATTCGACAGGAATCCCTTTATCATAGGGTTAATTGCTGTGGTTACCATTATCTGTGCCTTTACCTACAACTGGGTAGAGTTCGAAAGCGATATGCTTAAAATGAACTATGTATCGGATAAACTTTTTGCAGCACAGGAAAACCTGAATAAAATTAGTTCGGCTTCATCTAAATCGGTATACCTGGTGTCCAGTGGGAAAACATTAAATGAAGCGTTGGCGAATAGTGAAAAAATTGCAGGACAGGTTGGTAAATTAAAAGAAGAAGGTGTCATTCGCAAGTATACCTCAGTAAGCAATATGCTGATGAGCGACAGCCTTCAGAAGGAAAAAATACAACGCTGGAATCAGTACTGGACAGAAGAAAAGAAAGCTACACTTAAAAAGAATCTTCAGGAAGCAGCGGCAACCTATAAGTTTAAACCGGAAGCATTTGCCGGGTTCTATGAGTTGCTTGATAAACAGTATCAGCCGGTCTCAATCGAAGAGCTGACAGATGTCAGAAAGTTATTCTTCAATGACTTTATTACCGAGAGCGATGAGCTGGTAACAGTGGTAACCTTATTAAAGGTTGACGAGGAGCGTAAAAAGCACGTCTATTCAGCGATTCAGGAGGATGAGCATCTTACCATTGTTGATAAAAAATACCTTACAGATAAGTTTATAGAACTGCTCAACAGAGATTTCAGTCTTTTGGAGGTGTTGTCTCTTGGTCTGGTATTCTTTATACTTGTGGCATCGTACGGAAGAATTGAGTTGGGGATTATAGCTTTTGTGCCAATGTGTCTGAGCTGGTTGTGGACACTTGGATTAATGGGAATTCTTGGAATCAAGTTCAATATAGTGAATATTATCATCTCTACCTTTATTCTCGGACTGGGCATTGATTACAGCATATTTATTATGTCCGGCCTTCTGCAGGAATACAGGCTGGGACTAAAAAATCTTGCTTCCTACAAGACTTCTATATTCTTGTCGGCCTTTACTTCTATTGTTGGCATAGGGGTGCTGGTATTTGCGCAGCATCCGGCTTTGCAATCTATAGCTTTCTTGTCTATAGTGGGGATGTTTTCGGTTATCATGATTTCATATACTGTTCAGCCATTGCTGTTCAGATTACTGATCACCAACAGGACAAAGAAAGGCTTTGATCCCTACACGGCCGAAAGCCTGTTTTTTACCGTTGTGGCGTATACGTATTTCCTTACCGGATGTCTGTTGCTAAATATAGTTGGCCCTGTGGTGTTGTATCTTCTTCCGGTAAACGCCAGAAAACGGAAGCTGCTCCTGCATTACTTGCTGATGTATTTCAGCAAGTCCATGATATATATCATGGGCAATGTCAGGAAGAAAATTATTAACGAAACAGGAGAAGATTTCAAAAAGCCTGCTGTAATCATTGCCAACCATCAGTCGTTTCTGGATATTCTGGTAACGATCATGCTTTATCCGAAAATGGTAATGGTAACGAATGAATGGGTATGGAATTCGCCCTTCTTTGGGAAAGTTATACGATCCGCTGATTTTTATCTTGCCACCTCCGATCATGAGGCCGGGCTGGAGAAACTGAAAACACTGGTAGACGATGGCTATTCCATTATTATCTTCCCTGAAGGCACAAGGGCTGCGGATAAGAAAGTTGCCCGTTTCCATAAGGGGGCGTTCCTAATGGCAGAGCGTTTAAAACTGGATATTCTTCCGCTTCTTCTTCATGGTACCGGTGATACCATTGCCAAAGGGGATTTTCTTCTTAAGAATGGCCGTATTACCATGAAGTTTCTGCCACGAATTGCTCCGGATGACAAGACGTATGGAGAAACCTATTCTGAAAGGGCCAAATTGATCGGAAGGTATTTCAGAGGCGAATATCAGAAACTTAAGGAGTCTGAGGAAACCGTTAAATACTATAAAGACAGGCTGATCAAAAACTATATCTATAAAGGGCCTGTTCTGGAATGGTATATGCGAATAAAGCTGAAGCTGGAAAATAATTATGAGTTCTTTCATTCTGTAATTCCCCGAAATGCAGTGGTGACAGACCTGGGTTGTGGGTATGGCTTTTTATCTACCATGCTGGGCTTTCTTTCAGAAGAGAGAACTATTGTCGGGGTAGATTATGATGCTGATAAAATTGAAGTAGCCAATAACGGATTTGCCAAACCTTCCAACGTACGTTTTGAAGTGGCAGACCTCACCACCTTTGATATTCCAGCTTCCGATGTACTGGTGTTAAACGATGTAATGCATTACCTTCCGGAAGCAGCACAAACAGAGCTTTTGAACAGATGCTTTGACAAATTAAGTTCTCAGGGTATTCTGATACTGAGAGATGGAGATGCTGATTTTCAGGAAAGACATAAAGGAACAAAGCTGACAGAGTTTTTTTCAACACGTTTTATTAAGTTTAACAAAACGGAATATCCGTTGTCGTATCTTTCAGGAAAAGCCATTGTAAAACAGGCTAAAGACAGAGGTTTGGAAGTAGAGATTGTAGACAATGCCAGACTTACATCAAATAGAATTTTTATCATAAAAAAAGTAAATTTTTAGATGCCACAATTTGATTATGTTATTATTGGAAGTGGTTTAGGAGGGTTATTATGTGCTTACATTCTCACTAAAGAGGGAAACTCTGTTTGTGTTCTAGAAAAAAACAGGCAGATAGGAGGAAATCTGCAGATCTTTGTCAGGGATAAAGCAATATTTGACACAGGCATCCACTATATAGGAGGACTGGATGAGGGACAAAACCTAAATCAGTACTTCAGATATTTTGGATTGATGGATAAGCTGAAACTAAAGAAGCTGGATGAAGAGTGCTTTGATGTGGTTTCATTTGATAATGATGAAACCGAATATCAGTATGCCATGGGGTATGACAGGTTTAGCGAAAAGCTTATGGAGTATTTTCCTTCAGAAAAAGAAGCCATTCGCTTATACTGTGCAAAGCTTAGGGAAATAAGTAATTTTTCTCCCCTGTATAATTTGCGTTATTCCGCGCAAAGTTTTTTTAATACGGAATACCTTACAGTAAATGCCAAGCAATACATAGAGTCCATTACATCCAATACCTTGCTGCAAAATGTACTGGCAGGTACCAATCCCCTGTACGCCGGGGTTGGAGACAAAACACCTCTGTATGTACATGGTTTGATAATCAACAGCTATATTGAAAGCGCTTACAAATGCATCGGTGGAGGAGCCCAGATCGCTGCCATTTTAGCTAAATCCATAAAGGAAATGGGCGGAGAAGTGCGTAACTATTCGGAAGTAACGAAGTTCTGCTTTAAAGGCGATGAAATTGAGTCGGTGGAATTGTCCAACGGTGAGAGAGTAGAAGGAAAACGCTTTATCTCCAATATACATCCCAGCAACACTCTGGATATGGTTGAGCCCGGAAAGATCAGGAAAGCCTATTCCACCAGAATTCATAACCTTGAAAATACCACCTCTGTATTTATTCTGAATATTGTTTTAAAGCCCCGGTCACTGAAATACAGGAACTGCAATATTTACCATTATAAGTCACCGCATGTATGGGATACGCTGAACTATACGGATGAATCCTGGCCACGGGGATATGCATTGTTTTTCCCTGTTAGCAAAGAGGATGAAGAATATGCCGAAAGCCTGACCATCATGGCGTATATGAAATACGAGGACGTAGAGGCATGGAAGTCTACTTATCATACGATACCGAATCATCGTACAAGTCGGGGAGAAGGCTATGAAGAATTTAAGATCCGTAAAGCCGAACAGCTGATCGATGAACTGGAAAAAATTATGCCAGGTTTGAGAAGTAAAATTAAATCTTACAATACTTCTTCTCCATTGACCTACAGAGACTACATCGGTACGAAAGATGGCAGTATGTATGGGGTAATGAAAGATTACAGTGATCCTATTAAAACGTTTATACCAACACGTACTAAAGTACCTAATCTGTTCTTTACAGGGCAAAACATTAGCCTGCACGGTGTTTTGGGGGTTACGATAAGTTCAATTACTACCTGTTCAGAGTTTTTCGGACTGGAATATCTGATTAATAAAATCAAAAGTGCTTAGAGTGGTCGGTTGATGGTTGGTCCGTTGGTTGGGATTCCCCTTTGGAGTAGTGATACGTGCAGTTAGGCTTCTTTTCCATGGAGTAACTTTGATGACTTTTTTTTGCTTTCAGATAGCAACACCTTTCCTGGTCGGCAGGAAGGCCGTGAAGCACCTGATCATAAAAGTGTTTAACCGTAGGGGCAAGGTTCAGAAGCTCAATGTCAATGAAAAAGCTGTGCTTGTGGCCTGCCACGTTGTCAAGACGTACATAACTGGCATTTCGGGCAAGAGGTTTCCGGGGTTTTATTCCTAGGTAGCGGTTAAAGGTCATAAAATAGGCACCGGCAAGAATAATATCCCTCCTGTTAGAGATGATATAGATGTTTTCCTGAATCGAAAGCTTTTCCACCCATTCGGCATGTTTTTTTTGTTTCACGGCAGGAGCATTTAGTACTATATTTTCAAATACTAAGGAGGTATGCGGAAGGCCTGATGCGTTTTTGATCAGTGCATTGCCCAGACTATGTAGCAGCAGAGTATATTTTCCCGTGGGGGGATGGAGCGCACGATAGGTTGTTACTTCATTGATCATTTTGTTGAAGGACCCTACGGCATTGTGGACGTTACGGATAGAGGTCTGAAAGTTCTTCCAGAATGGTAGTGCTTCATCTTTTGTAGGGTAGTCAAAGGCAACAAAGTTGATCCCGTACAAAATACTCATTCGTAGTCCTCCTTCCAGTACATCTGGAAAGGTTTTCCCGTCTCCGTGTACATAAAACAGAAAGTCTTTTTTAGCGGGCAATTCAACCGCAGCTTCTTCAAATGAAGGCTTGAGCTCCAGGTTCCAGGTTTTGTTCTTCAGTCGGGCAACTACATAATGAAGATGGCAGGGATTGTCCTGATCTTTACTGAAAAGCTGTACCTGGTCCGGATAAAATTTTCTGGTGGTAATAATTACTACCACCGTATCGGTTGGATTTTTTTCAACTGTTCTGACCTTTATTTTTTCCCAGGAAATGTACGTATAACCGGGCTCTTTAACCTGCGATGCAACAGGACTTTTTATCAGGAATAAAAAGAGCAACAATAACCCAAAAGTCACATGTTTTGACATACAATTTATATCCTTGGAATGGTACTACTAACTATTAAAGTAAATCGTCAGGATGTAAAATTGTTTTTATGCAAAGAGGAGTGTTTTAGAGTCAGGTAATTGGATGGAAGACACTGGTTGGGGCTTAGTTCGAATATTACCATTCTTCTTCCTGCCAAGGAAAAAGGACTGTTGCAATTGTTTGCTACAATGACAGATGAAAGGCCAGAATACAATGTGTCCCTAAGCAGGATGGTTTAGCCTGGGAAGAGCAATAAACCTGCCTGTTACATTTCTCTGAACGTTGATATTAAAAGTCTATCTGAGGCTTTCGGAGTGTTCATCCGGGGTAAATTCTTTTTCCCATTTTGCAATAACCAGCGTCGCAACTGTATTTCCGATCAGGTTGGTGATGGCTCTTGCTTCCGACATAAACCTGTCTACCCCCAGCAATAATGTAATTCCGGCTACAGGAAGTTTATCGATGGAAGCAAGGGTTGCAGCAAGCACGATAAAACCACCTCCCGTTACCGCTGCCGCACCTTTGGAAGTCAGCATAAGAATCCCCAGCAGTGCCAGTTCGTCCCACAGACTGATGGTGGTATTTGTGGCATAGGCTATAAACATGGTTGCCATGGTAAGGTAGATAGAGGTACCATCCAGGTTAAAGGTATATCCTGCAGGGACGACGAGTCCTGTAACAGACTGGGAACAACCTGCTTTTTCCATTTTTTTCATGAGTCCTGGTAAGGCAGGCTCAGAAGAACTGGTACCCAATACCAGAAAGATTTCTTCTTTGATATAGGTTAAGACGCGGAATATGGAAAAGCCGGACATCCAGCATAATGCCCCTAGGATGATAAACACAAAAAAGAGGCAGGTCAGGTACACAGAAGCCAGAAGTTCTCCCAGCGACAGTAAACTGTCTATGCCGTATTTGCCAATAGTAAAGGCCATTGCTCCAAATGCTCCGACCGGTGCTGCTTTCAGAATGATCGATACAACACGGAAGAAAAAATGATTAAAATAATCTATTCCTTTGACAAGCGGATCTCTATAGGGGCCCATCCGGGAGATGGCAAATCCGGAAAGGATTCCCAGAAACAAAACCTGCAGAATTTTACCTTCTGCAAACGCCCCGAAAAAGGAACCGGGAATGATATCCATAAAAAAAGTAATGGTATCAAATTGTTTTGCCGATTCTGTGTAATTCTGAATACCGGCGATGTCAAGAGTAGCCGGGTTGACATTCATACCTTTACCGGGTTGAAGAATTTTGGCAACTACAAGGCCTATTACAAGTGCAAGGGTACTCATCAGTTCAAAGTACACAAACGCCTTAAAACCAATTCTTCCTATTTTTTTATTTTCCTTAACACTTGCAATGCCGGAAGCAACAGTCGTAAAAATAACACCGGGCACGATCATTTTAATGAGTTGTATAAACGCATCTCCCAGTGGTTTTAATTGTGCTCCGGTTGACGGAAAGAAATATCCCGTAATAATTCCTGCTACAATAGCGATCAGTACATAAAAATAGAGGGTATGATAAAATTTTTTTGCAGAAACAATTTCCATCTGTGGTACAAATTTTATTCGGCTCAATAAACGACTAAAATAAGCAATAATACTAGTATAAAAATTCTGCTTCTTCAATATTCCTGAAAATAAGAATATATATGTGAAGTGCGGAATATGTCGTATTTTAGGGAGTACATTGGATGCCAGAGATACCATGAAACAACAACCGCAGCGATTTTTATTTATCATAAATCCCATAGCAGGCGTAAGAAGCAAAAAAGACATTCCTCAACAGATACAGTCAGTCTTCGAGGGCTCGGGAAGGGAGTATGAAATTGTTTTTACCAAGGCCAGAGGACATGCTACAGAACTGGCACAGGAAGCTGTAAGCAAAAATTTTGATGCAGTTGTTGCAGTAGGTGGAGATGGTACTGTGAATGAAGTGGCCACCGGTCTTGTCGGACAAACACCTGCTTTGGGAATTATTCCCCTGGGATCTGGAAATGGACTGGCGAGGCATTTACAGATTCCCATACATATCCGTAAATCCATTCAGTATCTGTTGAAAGCAGCTCCGATTACCATAGATCATTGCAGGTTAAACGACTTACCATTTTTTTGTACAGCAGGGGTCGGCTTTGATGCGCAGGTTGGAAAAGTCTTTGCAGAGCAGAAAACCAGAGGGTTTTCAACCTATCTGAAAACAGTTATAACAGAGTATAAAAGTTATAAGTGCGAGTCGTATAAACTTTCTATTGACGGCAGGAAAATGGAAATACAGGCGTTTCTACTGAGCTTTGCCAATGCTTCTCAATATGGCAATAACGTGTTTATTGCGCCTCAGGCTAGTTTGCAGGACGGATATATTGATGTCTGTATGATGCATCCATTCCCATTATGGACGCTTTTAAATCTTGGTGTTAAGTTGTTTACCAAGAAAGTAAATACCTTCCATTATCTGGATATAGTGAAAGCAAAACATGTTGAAATAGAAAGAAACGCACATGGACCGGTGCATCTGGATGGAGAACCCATGCATATGGATGCCCGATTAACCGTGACAATAGTGCCGAACAGCTTAAGAGTTTTATCAGTATGAAAAAGAATAAAAAGAACAGAGACGGTATCGTATTTTCCACCAATCCTGAGTTTGAGTATCAGTACAATCAGGAAGATGAAATAGCAACCCTGCCTCCTCAGCAACAGGATTTAAGAATTTTCCTGGATAGAAAAGGAGGCGGGAAAGTAGTAACTGTAATTGCTCAGTTTGTTGGAAAACAGGAAGATCTGGAAACTTTAGGAAAAGAGTTAAAGCAAAAGTGCGGCGTAGGGGGCAGTGTTAAAGATGGTGAAATATTACTACAGGGAGATTTCAGAGATAAGATTTTGACCTATCTTCAAAGCAAAGGATATAAAGCAAAGAAGGCAGGAGGATAAAAGATTTGATTAGGGGATGGGACTTGCTCTTCTTGTCTCTTTCGTTGAAAAACGTCATGACTTCAAGTTTATAGAAAATATCGTGCTGGTAAACATACGACCCCGACGGGGTCGAACCAGGATGTTAGGTAGGTTTTCTATAAACATTCAATCCCTTCAGGATTGTGATTGGTGAATAGAAACAAACCTGCTACATAAAAATTCTCTTCTGATTTGTCATTCTAATTTCTGCGAAGGACCTGATTTTTCGTTGAAAAAGGTTATGTCCTCAAAGAGGTCAAATGTTTATAGAAAATGCCGGGCTAGTTAACATACGACCCGTCGGGGTCGAACCAGGATGTTAGGTAGGTTTTCTATAAACATTTAATCTCTTCAGGATTGTGATTGGTGAATAGAAACAAACCTGCTACATAAAAATTTTCTTCTGATTTGTCATTCTAAGTTCTGCGAAGGACCTGATTTTTCGTTGAAAAAGGTTATGTCCTCAAAGAGGTCAAATGTTTATAGAAAATGCCGGGTTAGTTAACATACGACCCGTCGGGGTCGAACCATGATGTTAGGTAGGTTTTCTATAAACATTCAATCTCTTCAGGATTGTGATTGGTGAATAGAAACAAACCTGCTACATAAAAATTCTCTTCTGATTTGTCATCCTGAGCGCTGCGAAGGACCTGATTTAATAAAAAGACATTATCAATTAAGATATGCCAGATAGTTTACAGAACATTTTTTTTAGAACACTCAGATGTTTCGTAAGCTCAACATGACAAGGTCTAAGAAGATTAGATTGAAGAAATGTTGGTTATACAATAAAAGTTCTTGAAATATAACTATTCTCAAGCTTTGCTGCTAAAGGTGCCCTGTCTGAATCCCTTGCAGTTTAGGCGTTCCCGCTCGGGTTATACTGCTTATTCTACATCTGATAATGCTCAAATGATCATGGTTATTTGTTTTCAAAAGTGTTTAAACGGATCTGAATGCGCTGATTCATACAGGTTTGGTGGGGTAGTTTCAACAATTTGATTTTTAATTCTGTTGCATTTAAAGACATAAGGAACAAATCAATGGAACGAATACTAGTACCGCTGGATTTTTCAGTTTACTCACAGAAAGCGCTTGAAGCAGCATCTTACATTGCTTTGCAAAAGCACTGTGAGGTAAGACTGCTTCACGTGGTGCAACAGGTATATGTGCCAAAGATAGGTTCCTTTGGTGATCCTCTGTTTGAAGACGAGTTGCAGATGGATTATCAGGTACGCATAATGGAAGTTAAGCAAAGACTTTTGAACTCCTTTGTGGATCAGCTAAAATTAAAAGGTGTTAAGGCAAGTGGTACAATTGTTCAAGGCAAAGTATCCAAAGAAGTACTTCTGTATGCCACAGAGGAGGAGGTAGATCTTATCATAGTTGGTAAAAAAGGGGAGAGTGATATAGAAGATGTTTTATTCGGATCAACCACGTTGAAGTTGATCCGAAAATCTTCTATACCATTATTAATCCGGAAGAATACAGAGGCTCCATTTAAAATAAAAACCATTGTATTCGCATCGGATTTTGCAGAGCCTGTTCAAAGAATAATCGCCAGGGTAAAGCATATGGCGGCCGACTTTCAGGCCCAACTGCACTTTCTGAAAGTGCTTACACCAAATAAAAGCATACCTGAAGCAAAGATCCAGAAAACACTCGACGAAATAAGAGACGAGTTTCAGTTAGAATCGAATCCTGTACACATGGTTATGGATAAAACAGAAGAGGAGGGGATTCTTCATTTTACCCGACAAGTCAATGCAGACATCGTCTGTCTTGTAAGTCATGAGAAAACTGGACTCGAAAGGTTTTTTAGTGACAGTATATCTGAAAACATAGTAAAAGAATCGGATTGTGCGATTGTAACCTATAAACATAGAGAACAAATGTCTGCCGGTAAGGCGGCAGTGAAACAACAAAGGAAACTTAGTTTAAAAGACAAGCAGTGGAAAAAAGAAGATTTGTGAGATTGATTGATAAAGTGATGAAAGAGGTGAAAAAGATAAATATAGTGACTTCGGTGATAGGATTCGCTTTTATTGGCGGTATTTACCTGTCGGGATGTGAGGAGAAGAAAACAACATCAGAAGCAGGATATAGCGATTCGGTGACATCCATGCATTCACAAGATGATAATATGCATCAGCATGGTAAAAGTACTTCTGAGATAGAGGAAGAGAAAAATAAGTTGGAAAATAAAATAGAAGACCTGGAGAAAAAGGCAGAGAAGAAAGCTGACAAGGGAGGTCAGGCGATCAAACAGAAATTTTCTGCGCTGAAGGAAGAGGTGAAAGGGTATAATTTTGACTCCACCAGAGTAGATGCGGAAGAAGGGTGGACTCGCTTCAAAGACAGAATAGAAACGGCAGTTGACAGCCTTGAAAAAAAGATCTGATTTATATCAGATCTTTTATTTTTTCCAGGTCGGCAGGAACGTCAATTCCTACGCTTTCATAGGATGTAATCTCTACTTTGATTTTATATCCGTTCTCCAGCCATCTAAGTTGTTCCAGTGATTCAGCCTGCTCCAGTTTGCCTGGAGCTAGTGCTGTTATGGCCTGGAGAATATCTGCGCGATAGGCGTAAATACCAATGTGCTTGTAAAATTCAGCCCTGGAAAGCCATTGTTCCGGCTCGGCTCCTCTTATATAGGGGATCGTCTGACGACTAAAGTAAATCGCTTCTTTGCTTTTATTAAAAATAACTTTGGGCGTATTCGGGTTAAAAAGCGTTTCCTGGTCTTCAATTTTTTTAACCAGTGTAGCCAGTTCCGCTTCTTTGGTAAGTGCAGATGCCAGCAGGTCTATCTGCTCCGGATGAATAAAAGGTTCATCGCCCTGAATGTTAATGACGAAATCATAGTTGCCAGAGGTTTTTTCCAGTGCTTCAAAACATCTGTCAGTACCACTTGGATGCTCTTCCCGGGTCATGACCACATTTCCGCCAAAGCCCTGTACATGTTCAAAGATTTCCTTATTATCTGTTGCTACCACAACATTGGAGAGCAGTCTGGCTTTTTGTGCCTGTCCGTATACCCTTTGAATCATGGACTTTCCACCAATGTCTACCAGAGGTTTTGCAGGAAATCTGGTAGATGCATAACGGGCAGGAATTATTCCTAAAATATTCATTCTGTACTATATAAGTGTTACGATTTCAATTCAGTTTTTTAGTGTCTATTCAGCGTTCTATCCGAAAGAGAGAAGAATTTTTATAGTTGCATGCAATATTGTTTTTAAGCCTAAAGCAGTTACCTCACCCAACAGCCTGGCATTTCTACTTGTGCTTTTAACTTTTAACTTTTATAACTTTCCTGTTTTCCTTTGTAAACCTTGCCAAATGCTTATTTTTGCAGAAAAAATACAAATAAAGCTTGTCGACACAAAATCTAACCTCCTTTTCTTTTGACGGTTTAATCTGGAAAGTAATTCCTGATGAACTTAACCAGTTGCTCGTAGTGGAATATCGAAATGCCGACAAGCACCTGGCTGATTTTGGAGCCATAGATCTGAAGAAGAAAAAAATTAAGTGGCAGGGGGTAAAAAAGGATGAGTCCTGGTGGATCGGACTCGAGACGGTTAACAACGGGTATTTATATCTACACGGTTTTAAAGACATACAAAATCCGGAACATAAAGGAATTATTTCGGTCGCATCCGATACAGGTAAAGTACTCTGGGAGGAAAAAGTATTAACCTTTGGAGGAGTATTTTCAGAAGGGGTGCTGGCTCTGCAGAATGAAGAGGAAGAAAATAAGGTCTACTTTTTGCTTGATTTAAAAACCGGAAAGCAAAAGAAAGAGTATTCCGACGTAGAAGTTTTAAAAAAACTTAACGAGGTATTCAGGGAAAAGCAGAAAAGTAACATTCAGAATGCTCTGCATTTTACTCAGGAAAACGAATATTTTTCCAAACTCTCTGAATATGTGCAGGTAGTAACAGGAGATCAGGCCTCGCTGGCATTTGACTATGCTGAGTGTAAAAATTTTATAATTATTTCTTACTATATTTACTCAGATAATAAACTTCAGAATCTGCTGTTAATAGCCAATGAAGAGGGAGAGGTGCTATTGAAAGAAATCCTCGACCAAGGTCTTAAAGGCGTAGGGATGGATACTTTCTTTTTGCTGGGGAATGCTGTAATTTTTGTTAAAGAAAAAAAGGAACTGATCATTTATGAATTATAAAGGTGTATCTCTGTTGAAATATTTTTTAATCCTGGTTGTTGTTTTTTCCTTGTCCGATGCTGTGGCAGGGGTACAGGATTCTATCGGAATAGAGAAAAAAGATTCTAAAATTTTTGTGCTTCATAAAGCTGATCCCAAAGAAACGCTATATTCCATTTCCAGAAAATATAAAGTTACTGTAGAGGAAATTAACCAGAACAATCCGGAATTATCGGCTGGATTAAAAATAGGACAAATCATACGCATTCCGTATAAAGGAACCGTTACTGCGGTTTCCTCGCCTGCTTCTGCTACTGCCACTACTACAGCTCCTAAAGCTACAGCGGCAACAACACATACCGTGGAGCCTAAAGAAACGCTCTACTCGCTATCCAGAAAATACAATGTTTCGGTAGACGATATTAAAAAGGCCAATCCTGGTCTTGGTGAGCTTAAAATTGGTCAGACAATAAACATCCCTGGTAAAGCAGGGGGAGTGGTAACCGCAAGCACTCCAAAAGAAACCTCGAAGCCGGCGGATCCTAAAACGAGCACTTCAACTCCAAAAACGCCTGCCAAAACTCCTGCCAAGGATCAGGAGCAGGTTTTTGTGCCTCCAACTGATAACTTCAATAAAGTAACGGAAACAGGGTTTGCTGAGGTGATAGAAGGAAACAGTGATTCGCCCAAGTACCTTGCCCTGCATAAAACAGCGCCTGTAGGTACCATTATCCAGGTCAAAAACGAAGCCAATGGACAGAAACTGTTTGTTCGTGTTATCGGAAAACTTCAAAATGGTAACGTTGACGACAGGGTGATTATCAAAATCTCTCAGAAAGCCTACGAGCGGTTGTCCGGAGTGGATAAGAAGATACCTGTGCAGATATCGTATATTCCTTAAAAGTTTAAGGTTAAAGCTTAAAGTTTAAAGTAATTTCTTGGGGTGGTCAAATGTTTCGAGGAGTTCAGGAGGATAATCCCCAAAGAAGACAGAAAAGCTTAAGGTTGAATGTATCGTTAAAAAAGGAAGAGAATAAGTTGTTGTTTCTTTCCTGCTTTTTCTGCTGGGGATGAGTTTTTTAAAGAATTGTATTCGTGAAGTTTGAAGCATTACGGGATTTACTCGAGGAAAAATACCAGCAATACAACCAGTCCGGATTTATAGAAAACGATCCGATTTGTATTCCTCACTTATTTTCTAAAAAACAGGATATAGAAATCATGGGACTCTGGGCTTCTGTCCTTGCCTGGGGACAACGCGTTACAATTATCAATAAGTGCAAGGAGCTCATCAGCCTGATGGACAATGCACCCTATGATTTTATCATCAATCATCAGCCTCGTGATTTAAAAGTGTTTCTGCAGTTCAGACACAGAACCTTTAATGCTACCGATACACTTTATTTTATAGAATTTTTTAAGACGTTTTATGCCAAACATGAATCCCTGGAAGAAGCTTTTTTGCAGGGACATACCAAAAATGCTGCAAATGTGGAAGGTGCTTTGGCCGGATTTCGTGAATTGTTTTTTAGCCTGGAAGATTACCCGGAAAGAACGAAAAAGCATATTTCCACTCCTGCAAGGAACAGTGCCTGCAAACGATTGAATATGTTTTTGCGATGGATGGTAAGAAAAGATAAAAAGGGAGTGGATTTTGGGATCTGGAAAACTATTAAGCCTTCCCAACTGGTATGCCCCTGCGATGTACACGTAGACAGAGTGGGAAGAAAACTGGGACTGATTGTCAGGAAACAAACGGACTGGCAAACCGCAGTAGAACTGACCGAGAACTTAAAAAAGTTTGACCCTAAGGATCCTGTAAAGTATGATTTTGCATTGTTCGGGATGGGCGTGGAAGAAAAATTTTAAAAGTTTTATCGTTTGGTATTTTTTTTATATTCTCTAGGGAGGGGGAATCCAATGGAAACGTTAAGGTGTTCTGTAATCCCTTTGGTGTGGAATAGGTGAGTATCTTTACGGAGAAGAAGGGTTTAAATTAAATTTTAATTTTTTTAGAATTATCCTTGAACTTCTGACCAACAATTCAAGAGGCTGACCTGTTATATTTTCAAAGGAAAGTACAATAATCCTCTTATGAAATCAGAAAAAGAAAAAATCTTATCATCTCCGCTAGTTGGCGGAGATAAGGTCAGAAACCCGGAGGGAGAAGATCTTGGGGAGATCAAGGAATGGGTAATGGATACCGGAAAAGGAAAAGTTGAATATGGAATCCTGTCTTTCGGTGGGTTTATGGGAATTGGTAACAAGAATTTTGCTATCCCGTACGAAGCTTTAGTTAAGGGGAGTGACAATAATCACTTTATTTTGAACGTAGATAAAGAGACTCTGGAAAATGCATACAGTCAGATAGAGCACCAGGGAAAGTCTTACTACATATATTAAGTGGGAGATAAAATTTCTTGAAATTTTGTCCTTAGATTGTGGTTGGAAGCTTTCCCTGGAAAAAATATAGTAAATTAGTGTAATAATTGCTTGAGCTTCGGCACGATGAGTATTTTTGAATCAAAAGGAAAAAATCTACCACAAGGGGATAGAACGTATAAGAAGTTTCTGGAAACAGCTAAATTTTGGTTAAAAGAACTTGACTTCTACGGTTCTAATCAATTTAAAAAGGTAACACCACGTTCTGAATGGACTATTGGTCAGGTGTACGATCACCTGATCAATGGTACCAGAGCGTATCATATGAGGGAGATCCGGAAATGTCTGGAGCGCACCGGGGGAAGTGAAGAAGGTAAAAAGTTGTTCAAAGGGCACCTGGTGTTTTTTTTAGGTAGATTCCCGGCCGTAAAAATTAAAGGCGTAGACCCTAACGGTTATGTTCCTGCTCAGCCGGAGAGCCCTGAAAAGGTAAAAGACGAATTTTTTAAGTTTTTTAAGGAGATGCAAAAAATTGCCAAAGACCTTGATGCATCCCCTTCTACGTACAAAACAATGCATCCTTCTCTGGGAATGCTGACTGGGTATGAGTGGTATCAGGTAATAGAAATGCATTTCCGTCACCACCTGAGACAAAAAAGAGGAATAGATAAGTCGATCAGAAGTCTGTATAAGGAAACAGAATCGGCGGAAGTGTTTCCTGAAGCGGAAATTGATGATTATATTTCGTAAGTAAATCAACGCATCTAAACGTTTGGTCCGGGAACAACTTTTAGTTTTTGACGGGTATTGCAGGGTCTGTATCAATCTTGTCCGATTGATGAATGTTACGGGATTATTTCCCGCTGAGCAATGCATTTCGTATTACAACCTTGTTCCAGAGGTAAAATCTCTTATTGACGAAGATCGGTTTAAGAACGAAATGGCCTTTATAGATCCTTCCGATGGGGTGTTGTATGGACCTCATGGAATCAAAAAAGCCGTTTCCAGTAAAACCGGATTGTTAAATCTTCTTTTAAGGATTCCTTTTATTTTCAGCCTTTTTATCTTTGTTTATAAGCTTATCGCCTATAATCGATATGTGATTTTATTGCCCAAACAGGCAGCTCTCGAATGCGATTGCGGTCCTGACAAAGAGCGGAAGTTCAGGAACTACTATTTTGTTCTGCTTTCGGTGTTAAGCATGCTGACGGTAGAAGGTGCCTTTGCGTTGGCAGGGCTATCGGGAAAGTGGTTATGGTTAAGTTGTCTGGTAGTGCCCCTGCTGTATGGTTTGGTGCTGGCCTGCTATAAGATCCTATATCCGAGTACTTACCATTTTGATTTACGACAACACAGCAGTACCTCCCTGTTGTATGCGTTTGCCATTGGGTTGGTAGTGGAATGTTTGTGCAGTTTGGTGTTTAAGCAAATTGATTTACTCCTTGTCTTTCTCATTGTTTCAGGTACAGTATTCTTTCTTCTTTACAGAAACAGAATCCGTTTTTTGCAGTTTAAACAAACCTTTGTGTATTGGGCTGTAGGGATTATGTTTTTTCTGCCATTAATGTTTCTATTGATTGGCTAAATCCTGATTCAGACAATTTCCCCTGTCGATCCTGAAATTCCAGCATTGAGTTTTACCTTATTCAAGGATTGAATTATTCCTCCGAAGGTTTGAGAAACGTTTGTTTTTTTATCAGAGCAAAAAAAACTGAGAATCCTGCTAATCCCGTAAGTCCTGATTCAGACAATTTCCCCCGTCGATCCTGAAATTCCAGCATTGAGTTTCACCTTATTCAATGATTGAATTACTCCTCCGAAGGTTTGATAAGCGTTTGGTTTTATTTTTATCAGAGCAAAAAAAACTGAGAATCCTGCTAATCCCGTAAATCCTGATTCAGACAATTTCCCCTGTCGATCCTGAAATTCCAGCATAAGATTGCATTCTATGCTGACATAGAAGCCTCCTCTCCGGGGGCTTGAGGAGATTTAGGTTTATATCATCAGGGCATAAACATAATCCTGAAAATCCTAAAATCCTGTAAATCCTGATTCAGACAATAATCACATCGATACATACAAAAAAAAAGCTCCTTTTGGGGAGCTTATTTTTTATCGTTACTGTAGAAGTAGCTTATTTAACAGTGTCAATATAGCTAATTAGATCAACAAGTTTGTTAGAGTAACCCCACTCATTGTCGTACCAGCTAACAACTTTCACGAAGTTGTTATTTAATGAAATACCAGCTTTAGCGTCGAAGATAGAAGTTCTTGCGTCGCCAAGGAAGTCATTGGAAACAACTTCGTCTTCAGTGTAACCAAGGATACCTTTAAGTTCACCTTCAGAAGCTTCTTTCATTGCTTTTTTGATTTCTTCGTAGCTGGCACCTTTCTCAAGACGGCAGGTTAGGTCTACAACAGAAACGTCTGGAGTAGGAACACGGAATGCCATACCTGTAAGCTTACCTTTAAGCTCAGGGATAACAAGACCAACCGCTTTCGCAGCACCAGTAGAAGAAGGGATAATGTTTTGGTAAGCACCACGACCACCTCTCCAGTCTTTAGCTGAAGGACCGTCAACAGTTTTCTGAGTAGCAGTAGCTGCGTGAACGGTAGTCATAAGACCTTCAAGGATACCGAATTTATCGTTAAGAACTTTTGCAATAGGAGCAAGACAGTTAGTAGTACAAGAAGCGTTAGAAACGATGCTCATTTCTTTCTTGTACGTTTTGTTATTAACCCCCATTACGAACGTAGGAGTATCGTCTTTTGCAGGAGCAGAAAGAACTACTCTTTTAGCACCGGCTTTAATGTGCTTGTCGGCAGTATCCTGAGTTAGGAACAAACCTGTTGATTCAACAACATATTCAGCACCAACCTCATCCCACTTTAGGTTTGCAGGATCTTTTTCTGCAGTAACTCTGATAGCATGACCATTCACTACAAGCTTACCATCTTTCACTTCAACAGTTCCGTTGAATCTTCCGTGTGTAGAGTCATACTTAAGCATGTATGCCATGTAGTCTACATCTATCAGGTCATTGATTCCAACAATTTCAATATCCGGTCTGTTTACTGCAGCACGGAAAACCAGTCTGCCGATACGACCAAATCCATTAATACCGACTTTTATTTTAGCCATATTGATTTAGATAATTAGGGTTTAATAAACAAGGAGCAATAATACAATAAGTTGAAACTAAAAGCAAGATTGAAGTCTGTATATGTAGGAATGAATTAAAAAATGTTTGAAGAATACATTTTTAATGCAGGTTGGCGGATTGCCATGAAAAAAATGGAGGAGCTAAGCGCTTGAAAATAATAGTATTGCTGGTCTGGTACTGTAAAATCGATAAAAAAAAGCAACTTTTTTTTGCTATATGTTTTGCAAATTTAAATTGACCCGCTATCTTTGCGCCACGTTTAACGAAAACGGCTCTTGTACTAAGAGATAATTGTTAGTCCAATGGTAAATTGGCCCGTTCGTCTAGGGGTTAGGACGCCAGGTTTTCATCCTGGAAACAGGGGTTCGATTCCCCTACGGGCTACTTAATGTGAAACCACTGTAACGAATATTATGGTGGTTTTTGTTTTTAACACTCTCATTCTGCCATAGGTTGAGCCGCAGCCTCAGGTGAAAGAAGAGAAAATAACCCAAAGAAATTTGGCCCGTTCGTCTAGGGGTTAGGACGCCAGGTTTTCATCCTGGAAACAGGGGTTCGATTCCCCTACGGGCTACACATCTTGAAGTCAAAACATACAAAAGCCTGCAAATTAAACGTTTGCAGGCTTTTTGTTTTTTACAGCATCCTGATTCATTCAATTATTCGCATAAAAACAGTGAGTAATTCAGTGAGTCAATCCCTGACCTACCGCTACTCACTGAAAGCACATTAAGTTGTTGAATGACAACCTGTTCAATAACTAAACATCTTGACTACCATAGGCTGCAAGGCTAATTTTGTTTCACCATAAATGA
>Ga0182792_1000097_pt1 | contig 83840 bp, 85 predicted proteins | sample Passage237B_FD_130497 | JGI IMG/M metagenome (GOLD analysis project Ga0182792, IMG submission 130497) | Cellulose adapted compost microbial communities from Newby Island Compost Facility, Milpitas, CA, USA - Passage2 37B (version 2) (version 2) ...
CCTCCCCACCCCCCACACCCCTCCCGCCGACCCACCCGCCCGCCACTCCCACGGCCGAGCGCGCCCGTTCCCACGCGAGCGCACCGCTAGTGCGTACGCACTCGCGCTGGACCGGGCGCGGTCGGCGTGGTGGTGTCGCGCCCTGCTCCGTTCCCGCACGCGCCCTCGTCGGGCTCTTCCGCCGAGCGCGGTCGTTCCAGCGTGAGTGCACGGTTAGTGCGTGCGCGCTCGGGCTGGACCGGGCGCGGTCGGCGTGGTGGTGTCGTGCGTGCTCCGTACTCGCGCGCGGCCTCGCCGGGCTCTTCCGCCGAGTGCGCTCGTTCCTGCTCGACTGCGCCGTTCGTGCGTGCGCGATCGGGCTCTACCGGGCGCAGTCGGCGGTCTTGGGTGGGGCCCGGAGGGCCGAGGGTCAGGGGGTGGTGCCGGTGATCATCCAGGTCGTGCCTCGGGCGCGGTGGCCCGTGGTGGCGGCGCGGGCGAGCATGAAGACGCCGCAGAACGCGGCGGTCAGCCACGCCAGGCCCGTCGGGCCGTCCGGGGCCCAGGCGCGCACGGCCAGCGCGAACGGCGCGTAGACGACGAGCGTCACGAGGCCGGCCCACGCGAGGAACCGCCCGTCGCCCGCGCCGATCAGCACGCCGTCGAGCACGAACACCCACCCCGCGACGGGCATGCACGCCCCCGCGACGAGCATGCCGACGACGATCGCGCGCCGGACCTGCGGGTCGGCGGTGAACAGCGGCGCGTACACCGCGGCGAGCCCGCCGAGCAGGACCCCGACGACGACGCCCGCGCCGACTCCCCACTGCAGGGTCCGGCGCAGGATCGCGCGGGTGCGCGGCACGTCCCCGGCGCCGAGGGCGTGGCCGACGAGCGCCTGCGCGGCGATCGCGAGGGCGTCGAGCGCGAACGCGGCCAGGCCCCACACGGAGCTGACGACCTGGTGCCCGGCGAGGGTCACGGCGCCGAGCCCGGTGGCGACCCACGTGGTGAGCAGGATCGCGCCGCGCAGCGTGGCCGTGCGGGCCAGCAGGGGGAAGCCGTGCCGCGCGGACGCCCAGATGCCGCCGGCGGCGGGCCGCAGCGACGAGCCGGCGGTGCGCGCGCCGCGCACGACGACCACGACGAGGACCGCCCCCATGCCGAGCTGCGTGACCGCGGTGCCGGCCCCGGAACCACCGATGCCCAGGTGCAGTCCCCAGACCAGGGTCACGTTGAGCACGGAGTTCACCACGGCGCCGCTGACCGCGACGCCCAGGGGGGTGCGGGTGTCCTGCAGCCCGCGCAGCGTGCCGGTCGCGGCGAGGACGAGCAGCATGCCGACCAGCCCGGGCGCGGACCAGCGCAGGTACGTGACGGCCTGCCGCGCGGTCTCGTCGTCGGCGCCCATGACGCCCACGACCCACGGCGCGGCGGCCCACAGCGCGACGGCCAGCACGAGACCCAGCCCGGCGGCGAGCCACATGCCGTCCACACCGACACGCAGGGCGCCCGCCCGGTCGCCCGCCCCGAGCCGCCGTGCGACGGACGCGGTGGTCGCGTAGGCGAGGAACACGCACAGCCCGACGACGGTGAGCAGGACGCTCGAGGCGAGGGCCAGACCTGCGAGGGCGGCGGTCCCCAGGTGCCCGACGACGGCGGTGTCGACCAGGATGAACAGGGGCTCCGCGACGAGCGCGCCGAGCGCGGGCACGGCGAGCGCGAGGACCTGCCGGTCGAGCTCGCGTGCCGTGCCGCCACCCCCTTCGAGGACCGGTCCCGTGCAGGACACCCGGGCCGGCGTCCCTGACCACATCCTGCCCTGCGTTGCGTCGTGCGCCGACAGCAACCGGACCGGGCGCGTCACGTTGCAGACGTCCCGGGCCCGACGGCCGGGTCCGCGCCGCACGGTGGGCGCGACGTGACGGGCCCGACCGGGACCCGGACCACCGGACGACAGGAGACCACCGTGGCGCAGCTCACCCCCGACATCGAGGACAAGATCAAGGAGATCGTCTGCGACATCCTCGAGATCGAGCCGGACGAGGTGACGCGTGAGTCGCGCTTCAAGGAGGACCACGACGCGGACTCGCTGCGGTCCATCGAGATCCTCGCGAGCCTCGAGCGCACGTTCCGCGTGACGATCGACCAGTCCGAACTGGCGCGCATGGTGAACCTCGACGGCGTGTACTCGGTCGTCGACGAGCGCCTCACGGCCCAGGTCTGAGCCGGTGAGCGTGCCGTCCGTGCCCGCGCGTCGGGTCGTCGTCACGGGGATCGGCTGCGTCTCCGCGATGGGACGCGGTGTCGAGGCCCTGCTGGAGGGGCTGCGTGAGGGCCGCAACTGCGCCCGCCCGATCACGGCGTTCGACACCGCGGGGTTCGCGCACGCCCAGGCGTGCGAGGTCCCCGACGACGCGGGGCCGGACGGCGCGGACGGGTCGCTGGGGCGCGCGGCGGCGCTCGCGGTCGACGCGGCGCTGCTGGCGCTCGCGGACGCAGGCCTGTCGCGCGAGGAGCTGCGGTCGGTGCCGTGCGCGGTGGCGGTCGGCACCACGGACGGGGAGTCGCGGGACCTGGACGACCTGGTCGCGCAGCAGCTCGCGTCCGACGACGGGTCGTTCGACCCGGTCGTCGCGGAGCGTGTGCAGCCGTTGCGGCTGTCGGCGGCGATCGCGCGGACCCTGGGCCTGGAGCAGGCCGAGGTCATGACGTTGCAGACGGCGTGCGCGGCGGGCAACTACGCGATCGGATCGGGGTTCGACGCGATCCGCTCGGGCGACGTGGACGTGGCGCTGGCCGGCGGTGCGGACGCCCTGTGCCGCAAGACGTTCACGGGCTTCTACCGGTTGGGCACGATCGCGCCGGACCTGTGCCGGCCGTTCGACGCGGACCGCGAGGGGATCCTCACGGGCGAGGGCGGTGTGGTGCTGGTGCTCGAGTCGCTGGATGCGGCGCGGGCGCGCGGCGCCCGGGTGTACGCGGAGGTGCTGGGCTACGGCCTGACCTGCGACGCGACGCACCCGGTGGCGCCGGACGCGGCCGGGGTGGCGCGGTGCATCGAGGTCGCGCTGGACCGCGCCGGTCTCACGCCGGGTGACGTGGACCTGGTGTCGGCGCACGGCACGGGGACGCGCGCGAACGACGTCACGGAGACGACGGCGCTGCGCGCGGTGTACGGCGACGCGCTGCCCCGGACGGTGTCGATCAAGTCGATGCTCGGGCACGCGATGGGCGCCGCGAGCGCGCTGGGTGCGGCGGCGTCGGCGCTCGCGCTGACGCACGGGTTCATCCCGCCGACGATCAACCACCGCAGCACCGACCCGGCGTGCCCGGTCGACTGCGTGCCGAACACGAGCGTGCCCGCGGCGCTGGACGTGGTGCAGAACCACGGGCTGGCGTTCGGCGGCAACAACTCCGTGCTCCTGCTGGGGCGGGTCGACCGGGAGGTGGTGACCGCATGACCGCGGGTCTGCTGGACGAGGCGACGACGACGGGCGTGACGGCGACGCCGGCGGCGTTGCGGGGCCTGGGCGCGGTGAGCGCCGTGGGCGAGGGCGTGCAGGACTGCTACGTGGCGCTGGTGCGGGGCAAGGACGGTCTCGCGCCGCTGCGGGTGTTCGACGGCGAGCGGTTCGTCGCGCAGCACGCGTACGAGATCGACGACCGCCCGGACGGGGTGGACCGGCCGTGGCGGGCGTCCGAGCTGCTGGTGCGGGCGGTGGGCGAGGCGCTCGCGGACGCGGGGCTGACGTCGTTGGCGGGCGTGCCGGTGCTGGTCGGCACGGGCCTGCGGGAGATGCGCAGCGCGGAGCTCGCGACGCTCGCCGGCACGCCGGTGCCGCCGGAGCGGCTGCACTTCGGCCCGGCGCTGCGGGACGCGTTCGGTGCGGACGACGTGCACACGTTCTCCAACGCCTGCTCGGCGTCGCTGTACGCGGCGGCCCTCGGGATGGACCTGCTGGACCAGGGTGCGGACGTGGTCGTCGTCGCGGGCGTCGACGTGCTGACGGCGAGCATGTACGGCCTGCTGGACCGGGTGCACCACGAGCCGCCGGACCGGGTGCGGCCGTTCGACGCGGACCGCAAGGGCGTGCTGATCGGCGAGGGCGCGGCGGCGGTGGTGCTGACCCGCGCGACGGGCGCCCCCGGCGAGGTGACGCTGCGGGCGGTGGCCCTGGGCTGCGACGCGTTCCACGTGACGGCGCCGGACCAGGCGGGGATCGTGCACGCGATGCGCTCGGCGCACGCGCTGGCGGGAATCGGGGCGCACGAGGTGGACGTGGTGTACACGCACGGGACCGGCACGCTCCTGAACGACGAGGCGGAGGCCGCGGCGCTGCACACGGTGTTCGGGGACGTCCCGGGCCCGGGCCCGGCGCTCGCGGCGCTGAAGTCGATGACGGGTCACACGTCGGGCGGCTCGGGCCTGTTCAGCCTGGTGATGGCGGAGCGGGGTCTGCGGCACGGGGTGGTTCCGGGGGTGCTGGGGCTGCGTCGGGCGTCGGACACCGCGCGGGGTCTGCGGATCTCCGCGCAGCCGGTCGCGACGCCGACCGCCAGGTACGTGCAGGTCGACGCGTTCGGCTTCGGCGGCCTGAACGCGGTGGCGGTGCTCGACGGGGGTGCGCGGTGACGGTCGTCGAGCCGGTGGGGACGCCGCTGCGCGCGGGACGGCCCGCGCTGCGGGTCGCGGTGCGGGGCGGGACGCTCGCGGTGACGGGTGCGGCGGTGCTGCTGCCGGGCCTGGGGGTGCGGGCGCCGGGCGACGAGCCGGGTGCGCCGTTCGAGTTCGACCCGCGCGAGTTCCTGGGCCGCAAGGGTGTGCGCTACAAGGACCGCGCGACGCTGCTCGGGGCGTCCGCGGCGGCGCTCGCGCTCGCCGACGCCGGCGTGGTGACGGACGAGCCGTCGCCCGCGACGGGCGTGGTGGTCGCGAGCTGCTACGGCAACGTCGAGACGGTGTGCCGGGTGGCGGCCGAGATCGACGCCGCCGGGGTGCCGAGCACCAGCCCGATGGACCTGCCGAACGCGAGCAGCAACGTGGTGGCGGCGACGGTCGCGATCCGGCACCGGCTGACGGGCGTGTGCCTGTCGGTGTGCAACGGGCACGACAGCGGCTGGGCGTCGCTGCTGTGGGCGTGGCGGCTGATCGCGGCGCGGCGCGCGCAGCGCGTGCTCGTCGTGGGCGTGGAGACGCCGTCGGACCCGGAGCGGGTGCTGCGCGGCCCGGGGGCGGCGCCGCTCCTCGACGGGGCCGCGGCGGTCGTCGTGGAGGCGGCGGACGACGAGCTCGCCCCGCCGCTGGAGGACGCCGGCGCGACGGTCGCGGCGCTCGCGGGGCACGAGACCGCGGGTGTCGGGGGAGTGCTGCACGCGGCGGTCGCGTCCCGGCGGGACGTGCTGCTCGACGCGGGGGGTCGCCCGTGAGCGCGGGGCGGGTGGTGCTCCTGCACGGCCTGGCGGGGTCGGTGCCGATGTGGGCGCAGGTCGCGGACCTGCTGCACGACGAGCGCGCGGTGACGGTCCCGCAGCTGCCGTGGCACGCCGCGGCGGACCCGGCGTGGGCGTGGGACGCGCAGCCGTGGCGTGCGCTGGACGGCCTGTACGGACCCGACGACGTCGTCGTCGCGCACTCGTTCGCGTCCGCGCTGCTGCTGACGGGGCTGGGCACGGGGGCGTTGCCGACGCCGGCCGGGGTGGTGCTGCTGTCGCCGTTCTACCGCCCGGACGCCCGGGACTTCCGCTGGGCGACGCTGGCGCACTACCTGACGGACTTCCACCTGCTGCTCGCCGCGGGGCTGCGCGCGGCGTCGCAGCGGGACATCGCCGACGACCTGCTCGCGGACATGGCGGTCGCGGTGCGCGAGCGCGTCGGCGCGTACGGCTGGACGCGGTTCTTCGAGGCGTACCTCGCGACCCCGTCCGTCCCCGTCGCCCGGCTCGGCCTGCCGGCGGCGGTGGTGCACGGCGGCGACGACGACGTGGCGCCCCCCGACGACGCGCGCGAGCTGGCCGCGCGCCTGCCCGACGCGGACCTCGTCGAGATCCCCGACGCGGGCCACTTCCCGATGCTCGTCGCACCGCACGCCGTCGCGGCCGCGGTGCTCGCGCTCGACCGGCGGGCGCGCGACGCCCGTCACCGTCCCACCCGACCTCAGGAGGTCCTGGCATGACCGCTCTCGCCCCGCCCACGGCACCGACGACCACGACGTGCACGCTGCGCCCCCGCTACGAGGGCTCGAACATCTGCACGTGGATCGGCTTCAAGCACGTGAACTACCTCGTCGAGGAGGCCGTGCTGGACGCGCTGCGGCAGCAGGGGACCCCGGCGCGCGTGCTGTTCGAGGAGCACGGCGTGGGGGTGGACCTCGCGGACGTCGACACGCGCATCCTGCACGCGCTGCACATGGACGACGAGGTCACCGCGACGGTCCGGGCGTCGGGCGCCGACGACGGCGCGCTGCGGTTCGCGGTGACGATCGAGGTCGACCGGCCGGGCGGCCGCGTCAAGGCCGTCACGTCGAAGGTGCGGGTCGTGCTGCGCCGCGACGACCGTCCCACGTCCGGCCCGGCGACGCCCGTGCCCGACGAGCTGGCGGCCGCGGTCGTCGAGCGGCTCGGCGCGGGCGAGCGGGTCGAGGTGGACGCGGACGCGCTCGCGACGCTGCTCGAGGCGCGGGGCACGGGCCGCGGCACGGTCACGACGCAGGTGCCCGCGGCGCTGCGCACGGGCGACGGCCCGGCGGTCGCGTGGACGTGGCGCATCCCGTACCCGTACTGCCACTTCACGACGCGCCTGCAGACCAGCGGCCTGCTGCGGAACATGGAGGAGGTCGTCGACCTGTTCCTCGCCGAGCGCGGGGTGAGCATCCGCACCCTGCTCGACGAGCAGGACTGGATCCCGGTGGTCCCGCACTCGCGGGTCACGTGGACCGGCGAGGCCCTCATGGAGGAGGACCTCGTGACGGTCTTCGAGGTCGTGGACGTCTTCAAGGACCTCACCTACACGGCCCGCTGCGACAGCTACGTGCTGCGCGACGGCGGGCTGGTGCAGGTCGCGACGGGCACCATCACGCACGGCTACGCGCTGATCGACGGCCGGACGTCGTGGTCGCTCGTGCCGTTCGACCGTCGCCTGCTCACGGCGGTCGGCGCGCCGTGAGCGGGGTCGTCGTGACCGGGACGGGCGCGGTGAGCGCCGCCGGGACGGGTGTGGCCGAGACGTGGGCGGCGATGGGCGAGGCGCGCGCGTGCTCGCGCCCCGTCGACGAGCCCGCGGAGCGCATGCCGTGGCGCACGTTCTACCCGGCCGCGGGGTACGGCGAGCCGACCCGGACCGGTCACGACGGCCGCGCTCGCGCGTTCCTGGCGGCGGCGGCCGACGAGGCGCTGCGCACCGCCGGGCACCCGACGGCCGCGGTGGACCCGCGGCGGGTGGGCGTGGTGCTCGGCACGGGCATGGGGGCGAGCGGTGAGCACGAGGCGCGTCGCGTGAGCGGCGCCGTGGCCTCGGGGCCGGTGTTCGGGCTCGCGGGTGCGCTCGCGGACGGGCTCGGTGCCGCGGGACCGGCGGTGAGCGTGACCAACGCGTGCGCGGCCGGGGCCTATGCGATCGCGGCCGCGGTGGACCTCCTGGAGTCCGACGAGTGCGACGTGGTGCTCGCGGCGGGTGCGGAGGGGTACTCGCGGGTGGCGCTCGCGGCGTTCAACCGGATGGGCGCGGTCGACCCGGTGGCGTGCCGGCCGTTCGCGGCGGACCGCGCGGGCACCGCGTTCGGGGAGGGCGCGGGCGTGCTCGTGCTCGAGCGGTCGGTCGACGCGCGGGCCCGGGGCGCGCGGGTGCTGGCGCGCGTGCTCGGCCACGGGCTGTCGTGCGACGCGGACCACCCGACCGCCCCGGACCCGGACGGCGCGCAGGCGGGCCGTGCGCTGCGGCTCGCGCTCGAGCGCGCGGGGCTGGGGGCCGGTGACGTGGCCGCGGTCGTGCCGCACGGCACCGGCACGCACCACAACGACCTCGTGGAGTCCCAGCTCCTGCGCCGGGTGCTCGGCGGACGGGTCGACGAGGTGCCGCTGTACAGCCTCAAGGCGCTCGTCGGGCACACCGGCGGTGCGGCGGGTGCGCTGGGCGCGGTCGTCGGCGTGGAGATCGCGCGACGCCGCACGCTGCCCGGGAACGTGGACGTGGGGGCGCTCGACCCGGCGTGCGACGTGCTGCTGCCGCGCACCGCGGTGCCGGTGGGGGCGGGCGCGGTCGTCGTGAACGCGTACGCGTTCGGCGGCAACAACGCCTCGGTCGTGCTGGCGGCGGCATGAGCGTCGACCTCGCCGCCCCGACGCGGGCGACGCAGGCCCGCGCCGACGTCGCGCGCGTGGCCGCGACGAGCACGTGCACGCCCGCCGCGCAGGGGCACGTCCCGACGAGCGACGTCGACGCGTGGTTCGACACGGCCGCGGTGCTCGGGCGCCGCGGGTACCGGCACCTGCCCGCCGTGGCGCGGCTCGTGCTGGCCGCGGGCCGGTCCGCGCTCGCGGCGCTGCCCGAGGGCGTGCTCGACGCGGTCGAGCCGGTGCGCCGCACCGCGTGGGTCGCGACGAGCGCCGCGGCCGCCGACGTGCACGCGCCGATGGACCGCGTCGTGCGGGACGAGGGTGCGGAGCTGCTGAGCCCGCTCGGTGCGCCGTACTTCTCGCTCAACCTCGCGGGCGGGCGGCTGTCGACCGAGCTCGTCGCGCACGGGGGCGTCACGACGTTCACGACCCCCGGCACGGGCGGCCTCGACGCGCTGGCCGCGGCGCTGACCGCGGTGCGCCGCGGGGCGACGGACCTCGCGCTCGTCGTCGCCGCGGAGACCGCACCGCCGCCCGGCGAGCCGGACCACGGCGTGACCGCGACCGGAGCGGCGGCGCTCGTGCTCACCCGCGCGGCCGGCGACGGGCCCGCGGTGCGGGTGACGCGCACCCGGTGGCGGACGGGCGGCGCGGCGGCCGCGATCGCGCACCTGCGCGGCGACGCCCCGGACGTGCACCTGGTGCTGGGCGCCGATCCCGCGCGGGACCTCGACGCGGCGCTCGTCGAGCGCGCGGTCGTCGCCCCCGGCGCGGGGGTGCTGGCCGCGTTCGCGGCGGTCGTCGACGCGTGCGAGCGCGGGGCCGGCGCGGTCGTCGCGCTCACCGACGACGGCGGCGCGGTCGGCGCGCACGTCGCGAGCCCCTGACCCCGCGCACCGCCTCGCGCCGACGTCCGCCACCCGACCGACCTCACCGGAGGACCCCGTGACCCTCACCCTGACCGACGAGAGCCCCGCCACCGACCGCCCGCTCGCCGGGACCTGGTGCGTCGTGCTCGGCGCGTCGAGCGGCATGGGCCGCGCCGTCGCCCGGCGCGTCGCCGCCGACGGCGCGGGCGTGCTCGGCGTGCACTTCGACACCGCGCAACGGGACGACGAGGTGGCCGCGCTCGTCGACGAGCTCACCGCGCACCGCGTGCCCGTGCGGTTCGTCAACGCCAACGCGGCGTCGCCCCGCACGCGCGCCGAGGTCGTCGACGTGCTGACCGGCCTCGGGGCGGGCGCCGGGCGCACCGTGCTGCTGCACTCGCTCGCGTTCGGGTCGCTGCGCCCGTTCGTCGCCCCGCCCGCCGCGGAGCCGGGCGCGGTCGAGCTGGTCGAGCCCAAGCAGCTCACCATGACCGTCGAGGTCATGGCCCACTCCCTGGTGTGGTGGGTGCGGGACCTGCTCGAGGCCGACCTGCTGCCCGCGGGCTCGCACGTGCTCGCCATGACGAGCGCGGGCGACTCCCGCGTGTCGCCCAGCTACGGCGCCGTGTCCGCCGCGAAGTCCGCGCTGCTGTCGCACGTGCGACAGCTCGCGGTCGAGCTCGCGCCGCGCGGTGTCGCGGTCAACGCGCTGCGCGCGGGCGTGACCCGCACCCCCGCGTTCGACCGGATCCCCGGGTCCGACGCGATCGCCCGCACGGCGCTCGCGGCGAACCCGCACGGCCGCCTCACGGTCCCCGAGGACGTCGCGGACGCCGTCGCGACCCTCGCGACGCTGCCCTCGAGCTGGGTCACCGGCAACGTCGTCGCGGTCGACGGCGGCGAGGGGCTCACGTGACGTCCCGCTGGGCGCGCCTCGGGCCGGACGCCGTCGCGGCCGTGCGCGGGACGGTCGCGGGGGTGCGCTTCGCGCGGTCCGTGTTCGCGCCGCCGCGTGAGCCGCTGGACCGCACGCCGCGCGACGTGGGCCTGACCGCGGAGACGTGGTCCTGGTCGACGAGCCGCGACGGCCTGCGGGTCGACGCGTGGTTCGTGCCCGGGTCCGGGCCGGACGCGGTCGTCGTCGCGCACGGCATGGGCCGCTCGCGCGCGTCCGTGCTCGAGCACGTCGCGCTGCTGCACGCCGCGGGCCTGGGCGTCCTGGCCGTCGACTCCCGCAACCACGGCACGTCCGCGGGGAACCGCCGGACGTGGTCGCTGGCGACGCGCTTCACGTCCGACCTGTGCGACGCGGTGGCGCGGCTGCGGGCGGACGGCCGCGTCACGGGCCGGGTGGGGGTGCTCGCGTTCTCGTTCGCGTGCTGGCCTGCGCTGCGTGCCGCCCGCCGCGAGGGCTGCCCCGTCGACGCCGTGGTGTGCGACAGCGGCCCGGTGCCGGACATGGAGGCCGCGGTCGGGCGGCTCGCGGGCCTGCGCGCCGCGCTCCTCGACGACGCGCTGCGGCACGGCGTCGGCCGTGCCTCGTACGTGCGCGCCGCGCGCCGGGCGTTCACGCTCGCGCTCGCGGAGCGGGCCTGGCCGCCGACGGGCGACGGCCCGCCCGTGCTCCTCGTAGCGGGCGGACGCGACGGCGTGCTGCCGGTCGCGGACGTCCAGGCGCTCGCGGACGCCCTGCCCGACGCCCGCACGTGGGTGGTGCCGCGCGCCGGTCACCTGCGGGCGCTCGCCGTCGACCCCGCCGGCTACGCGGACGTGGTCGTCGGCTTCCTGTCCGGTGCGAGCGTCGGGAGGGCCGGTGGCTGACACGTGGCTGCTCGTCGCGTCCCGCGCGCCCGGCCCGACGACCCGCAGCCTGTGGGACGACGCGACCGCGCTCGCGGCGGTCGGTGCGGACGTGACGGTCGTCGCGACGGACGACGCGGTCGTCGACGTCCTCGACGCGACCGACCCGGCCGGTGCGGCGCGCGCCGCGGGGGTGCGGGTGCGGGTCGACGCGACCGCCGCGCGCCGCCGCGGTGTCGCGGACCTGCCCGCCGTCGCGCCCCTGCTGGTGGAGGACGACGAGGTCGCTCGGCTCCTGCTGGAGCCGACGGGACGGGTGGTGTGGCGGTGACCGGGCTCGGGACGCTGGACGGGAGCGCGGGCGCGAGCCGCGAGCGGCACCCCGACGTCCGGGCCGCCGCGGTGCCGGCCGGCGCCGGGTCGGCCGCCCGCCCCGACGCCGCCTGGGACCTGCTCGTCGTGCTGCTCGGTGCGCCGCACGCGCGCGACGAGGTGTCGACCGCGCTGCGCTGGGCGCACGCCGCGGCCCGGCGCGGGGGACGCGTGCAGGTGTGGACGTGCGGCCACGCGACGCTCCTGACGGGCGCGGCGCTCGGCGAGGAGAAGCCGACGAACGTGCTCGACTGGGCCGGCCGCGCCGAGACGAGCGCGACCTGGGCGACGCGGTTCGTCGAGGAGCACGAGGGCCGCACGCGGTGGCTCGTGTGCCGGTTCTGCTCCGACGAGCGCGGCGCCGGGACGCACGTGGCCGTGGCCCGGGTACGGCCGGCGACGGCGTTCGCGCGGCACGTGCGCGAGTCCGCGCGCACCCTCGTCGTGGGGGTGATCTAGGTGCCCCGCACCGGTGTCCTCGGCGTCGTCGAGGCGCCCTACCGCGGCGCGCTCGAGCGCGGGTACGCCGACTGCTTCTACCTGGCCCGCGTCCTGGCCGCGCAGCTCGGCGGCCTGGACCTGCTGCTGCGCGGCGAGGCGGTCCTGCTCGCCCGCGCCGCCCGCGCCACCCGCGACGAGGGGCGGTGGGACCCGGACCTCGCGGCGTACGCGCGGGACACCGGGCGCGTGCTCGTCGACGCCGACGCCGTCGCCCGCCTCGGCCTGGACCCCGCCGACCTGCTGCCCGAGGTGCGGCCCGTGCCCGCCGGCGGGACCGCCGAGTGGCTGCGGTACCCCGCCGTCTGGTTCCTGTGAGACCCCTTCCGGAAGGACCGACCATGTCGCTCACCACCGCACCCGCCCAGACACCCGCCCAGACACCCGGCGAGGCACCCGACGAGGCACCCGCCCCCGCCGACGCCGCGGGGCGCGCCCCCGCGTTCGCCGTCGTGACCCGGTGGGCCCTGACCTCCGGCGCGGGGCAGGACCCCGCGGCGCTCGCGGACGCCGTCCGCGGCGGGACGTCGTTCGTCGTCGACCCCCCGGAGGACGTCGCCGGGCCGTTCGGGCGGGCGGGCGTCGTCACGCACGACCCCGTCGCGGAGCTCGGCCGCAAGGGCACCCGCACGCTCGACCGGGCGACGCTCCTCGCCGTCGCGACGGTCGGCCGCCTCGGGGCGCCCGTGATCGGCACCGACGAACCCGGCGCGGCCGAGCGGACGGGCCTCGTCCTCGGCACGGGCGCCGGCAGCGTCGCCAGCACCGCCGACTTCACACGAGACGCGCTCACCGGCGACCGCCCGTACCTCGTGGACCCGGCACGGTTCCCCAACACCGTCATGAACTTCGCCGCGGGGCAGTGCGCCATCCGGTACGGGCTGCGCGGCCCGAACGCGACCGTGACCGCCGGGCGCGCGACCGTGCTCGCGGCCGTCCGGTACGGCGCGCGGTGGCTCGCGCTCGGCCACGCGGACCGGGTGATCGTCGCCGCGACCGAGGAGCTGTCCGCGCACCGGGCGCGGATCGAGTGGGCCGTCGCACCGGGGCGCCCGCCGCTGGGCGAGGGGTGCGCCGCGGTGGTGCTCGAGCCGGCGGGCAGCGGGCCCGCGCTCGCGGAGCTCGTCGCGCTGCGCACCGCGCTCGCGCCCCGGCCGGAGCGGGTCGCCCCGCTGCTCGCGGACTGCGTCCGTGACGTGCTGGGCACGCTCGGCGACGAGCCCGTGGTGCTGCACGCGCCGTTCGACGCGACCGCCGGGTCGCCCGAGCGCGCCGCGGTCGCCGCGCACGTGCCCGGCGAGCCGGAGGTCGTCGACACCACCGCGACGCTCGGCGACGCGGGCGCGCTCGCCGGGATGCTCCAGCTCGAGGTCGCCGTGGCCGCGCTGCGCGCCCACCCCGACCGCGGCGTCGCGCTCGTGACCTGCGTGGACGCGGAGGGCGTCGTCGGCGCCCTCGCCCTGCGCGCCGGCGACGCCGGCTGACCCACCCCACTCCGGCCGCGGCACCGCGCCGCGCCACCCACCCCGAGGAGGACGACATGCCCGTCACGCTGGACAAGGAAGAGCTGCGCCGCACGATCGCCGAGACCCTCGACGTCGACGCGGCCGCTGTCACCGACGACGCGAGCTTCCAGGAGGACCTCGACGTCGACTCGCTCATGGCCCTGGAGGTCATGGTCGTGCTCGAGCGCGCGTACAAGGTCAAGCTCGACGAGTCGAAGCTCCGGGAGATCACCTCGCTGCGCAAGGCGCACGAGATGCTCGAGCGCCAGCTCGGCGAGGCACGATGAGCGCCCCCGCGCTCGCGGCACCCGCGCTCGCGTCCGTCACCGGCCTGCCGCTGCGCACCCGGGACGCGGGCGGCCGGGCCGTCGCGGAGGTCACGTGGCCGCACGACCTGCTGCCCCTGCGCGGGCACTACCCGGGCTTCCCGATCGTGCCCGGGGTGTTCCTCGTGGACCTCGCCGAGCGGGCGGCGCGCGAGCTCGCCGCGCTCGGTGCCCTGCCGTGGACGCGGGTCGTCAGCACCCGGTTCCTGCGGCCCGTGCGGCCCGGGGACGTCACCGCCGTCGAGGTGGACGCGGCGGCCGAGGGCGAGGTCACCACCGCGCGCTGCCGCGTGCTCGTCGGCGACGAGGCGGCCGCCGTGGTGGTCCTGCGGTTCGGCCGGTCCGACGAGGACGCGCTCCCCGCCCCTGCCGCCGCCCCGGCCCCCGGGGCCGCCGCGCTCGTCGCGGGCGCCGCGGACGCCGCGCCCGCCGACCGTGACGTCGCGGGCGTCCTCCCGCACCGCTGGCCGATGCTGCTCGTCGACGACGTCGTGGCCGTCCGGCCCGGTGCGGCGCTCGTCGCGCGCAAGGCCGTGTCCGTGCAGGACTGGGTGTACGCCGACGGGCCGACGACCGCGGGGTACCCGTGGCCGCTCGTCGTCGAGTCCTGGTGCCAGTCCGCGGGCGTGCTCGTCGCGTGGGACCGCCCGAACCCGGACGTCCTGGCCGGGCAGGTGATGCTGTTCGGCGGCATCGCGGACGTGCGGTTCGCGGACCCGGTGCGACCCGGCGACGTGCTGGTGCACCACGTCGCCCTCGAACGGGACCTCGGGGACGTCGTCATGGCGTCCGGGCACGTCGAGGCCGCGGGGCGGGTCGTCGCGACGGTCGGCCGGATCACCATGGCGATGCGCCCCGCCGCGGCGCTGCGCGCGGGGGGTGCCGAGTGAGCGCCCGGCCCGTCGCCCTCGTCACCGGCGGCTCGCGCGGCATCGGCCGCGCCGTCGTCGAGCGGCTCGCCCGCGACGGCTACGACGTCGCGTTCTGCTACGCGTCGCGCGCGCAGGCCGCGCACGAGACGGAGGCCGCCGCGAAGGAGCTCGGCGCGCAGGTGCTGTCCGAGCAGGTCGACGTGACCGACGTCGACGCGTTCCGGGGCTTCACCATGCGCGTCGAGGACAGCCTCGGCCCCGTGGACCTGCTCGTCACGTGCGCCGGCATCACCCGTGACAACCCACTGCTGCTCATGACGCCCGAGCAGTGGCAGGAGGTCGTCGACGTGAACCTCACGGGCACGTTCGTCGCGTGCCGGGCGCTGGTGTTCTCGATGATGAAGCGGCGCAGCGGGAACGTGGTGCTGATGAGCTCGGTCGCGGGGGTGCACGGGCACGCGACGCAGTCGAACTACGCCGCGACGAAGGCCGGGCTCATCGGGTTCGGCAAGTCCCTGTCGAAGGAGCTCGCGCCGCGCGGCATCCGCGTCAACGTCGTCGCGCCCGGGTTCATCGACACGGACATGACCGCAGCGCTCACCGACCAGGTCCGCGCCGACGCGCAGGGCGCCGTGCCCGTGGGGCGGTTCGGCACCGCGGACGAGGTCGCGGGCGTCGTCGCGTTCCTCGCGTCGCCCGACGCCGCGTACGTGACGGGGCAGGTGCTGGGCGTCGACGGGGGGCTGGTGCTGTGACGCCCCGCCGCTCGTCGGCCACGCCCGAGCGTCCGCGCTGGTACGTGTCCGTGCGCAGCCCGTACTCGTGGCTCGCGCTGCACGACGCCGTGGTCGACGGCCTGTCGCTGTGGCGGATGAGCGAGCCGCGGGTGTTCTTCGAGCCCGGCGCGGCGACCGCGGCGGCGCTCGCGGACGCGGGGGTGGGCTTCCCGTACGTCCCGATGAGCCGGGCGAAGCACCTGTACATCCTGCGGGACGTCGCGCGGCTCGCCGCCCAGCGGGGGCTGCGGCCCACCTGGCCGGTGGACCGGGACCCCGACTGGGAGGTGCCGAGCCTCGCGCTCCTCGCGGCCCGCGCGCACGGGGACGACGCGGTGCGGGCGCTCGCCGAGCGGCTGACCCGGGCGCGGTGGCAGGAGGCCGGGGACGTCACCGACCGGGGCGTCGTCGCGGGGGCCGCACGGGCGTGCGGGCTGCCGGCCGACCTCGCGGACGCGGTCGACGACCCGCGGTGGCGCGCCGCGGGGCTCGAGGAGCTGCGCGGCGTCGAGTCCGACGGCGTGTTCGGGGTGCCGTTCTTCGTCGTGGGGCGCCAGGGGTACTGGGGGCTCGACAGGCTCGTCGCCGCGCAGGCCGCGCACGACGAGGCGCGCCCCCTCGTCCGCGCGGCGACGTCGACGCCCCCGGTGGCCGTGGCGGCCGCCGGGGGCGTCGACCACGGCCACGCCGGGGGCTGCGGATGACGGGCGGGGTGACGGGCCTGCGGGCGAGCCCCGGTCAGCGGGCGAGGCTCGCGACGAACTCGCGCACGTGCCCCGCGTAGGTGTCCGGGTCCGTCTTGAGGCCCTGCAGGTGCGCGCCGTCGACGTCCACCGCCCGTGCCAGCGGGTACCGGGCGGCGAGGGCGTGCACCTGCGCGGGCGGGACGATCGTGTCCTGCCGGGCGGCGAGGAACAGCATCGGCGTGGTCGCGAACCGCCCCGTGCCGGGCGGCGGCGGCCACGTCGCGGCGAGCATGTCGATCGCGCGCGACGAGCACGACTCCCCGAGGCGGCGCCGGGCCTCACCTCGGCGGAACGGAGCCGGTACGGGGATCGCACCCGCGTCGAGGAAGCCCTCGAACAGCGGCGCCAGGGCGTCGCCCGGGCCGGAGTCGCACAGCACCGCGTCCACGGCGCAGTCCTGGCGGCCCAGCACGTAGAAGCTCGGGAACGTCGAGAACGAGAAGCCCCACACGAGGGTCGTCGTGGCGTCCGGGCACCGGGTCCGCAGGTACGCCACGGTCGCCTCGACGTCCCGCGTGAAGCGGTCGGACAGGTCGGTGCGGCTGCGGTCCCGGCCCGACAGGCCGTGGTTGCGGTGGTCGAACAGCGCGACCGTGAACCCCTCCGCGTGCAGCAGGCCGGCGTGCGCGATGCTCGCCGACTTCGACAGCCCGATGCCGTGCCCCACGACCGCGACGCGGTCCGGGCGGCCGGGCAGCACCCACAGGTGCAGCGCGACCCCGTCGCTCGTCGTCGTGCGGGCCTCCTCGAACGGCAGGCCCAGGTCCGCGGGCGTGCGGTGGTGCCGCCGCCGCGGCGGGTGGAACAGGCGGCGGGCGACGAGCGAGCCGTACAGCGCGGCCGCGGCCTTCACGGGACCACCGGCCCCTCGTGCTCGAGACGCCCGAGACGGCCCGACGACGCCGCGAGGGCACCCGCCTGGAACCGCGACGTGGCGCCCATCTCGTCCATGATCTTCGCGACGTACCGCCGGTAGGTCCGCACGGACACCCCCATCGCTCGTGCTGCGCTGACGTCCTTCACCCCGTCCGCCAGGTAGAGGAGGACCTCCATGCGCCGGTCGGCGGGCAGGCTCGGGTCGTTCTCCAGGCCGTTGACCTGCACCGGGCTCGACACCGCCCACAGCGCGTCGAACATGCTGCTCAACGACACCCGCAGCGACGGCGTCTCCACCGCCACCGGCGCCCACCGGCCCGACTGCAGGAGCGCCGGCCGGTCCGCGGCGAGCAGCATGAACAGCGGCGACGGGTGCGGCGGCAGGCGGACCTCCGTGCCCGCCTCCACGACCTCGCGGATCATCGAGCAGGTCGCGGCCGCCCGCATCGACGGTGCCGTGACGAGGACCTGGCTGGGCTCGGTGCCCGCGGGCCGGCGGGCGAGCGCGGCGAGCGCGCGCTCCTCCTCGGCGGTGTGCATGCCCAGGTAGACACGCAGCGGCGTGTGGCCCATGGCGGCGTACCCGATGCGGCGCACGACCTCGTCGGACGTCAGCGCCTCGACGGCCGGTGCCGACGTGTCGTTGTCGGCGGCCTCCCGCAGTCGCAGCAGGAGCACCTCCGCCTCCCGGACCACGTCGGACCACGGCGGGTCCGTCCGGGTCGGTGGGTGAGGTCTGTCGGACCCGCGGTCCGCGACGGACCACCCGCCCGTCGTACGCCTGTTCTGGTGCATGCATCCCCCTGTGCAAGCGCTCCTGCCCCGGCGCGCTCGGTGCGTGCCTCCCGGCCGGGCACGAGGTGCGGAGCCGGGAGATCGGGGCAAGGATCTCGGAAACGGTGCCGCCCCGCCATCCTCCGCGCGCCCGGCCCTGCTGGGAGCGACCGCGCGGGGGTGGGCGGGTCGACGGCACGACGACGCGTGCGAGCGCCGTCGTGCCGTCATCTCAACCCGCTTCGACGTGTGTCCGGGCTCGGCTGTCAGGTAGTTGACACCGATCGTGCGGCGTACGGGTGACCGGTTTCCCGCTGGCTACAGTCGCGCCGGTCGCACGGGGCGGCCGCAGGGGGAGGCGTGAGTGGACGCGACGAGGTGGGGCGTCACGCCCGTGGAGGTCGAGGCGGGGTACGGGTGCGACGCGCTCCTGCCGGACGCGCCCGGCCGGTGGCTGCGGGCCGTGCCGGTCGAGGCCGCGGCCCGGACGGTGTTCCGGCGGGTGTGCCAGCTGCGCGCCGCGCCGTACAGCTACGACCTGCTCGACAACCGGGGGCGGCGCAGCCCGCGCGAGCTGCTGCCGTGGTGCTGGGACCTCACGCCCGGGGCGACGTTCATGACGATCTTCACGCTGGTGTCGTCCGTCGAGGACCGTGAGGTCACGCTCGTGCTGAAGCCCGGCCGGCCGACCCGGGTGTTCGGCCCGCTCGCCGTGACGTACCGGGTGGAGCCCGTCGGGGACCGTCGCAGCCGACTGGTCGCGGTGCTGCGGGTCGAGGGCGGCCGCGGCCTGCCGGGTGCGGCGCGTCGGCGGGCGCTGGCCTGGGGCGACCTGCTGATGATGCGCAAGCAGCTGCGCACGCTCGCGGACCTCGCACGGCACGACGAGCACCGGTGAGTGTCCCGGGACCGTCGGGCCGGCTGCTGGTCGACGGCCTCCTGCCCGCCGGGGCCGTCGCAGCGGAGGCGTACGACGACGAGCGCGACGCCGCCGGGGTGCCGGTCTCGGCGCTTCTCGCGGTCGAGCGGGACGTCGCCCGGGGGCGCAGCGAGCGCCGGCGGCGGGAGGCCACCACGGCCCGGCACTGCGCCCGCGAGGCGCTGCGGGCGCTCGGTCACGCGTGGGCCGCGGTGCCGCGCCTGGCGTCCGGTGCACCGCGGTGGCCGGACGGGGTCGTCGGGAGCATCACGCACTGCGACGGGTACCGGGGCGCGGTCGTCGCCCGGCGGGCCGACGTGCCGACGCTCGGCCTCGACGCCGAGCGGCACGCACCGTTGCCCCAGGTGGTGCGTGACCACGTCGTGCGGCCCGACGAGCACGCGACGGTCGCGGCGCTCGCGGCGCGCGGCGTGCACGGCGACCGGGTGCTGTTCAGCGCGAAGGAGGCGGTGTTCAAGGCGTGGCACCCCGTGGCCGGTACGACGCTCGGCTTCCTCGACGCGCGCGTCGAGCTCGGGGCCCCGCGGTCGACCGGCGCGGGCGAGGTGCGCGCGCACGTCCCGCACGTGGCCGGCGGGCCGTCGCGGCTCGTCGGACGGTGGGCGGTGCGGCGCGGGCTCGTCGTCGTGGTCGTCGCCGGCTCACCTGACGGTCGCGGCCCGTCCGAGTGGTGACACGTCACAGAAGAACTTCCCGTCCACACCCGGTGCACGACGTCGTGCCTGGTGATCGCGCCGACCGAAACCGTTTCCCCCAGCCTGTCCACAGCCGCGTCCACGGGCTGTGGACAACCCACGGAACGGGTCCACAGGCCGTCCACAGGTTGTGCCCAGGCCCGGTTTGGCGGGCGCCCCGGACGGGCCTAGCCTCCGTGAGCGCGTACCCACGCGAGCCGTGTCACAGGTCTGCGGTAGACCTGCGCAGGACACGGGACGAGGACGAGCAGGGCAGGCCTGAGTGACGATCGAAGAGCTCGAGTACGGCATGCCGCCGGAGCCCGACTCCGGGCGACGCGAGTTCGACCGCACCCCGCCGCAGGACCTCGAGGCCGAACGGTCCGTGCTCGGCGGCATGATGATCTCGAAGGACGCGATCGCCGACGTCATCGAGCAGATCCGCGGCACCGACTTCTACCGCCCCGCGCACGAGACGATCTACGACGCGATCATCGACCTCTACGGTCGCGGCGAGCCCGCCGACGCGATCACCGTCGCCGACGAGCTCACCAAGCGCGGCGAGCTCGCCCGCATCGGCGGCGCCCCCTACCTGCACACGCTCATCGCGTCCGTGCCCACCGCCGCCAACGCCGGCTACTACGCGCGGATCGTGCGCGAGCGCGCCATCCTGCGCAAGCTCGTCGAGGCCGGCACGCGCATCGTCCAGCTCGGCTACGGCACCGACGGCGGCGACGTCGACGAGCTCGTCAACAACGCGCAGGCCGAGGTGTACGCCGTCACCGAGCGGCGCTCGTCGGAGGACTACCTGCCGCTGTCCGAGATCATCGGCGGCACCGTCGACGAGATCGAGGCCGCCGGCCACCGCGGCGAGGGGATGATCGGCGTCCCCACGGGCTTCGCCGACCTCGACCGCCTCACCAACGGCCTGCACCCGGGCCAGATGATCGTCGTCGCCGCCCGCCCGGCCATCGGCAAGGCGCTCGCCCTTGACACCCCGCTGCCCACGCCGACCGGCTGGACGACGATGGGGGACGTGCAGGTCGGCGACCAGCTCGTCGCCGCCGACGGCACCCCGACGACCGTCGTCGCCGCGACCGACGTCATGGTCGACCGGCCCTGCTACCGCGTCACGTTCGACGACGGCACGACGATCGTCGCGGACGCCCAGCACCAGTGGGCGACCCGCACGCGCGCCGACCGTCGCCAGCCCGACGGCGGGGTGCCGAGCATCTGGACGACCGAGGAGATCCACGGCACGGTCCGCTGCAGGACGGCCGACCGGCGCGCGAACCACTCGGTCGAGACGACGCGCCCGCTGCAGCTCCCGGACGCCGACCTCCTCGTCGACCCGTACCTCCTGGGTGTCTGGCTCGGCGACGGCCACGCCGCATCCGCGCGCTTCACCAGCGCCGACCCCGAGATCGCGATGCACATCGAGGGCCGCGGCTACGAGCCGGACCTGCTCGAGGCCGGTCTCCGGACGCTCGGCGTGCTCGGCGACAAGCACATCCCGCCCGCGTACCTGCGGGCCAGCGAACGGCAGCGCCGGGACCTGCTCGCCGGGCTCCTCGACACCGACGGCACCGTGAACCCGACGGGCAGCCCGCAGATCACGCTGACCGACGAGCGCCTCGCGCGCGACGTCCGCGAGCTCGTGCACTCGCTCGGGTACCGCACCGGGTGGTCGACGCGTACCGTCGCCAGTCGTTCCGCGGCGACGTCGACCGCGTTCACCATCACGTTCACCACGGACGACGAGGTCTTCGGGCTCGAGCGCAAGAAGCTCGTGCACAAGGAGCGACGCCGCCCCTCGACCCCGCGCCTGCGGCAGCGGTTCATCGTCTCGGTCGAGCCCGTCGAGTCCGTGCCGGTGCGGTGCGTCGAGATCGCCCACCCCTCGCACCTGTACCTCGCGAGCGAGGCGATGGTGCCGACCCACAACTCGACGCTCGGCATCGACATCGTCCGGTCCGCCGCGATCAAGAACAACCAGGCGGCCGTCGTGTTCTCGCTCGAGATGAGCCGCAACGAGATCGTCATGCGACTGCTCTCCGCCGAGGCGCGCGTGCACCTGCAGAAGCTGCGCACCGGTCAGATGGGCGAGGACGACTGGGCGAAGATCGCCCAGACCATGGGCAAGGTGTCCGGCGCCCCGCTGTTCATCGACGACTCACCGAACATGTCGCTCATGGAGATCCGCGCCAAGTGCCGGCGCCTCAAGCAGCGTCACGACCTCAAGCTCGTCGTCATCGACTACCTCCAGCTCATGACGTCCGGCAAGCGCGTCGTGTCGCGTCAGCAGGAGGTCTCCGAGTTCTCCCGTGCGCTCAAGCTGCTCGCCAAGGAGCTCGAGGTCCCGGTCATCGCGATCTCGCAGCTGAACCGTGGCCCCGAGCAGCGCACGGACAAGAAGCCGCAGATGAGCGACCTTCGTGAGTCCGGCTGCCTCACCGAGGACACCCGGGTGCTGCGGGCCGACACCGGCGCGGAGACGACGCTCGGTGAGCTCTACGCGCTGCGGGCGACCGACGTGCCGGTGTGGGCGCTCGACGAGCGGCTGCAGTACGTGCGGCGCCACCTCACGCACGTCTTCCCGACGGGCGTGAAGCCGACCTACCACCTGCGCCTCGCGTCGGGCAAGGAGGTCACGGCGACCGCCAACCACCCGTTCCTCACGTACGAGGGCTGGACGCCGCTCGGCGAGCTGGAACCCGGCTCGCGCATCGGCGTCCCGCGCCACGTCCCCGGGCCCGAACGTCAGGCGGAGTGGGACGACCGCAAGGTCGTGATGCTCGCGCACCTGCTGGGCGACGGCTCGTTCGTCCGCCGCCAGCCGATCCGCTACGCCTCGGTCGACGAGGCGAACCTCGCGGCCGTCACCGACGCCGCGTCGGCTTTCGGGATCAGCCCGGTCCGCGACGAGTACGCCGCGGCTCGTGTGACGACGCTTCGCCTCCCGGCGCCCTACCGGCTGACGCACGGCAAGCGGAACCCGATCGCCGAGTGGCTGGACGACTTCGGCCTGTTCGGCGCGCGGAGCCACGAGAAGTTCGTGCCGTCGAGCGTGTTCCACCTGCCGAAGCGGCAGATCTCGCTGTTCATCCGGCACCTGTGGTCGACGGACGGCTCGGTCACGGTGAACAAGAACGGCCGCGGCGGGCGGATCTACTACGCATCCACCTCGCGCCGGCTCGTCGACGACCTCTCGCGGCTCCTGCTGCGGTTCGGTATCTCCACGCGCATCCGCACGGTCCGCAAGAGCGGCTACCGCGACGGGTACACGCTCGACATCTCCGGCGTGGACGACCAGCGTCGCTTCCTCCAGGAGATCGGCGTGCACGGGTCGCGCGGCGAGCAGGCCGAGCGCCTGCTCGCGATCGTCCGGGAGCTCAGCGGTAACCCGAACGTGGACACGGTCCCGCGGCAGGTGTGGGACGACGTGCGCGAGATCCTCCTCGAGCGCGGGATGACGCACCGCGAGTTCGCCGCGGCCATGGGCACACAGTTCTGCGGCTCGGCGATGTTCAAGCGCTCGCCCTCGCGGCAGCGCCTCGGGCGGATCGCCGAGGTCCTGGAGTCCGACGACCTCGAGATCCTCGCCGTCAACGACCTGCTGTGGGACGAGGTCGTCGCAATCGAGCCCGTGGGCGAGAAGCAGGTCTTCGACGCGACCGTCGCCGGGACCCACAACTTCATCGCCAACGGCATCGCGGTCCACAACAGCATCGAGCAGGACGCCGACATGGTGATCCTGCTGCACCGTGAGGACGCGTACGAGAAGGAGTCACCGCGAGCGGGCGAGGCGGACCTGATCGTCGCCAAGCACCGAAATGGCCCGACGGACACGATCACGGTCGCGTTCCAGGGTCACTTCAGCCGCTTCGTCGACATGCAGGCCTGACGGCGCGAGGCGCCCGGTTCAGGCCGTGGTCGGCTGAGGTCCACCGCCTGGACCAATGCTCCGCGCCGTACCCCGAGGGAAATGCCTGGTGGGCGCGGGTGCAGGGTCGGCAGACTCGGCGCGTGACCGACCGGAGCTGGCGCGTCGTCCGCGCCCCCGAACCGCCGCCTGACCTCGACCACCCCGACGCGTGGGCGCTGCACGCGTTCAGCGACGTCGAGCACGAGCGCGAGGCCGCCGTGTGGGGCTGGACCGACCAGTGGGCGCCGCCGTGGGTCATGCACGGCGTCGTGCGTCACCAGGAGTACGACCGCAAGCAGATGCTGCTGGTGGTGCGCGACTCGCACCCGGAGGGAGTGCCGCCGGCGCCCGCCGACGTCGTCGGGGTCGCGCTCGTCGTCGTCGGCCGCGAGGCGAACACGCACCTGCTGTGGGCCGGGCCGTTGGCCGTGCGTCCCGCGCACGTCCATGACGGCGTGCACGACGTGCTGCTCGCGGCGGTCGAGGAGGAGGCCGCGGCGCTCGGGTGCACGACCGTGGTGTTCACGTCGCCGCACGCCCCGGAGCCACCCGCGGGGCCGGGGGCGCTCGAGCCTCGAACGGGTGCGGGCCGCGTGCCGGTCGACTCGCCCGAGGCGGTGGTCGCGCGCGAACGTGGCTACGCGCTGGAGCAGGTCGGACGGCACTCCACGCTGTACCTGCCGGTCTCGTCGGCGGTGCTCGACGGGCTCGGCGACGAGGCCTCCGCCGCGGCCGGCGACGTCTACCGGACTCTCACGTGGCGCGACGAGATCCCCGAGGACCGGCTCGACGACCTCGCGCGGCTGTGGACCCGGATGAGCACGGACGTGCCGCTCGGCGAGGTCGACTACGACGAGGAGCCGTGGGACGCCGACCGTGTGCGCAACCACCTGGTGGACCTCGCGGACCGGCAGCAGCACCTGCTGCTCACGGTGGCCGAGCACGTCGCGTCGGGGGAGCTCGTCGCGTTCACGGTGCTCCAGGTCCCGTTCCCCGAGGTCCCGTTCGGGTTCCAGGAGGACACGCTCGTGATGCGTGAGCACCGCGGGCACCGCCTGGGGACGCTGGTGAAGGTCGGGAACCTGCGTGCGCTCGCCGCGTGGCGGCCGGGTGTGGAGCGGATCCACACGTGGAACGCGCAGGAGAATGCGCACATGCTCGCGATCAACGTCGCGCTCGGGTTCGTGGCGGACGGCGTCGCGGCGGTCTGGCAGAAGCACCTGGCGTGACCAGGGCCCGGGCGGCGGTGGCGTCCGGGCCCTACGTCGCTGCGCCCTGCTGCTCCAGCACGCGTGCGGCGTCGCGGCGGTACATCTCGGCGTGCTCGTGCAGCTCGGGCCGGGCGGTGGTGCGCGCGTGCTCGTCGGTCCAGTCCGCCAGGTCGTGCAGGCGGGTGACCATCGTCGCCAGGACGTCGTCGGTCGACGGGGCGGCGTCCTGCCCGTAGCTCGCCAGCAGGTGCGTGAGGCGGCCCAGCGGCGTGGCGTCGTCGGGTGCCGGCATGTCCTCGCACCACCCGCAGAGTCGGTACGCCAGGTACGCGAGGTCCCAGGCCCGGGGGCCCGGTGAGGCCATGTCGACGTCGATGAGCCCGACGAGGTCCGTCCCGTCGAAGACCATGTTGTACGGCGCGACGTCGTTGAGGCACACGACCTCGACGGGGTGGTGCGCCGGGGAGCGCCAGACGCGGTCGGCGAGGTCGAACCCGACGGTCGCGTCGTGCACGGCGCGCAGCATCGACCCGGCCTGCTTGCGGGTCCGCGGCGTCCACAGCCAGTCGGGGACGGGCCATCCGACGACCTCGCCGGGCATCCAGCTCAGGACCTCGCGGCCGTCGTCGTCGATGCCGAGGGGCGCCGGGACGCAGGTGACGCCGCGGTCCCGGATCCACGTGAGCAGCGCGTGCACGGCCGGCGTCCAGGGGCCCGCGGTTCGTCGGACGGTGTCGCCCGACCGCAGGACGGTGTTGACGTTGCCGCCGTCCAGCTCGTGCCCGGTGACGTCCTGCTGGTCCTGGCGATCCATGCCCCAAGACTCCCATCCCGGGCCCCGCTCCGACCCCCGGAGCGTGCGCCAGTCGCAGGCCGGGCGCCCGAGTGTCGATGGGTGGAGAAGGTCGCATTCAGTCGGACAAAGTCCACCCACTCGCGGGCGCGCGGCGGCGGATCAGGGGCGGGCCTCGTGGCCGGGGCGGCCGTGGGTCCGGTTGCGCTCCTTGAGCTGCGCCTCGAAGACGTGCCGGCGCCCGCCCATCGTCGCGTCGCGCACGGCCCGCTCGGCGTCGGCGAACGCCCGGTAGTACCCGGAGTCGAACTCCTCGACGACCTGGAACGTCCAGCGGCCGTCGAGCACGTTGCGTCCGACGACCTCGGTCCGCAGCGCCTCGGCGAGGTCGGGACGGCCCGCGGCCTCGAGCTGGTCGAGGGCCTCGCCGAGCTCCTTGTCCGCCCGGCCGACGAGCCGGTGGAACGCGTAGAGCATCCCGCGCGCGTGCTCGATCACCTCGAACGCGGCGGTCACGCCGCCGACCGCCTCGACGAGCTCGTCCGACACTCCCGCGGGGGCGGTGTGGTCCTCGTCCGGTCCGTGCTGCGACGTCGTCATCGCGCCATCGTCGCCCGGACGGCGCGTCGTCGCGCGGCAGGCGACCGCACGCACCCTCGTCGGACCCGTGGACCCGTGGACCTGCGGGGCGGCCGGGGGCGACGTACGGTCGAGCCCGTGCCCCGCCCGCTGCCCGCCGCACCCGCGCCCGGGCAGGAGTCCGTCTCGGTCGTGATCCCCGTCCGCGACGACGCCGAGGCGCTGGACGCCTGTCTCCAGGCGCTCGCCGGGCAGACCGTGCGGCCGCTCGAGGTCGTCGTCGTGGACAACGGCTCGACCGACGACACCGCCCGCGTCGCGGCCCGCCACGGTGCGCGTGTGGTCGTCGAGCCACGGCCCGGCATCCCGGCTGCGGCCGCGGCGGGGTACGACGCCGCGGTCGGCGACGTCATCGCCCGCCTCGACGCCGACTCCGTCCCGGGGCCGCGGTGGGTCGAGCGCATCGCGACCCGCATGGCCGACGAGCCGGACCTCGACGCGCTCAGCGGCACCGGCCGGTTCACCGACCTGCACCCCGTCCCGGGGGCGCTGGCGACCGCCGTGTACCTCGGTGCGTACTACGTGCTCGGCCATCTGGCGCTGGGGCACCCGCCGCTCTGGGGCTCGTCGATGGCGGTGCGCCGCAGCGTGTGGCACGAGGTCCGCGACGCGGTCGCCCGGCGCGACGCCGAGGTCCACGACGACCTCGACCTGGCGTTCGCGCTGGGGCCGGAGCGGCGGATCGTCGTCGACCGGCACCTGCGGGTCGGTGTCTCCGCGCGCTCGCTGCGGGGGGCCGCGCAGATGCGCCGACGGTTCGGCCGGGCGGGTCGGACGCTCCGGCGCAACTGGCTCCGCCTCCCGCCGTGGCGGCGCTGGCGGCTGCGTCTGGGCCGCTGACGCCCGTCCGCCCCGCGAGCTCGTCGTCGGCACCCTTGCCGGCTCGCGCGCGGGACGGGACGATCCCGTGCGACGAGCGCATCGGCGCCGACGAGCGGGGGGTCCGGTCCCCGCCGGGCAGGGGGGACGGGGACGCGATGGGCATGAGACGGGGCGACGCGCCGGTCGACACCGTGCGGGAGCGCGTCCGAGCCGCGCTCGGTCCGGCAGCCTGGCGGCTGCGCCGGGAGTGGCAGTGGCGGCAGGCGGGCGTCGAGGCGCGGCTGGACCGTGTGCCCGGGGACGGCTTCGAGCACGTCGTCGCGACGCACCGCACGCCGATCTTCCGCGAGCTGGCCGGGGTCGACCGCCGGTTGCAGGAGAACAAGGCGGTGAACCTGGCGATCGCCGCCGGGCGGCTGGACGGCAGCGCGCTGCGGCCGGGGCAGCGGATGTCGTTCTGGCGGGCCGTCGGCAGACCGAGCCACCGGCGCGGGTTCACCGACGGCATGGTCCTGCGGCAGGGCGAGGTCGACGAGGGCGTCGGCGGCGGGCTGTGCCAGATGACGAACCTGCTCTACTGGATCACCGTGCACTCCCCGCTGACCGTGGTCGAGCGCTGGCGGCACACGTACGACGTCTTCCCGGACAACGGCCGCACCCAGCCGTTCGGCAGCGGTGCCACGTGCTCGTACCCGGTGCTCGACCTGCAGATCGAGAACCGCACGGACGCGACGTTCCGGCTCTCCCTGACGGTCGACCCGACGCACCTCGTCGGGGTGTGGACCAGCGACCGGGCGCCGTTGCACACCTACGAGGTGTACGAGGCCGACCACGTGATGACGAACGACCTGCCGGGCGTGTTCACCCGACGCAACGTCCTGCGCCGCCGTGTGCTGGACCTCGCGGGGAACGAGGTGGACGACGAGCTCCTCGCCGTGAACGAGGGCCGGCTCATGTACCAGCCGTTCCTGGAGTCCGGCAGTGCCGGCCGGCCGCGTCCGGGCCCCGGGGGGCGGGCGTGAGCGGTGGCCGTCAGACCTCGGGGACGAGCGCGACCGCCTCGATCGAGACGAGCAGGCCGCGGGGGAGGACGACGTTCGCGGGTGCGGACCGGGCCGGCGGTGGCGTCGGCATGTGGCGCGCGTAGACGGCGTTGAGCGTGGCGAAGTCGGCGACGTCCGCGTAGAAGATCGTCGTCTTGACCAGGTGGTCCATGGACGACCCGGCCGCCTCCAGGACCGCCGCGATGTTCCGCAGCGCGAGCTCCGTCTGCGCCTCGATCCCGTCGGCGACCTCCCCGGTCACGGGGTCGATCCCGGCGGTGCCGGAGACGTGGACGAACCCGCCCGCGACGACAGCCTGGCTGTAGGGCCCCAGTGCCGCCGGGGCGTGGTCGGTGTGCACGGCTCGTCGCTCCACGAGCCCTGCCTACCACCGCCGAGCCGTAGCCGCCCCCGGGGCGTCAGCCGACGACGCCCGTGCGGTACGCCCACACCACGGCCTGGACGCGGTCGCGCAGGTCGAGCTTGGTGAGGATGCGGGAGACGTAGGTCTTGACGGTCTCCTGGCTGAGCACGAGCGCGGTGGCGATCTCGGCGTTGGACATGCCCTCGGCGACGAGCCGCAGCACGTCCAGCTCGCGCGCGCTCAGGGGCGTCTCGGCAGGGGCGGTGGGTGGCGGTGCGATGCGGCTGGCGAACCGTCCGACGAGCCGGCGGGTCACCTCGGGTGCGACGAGCGCGGACCCGGCGGCGACGGTGCGGATGCCGTCGAGCAGCCGGGGCGCGGGGGCGTCCTTGAGCAGGAACCCGGAGGCGCCGGCGCGCAGGGCGTCGTAGACGTGCTGGTCGAGGTCGAACGTGGTGACGACGAGGACCTTCACGGGGTCGGTGACGTCGGGCCCGGCGAGGATCCGGGTGGCCTCGATGCCGTCGAGGAGGGGCATGCGGACGTCCATGACGACGACGTCGGGGTGGAGCCGGCCGGCGAGCTCGACGGCGGCGCGCCCGTCGCCGCACTCGCCGACGACCTCCATGTCGGGCTGGGCGCCGATGATCGTCGCGAACCCGGTGCGGATGAGCGCCTGGTCGTCGCAGACGAGCACGCGCAGCGGCGCGGTCACGTGGCGGCCCCGGGGAGACGGGCCTCGACGACGAACGCGCCGTCGCGTGGTCCGGCGTGCAGCGTGCCGCCGACCGCGTCGACCCGGGCGGCCAGCCCGACGAGACCGCGCCCGCCGCCGTCGCCCGGGCGCTCGCCGGGGCGCTCGTCGGGCGAGCCCGTGGTGGTGACGCGCACGTGCAGCTCCTGCTCGCCGTGGCGGACGTGGACGGTGGTGGCGCTGCCGCGTGCGTGCTTGAGCGCGTTGGTGAGCGCCTCCTGCACGACCCGGTACGCGGCGACGTGCGCCCCGCCGGGGACGGGGGCGGGTGCGCCCTCCTCGACGAGCTCGACGGGCTGGCCGGCGGCGCGGGCGGCGTCGACGAGGTCGCGCACCTCGCCGACCGCCGGGGTGCGGGCGGACGGGCCGTGCCCGGGGTCGAGCACGTCGAGCAGGTGCCGCAGGTCGGCGAGCGCGCGCCGGCCGGTGTCGGTCACGGCCGTGAGGGTCTGCGCGAGGTCGTCGCCGGTGCGGTACCGGGCGGCCTCGGCCTGCACGACCATCGCGGTGACGTGGTGCGTGACGACGTCGTGCAGGTCCGCGGCGATGCGGGCGCGCTCGGCGGTGCGGGTGCGTTCCGCGACGAGGCGGCGCTGCGCGGCCTCGGCGGCGCGGGCCTGCCGGTACCAGGCGCCGACGCCCCACGCGAGGGCGGTCACGAGGAAGAACGTCACCGACGCGGCGAGCCCCTCGGACGCCCCGGCCACCGCGAGCGTCGTCGCGAGCGCCGCGTACGCCGCCGTGGCCAGCGCGACCGTGGCTCGTCGTCCCTTGTCGACGTGCGCACCACCGCTGACCAGCGCGACGACGAGCGCGACGCCCGTGACCGTGTGGTAGCCGCGCAGCTGGTCGATCGCGAACCCGGCCGCGACCACCGCGAGGGACGTCCGCGGCAGCCGACGCCGCACCACCAGCGGCAGGGCCTGCAGGGCGACCGCCGCGAGGCCGAGCGCGTCGAGCGGCCGGTCGGGCACGGTGCCGAGCCGCGTGCCCTGGTGCTGCAGGCCGGGCACGAGCGGCGCGACGGCGAGCAGCACGGCGAGCGGCGCGTCGCGGACGGTGACGTCCAGCCGGCGCCACACGTCCCGCAGCCGGTCGGTCACGGTCACACCGTAGCGGCGGCCGGGGCGGGGGAGTCGGCGCGTCGACGAGGGACGACCCGGCCCCGGCGGTGCGCGAGACGCAGGAGCACGGCGGTGAGCACCAGGCCCGCGCCGACCGCGACGAGGCTGCCCTCCGGGCCGAACGCGCCACCCGTGAGCAGGGCGGGACCGGACGTGACGCCGTGCAGCAGGCCCTGCGCCACGTCGCTGCCCGACACCTCGGCGCCGAACACCCCGGCGGCGGTGAAGTTCCAGCCCAGGTGCAGGCCGATCGGCAGCCACAGCGTGCGGGTCGCGACGTACGCGGCCCCCAGCATGAGCCCGCCCTCGGCGGCGACGGCCGCGGCGCCCCACAGGGACGCGTCGGGGTTGACCAGGTGCAGCGCACCGAACAGCACGGACGTCAGCACCAGCGCACCGACCGTCCCGGCGCGCTCCTCGAGCACCCGCAGCAGCACCCCGCGGAAGACGACCTCCTCCGCGACTGCCGCGGCGGTCAGCATCCCCAGCAGCCCGGCCGCCGCGGCGACCGACCCGGTGCCGTCGACGCGGTACCCACCGGCGAGCGCGATGAGCCCGATGACCGAGGCGAACAGCAGCACACCGGCGCCGAGGCCGCGTCCCAGCGCGCGGGCGGCCCCCGGCCGCGCCAGCTCGGTCACGGGGCGTCGCTCGGTGCGGCGCACGACCCACCGGTACGCGGCGAGGGAGAGCGCGGCCGCGGCCGCGCCGATGAGGAGCGTCAGCCACCACCGTCCGTCGGTCGCGGCGACGGCCGCGCTCCCGGCGACCGACGCGACGGCGACGAGCACGAGCTGCTGGGCGAGGCGCATGTCAGGGTCCTTCCCGAAGGTCGTCGCGGCCGGCCGGCCGCACGTCGAGGACGCTACGGAGCCGCACGTACCGGCCGAGTCCCCTCCCGGTGGACACCTCGGTGTGGCTCGCACGGGGGACACGGCGCCCCGCGAAGACGGTTGGCCCGGTCACCCATGATTCGATGCGGTCATGAACATGCTTCCCCACGCACCCGGCACACCGTCGTGCCGGGCGGTCCTCCCGCAGGCCCTCGAGGTGCTGCTGCCGTCGTCGTCCACGGGAGCCCGCGCATGACCCGCGTCGTCGTGACCGGCGGGAGCGGCAAGCTCGGCCGCGCGGTCGTCGAGCACCTGGCGGGGCACGGGTACGACGTCGTCAACGTCGACACCGCGCTCCCGCCCGCGGGCCAGCCCGCGCTGTTCACCCGCGTGGACCTCACCGACCTCGGCCAGGTGACCGAGGCGCTCACGGGCATCGACGACCGCTACCAGGGTGTCGACGCGGTGGTGCACCTCGCGGCCATCCCCGCGCCGGGGCTGCTGCCGAGCGGCGCGACCTTCGCGAACAACGTCGTCGCCACCCACAACGTGTTCAGCGTCGCGCGCCGCGCCGGCATCAAGAACGTCGTCTGGGCGTCCAGCGAGACCGTGCTCGGCCTGCCGTTCGAGACGCCCCCGCCGTACGTCCCGATCGACGAGGAGTACGCCGTCCGCCCGGAGACCACGTACTCGCTCGGCAAGGCCGTCGAGGAGGAGATGGCCCGGCACTTCACGCGCTGGGACCCGGAGCTCAAGCTCATCGGGCTGCGGTTCTCCAACGTCATGGAGGTCGCCGACTACGCCGCGTTCCCCGGCTTCGCGGCCGACCCGCGCAGCCGGATCTGGAACCTGTGGGGCTACATCGACGCGCGCGACGGGGCGCTCGCGGTCCGGCTCGCGCTGGAGAGCGACCTGCGCGGGTTCGAGGCGTTCATCATCGCGTCGCCCGACATCGTGCTGGACCGCCCGTCGGCCGAGCTGGTCGCCGAGTACTTCCCGGACGTCCCGGTGAAGCGCCCGATCGAGGGCCGCGAGACGCTCCTGTCCATCGACAAGGCACGCCGCCTGCTGGGCTACGACCCCCGGCACACCTGGCGCGACGAGGTCTGACGCGGTCAGGCACGGACGAGGTCGACGACCTCGGCGAGGCTCCGGAGGCGGAACCTCGCCGAGGGGGTCGTCCAGGTCACGTGCCGCGCGCACGGGGGCGGGGGCGGCGACACTGAGGGTGTCGGTCCCGAGCGCGGAGGCATCGTGAAGCTCTTGCTGACGTCGGGTGGCGTCACGAACCGCAGCATCCGCGCGGCGCTCGAGCAGATGCTCGGCAAGCCGGTCGCCGAGAGCGACGCGCTCGTCGTCCCCACGGCGCAGTGGGGCCACCCGCTGTGCGGGCCGGGGTCGGTGCGCCGCGTCGTCGCCGCCGGCCCCGACGACCGGCTGACCGGCCTGGGGTGGGCGTCGCTCGGGGTCCTGGAGCTGACCGCCCTGCCGTCGATCGGTGCGGAGCGCTGGGTCCCGTGGGTCGAGGCGGCCGACGTGCTGCTGGTCGACGGCGGGGACGCCACGTACCTGGCGCACTGGGTGCGCGCGTCGGGCCTGGCGGACGTGCTGCCGTCGCTGCGCGACACCGTGTGGGTGGGCGTGAGCGCGGGGAGCATGGTGATGGCGCCGCGGATCGGGGCGTCGTTCGTCGAGTGGGCGGGTGCGCCCGACGACCGCACGCTCGGGCTCGTCGACTTCGCGGTCTTCCCGCACCTGGACGCGTTCCCGACGAACACGCTCGTCCACGCCCAGCGGTGGGCGGAGGAGATCGACGGCCCGGCCTACGCGATCGACGAGCAGACGGCGATCGCGGTCGTCGACGGCGCGGTCACCGTGGTCTCCGAGGGGTCGTGGACGCTGTTCGGCGACGACGAGTGAGCGCGGCGCCTCCGGTGCGGGGGCGCCTCCCTACGATGTGCGGATGACGCCCAGCGACGCGCCGGACACGCGCACGAGCCACGACGACGTCCGACGGTTCCTCGCCGACCCGGTGGTCGACGAGCTCGTCGCGGAGATCGGTGCGCGCGTCGGGTCCCGGGTGGACGCCGGCGCGGACCTGTCGCTCGTCCTGCACCTGTTCTCCCAGGCGGGGGTCACGGCCGACGAGGTGCTGGACTCGTGGATCGACGCGACCCTGGTCGCGCACCGGGGGGCCGAGCTCGTGCTCCTGACGCGGCGCGAGGAGGGAGCGCTCGCCGCGCACCTGAAGCGCACGCGGGTGCCGCGCGCGGCGACGCACGCGAAGGACCTGCGCAGGCTCCTCGCGGAGTCCCGGGCCGCGCTCGGGTCCTAGCCGGCCGCCGACGGGGGGCGCGCGCCGAGCAGGGCGCGGGCACCGCGGCGCACGGCGTCCCAGTCGGTGCCGGGTGGGGTGTCGAGGCGCACGGCCGCCGCGTGGGCGGCGCGCTCCTCCTGCTCGCGCGCCAGTGCGTCGAGGTCGATCTCGACGCCGGGCAGGCCGCCGCGCTCGCGGACCTCGTCGACGCGTGCCCGCATCGCGGTCATGAGCGTGCGGCCGAGGTCGTGGACCGCGTCGACGTACGCGGCCGTGTCCACGACGGCGGCCCCGCCGGGCTCGTCGGGCTCCCCGCGCGGGTGGGTCCACCGCACGTGGACCTCGTCGCGGGTGCCGACCGTGCGCCACAGGCGCAGCCGTGGCGGGTCGGCGAGGTAGGCGAGGTCGAGCCGGTGCAGGGCGTGCCAGGACCGCGCCTCGACGGCGTCGTCGCTGTCGTCGCCGTCGTCGCCGTCGACCGGCGCCCAGGTGGCCGGGTCGGACGCCACGAAGGTGCGCAGGTCGTCGGGCACGGGCTCCAGGACGGTGGGCGTGAGGTCGAGGACGTCCTCCCAGAGCCGCGCCACGTAGTGGTCGATGCCGGGCTCCGACGAGCCGGGCACGGGCCGGGGCAGGCACCGGCCGGCGACCTCCCACCGGTACCGGCCCTCGGTGAGCCCGAACCAGTGCAGCCGCGGCCGGTCACCGCCCCACGGCGTCACCTCGGGCAGGGGGCGCAGCTCGAACCGGAACGCGAACACGCGCCCCAGTGTGCCGCCCCGCCCGGTCGGCCGGCTCTCCGCACCCGGACGGCGGGGACCGGCTCCGTCGAGGGGCCGCGTCGTCCGGGAGGGTTGGCGCCGCCCCGGGTGCGGTGGGATCGTGGTCGGGACCGTCGAGTCGCCATGGCATCGGAGCGACGATGTGCGCTGATCACGTCCTGGCTGAGCACGACGCCGCTCGAGCACCGACGCAGGCGCCGCCATCGCCGACCGTCCGCACTCCCTCGCCCGTGGTGCCCGCGCCCGTGGTGGGGCCGGTGGTCGGAGCGTTCGACGACCCGGCCGAGCGTGCCGCGGACCGGCGCGCGGACGACGCCCTCGCGCACCTCGAGCGGTTCGTCGACCCCGCCGCGGCCGTTCCTCGCGGCGAGGGGGCGGCCGACCGGTCGCGAGTGGCTCGTCGTGCGCCGTCGCCGCTCGTGCGGGCACGGGTCGGTGCCGCGGGTGGGGCGCTCGACAGCCGGACGAGCGCGAGGATCGACGCGTTGCGGCCGTGGGGCTCGCCGCTTCCGGACGTCACGCGCCGCCGCATGGAGCTCGGGTTCGGCGCGCCGCTCGGCCACGTTCGCGTCCACGAGGGCCCTGAGCCGGCACGCCTGAACGGCGAGCTCTCCGCGCGTGCCTTCACCTCGGGGAACGACATCTTCCTCGGCTCCGGTATCTCCCCGTCGCACCCCGCAGCCGAACGCGTCCTGGCCCACGAGATCGCGCACGTACTCGACCCCGGTCGCGGAGCTGCGGCCGGGAACGCGCACGCGCAGCCCGTACGACGGGAGCCGGAGAAGCTGGAGCGCGAGGTCGACGGGGCGGGCCACACCGACTCCGAGTACCCCAAGATCAGGCTCAGGAAGGACGGGGCGCTGTACGAGGTGTGCAACGAGGGCCCGGCGAAGGGAACGGTGCTGTGGTGGGACGTGGACTCCGCCAAGTGGTTGCGCACGCATCCCCCCCGGAACGACGGCCCGCGCGCGCCCGACTCCAGCAAGCCTGTGAACTTGTCCGAGCTGAAGTACGTCGATGCCGTCGACGGCGTCCGTGTCGTGGTCAGGACGGAGTACGACGCGGGCGACATCGGGCGAGGCCTGGCCTTCGTCACCGCCCCGACGACGCTGCGGACCACTGGCCTCATCACCTGCATCGCGTGGCTCCTGCACAACGACGACGACGACGCCGCGTACCTGACGCACATCGTCCTGGGTCACCCCGGCGGGTACGTCGACGTCGGGGTCAGGGAACGCGTGCAGTCGATCGTCGCGAAGTTCACGAGAATGAGCGGCTCTCCGCCCACCAGGCTCACGATGCGCGCGACCGACGACTCCGCCTACCAGAAGGCCAGCTGGAAGACATGGCCGTGGATGCAGGCACTCGTCCCGCCCGGTGTCGCGCTCACCGGCGGCGAGATCGCCATCGGCAGCTCCGAGTTCACGCACGTGGTCAAACCGAGCAGGCGAGCGGGCGTCAGGGTCAACTGGCGGGACGACCCCATCACGGTCCAGAAGAAGCGCAGGGCCGAGTCGCCCGACGGGGCGTTCCCCCCGCGCCGATCCGGAGGGCCGGGGCTTGGTAGCGGACACGACGGTCGCCGTGACGACGAGAGCTGGAGGCCTGGAGGGCGCAGCGGCGGCGGGTATGGCCGGCCCCGCACGTCGCGGGCTGACGAGAGCCGCGACTGGAGGGTGCGCGAAAGCTCGACACCATGGTCCGGCGGGACTCGCGGGGGCGGTCGCGGCCAGAGCTCCACGTCGCGGGCTGACGAGAGCCGCGACTGGAGGGTTCGCGACAGCGAGGGTCGGCGGACTGACGGGAGCCGCCGCGGTGGGGGGTCCGCCCAGAACCCTCGGTCGAGGGCTGACGAGAGCCTCAGCTGGAGGTCGGGCCGGGGTGGCGCGCGTGACGAGGGCGATGGCGTGAGGTCTACCGAGCGACGCGAGGACGACGAGGCGTGACCCGCGGTGGCGAGGCGTCCGAGGCCGGGTTCGTGCCGACCGTCGGGGACGCCGCGTCGTGTGGTGCCCCGGCTCACGGTGCGGGGATGCGGGTCACCGTGAACGGCTCGGGCGTCCCGCCGGCCTCGCGCGTCCCGAACTGGCTGTTCACGACGAGCAGGTCCTTGCCGGCCCGGGCGGCGGTCGTCGGGTCGTCGAACGACGCGTCGGGCGTCCGCGAGACGACGGTCCCGGAGGTGAGGTCCCGGTCGAGGCGCACGGTCGCGATGCCGGGGGTGGCGGTGGTCCACTCGACCGCGTACAGCCGGTGGCCGTCGAGCAGCAGCCCGTCGCCCAGGACGGGGTCGTCGCCGAGGTCGACGGGCTCGACGCTCCCGTCGCGCAGGCCGACGCGGAACAGCTCGGCCGTGGGTGTCTTCGCGACGACCGCGTACCGCCCGTCGCGCGTGACCACGATGCCGTTGGCGTTGATCTCCTGGTCGTAGGTGAACGCGGTGCCCTCGAACGACAGGACGGGCTCGAGCGGCTGCGTGCTGGTGGTGCGGCGCTCACGCGCGTCGATCTTGTAGAGGACCGGGCGCATGGAGTCGGTCACGTAGACGTCGCCGTCGGGCGCGACGGCGAGGTCGTTGACGAACGTCGCCGTCCCGTCCTGCTCGGACTGCCACGACCCGGTCAGCCGCCCGGTGCGCAGGTCGTACGCCCACACCTGGCCCGTGAACCCGCCCGCGACGAGCAGGGTCCCGCGGTCGACCTTCAGGCCGACCGCCATGGTCCGCCCGTCCTGACCGCCCGGGAGGAACGGCGTCGCGGTCGGCTCGTCGAGGTCGCCGCGGTAGATGGTGCCGTCGGTGGTGCTGCTGACGTAGAAGTCGTCGCCGTGCGTCGCGATGCCCTCGGGGTACACGTCGTCGGCCGCGGGGCCGACGGGGTCCAGCAGGTACGTCGTCGGGCGGTGGTGGCCGTGCGGGTGTCCGGGCCCGTGCGGGTGCCCGGGGCCGTGGTGGCCCGGTCCGTGCGGTCCGTGCGCGGACGCCGGGACGGCGGCCAGCAGCACGAGCGTGACGGCGGCGGCGAGGGAGGTCGTCAGTCTGGATCGCATCGGTGCACCCCTGCGGCGGCGGGGTCGTCCGGCTCACCGGGCACGGGCCCCCGCCGTCACCCCTCGGGAGTGCGCCGACGAACGGGACGAACCGGCGCGGTGCCCACTGTAGGGACGGGCCGCCGCACCGGCCAGGGGTGCGGGGGTGTCGTCCACGGGCTGGTCAGGGGCGGGGCCCGGGAGGGGCTCGTCGCACGCCGAGATGCCACTATTCACAGTGTGTATACGCAGTGTGTATAGTCGGGTTCGTGAGCATCGCACCCGCCCTGCTGGGCCTCCTGCAGACCGGTCCCCGTCACGGCTACGACCTCAAGCGCGCGTACGACGAGCGCTTCGGCCAGGACAAGCCGCTGGCGTACGGCCAGGTCTACGCGACGCTGGCCCGCCTGCTGAAGAACGGCCTCGTCGAGGTCGAGTCCGAGCCGGGCGACGGCCCGGACCGCAAGCGGTACGCCATCACCGACGCCGGCGTCAGCGACGTCGAGGGGTGGCTGTCCCGCCCGGAGAAGCCCGAGCCGTACCTGCACTCCGCGCTGTACACGAAGGTCGTGCTCGCGCTGCTGACCGGGCACGACCCGGCCGACGTGCTCGACACGCAGCGCGCCGAGCACCTGCGCCTCATGCGTGACCTCACGCGGCGCAAGGCCGAGGGAGACCTCGCCGACCAGCTCGTGTGCGACCACGCCCTGTTCCACCTGGAGGCGGACCTGCGGTGGCTCGAGATGACCGCCGCCCGCCTCGACCAGCTCGCCGCCACGGTCCGCGCGTGACCCGCCCGGACCGCCCCACCGACGACCCCAGGGAGACCACCGTGTCCCACACGACCACCACGAGCCCCACCGGACCCGGCTCGACCGGCCCCCTGCTCGTCGCCGACGGCCTGCGCGTCGCGTTCGGCCCGACGACCGCGCTCGCCGACGCCTCGATCGAGGTGCGCGGCGGCGAGGTGCTCGCCCTCATGGGCCCGTCGGGCTCGGGCAAGTCGACGCTGCTGCACTGCCTCGCGGGGATCCTGCGACCGGACTCCGGCACCGTCGCGTTCGACGGGCGCGACGTCACCGCGATGTCCGACGCCGAGCGCAGCGCCCTGCGCCGCTCGGAGTTCGGGTTCGTGTTCCAGTTCGGCCAGCTCGTGCCGGAGCTGACGTGCGAGGAGAACGTCGCGCTGCCGCTGCGGCTCGCGGGCACCTCGCGCCGCGACGCGCACCGCACCGCCCGGGAGTGGCTCGACCGGCTCGAGGTCCCGGACATCGCGGGCAAGCGCCCGGGCCAGGTGTCCGGCGGGCAGGCGCAGCGGGCCGCGGTCGCCCGCGCGCTCGTCACGCGGCCGCGCGTGGTGTTCGCCGACGAGCCGACGGGGGCGCTCGACTCGCTGAACGGCGAGCGCGTGATGCAGCTGTTCGTCGCCGCCGCACGGGACACCGGTGCGGCCGTCGTGCTCGTCACGCACGAGGCGCGCGTCGCCGCGTACTCCGACCGTGAGGCCGTCGTCCGCGACGGTCGCGTGCGCGAGCAGGTGCCGGCGTGAGGCGGGGGCGCAGCACGGCCCTGACCGACCTGGCGCTCGGGGTGCGGATGAGCGTGAGCGGCGGCCGCGCGGGGTGGCTCCGCCTCGCGCTCGTCGCGGTCGGTGTCGGGGTGGGCGTGGCGATGCTGCTGCTCGTCGCGTCCCTGCCGACGGTGCTCGACCAGCGCGCGGTGCGCGACGGCGCCCGCCTACCCGGCACCGAGGTCACCGCCGCCGCGGACGACACGCTCCTGGTGCGGCGCGTCACGACGGAGGTCGGGGACACGATCGTCGTCGGGAACCTGCTGCAGCCCGAGGGCGAGCGCGCGCCGCTGCCGCCGGGCGTGGACCGGGTGCTCGCACCGGGGGAGGCGCTCGTCTCGCCCGCGCTGCAGCGTCTGCTGGACGACGACGAGCGCGGCCTGCTGGAGGGCAGGTTCGGCGAGACGGTCGTCGGGACCATCGCCGACGACGGGCTCGTCGGCCCCCAGGAGCTGCGGTACTACCAGGGCACCGACCGGCTGACCGCGGACAACGCCCAGCGGGTCACGGACTTCGGCCGCACGCGCCTCGACGGGGGGACGGACGCCGCGACGCTGCTGTTCGCGCTCGTCGGGCTCACCGGCCTGCTCGTGCCCGTCCTCGGCTTCATCGCGACCGCCGTGCGGTTCGGCGGGGAGGCCCGCGACCGGCGCCTCGCCGCGGTCCGCCTCGTCGGTGCGGACGCCGCGACGACCCACCGGATCGCCGCGGGGGAGACGCTCGTCGGCGGCGTCGCGGGCGTGCTTGTCGGCGGTGCGCTGTTCGCCGTGCTGCGCGCGCTCGTTCCGCCGCTCGTCCCGGAGTCCCTGACGTTCCACGGCGCCGACCTGCGCCCCTCGCCGGTGCTCGCCGCGCTCGTCGTCGTGCTGGTCCCCGTCGCGTCCGTGCTGGTCACGCGCTCCGCGCTGCGGCACGTCGTCGTCGAGCCGCTCGGCGTCGTACGCCGCAGCACGACGGTCCGGCGCCGGCTGTGGTGGCGCGTCGCCGTGCCGGTCGTGGGCCTGGTGCTCATGCTCGGCCCGCTGGTCACCGGCGGCACCGAGGCGTTCGCCGACGCGCAGGCGTTCGTCCTGCTCGGCATGGTCGCGCTGCTCGCCGGGGTCTCGCTGCTGCTGCCGTGGCTGCTCGACGTCACGGTGCGCCGCCTGCGGCCCGGCGCCCTCGCCTGGGACCTCGCGGTGCGGCGCCTGCAGCACGAGAGCGGCACCGCCGTGCGGGCCGTGTCCGCCGTCGTCCTGTCCGTCGCGGCGCTCATCGCCGTGCACGGCATGCTCGGGGCCGAGCGGGGCACGCCCGGCTACGAGGGCGACCGGTACGAGGCCGTCGTGCGCGGTGCGATGCCCGCGGACGAGGTGACCGCGTGGGTGCCGCGGCTCCAGCAGGTGCCGGGCGTCACCGACGTCGACACCCGCCTCATGACGTGGGCGCAGCCCGTGGGCGCGGGCGAGGAGGTGCCGGTCGTCGTCGCGGACTGCGCGTGGATCACCGCGGAGAACCCCGTGACGGAGTGCGCCGACGGTGACGTCGTGGTCGTCGTGCCGGCGGAGGCGTCGGCGCCCGAGCCCGGGACGGCGCTCGTGCTCGGCGGCGAGGGCGCCTCGACGTGGACCCTGCCGGGCGACGCCGCGACCGTCGCGGACGACGACCCGGACCTCGTCGGCTCGTCGGCGACCGTGCTCGTCACGCCCGCCGCGCTCGGCGACGCGCGCGTCGTGCCGACCGGCGTCTACGACAGCACCGTCGTCACGGTCGGCCTCGACCGGGCCGTGCCGGACGCGGCGGAGCACGTGCGGACGGCCGCCGCGCGCCTCGACCCGACCGTCGACGTGCTGGTCAACGACCCCGAGGCCGTGAGCGGGATGGCCGTGGCGATCCGCCAGGGCCTGCTGCTCGGCACGGTCGCGCTGCTCCTCGTCGTCGGCGCGAGCCTGCTGGTCAACATCGCGGAGCAGCTCCAGGAGCGTCGCCGCCCGCTCGCCGTGCTCGCGGCGTTCGGGGTGCGGCGTCGGGTGCTCGGGCTGTCGGTGCTGTTCCAGGTGGCCGTGCCGGTCGCGATCGGGATCGCGCTCGCGGTCCTCGTCGGCGCCGGGCTGGCGGTGACGCTGCAGGCCGGGACGGGGATGCCCGTGGGCGTCGACCTCGCCGGGATCGGCGTGACCGCCGGCGGTGCCGCGGTCGTCGTGCTGCTCGCGACCGCCGCGCTCCTCCCGCTGCTGGGCCGCGTCACCCGCCCCACGGGCCTCCAGGGCGAGTGACCCACCCCCTCCGATTCCGCCGAGCGCGCCCGCTCCAGCCCCGGTGCGCACGTACCAACGGTGCACTGGCGCGGGAACGGGCGCGCTCGGCGGGTGGGGGCTCAGGGGGTGGGGAAGGTGACGCCCGTGAGGGTCTCCGAGACCTGCCACAGGCGGCGCTGGACCGCCTCGTCGTGGGAGGCGGGGCTCGACGCGACCACGCGCGGGTGGCCCTTGAGCTCCCAGCGGCCGCCCGGGCCGTAGTACTGCCCGCCGCGCGCGGCCGGGTCGGTCGCGGCGCGCAGCATGGGCAGCGCGCCCATCTCGGTGCTCTGGGCCACCAGAGGGGCGAGCGCGGTGACGAGGAGCCGGAACGACCGCGGCGCGTTGCGCAGCAGCTCGTAGGTGATCATGAGGTTGGCGAGCTTGGACTGGCCGTAGGCGCCGGGGCGGGAGTAGGCCCGCTCCCAGTGCAGGTCGTCGAGGTGGATCGCGGCACGGATCCGGTGGCCGGTGCTGCTGACGGTGACGACGCGCGACCCGGGGACGGGCAGCAGCCGGCCCGCAGCAGGCCGGTGAGGGCGAAGTGCCCGAGGTGGTTGGTGCCGAGCTGCAGCTCGAACCCGTCGGCGGTGGTCTGCCGCGGCCGTCGAGCAGGACCCCGCGCTCGCGGTCTTCCGGTTCGACCTGCGCGAGGGCCTGCGCGCCGCCCTCACCGCCGGCCTCGTCGGCCTGCTCCCGCGCGGGACGGCCTGACCGCCCTGCCCGCGGACCCGCCGGGCACCGTCCGCGTGGACCGGGTCCCCGTCCGACGACGTCGGATCCTGGACCCGCCACGGAGCGACAGGTCGTCGGGCTACCGTACTGCGCGTGCCTCCCGCCCGCCGCGCCGCCGCCGCGCTCGTCGTCGCCGTCACCGCGGCAGCGCTTGCCGGGTGCGGGGGCGCGGACGAGCGCTCCCGCGGCCGCGACAACGCGCGGTCGATGGTCGAGGACCTCGTCGCGGGCACCCGCATGCACGGCGAGGAGATCGCCCAGGTCGCCGCGCGCATCGAGGAGGACACGCGGGAGTCGCGGATCGTGATGATCGGCGTCGAGCACACCGAGCCCGAGGGCGGGTACGGCGCGCCGATCGGCTCGGTCACGCTCGGCGTCACGCTCGACGAGTGGATCGAGGACCCCAGCTGGTGGGGCAACGACACGAGGCAGGACCCCGGCCCGCACTGCTTCGAGGTGACGTTCCACCGCCGCGGCGTGCTCGGCACGGAGCGCGTCGACTGCCCCGAGGGCGGGCTGGTCGCGGTGCCCGCCCCGCCGCCCCGGCTGCCGCGCATCGCCCCGAACGCCCACGAGGCGGTGTGGGAGGTGCTCGAGTCGCTCGACGACGACCTGCCGTCCGAGCTCCGTGTGGTCGAGAAGGTCGTCGAGCACCTCGACCCGCACCCGGACGACGTGACCCCGCTCGCACGCGTCACGGCCGAGGTCCGGGACGGCGCGGTCGCGGTCGCGACGGGCGACGTCGAGGACTGCGTGCTCGTCATGCGCGGCTCGAACGGCGAGGTCTGGGACGTGTACGTGCCGCCGGTGTACCTGCAGCCGGGCGAGCTGGGCTGCTACGCCGACACGGCGTTCGCGGACCTGCGCCCGCCGCACTGACCGCCGCACCGACCGCAGCGCCCCGTCGGGAAGGTCCGCATCCCGGGCGGGGCTGGGCGGGGACCTCGGCCGGGTCTACGGTGCGCTCGTGAGCGGTGACGGTGCTGGTCAGGTACGGGATCTGCGGGACGACGCGGTCGTCGACGAGCACGGGGACACGGTCGTGCGCGGGCGGCGCTACCGGGGCGTGACGTTCGAGACCCTGGTGCCCCCGACACCCGCGGGCACGCGGTTCGTCCTCGACGACGTGGTGCTCGAGGGGTGCCGCACGCAGGGCGGGTTCTTCCTCACCGAGCAGTGCGTGCTGACGGCCGTGACGGTCCTCGACCTCGACTGCGGCGACACGCTGCACGTGAGCGCCCGCACCCGCCTGGAGGGCGTGACGATCGCGGGCCGGTCGCCGGGGACGCTGTGGATCCGCCCCGACGACGAGCCCGCCGACGAGCCGCTCGCGCCGACGCTCGACATCTCCCGCTACACGGGCACCGTCAGCATCACCGGCGTCCGCACGGACGGGATCGTCCTCGACGCGGAGCGGCACGTGGTGGTGCCCGGCGCGCTGTTCGACGGCGTCGACTGGACGGGCCTGGGCCTCGGCCCGGCGAGCTTCTGGCGGCTGGCCGCCCGCAAGGTCAAGGGCACCGGAGCGCCCGACGGCGTGGTCTCCGTCCCGTCCGGCGACGAGCGCGCCCTGCGTGACCTGACCGTCCTGCGCGAGCAGGGCCTGCTCACGCCGCGGTGAGCCAGCGGGCCAGGGAGTCGGAGATCGGCAGGCCCGCGGCGGTCTCGTACCAGGGGTAGCCGGGGGAGGGGTTGACCTCGAAGCAGACGACGCGCCCGTCGTCGGCGAGCTTGAGGTCGACCCCCGCGAACGGCAGGTCCAGGGCGTGGGCGAGCGCGACGCACCGCTGCGCGACGTCGTCGGGCAGCGCGTACGGCGCGAGCTCGGCGTCCCGGCCGGTCTGCGCGCGGGCGTACCGGTAGTCGGTCGCGTCGGAGTCGACGACCGCGGCGTGCACCTCGTCGCCGACGACGTGCACGCGCACGTCGGGCCCGTGGACCTGCTCCTGGAACTGGACCGGGCACCACCGGATCCGGTCGAGCCGTGCGGCGTCCCGGTCGAGCTCGACGACGGACACGATCGACCGCACGCCGCTGAGCGACTTGTAGATCGCGCCGCGGTGCGCGCGGACGAACGCGCGGGCCTGGTCGGGGTCGTCGGTGACGAGCGTGTCGGGGGTGTCGAACCCGGCGGCGCGCACGGCCTGCGCCTGGTACGGCTTCGACATGCTGGACGCCATGGCGGACAGCCGGGACGCGACGCGGCAGCCGAGGGCCTCGGGCGCGGCCTCGGTGAACGCCATGAGCGCGTCGAACTGCGCGCGGGCGGCGAGCCGGGCGGGGTCGTCGGCCGGCAGGTCGCGCAGCTCGGGGACGAGCTCGGGCTCGATGGGCCGCACGTAGACGCCGGTGACGTCGGCGAGGTCGGTGGTGCGGCCGTCGACGCGGACGGTCCCGTGCACCTGCCCGCCGGTGAGGCGCACGTCGACGTCCTGGTCGAGGAACCTGCGGGGGTGCACGACGAGCGGCTCGACGCCGCGCCGGGCGAGCGCGCCGAGCAGCAGCTCCACGGGGCTCTCGCTGGGGACGCCCCACACGACGACGCTCACACGCCCACCTCCTCGGCGGCGGGTTCCGACGAGCCCGCGGCGGCCCGCCCGCCGAGCGCGAGCAGCGCCCGAACGACGGCGTCGCCCGCCGTCGCGAGGTCGGGCAGCGGGGTGAGGCCCGCGAACCACCAGCGCCCGGAGTCGACGACGACGTCGAGGCCGACGAGCGCCTCGGCGGCGCCGACCGCGGTCGTGAACCGCGTGACGGCGGCCGCGACGTCCGCGGGGAGCGGCGCGCCGGCTCGTCGTGCCACCCCCTCGGGGTCGACGACGAGCCCGTCGAGCACGACGAGGTGCACGGCGCGTGCCCCCGCGCCGGGCTGCCGCACCGCGGCCTCGAGCAGCGGGTGCGGCGCCCCGGTCAGGGCGCCCGCGCCCAGGTCGGGGACGTCGAGGCCGGCTCGTCGTGCGAGCACCGCGGTGCGCAGCGGGTGCGGCGACGGGCCCGCGAGGCACGTCGGCGTCGGCCGGTTGCGCATCACGCCCGGCAGCGCGGCCAGCCAGCTCAGGGTGAACGCCGCGAGCTCCGCCCCGGCGTAGTCGCGCTCGTCGGACCGTGCCCACTGCCACGCCGTGACCGGCGGCGAGACCAGCCGGTTCACCACGAGACCGGGCCGTGAGAGCACCAGGCCGTCGCCGAGGTCCACGACCCCCCGCACCCCCGCGCGGTCCAGCCGCAGCTCCCGGTGCCGCGCGAACGACAGCAGCCCCGACGTCACGAGCGCGCACGGCTCACCGAGCGCCCGCAGCCGCGCGGACAGCCACAGCGCGGCGTCGTCCTCCACGTCGCACAGAACGACGACCATCTCGCCCCCTCGGTGTGCCGGCCCGGCCGGTGAGGTCGTCACCGGCCGGGCCGTGCCGGTGTCAGCCCAGCAGGTTGTCGAGGTCGGACTTCGCGGCCGCGGCGTCGGCGACCTGCCGCTCCGCCTCGGCGCGCAGCGCCGCGATCTCCTCGGGCGTGAGCTCGGCCTCGCCGATGAACGCGCTGGACGTGAGGTCCGGGCGCTCGTCGGACGAGATGAAGCTCTCCAGGGAGCCGAGACGGCTCTCGATCTCGGACAGCCGGTCGGCGAGACCCCCGAAGCCGGGCCCGCGGCCCGGGTCGCCCGGGTCGATCGGCGGGAGGTCGGGCTTCTTGACGACGTCGACGATGTCCTTGAGCTGCTTCCCGTCGACGACGAGCTCCTTCTTGAGCTCCTTGCCGTCCTTGATGAGGTCCTTGCGGAGCTCCTTGTCCTTGATGACGTCCTTGCGGAGCTCCTTGTCCTTGTCCTTGATGATGTCCTTCCGGCCGTCCTTGATGTCCTTGATGATCGACTTCCCGAGCGGGATCGTGATGTCGAGCTCGGACAGGACGGCGGAGATCGGGTTGCCGACCGTGCTGGTCCCCGCGCCGGCGAACAGCAGCGCGACGACCGCGCCGGTCGAGTCGACGATCACGGACCCGGAGTCGCCGCGGTCGGAGAACAGCGGGTTCTGCGACGTGTCGGTGGCGATGCTGACCTGGTCCGTCAGGGTGCGCACGCCGATGCCGTCGCCGTAGTCGACGTTCACGGTGAGCGACAGCCCGTCGACCGTGCCGTGCGTGAACCCGGTGGTGCGGCCGCGCTTGCGGACCGCCATGCCGAGCGTGGCGGTGGCCGTGCCCTTGACGTCACCGATCTCGACGACCGTGTTCGACGTCGCCCGGCCCGCGTCGATCGACACGACCGCGCCGTCGACGTGCGACGACAGCACGGCGCGCAGGATCGCGCCGAACTCGTCCGCGGGGACGGTGCCGGTGTCCACGCGGCTCGGCTGCACCTGCCGGTCGCCGACGCTCCACCCGTCGTCGACGCAGGCGACGTGGAAGTTCGTCAGCGCGGCCTTCTGCCCGCTGGGGTTGTCCGTGACGACCGCGCCCAGCGTGCCGGTGTAGACGTACCCGCCGATCGCGCGGCTCGGCCCCATGCTGATGCCGCCCTGCAGGGTGGCGTAGTGCGTCGTGTCGGCCTGCGCGGCCACGTTCAGCGGCTCGCGCGCGACCTGCAGCTCGTACCGGCGCTCCAGCACGTCGGTGACGACGCCGTCGATGGCCTCCGGGACCCGCTCGGTCTCCGGTACGTCCGCCTTCTTCTCCTCGACGTGGACGCGGATGGCGACCTCGTCGGTCTGCTCACCGCCCACGACCTTGTACCCGACGTCGACACCGGTCACGCCCGGGCGTGCGAGCAGCTCGCCCTCCACGCTCTCCTTGATCGCGACCAGCTCCGGAATGGATGGCATGGCCAACCCCCTGTTCCCCACCGTCGGGCGGGCAGGCGCCCACCCGTAGTGGCAAGAGCATGCCCGGTTCGCCCCGATACGTGCCGATCCTCGCCGGGCGGTGCGACGATGGGTCCATGGCACTGACGTACGACGAGGCGGTCGCGGTCCAGCGCAGGCACGAGGCGAGGATCATGGCCCTGCCGGGCGTGAACGGCGTCGGTGTGAAGCAGACCGCCTCGGGCCCGGTGCTCGAGGTCACCGTCGCCCCGGGTGGCGACCTCCCGTCGGCGCTGGCCGCCGCGGAGCTCGACGGCGTGCCGCTCAAGGTCGTCCGGGGCCGCTACACCCTCCAGTGACGGCGTCCGTCGTCGAAGGCGACGGGCGGGTGCGGTCCAGCCGGACCGGCTGGGGCACGTAACCCGCGGAGCGGTACGTCGCGACCGCGGGCACGAGGGACGTCGGGGTGCAGACCTGCGCCGATGACGCGCCGAGGGCGCGCAGCGCGGCGGCGGCCGCGAGGCAGATCGCCCGTCCGTGGCCCCGCCCGCGGTGCTCGGTGTGCACGCCCATCGGCTCGAGCAGCCCCGGGCGCCCGGGGCCGGCGGACCAGACGGTGACCCCCGCGACGGGCACGCCCGAGGCGTCGCGCCCGAGGAGGCAACGTGCCTCGGCGAACGGGGGTCCGGCCGCCATGGTGCGCCACACCGCGTCGGTGAAGCGCTCGTTCGCCCACGCCGAGCGGTGGACGGCGGTGAAGTCGGCGCACGTCTCGGCGGAGACCTCCTCGACGTGCAGGTCCGGCTCCGGCACGGGTGCGCGCAGGTCCCGGCGCAGCGGCGTCCAGGACTCGCCGGTGGGCCAGCCGTGCTCGCCGAGGAGCTCGTGCACGCGGGTGCCGTGCGGTGCCTCGACGACGACCGCGCCGTCGGGCAGGACCCCGCGGCGCGGGTCGGTGACGTCCGCGACGACCTGGCGCGCGACCTCGTCGGACCGCCACGCCCCGGGGGCGACGGTCATGCGCAGCGCGTCGGGGCCGTCGAGGAAGCCGATCGCGACGAGCTCGTCGTCGCGGATCCACGTCCGGACGGCGGCCGCGACGGCGGCGGTGCCGAAGCGCCAGAACCAGCCCAGGTCACCGGGGTGCAGCTGGAGCGGGAGGGCCTCGTCCTGCCACGCGCGCAGGGCGGCGACGACATGCGGGAACCGCTCCGGGGCGGGCGTCGCCAGGACGATCGACATGGCTCGATCCCACACCCGTGCCCCGCCCTCGCGCACGCGCATTGCCGCACGCGGGGGCGGGGCCGGGAGGCGGCCCGGCCGCGGAGGACCGGGCCGCCCTGGCCGCTGGTTCCGCTAGCCCGCGCGGACCAGCTGCCACTGCTGGTTGGCGCCGTTCCAGCTGGAGTACTGGACGATGTTCGCGCCGTCCGCCGTGGAGGCGCCCTGGACCTCGAGCGCCTTGCCGCTGTTGCGGCTGATCAGGGTCGCGTAGCCGTTGCTGACGGTCGCGCGCCACTGCTGGTTGGCCCCGCCGTTGTCGGTCCACTGCACGATGGCCGCGCCGTCGGCCGTGGACTTGGCGTACACGTCGAGGACCTTCCCCGAGTGCCGGGACCGGATCTTGTAGTGGCCGTCGCCGGTCGCGACGAACTGCCACTGCTGGTTGTTGCCGCCGTGCCGCGACCACTGCGTGATCCGGCCGCCGTCGTTGGTGGCGTAGTCGTACACGTCGAGCGCCTTGCCGCTGTTGCGGTTGACGAGCACGTACCAGGCGCTCGTGTCGATGGACGAGTCACCCGGGTTGCCGGGGTTGCCGCCGCCTGCGTTGAGCGCGTTGAGGACCGCGGTGTACGCGGCCTTCTTGTTGCCGGACCCGTCGAACAGCAGCGGGTTCGCGCCGGTGCGCCACGAGTCGGAGTCCCGCACGCCCCACACGGTGATGCCGTTGCAGCGGGCCACCGCGAGGCAGGCGTTGGTCACCTGGGCGTACATGGTCGCCTGGTTGCCGCCCTGCTGGATGTCGAGCTCGGTGATCTGCACGTCGACGCCCAGGTCGGCGAACCGCTGCAGGTTGGCCTGGTAGTCGCCGGGCAGGCTCGTGCCGAGGTGCGACTGGAACCCGACGCAGTCGATCGGCACACCACGGGACCTGAAGTCCCGGACCATGTTGTAGACGGCCGTCGACTTCGCGTTGATGCCGTCGGTGTTGTAGTCGTTGTAGCAGAGCTTGGCGCCCGGGTCGGCGGCGCGGGCGGCGCGGAACGCGGCCTCGATCCAGTCGTTCCCGGTGCGCTGCAGGCTCGAGTCGCGGCGGCTGCCGCGCCCGTCGTCGGCGAACGCCTCGTTGACGACGTCCCACGAGTGGATCTTGCCGCGGTAGTACGACGCGACCCGGGTGACGTGGTTGATCGTGGCGTTGCGCAGCGTGCCGCCGGACATGTTCTGCGCCCAGCCGGGCATCTGCGCGTGCCACAGCAGCGCGTGCCCGCGGACCTGGGCCCCGTTGCTGCGGGCGAAGTCGTAGACCTGGTCGCCGCGGCTGAAGCTGAAGCTGTTCTGCGACGGCTCCGTCGCGTCCCACTTCATCTCGTTCTCCGCCGTGATCATGTTGAACTCCCGGGCGGCGATCGACGAGTACGTCGAGTCGCCGAGCCGCCCGGCGGCGATGGCCGTGCCGTAGTAGCGGCCCTTCTCGGCGGCGGACGCACCGAGCGTCGAGGCCGCCTGGGCCGGGCCGGCGAGCGTGAGCATCGTCGTGACGGTCAGCCCGGCGGTGGCGACGAGCGCCGTCGCCCGACGCCAGCGGTGCTGCCGTGTTCGTGTCGTGCGCATGCGTGACTCACTCTCTGTCGGGACCGCGCGCGGATCGCACGGTCGACGGGTTGCCGACGACGTGCGGGGGGATCAGGGCGTCGTGAGGTCGAAGGAGCGGACCGTGACGGCCCCGCCGAGCGCCCGGGTGGCGTGGTTGAAGATCCCGAAGCGGTAGCCCATGAAGAACTGCCAGTCGGCGTTCAGGACGAACGCCGGGCCGAGCGGCACGAACGTCGTGCCGTCGGTGCTGAAGGAGAACGTCGCGGTGCGGCCGGAGCCGGGCCGGATGTCGGCGGACGCGCGCAGCCACACGCGCGTGCCGGCCAGCGGTGTCGAGGCGCGTTCCACGCCCGTGCCGGTGGTCTGCCAGGAGCCGTTCATCGTCAGGCCGTCCGTCATGACCACGCGGTTGGTCCCGCCGGAGCGGACGACCCCGATCCACGCGGACGACTGGCGCAGCATCGCCAGGCCGGCGCGGTCGCCGTCGGCCATCGCGGAGACGTCGAGCTCGATCGTCGCCGTCGAGGTCGGCCCCTGGATGCGGTGGGTGAGGGTGTTGCGGGCGGAGTAGAGGTCGTTCGTGACGGTCGCGGTCTGCAGCCGCAGGCCGTCGCCCACCTGGAACCGGCTCGTGTCGGGGTTGTGGTTCCACTCCCACCGGGGGCCGAGGGCCGGTCCGACGAACGTGTCGCGGCCGGTCATGGGCGCGACGGTCCTCGTCGTCGTGATCGCCGGCCGGGGGTAGGTGGTGCCCCAGCGGCCGCCGACGGTCTGCAGCACGGGCCAGTCCGACGACCACGTGACCGGCGCGAGCGTGGGCACGCGCCCGCCGGGGTACGCGTCGGTGAACGCCATGTACCACCAGTCGCCGGCCTGCGTCTGGACGAGGCCGCCCTGGTGCGGCACGCCGCCGCCGCTGATCGGGCCCGGCAGGTCGAGCAGCACCTGGCGCATCTCGTAGGGGCCGAACGGCGAGCGCGAGCGCAGCACGTACTGGCCGTTCGCGGGGCGGGTGAGCCAGATGTAGTAGTAGCCGTTGCGCTTGTAGAACCGGGCGCCCTCGAGGGTGCCGACGTTCGAGGGCGTCTGGAAGACCTGCTGCGCGCGGACCTGCGCGGTGCCGTCGGCGTTCAGCTGGGCGACGCTGATCGTCCCGTTGCCGTACGCGACGTACATCGTGTCGTCGTCGTCGACGAGCAGTCCGGCGTCGTAGTAGCAGGTGCTGAGCCGCGCCTTCTTGGTCCACGGGCCCTCGACGGCGCTCGCGGTGTAGACGTACGTGCGGTTGAACTCCGTGCAGCCCAGCCAGTAGAAGGTCCGGTCGCTCGGCCGGTAGGTCAGCGTGGACGCCCAGATGCCCTTGACGTACCTGCGGCCGCCGACGAGGTCGTACCCGGCGTCGTCGAAGTCGAGCCGCGGCACGGAGTGCCCGGCGTACTCCCAGCTCACGAGGTCGTACGAGCGCAGGATCGGGGCGCCGGGGGAGTAGTGCATGGTCGACGCGGAGTAGTAGTACGCGTCTCCGACCCGGATGACGTCGCCGTCGGCGAAGTCCTGCCAGACGACGGGGTTGGTGAATGTGCCGGTCGTGGGCGGCGGGGTGCTGTCGCCGCCGCCGTCGACGCGGACGAGCTGCCACTGCTGGTTGGCGCCGTTCCAGTCGGTGTACTGCACGACGTTCGCGCCGTCGGCGGTGGAGGCGTTCTGCACCTCGACGGCCTTGCCGCTGTGCCGTGCGACGAGCCGGACGTAGCCGCCGGTGTCCTCGACGCGGAACTGCTGGTTGGTGCCGCCGTTCTCGGACCACTGGACGACGCGGGCGCCGTCGGCGGTGGACCGGCCCTCGACGTCGAGGACCTTGCCGGACAGGACGGACCGCACGCGGTAGTAGCCGCCGCCGGCGTCGACGAACCGCCACTGCTGGTTGGTGCCGCCGTGGCGGGTCCACTGCGTGATCCGGGCGCCGTCGTCAGTGGCGCGGTCGTAGACGTCCAGCGCCTTGCCGGACTGCCGGTTGACGAGCACGTACGTCGCGCCGGTGTCGATGGTCGCCGCGGTCGACGGCGGTGCACTGGTGACGGTCAGGAGCGCCGGGAGGACGAGGCCGACGACCGCGAGGGCGGCCCCGCGGAGTCGTCGCCGTGGGCGGCGCCCGGTGGGTGAGGCATCTGGAGGCACGACGACGATGTCGCTCATGGTGCACGCTCCCCGGAAAAGCGTTCGCGAGCCGTGCGTCATGTGATCGTTCACACGACGCCTTCGCCGCGACTGTGGCACGCGCTTACCGCGGGGCGGACCCCGGGGAAACGATTAGTCCTGCGAGGTCCCGGCGGCCGGTCCGCGCGGGTCCTCCGGGGCGCCGACGAGCGGCAGCGAGCGGACCGTGCGGAACTCGCGCGGCGTCCCGTCGACGGGGTCGGTGAACCGCAGGTGCGCCGCGAGGAGCTGCAGCGGGTGGCGGAAGTCGTCGACGTCCACCGCGCGCTCGTCGGGGTAGAGCGGGTCACCGACGATCGGGATGCCCAGACCGCACAGGTGCAGCCGGAGCTGGTGCGTGCGGCCCGTGCGCGGGGTCAGCCGGTACACGCCCAGCCGCTCCCCGGCGGGTCCGGTCACCTCCCGCTCGAGCTCGACCAGCGTCTCCGCGTTCACGGGCGCCCCGGGCACGACCTGCGCCTGCGCCGTCCCGCGCTCCTTGCGGACGTGGTCGCGCACGACGAGCGGCAGGTCCAGGTCCGGGCGCAGGGGAGCGAGCGCCAGGTACGTCTTGGTCACCGCGCGCCGCTCGAACGCCGACTGGTACGGCCCGCGCCAGCGCCGCTCGGTCGCCAGCATCAGCAGCCCGGACGTCACGCGGTCCAGCCGGTGCAGCGGCGACAGCTCGGGCAGGTCGAGCTCCGCGCGCATGCGCACCACCACGGACTGCATGACGTGCCGTCCGCGGGGGATCGACGCGAGGAACGGCGGCTTGTCCACGACGACGAGCCGCTCGTCGCGGTGCACCACGTGCACCGTCCCGGGCACCTCCGGCTCGTCGCGCAGGTCCCGGTGGAACCACAGCCAGCGCGCGGGCGCGTACGCCTCGTCGTCGCGGACGGCGCGGCCGTGCTCGTCGACGAACCGTCCCTCGGCGAGCATCCCGGCGACGTCCACGTGCTCGGGCAGCCGGTCCCGCAACCAGGCGCCCATCGTCGGCCACGGCGCGGGCTCGGCGCCCACCCGGTCCGGCGTGCGCAGCCGCGCGGCGTCGAGACCGTGGCGTGCCGGCAACGGCGAGCGGGGTGGCACCCGGCGAGTCTACGAAGGTCTCACCCGGTCGAGCGTTGCTCGGGGTCGAACGCCTCGATGAACGCGTACACGCTCGACGACGGGTTGTCGCGGGGGAGTGTCGCTCCGTCGTCTCGATGCCTTCGCTCGAGCGCTCGTGCGCGCCGGACGGCGTCACCACGCCCCGCGAGGATGGTCTCGTCGACCTGCTTGCGAGCCGCCCCGGTCGCGGCCGCGGCTGCCGCCACCATCTCGGCGGTCGTCGTCGCAGGTCGGGTCCAGTCGCGCCGGTGGAGGACGAGCCACAGCTCGAAGCACGGGTTGGAGATCGCGAGGCGTACGCCGGCCTCCCGGGCGAGTGCGACCGCCTCCGTGAGCCGCGGGTGGGGCGTCGGTGCCTCGACGTCGATGAAGCACCAGACCTCGTCGACCTCCCTCTCCCGCGCCCTGGCGGCCGCGGCCTCGACGAGCGGGTACGGGACGGCTGTGTGCGGCGCGATCTCGATCCTGACGGCTGTCTCGCGTTGAACGGCCGGCAGTCTCTTGAAGGCCCGGAGGTACTGCGGCTCTGTGACGCCTCCCTCGCAGAAGACGACGACCGTGCGCAGCTCCGTACGGGTCCCGCTGGTGCGGTGCAGCGCCGGGCGCCTGGGGCGAGCCACGGCTCAGCCGATCACACCGAGCGCGTGGAGAAGCCCCGCGCGGTCCACGTCGGGCAGCGCGCCGAACCGGCCGTGCAGGTAGGTGCTCTCGAGGTTCTGCGAGCGTCGGACCCGCTCACCTGCGAAGTCGGACAGCGCGCCGAGCCGGGTGGACCCGTCGTCCCCCTTCTCGGTCAACCACACCTCGTCCCGGTTGAGGTGGTTGAGGAGCGAGGCGTCGTGCGACGTGAAGATCAGCTGGGCGTCCCGAGGGTTCGTCGGCCGCTCGCGGAAGAGGCGCAGGAGCTCGAGGGACAGTGCGGGGTGCAGGCTGGCGTCGAGCTCGTCGACGACGACGAGCCTGCCCTGGTCGAGCGCGGACAGGACGGGGCCGATGAGCCCGAACCAGGTGCGTGTGCCCTCGGACTCGTCCCGCAGCTCGAACGGGCGGCGCGCACTTCCCGCGCGGTGCACGAGCTGGGGACGGCGCCGGCGCACGGTCTTCCCGTCCGGGAGCTGGACCTCGTACTCGGCGAACGTGACGTCCTCGATCCCGAGGTCGGCCAGGCGCAGGAGAGCGAGCGCCCGCTCACGGGGAGGGACGTCCGCCGCCTCGAGGTCAGGTGCGTCGAAGAGCGTCGGCTGAGCAGGCAGGTCGTCGAAGAGTCGAGCGGTGTTCGACGCCCAGGCGTCGGCCCACACGACCTGCCTGCCGACGGCGCGGTGCCGGTCAAGACCGAACGTCTGCATGCGCAGGACGCGGGATGCGAACTCGCGAACGGTGCCCTCTCCGAAGCGGCGCATCGCGGACAGGGCGAGGGTGCGGGGCGTCAGGAGGCTCCGCGTGGCGGTCAGTGTCCCCAGACCGCGCGCGACGCTCAGATCGTCTCCCTCGCGCTCGAAGACCTTGCGTCGTCGGCGCTCCGGGTACTCGAAGAGCCCCTCGTACAGGACCCGCTCACGGGTCACCTCGAGCTCGTAGTCGATGCGGACGCCGTCGAGAGTGGCCTCGACGACGAACCGGCTCGGGCGAGTGGGCCAGGCGCCGAAGGCGAACGGCTCCGTCGGGATCTCGTCCTCCCACGTGCGCAGCGAGTCGCGGACCGCGCGCTGCAGCCAACCGAGTGCCGCCAGGACGTTCGACTTCCCTGACGCGTTCGGGCCGTACACGCCGGCCACGGTGAGCAGGTGCTCGCCGAGCGGACTCTGGGCGCGCGCGCCCTCACGGTCGCGGTCGATCGCCACCATGGAGAGGGTGACCGGCTCCGCGATCGACCGGAAGTTCTCGACCTCGAGACGCACCAACATTCCCCGAGGCTACATCCGTGGCGCTCTCAGAGCGCGATATTCGTCAAACTTCGACGAGAACCTGCGTCTGTCGACAGATGGGTCGCGGCTTCCGCGCGACGAGCTGCAGTTCAGCGGCGGTACGCGGGCTCCGGGAGCGGCACCGGGTCGGGGTTGCGCAGGACCCACGCGACGGCGAGCTCGGCGAGCAGGGCGACGTCGCCGTCATGGGTCGCGACGAGCGTGTCGACCGCCTCGCGCAGCGCCGCGGCCTGAGCGTCCGGCAGCGGGTCGCCGGTGGTCACGTGCTCGACGAACGCGCGCGCCATCGCCGTGTACGCGGCGTCCCAGTTGACGGCGCCGTTGTCCAGCACCTCGTGGCCGAGCCGCCCGGAGATGCGGACGACCTCGCCCTGCACGGTCGCGGCGGGGCCCTGCGCCGGGACCAGCAGGTCCCACAGCTCGGCGTGCTGGTCCTGCCAGCGGGTCGCGGTGACCGTGATCGGAGCCGCCCCGTCGTGGACGCGGCGGCGGGGGACGGGCGGCACGTCGAACAGCACGTACAGCTCGTCGAGCGCCGGGCTGCCGGGGTCGCGGAACTGCGGCGCGAGCTCGTCGCGGAAGAACTCGAACCGCTTGCCGATCTCCGTGACCAGCTCGGCCGTCGTGCCCGTGCGGCGGGCGCCGGCGTCGAGCAGGAGGCGCGCCATGCGCAGCGTCGGCTCGACGTCGAGGTTGGTGCAGCGGCGCAGCGCGTGCTCGAGCGGGGTGTCGCGCAGGCGGTCGGTCGCGTGCAGGTCCGCGCCGTGGGCGACCAGCAGGGCGGCGGCGTCGAGGTTCTTCGCCGCGGCCGCACGGTGCAACGGGGTGATGCCGCTGGTGGCGCGCGCGTGCACGTCGGCGCCCAGGTCGAGCAGGACGTCGATGCGCCCGCGCGGGTGGCCGGCCCGCACGTGCAGCGGGGTGCAGCCCCACGCGTCGGTCGCCTCGAGGTCCGCGCCGCGCGCGACGAGCCAGCGCGCGAGCTCGTCGGGGCAGTCGTCGAACGCGAGGGCCGGCTTCAGGCCGTTGCCGCCGCGCGCGTCGGGCTCGCAGCGCTCGAGCGCGGCGCGCATCGCGTCGAGGTCGCCGCCGGCGAGGAGGTCGTCGAGGTCCTTCGGCAGACGCTTCTTGAGGCGGGGCACGGGCACTCCCGGGGTCGGTGGTCTGCCGGACGATAGCGGCCGGCGCCCACGCGGTGGTCCGGTTCCGCCCAAGAGCCCGTCGGGGGCGCCTCGTCGTGCCTGTGCGCGACGGCCGGTCAGGCGACGACGGGCAGGTCCGTGGACTCCCGCGCGACGAGCGTGAAGTCCCGCTCCACGTACCGCGCGGGCTCGCCGGCGCCCTTGGCGGCGACGCGTGCGAGCAGCAGCGCGAGGGCCTGGTCGGCGATGCCGGCGCGGTCGGGGTCGACGGTCGTCAGGCGCGGGTGGGAGTGGCGGGACTCGATGATGTCGTCGAACCCGACGACCGCGACGTCGCCAGGGATGCTCAGGCCCGCGTCGTGCAGGGCGCGCATCGCGCCCAGCGCGAGGGCGTCGTTCATGCCGAGAACCGCGTCGAACCGCAGCCCACGCGCGAGCGCGTCGCGCGTGGCGTGCAGGCCGCCCTCGTGGTCCCACATCCCGGCGCCGACGACGAGCGCGGGGTCGTGCGGGACGCCCGCGTCGTCCAGCGCGCGCGTGAACCCGTCGAGGCGGGTGGCGGCGGACGCGGACAGCGTGGGGTCGCCCGCGAGCAGCAGGATCCGCCGCCGGCCGCGCTGCAGCAGGTGGGTGGTGGCGGCGTGCGCGGCGTCGGCGTTGCGGAACGTCACGTGGTCGAACCGGTCGCCGAGGCGCCGCTCGCCGAGCAGCACCGTGGGGGTGGTGGTGGGGGGCAGGTCCTCGAGGTCCTCGGGTCGCAGCGACACGGCGTTGAGGAGCAGGCCGTCGGTCATCGAGCGCCGCGCGGAGGTGAGGGCGGCGAGCTCCTTGGCGCGGTCGGCGCCGGTCTGCTCGACCAGCACGACGAGCCCGAGGCGCTCGGCCGCGTCGACCACGGCGGACGCGAGCTCGGAGAAGTAGCCGGACGCGGTGAGCTCGGGGATCGCGAGCCCGATGACGCCGGTGCGCCCGGAGCGCAGGCGACGGGCGGAGAGGTTCGGCGTGTAGCCGAGCGCGGCGACGGCGGCCTCCACGCGGGCGCGCGTGGCGGGGGCGACGCGGTCGGACCGGTTGACCACCTCGGAGACGGTCTTGATGGAGACGCCGGCGGCGCGCGCGACGTCGTGCAGCGTCACGCCCATCGGGTCCCCCGCGCTCGTCGTCCTTCGCTCCGTGCGTGCCGGACCCTAGCAGCGCGTGACCTGCGCCGATCGGCTAAACGATAAGGATCACAACGTTTACCGGCCGATGCCTTGAGGGACTCCCGCGCCCGCTCCTAGCGTCCGGAGGGCCGTCACGACGAGCCGGTGCAGCGCAGCGCCGGACGAGAGGAGTGCCCATGTCCCGCCGCAGGCGCAGCCTGATCGCCCTGGCCGCCGCCCTCGGGCTCGGTCTCACCACCGCGCTGCCCGGCGCCGCCGCGCCGTCCGCCCCCGACGGGGGCACGTTCCTCGGCGTCTTCCGCGAGCTGACGCCCTACACCGCCGTCGCCGACGAGTTCCGCGCCGACACCGGCATCACGCCCGCGTCCGTGCAGTCCTTCGAGGCGTTCGCGCTCGACCGGCCGTTCCCCACCCAGCAGGCCCGCGACCTGTGGGACCGCGGGATCCTCCTGCACTGGACGTGGGAGCCCTGGAGCACCGCGCTGTCCGCCACCGACCCCGGCCAGATCACCCTGCAGGACGTCCTCGACGGCGACTGGGACTCCTACATCCGGCAGCGCGGCGCCGAGCTCGCCGCCGTCGGCGCCCCCGTGCTGGTGCGCTGGGGCCACGAGTTCAACGGCGACTGGTACCCCTGGTCCACCGTCCACAACGGCAAGGACCCGTCCGTCTACGTGCGCGCCTACCGCCACGTCCACGACCTCGTCACCGCCGCCGGCGCGACGAACGTGCAGTGGGTCTGGGCGTTCAACAACAGCTCCGTGCCCGACGAGTCGTGGAACCAGCCCGCCCTCGCCTACCCCGGCGACGCGTACGTCGACTGGGTCGGCATCGACGGCTACAACTGGGGCCGCGGCCCGTCCTGGGACCCCGCCGGCGACTACTGGACCTCGTTCGACGGCGTGATCGGCGACGCCTACGGCACCGCCGTGCGCATCGCCCCGGACAAGCCCGTCATGGTCGCCGAGATCGGCTCCACCGAGGACGGCGGCGACAAGGCCGCCTGGTTCACCGCGATGTTCGACGACCTCGACGCCGGCCGGTACCCGAACATCCGCCTGCTCACCTACTTCGACATGCTCAAGGAGGAGCCCTGGGCCGTCGCGTCCTCCCAGGCCGCGAAGAACGCCTTCGTCGCCGGCGCGGCCAAGCCCTCCTTCCAGGGAACCGGCGTCCAGCTCGCCCAGGTGGTGCGCGGCGTCGAGCCCATCCCCGACCCGACGGACACGCCGACCCCGGACCCCGAGCCGACCGACACGGCCACGCCCGACCCCGAGCCCACCGACACGGCCACGCCCGACCCCGAGCCGACCGACACCACCACGCCCGACCCCGTGGGGTGCCGCGCCGAGCTCGTCGTGACCGCGCAGTGGGGCACCGGGTTCACCGGCGAGGTCCGCGTCACCACCACCACCGCCGTCACGGGGTGGACGCTCGGGTTCGACCTCCCGGCGGGGTCGTCCGTGCAGAACGGCTGGAACGGCAGCTGGTCCCAGCAGGGCACGGCCGTGACCGTCCGCGACGCCGGCTGGAACGCCGCCGTCCCGGCCGGCGCGAGCGTGGCCGTCGGGTTCGTCGGACAGGGCACGGCCCCCGCCCCGTCCGTCCCGGTCACCTTCCGCGGGGTGACCTGCGCCGCCGCCTGACAGCGGCGGGACCGCGCCCTCGCCCGCCCACGGTCGGGCGAGGGTGCGGTCGTCCCCGGACCTTTCCGCGTCGCCTGTGGACGACGCGCGTGTCCGGTCCGTCCCGGTCGGTACCTTCTCCGCGTCGGACGCGCACCGACGACGAGCCAGGGAGGTGGCCGATGGCATTCCGGGTCGACGAGACCGCCCTCGACGCCGCGGCGCAGGCGCTCACGCGTCTCGCCGCGGACGCCGACACCGCACGCACCTACACCCAGACGTACGTGGACCTGCCCGGAGGGTTGATGGACTCCGGGATGTTCCTGAACGCGATCTCGGTGCTGAACGACGTCCGCGGGACGACGGAGGCCGAGCTCGCGCGGCTCAAGGAGCTCACGGAGGCCTCGGCACGCGAGCTCCGTGCGGTCGCGCAGGCCTACCGCGCCTCCGACGACGACAGCGACGCCCGGATGGACACCCTTCGAGGCGCGATCCCGGGTGGTGCGTGGTGACGGCCGCAGCGGACGCGCTCGTCACGCCGGTGCCCACGGCGCTGATCCCCGACTTCGTCGACTTCGGGCTGAACTTCCCGGACCTCGTCAGCCCGTCGTACTGGGTGAGCGTCGCCCTGGACCACGTGGTCGGGGTGAATCCCGTCGCATGGGCCACCGAGCACTTCGCCGGTGACTGGGAGAAGGTCGCGCGTGCCGCCTCGGCGCTCGAGCACCTGGCGACCTTCCACGCGCGGTACGCCGACGAGCTCGACGCTGCGCGCGACGCGCTCAGCGTCGGCTGGGACGGCGAGGCCGCAGCGGGCGCGCTGCGCTACTTCTCCGAGCTCGAGGCCGCCGTGACCGCGCAGGTCCCGCTGTTCGAGGAGATCGGCCACTGCGTCGACCAGGTCGCGCAGGGGATCAAGGCCACGCACTCCGCCCTCGTCAGCCTCGTCCGGCTCTTCCTCGACGAGCTCATCGGCATCGCCATCACGGCGGCGGCGACCGCGGTCTCCGGGTGGACGGGCGTCGGCGCGATCATCGGCGGCAGCGCCACGGCGGCGCAGATCGCCGGCGCGATCCAGACGTGGCTCCGGGTGATCGACCTGCACGGGAAGGCGATGCTCGCGATGTACGGCTTCTTCGGCGCGGCCGCCGGCTACCTCGGGGCGGTCCACGGCTTCACGACGCACCCGCTGCCCGCGGGCGCCTACGACAACCCGGCGATGTGATGAACGAGCACAGCGAACAGCCTCCGCTCCTGAGCAGCACGGCCGACGACGCGGCGGCCGACCGGCTGCTGCGCCAGCAGGTCGCGCGCCTGCGGGACGGCACGGCGGGCACGCCGCTGGGGGACATGCTCGCCGACGTCCTGGCCGGTCGGCGGTCGCTCCGGGACGTCGCCCGGACCCAGGAGTTCGACGCCGTCGTCGCTCCAGCGGTGAGAACCGCCGGCGAGCAGTGGGCGGCGCTGTCGTCCGAGGAGCGCGAGGCGCTCCTCGCCGAGCACCGCGAGGAACTCGCCCGCACGCGCGAGGAGATCTACCGCGAGCGGTTCGGCGACGCGACCTGACCCGGCTCGCGGTGCCGGCTGCTACTCGAGCAGGTCGGCGGGCTGCAGCGAGAACAGGTACATCGCGAGGCAGATGAGTGCGAGCACCAGCGCCGTCAGACCCATCTCCTTCAGCTGGACCGAGAGCGGCAGGTGAAACTGGAGTGGGGCGATCCCGTCGACCAGCACTCGCGGTGCGAGCACGGTCGCGAGCGCCCAGAGCGTGACGGACCCGGCGAGCGGCCAGTTCGGGCACCGCACCAGGATGACGAGGAGCGGGATGCCGATCGTCAGCATGATCATCCACGTCAGGAAGCGCACGAACGGCGCCAGGCGCGGGCCGAACTTCCGCTTGATCACCAGCTCCTGCGGATCGTCGTCGGCAGCCTTCGGCGTGTCGGCGGTCTCGTGGTCGGCCATCGGCCGAATCCGCGCGGATGCGTCGTTCTCGGGCACGCGGTGACCCTACCGACGTGGGGTCGTCGCCGTGGGGGGGCCTGTGGACATCAGGGGTGCAGGCGGGCGCGCAGGCGGGCGGCGGCGCGGGTGAGGTGGTCACGCTCCGCGACGGAGCCGGCGGCGCGGGCGGCGTCGGCGTAGCGCCGGGCCGCCGCGGCGAGGTCCCCGGCGCGCTCGAGGAGGTAGGCCTCCGCGGCGGTGTGCCGGGGGAGGGACGGGTCCAGCTGCGCGAGGGCCGCGAGACCTGCCCGGGGTCCGTCGGCCTCGCCGACCGCGACCGCGCGGTTGAGCCGCGCGACGGGGCTGCCGGTCAGCGCGACGAGCTCGTCGTACCACTCGACGACCTGCACCCAGTCGGTCTCGTCGGCGGTGCGCGCGTCCGCGTGGAGGGCGGCGATCGCGGCCTGCGCCTGGTACTCGCCGAGCCGGTCGCGGGCCAGCGCGGCCTGCAGCACGGCGACGCCCTCGCCGACGAGGCCGGTGTCCCACAGGGTGCGGTCCTGCTCGGCCAGCGGGACGAGCGCGCCGTCGGGCGTGGTGCGGGCGGGGCGGCGCGCGTGGTGGAGCAGCATGAGCGCCAGCAGACCGGCCGCCTCCTCGTCGTGCGTGAGCGCGACGACCTGCCGGGCGAGCCGGATCGCCTCCTGCGCGAGGTCGACCTCGCCGGTGTAGCCCTCGTTGAACACCAGGTACAGCACGCGCAGCACGGTCGCGAGGTCGCCGGGCCGGTCGAGGCGCTCACCGGCGACGGTGCGCTTCGCGCGGCTGATGCGCTGCGCCATGGTCGCCTCGGGGACCAGGTACGCCTGCGCGATCTGCCTCGTCGTGAGCCCGCCGACGGCCCGCAGCGTGAGGGCGACGGCCGACGCCGGGGTGAGCGACGGGTGCGCGCACAGGAAGTACAGGTGCAGCGTGTCGTCGGCGGTCTCGGTCGGGCCCGGCGGGGGCTGGGTCTCGACGGCGACCTCCCGGGCCGCGCGCGACGCGTCGGAGCGGGTCGCGTCGAGGAACCGGCGCCACGCGGCGGTCACCAGCCACGCGCGCGGGTCGCGGGGCGGGTCGTCGGGCCACGTCGCCAGCGCGCGCACGAGCGCGTCCTGCACCGCGTCCTCGGCGGCGGGGAAGTCGGCTCCCCGCCGCACGAGGGCCGCGGTGACCGCGGGGATCAGGCCCCGCAGCAGCTCGTCGTCCACGGTCGGACGCCCGCGCTCGTCACTCGCCGGGCGCCATCGACGACAGCACGGGGCGCAGCTCGAGCCACTCGTGCAGCGGGGTGCCGCCGGGGCCGGGGGCGGCGGACAGCTCGGCGGCGAGCTCGAGCGCACGGTCGTGCGACGCGACGTCGACCACCATGAACCCGGCCACCAGGTCCTTCGTCTCCGCGAACGGCCCGTCGGTCACCGGCGGGCGGCCCGCGCCGTCCGAGCGGACGAACGTGCCCTCGGGCGACAGCGCCAGCTCGTCGACGTACTCGCCCGTCTCCTGCAGCCGCTGCGCGAACTCGCGCATGTACCGCAGGTGCGCGTCGACCTCGTCGGGCGCCCACTCGTCGAGCGTCCCGTACTCGTGCAGGGGCGTCGGGCCACCGCGGTAGTGCTTGAGCAGCAGGTACTTCATGGTCGTCACCTTTCGTCCGACGTGTCCCATTGTGGGCACGCCCGGGGGACGGAGCCGGGACGGGTTCCTCGACACCGCCCGGGGCGGGTGACCCTCCGGTAGATTGCGGCACGCCCGACGGGGCGTGCTCGAGGCGGCGACGCGAAGGAGTGGGCTGTGGCGACGATGGCGGACGTCGCGCGGCGGGCCGGCGTCTCGACGAAGACGGTGTCGAACGTGCTCAGCGGCTACCCGTACATCCGGGAGGCGACGCGCGCGCGGGTGCTGGCCGCGGTCGACGAGCTCGGGTACGAGATCAACGTGACGGCGCGGATCCTGCGCTCGGGCCGCAGCGGGCTGATCGGGCTCGCGGTGCCGGAGCTCGGGCAGCCGTACTTCGGCGAGCTGGCCGACGAGGTCCTCGCGGCCGCCCGCAAGCACGACCTGCACGTGCTGATCCAGCCGACCGGCTTCACGCGCGAGGGCGAGCTGGACGCGCTGCGTGAGCCGCGCCGGCGCCTGGTCGACGGGCTCGTGTTCTCCCCGGCGGCGTTGGTGCAGTCCGACGAGCACCTGCTGGCGGACCTGGACTACCCGATGGTGCTGCTGGGCGAGCAGATGTTCTCGGCGCACGTGGACCACGTGACGATGCACAACGTCGAGGGCTCTCGCGCCGCGACGGACCTGCTGCTCGACGTGGGCCGGCGGCGCATCGCGGCCATCGGGATGCTGCACAAGACGACGGCGGGCTCGGCGACCCTGCGCTACCAGGGGTACCGCGCGGCGCTCGAGGCGCGGGGGATCGCCGTCGACGAGCGCCTGCTCGGCTGGGCGGACGACGGCTGGCACCGCCGCAACGGTGCCCGGGCCATGACGGAGGTGCTCGACTCGGGCGTCGAGGTGGACGGCGTGGTCGCGTTCAACGACGCGCTCGCGGTCGGCGCGATGTCGGCGCTGCAGGCGCGCGGGCTGTCGATCCCGGGGGACGTCGCGGTCGTCGGGTTCGACGACATCGAGGACGCGCGGTTCTCCGTGCCGTCCCTGACGACGGTCGACCCGGGGCGCCGGGAGATCGCGCAGGTCGCGGTGGACCTGCTGCGCACGCGTCTCGACGAGGGGGCGACGCGCGGCGCGAGGCCGTCCCCGCCGGTGCTGCACGTCGCGGACATGCGCCTCGTGGAACGCGAGTCGACGCCCCGTCGGGCGGGCTGAGCGGGGCTGGCCGCAGCGGCGACACCGCCGCCGGGAACGTTGCCGAAACGTGTCCTGGTGTGATTGACACCACTTGTCCCGATTGCCACGGTGTAGGCCGGACGTCGTCCTTCATCGGTGTAGACCCGCGGATCCGCACCGCTGGAAGGGCGTTGCGCGGTGTGCCGCGCGGTCCGCGCTGCGTCGCTCCGGCGGCGCGCTGCGAACACTCGACGAGGAGTAGAAGGGCAGCACTCATGAGGACGAGGAAGATGCTCGCGGCGGGTGCCGCGGTGGTCTTGGGGGTCACCGGCCTGGCGGCCTGCAGCAGCGACGACGGCGACGGCGGTGGTGGTGACGGCAAGGTCCAGATGACCTTCTGGCACAACGCGTCGACGGGAGCCGGCAAGGAGTTCTGGGAGAAGACCGTCGCGGACTTCACGAAGGACAACCCGGACGTCACCATCAAGGTCCAGTCCATCCAGAACGAGGACCTCGACGGCAAGCTCCAGACGGCGCTGAACTCGGGCGACGCGCCGGACATCTTCCTGCAGCGCGGCGGCGGCAAGATGGCCGCGATGGTCCGGGCCAACCAGCTGCTCGACCTGTCCGACCTCATCACCGAGGACACGAAGAAGCTCATCCCCGAGGGCTCGTTCAAGGCGAACCAGATCGAGGGCAAGACGTACGCGATGCCGATCGCGGTGCTCCCCGGCGGCATCTGGTACTCGAAGGACCTGTTCGAGCAGGCCGGCATCGAGGGCACGCCGACGACGATCGACGAGCTGGACGACGCGGTGACCAAGCTCAAGGAGACGGGTGTCGCGCCCGTCGCGCTCGGCGCCAAGGACGCGTGGCCCGCCGCGCACTGGTACTACTTCTTCGCGCTGCGCGCCTGCAGCCCGGAGACGCTCGAGACGGCTGCGGCGTCGATGGAGTTCAGCGACCCGTGCTGGGTCGACGCGGCGCAGAACCTCGCGGACTTCGCGGCGACGGAGCCGTTCAACGAGGGCTTCCTGACGACCTCCGCGCAGCAGGGCGCGGGCTCGTCGGCCGGTCTGCTGGCCAACCACAAGGCCGCGATGGAGCTCATGGGCGCGTGGAACCCGGGCGTGATCGCCTCGCTCACGCCGGACGAGCAGCCACTGCCGGACCTCGACTGGTTCCCGTTCCCGGAGGTCCCGGGCGGCCAGGGTGAGCCCGGCTCGATCCTCGGCGGCGTCGACGGCTACTCGTGCTCCGCGAAGGCCCCGGAGCAGGCGTGCGCCGACTTCCTCAACTACATCGCGCGCACGGACGTGCAGGAGAACTACTACAAGGCGTTCAACGCCCCGACGGTGAACACCGAGTCGCAGAAGGTCATCACCGAGCCCTACCTGCAGAGCGTGCTCGAGGCGTACAACGCCGCGCCGTACGTCTCGCAGTGGCTCGACACGGTCTACGGCCAGAACGTCGGCAACGCGCTGAACGTCGGCGTCGTCGACCTGCTCGCGGGCAAGCGGGACGCGGCGGGCGTCGTCAAGGCCGTCAACGACGCGGCCGCGAAGGGCTGACCGCGCAGATGACGTCCGCGCACGCCGGCGCCGACCGGCCCGCGCCCGTCGACCTGCCGGCCGGCGGGGGTGAGGTGTCACCCCCGCCGCGCCGGCGGCGCCGCGGCGTGAGCTGGGGCGAGCGCCTCGAGATCGCCGTCCTCACGGGGCCCGCGCTCGTCGTCTTCCTGGCCTTCGTCATCTTCCCCGTGGTGATGGCCGCGTACTACGGCTTCTTCCGCTGGGAGGGTTACGGGGCGCCGACCGACTTCGTCGGACTGCAGAACTACACGACGATCCTGCAGGACCCGCTGTTCCACGACGCCCTGCGGCACAACGCCGTGATCGTCGTGCTGTCCCTCGTGCTGCAGGGCCCGGTCGCGGTGCTCATCGCGCTGCTGATGAACCGCAGGATGCGCGGCCAGTCGCTGATCCGCGTGCTGATCTTCGTGCCGTACGTGATCTCCGAGGTCGTGGTCGGCACCGGCTGGGGCCTGATGCTGCAGAGCGCGGGCGCGGTCAACGACGTGCTGGAGCGCATCGGCCTGGGCGGGCTGCAGCAGGAGTGGCTGTCCGACCCGGACATCGCGATCTGGACCCTCATGGGGATCATCACCTGGAAGTACATCGGCTTCGCGGTGATCCTCTTCCTCGCGGGGCTGCAGGGCATCCCCGAGGAGCTGAACGAGGCCGCGCAGATCGACGGCGCGTCCTACTGGCAGGTGCAGCGGAGCATCACGCTGCCGCTGCTCGCCCCGACCCTGCGGATCTGGGCGTTCCTGTCGATCATCGGCGCGCTGCAGCTGTTCGACCTCGTCTACATCATCTGGGGCCAGTACATCGCGTCGACCGCGGGCACCTCGACGATGGCGACGTACATGGTGTCGTTCGGCCGCAACGCCGGCTCCTACGGCTACGGCAACGCCGTCGCCGTGGTGCTGTTCCTCATCTCGCTCGTCGTCGCCCTCGTCTACCAGCGCTTCGTGCTGCGCCGCGACACCGAGGGCGCCCTCACGGGAGGTAAGCGCTGATGGCCGTCCCGACCACGGCCCGGTCCCCGCTCGCCGTGGACCGGCCGCCGCAGCAGCTCAAGGAGTCGGGTCGCCTGCCGTGGGGCAGCCCCGGTGTGTACGCGGTGGCGGTGCTGCTCATCCTGGTGATGCTCGCGCCGGTGGCGTACGTCGTGATCGGCGGCTTCCGGACCAACGCGCAGATCACCACGGACCCGTCGGGCTGGCCCGACCCGTGGCAGGTCGGCAACTACGTCGACGTCCTGACGGGCGACGTGTTCTGGCGCCAGGTGCTGAACTCCGCGATCGCGGCCGGGGCGACGACCGCGGGGGTCGTCGTGCTGGGGCTCATGGCGAGCTTCGCGCTGGCCCGGTACCGGTTCGTCGGGCGAGGCGCGATGTACGCGCTGTTCGCGGCGGGGCTGATGTTCCCGATGACCGTGGCGATCACGCCGTTGTACATCATGGTCCGTAGCCTTGGCCTGATGAACGAGCTCGCCGGCGTGATCCTGCCGCAGATCGCGTTCGCGCTGCCGACGACGATCATCATCCTCGTGCCGTTCCTGCGGGCCATCCCCGCGGAGCTGCAGGAGGCGGCGGCGATCGACGGCTGCGGCCGGCTGGGCTTCTTCTGGCGCATGGTGCTGCCGCTGTCGCTGCCGGGCGTGATCACGGTCGGGATCCTGGCGTTCATCGCCAGCTGGAACAGCTACCTGCTGCCGCTGTTCATCCTCAACGACTCCGACGCGTTCACGCTCCCGCTGGGGGTGCAGGCGTTCGCGTCGGAGTACTCGGTGGACACCGCGAAGGTGCTGGCGTTCACGTCGCTGGCGATGCTGCCGGCGCTGCTGTTCTTCAGTCTGTTCGAGCGCCGCATCGTGGGCGGCCTGACGGGGGCGGTGAAGGGGTGACGGCCGTGGACCGATCGGTGGCCGAGCTCGAGGAGGTCCGGGAGTTCCGCGTGGAGTCCGCGCGGTTCGTCGGGAGCCTCCCGCGTGCCCTGCCGGACCTGCCGACCGGCACGTACGAGGTCGTGGACGCCGGGCCGGACGCGCCCGTGCGTGAGCTGCTGGTGTACCGCCCGACCGGCGGTGTGCGCCGCGCCGGGCTGCTGGTGAACCTGCACGGCGGCGGCTTCGTCCTGGGCGAGGGACGCGACGACGACCCGTACTGCCGGCTGCTGGCCGACGAGACGGGCGCGGTCGTCGTGAACGTCGACTACGTCCTGGCGCCCGAGCACCGGTTCCCGGCAGCGGTGCACCAGGTGCACGACCTGCTGGGCTGGCTCGCCCGGCACGCGGGGGAGCACGGCCTCGACGCGAGCCGCGTCGTCGTCGCCGGGCACTCGGCGGGCGGGAACCTGGCGGTCGCGTCCGCCCTGCTCGCCCGCCGCACGGGGGCGCCCGGTCCGCACGGCCTGGTGGTGGACTACGCGCCGCTCGACCTGGCCACGCCGCCCGCGCAGAAGGCCGCGCCCGACGAGGGTGCGCAGCAGCTCGCGGCGGCCGGCGCCCGGTTCAACGCCTGGTACCTGGGGGACGCGGACGGGTCCGACGAGCTCGCGTCGCCGCTGCTCGCGCGAGACCTCACGGGTCTCCCGCCGGCGCTCGTCGTGACCGCGGAGCTCGACCTGCTGCGTGCGGAGGGTGACGCGTTCGCCGCGCGCCTGGCGGAGGCGGGCGTGCCCGTCGAGCACGAGGTGTTCGCGGGCTGCGGGCACGCGTTCACGCACAGCGGGCCCGAGGAGCAGGCGAGGGCCGCGTGGCAGCGCATGGCGCGGTTCGTCGCGCGCGTGCTGGACGGAGAGGTGACGGCGTGAGCCTGACGAGCATCCGCGTGCTGACGATCGAGGCGCTGCTGGGGGAGGTCGTCGACGTGGGGCCGGTGCCCACGGGGTACCGGCGGGTCATCCCGATCGTGGGCGGCACGGTGCGCGACGGGCTGGACGGCGTGGTCCTGCCGGGGGGCGCGGACTGGAACCTCACGCGGCCCGACGGGTCGGTCGAGCTGTGGGCGCGCTACGAGCTGCGGCTCGCGGACGGGACCGTGGTCTCGGTGACGAACACGGCGGTGCACCCGCCGGACCCTCAGCTCCCGATCCTCACGACGCCGCGGTTCGAGGTCCCCGAGGGCGGGCCGGCGTGGCTGCGCACGGGCGTGCACGTGGGTGTGCTGGTGCCGCGGCTGGACGAGCACCGGGTGCTCGTGGAGGTGCACCGCGTGGGTGTGGCGGTCTGAGGACCGCCTGGGACCGCCTGAGGACGCCGTCGGAGTCATCCCGGTTCGCCCCGTGGCGTCCGATACTTGCGAACCTGTGGCGGTGAGTCCGCTCGGGTGAAGGTCCACTCCACCCGGGAATCTACCGATGGAGTGGACGCTACCGGGGGACATGCCACCCGAAAGAGTGGCAAATCGCTTCGGTAACGGTCCCGAAACTATCAATCCGGCGTCAGGTCTTGACGACTCGGGCGGGACGGGCGAATGGTGGCGTGCCGGGCATTCTTCACCGATGTAGAACCCCCGCTACCCATGAACCCGAACTAGGAGGGATCGATGACGACCCCACGTCACCGACGGCGTGACCACCGTCGCACGCTGGCCGCAGTCGGCGGCCTCGCGGCGGCCGCGATCGCCGTCTCGCTCGCCGTGCCGGCCCAGGCCGCCGGCAGCACGCTCCACGAGGCCGCCGCCGAGACCGGCCGGTACTTCGGTACCGCCATGGCGGCGCACTACCTCAACAACTCGCAGACGACCCAGATCACCAACCGTGAGTTCAACATGATCACGGCTGAGAACGAGATGAAGGTCGACGCGATGCAGCCCAACCAGGGCCAGTTCAACTGGTCCTCGGGCGACCGCATCGTCAACTGGGCGCTGCAGAACGGCAAGCGCGTGCGTGGTCACGCCCTCGCCTGGCACTCGCAGCAGCCCGGCTGGATGCAGAACCAGTCCGGCCAGACGCTGCGCAACTCGATGCTCAACCACATCACGCAGGTCGCGTCGTACTACAAGGGCAAGATCTACGCCTGGGACGTCGTGAACGAGGCGTTCGCGGACGGCAGCTCCGGCGCCCGCCGCGACTCCAACCTGCAGCGCACGGGTAACGACTGGATCGAGGCCGCGTTCCGCGCCGCCCGCGCCGCCGACCCGCAGGCCAAGCTCTGCTACAACGACTACAACACCGACAACTGGCAGCACGCGAAGACGCAGGCCGTGTACAACATGGTCCGCGACTTCAAGTCGCGCGGTGTCCCGATCGACTGCGTCGGCTTCCAGGCGCACTTCAACTCGGGCAACCCGGTGCCGTCGAACTACCACGAGACGCTGCAGAACTTCGCCAACCTCGGCGTCGACGTGCAGATCACCGAGCTCGACATCGAGGGCAACGGCTCCTCGCAGGCCGACCAGTTCAAGGGCGTCACGCAGGCGTGCCTCGCGGTCGCCCGCTGCACCGGCATCACGGTCTGGGGCGTCAAGGACTCCGACTCGTGGCGCGCGTCCGGCACCCCGCTGCTCTTCGACGGGTCCGGCAACAAGAAGCAGGCCTACACGGCCGTCCTCAACCAGCTGAACGCCGGCGGCACCCCGGTCCAGGGTGGTGGCGGTACCACCAACCCGCCGACCGACCCGACGACGCCGCCGACGAACCCGACGACCCCGCCGCCCACCAACGGTGGTGGCGGCGGCAGCTGCTCGGTCAGCTACTCCGAGGGCCAGAAGTGGAACGACCGCTTCAACGGCAACGTCACGGTGCGAGCCAACGGCAACATCGGCTCGTGGACCGCCACGGTCCAGCTCCAGAACCCGCAGTACGTCTCCGCGGTCTGGGGCGGCCAGGCGAGCTGGCCCGCGCAGCGCACGATGATCGTCCGGGGCGGCAGCCTCGGCAGCGGGCAGTCGACGACCTTCGGCTTCACCGTGATGCACGGCGGCAACTGGTCGTGGCCGTCCATCTCCTGCTCGGCCTCCTGACGCGAGTCGGCTAGACCGAGCCACCGACTGCATCCCGGCGGGCGCGCGCCCGGAAACCGTGCCCGCCGGGATGCTTCCAACGCGGGTCGACTCCCCGGTCGGCCGGCAACCCAGCAGGTTCCCCTGCTAGTCAGCAAGCAAGTCAGCAGAGCACGTCAGCACGCGGACGGCGCGTGGGTCACCCCTGGACCCGCGCGCCGTTCGTGCGTCCCGGGCCGGCTCGTCCGGTTCCGGATGCGGTGTCTGCACCGTGCACGTACGGTGACCTCACGCATCCAGGTCGCGACCGTGCGGGACGGCGAGAGCAGTCCCTGCGCGACCCGAGGGACGCCCTGTGCGGGCGAGCCGGAGGCCACGGTCGCGACAGCTCCCAACGGTCGGCGCGTGTCCGCGGTGGTGCAGGCGGCGGCCCCGCCGCGGGGCGGAGTCCGTAATTCGGACGAGAACGGTCGGGTATTGACCCGGTCCGGGTGGGTTCCTAGGGTCCGGCGCACCCACCCACACCCGGAGGCACCGCCATGACCGCCACCACCGCCGCGCCCAGCACCACGCCCGTCGAGGACGCCGACCTCGACGCGCGCCGGGCCGCCCTCAAGCACGACGTCGCCGCGACCCTGCGCTACCTCGGAGCGCACGGCTACCAGTACGCGCTCGCCGGCCACGTCACCGTCCGCGACCCCGGCGCGCAGGAGCGCTACTGGGTCAACCCGACCGGCCTGCCCTACGCCGTGGTCCAGCCGGACGACCTCGTGCTCGTCGACGCCGACGGCACGATCGTCGAGGGCCGCCACGGCGCGAACGGCTACCACGGCCAGCTCGAGGTCCACCGCGCCCGCCCCGACCTGCACGCCGGTCTGCACCTGCACTCCGACGCGACGTTCGCCTGGTCCAGCGCGGGCGGCGTCCTCGCGCCGCTCACCACCGACTCCTCGTGGATCCGCCCGTGGATCGCGGTGCGGGAGTCGTTCGCCGTGCCCGGCTCGCAGGCGCTCGGGGGCGACAAGCGGATCCTCGTGCAGCGCGCGCACGGCGCCGTGACGTTCGGCGCGTCGATCCTCGAGGCCGCGTTCTGGTGGGTGTCGTTCGAGCGCGCCGCCAAGACCGAGATCCTGCTGCGCGCCGCCGGGCTCACCCGCGAGATCGACCCGGAGCTGCAGGAGACGTGGCAGCTGTCGCCCGAGTCCGCCGAGCAGCAGTTCCGGGCCGTCCTCGACGCGTTCCTCGCCGCGGAGCGCTGACCCGCGCGGCCGGCCGGGCTCGCGTGCGCCCGGCCGGCCGCGGTCAGCGGGTGCCGGCGCCCGCCGACCCGTCCACCAGCAGGTCGGCGCGCGCGGCCGTCGACTCGACGAGCACGGCGTTGCGCCCGTCGACGTCCGCCGCCCACGCCGCGGCCGCCTCGGGCGTGCGCCCGTGGCGCGTGTGCCGGTCCACGAGCCGGCGCGTGCGCTCGTCGGGCGGGGTCACGACGAACCACGTCTCGTCGAGCACGTCCCGCACGGCCGCCCACGGACCCTCGTCGACCAGCAGGTAGTTGCCCTCCACCACGACGACCGTGTGGTGCGGCTCGACCGCCACCTCCCCGGCCACGGGCTCGTCGACCTCGCGGTGGAACGACGGCGCGTAGACGGTGTGCTCGCGCTCGTCGTGCAGGCGGCGCAGCAGCGCGAGGAAGCCCCACCCGTCGAACGTGTCGAGCGCGCCCTTGCGGTCGTGCCGGCGCAGCCGGTCGAGCGTCGCGTTCGCCAGGTGGAAGCCGTCCATCGGCACGTGCACCGCCTCGGGGCCGAGCGCCGCCGTCAGCCGCTGCGCCAGCGTCGTCTTGCCCGCCCCCGGGCTGCCGGCGATCCCGACGAGCACGCGCCGCCCGGCCGCGTCGCGCACCGCGCGGGCCCGCGCCACCAGGGCGTCCAGCGACGGCTCGGGCGCGCCGGGCGCGGGGGAGGGGGCGGCGGGCGGCACGGGGGCCGGGGCGGGAGCGGGCACGGCGGGATCCTCGACGGGGACGGGTGACGTCGGTAGCGTCGTCGACGACCCGTCGCGACGTCCAGGGGGACACGATGGCCGCCGGGCGGCGCACCGGCGCGGAGCGGTCCGTGATCCTCGGCTACCTCGAGGACGGGCCGAACCTCGTGACGCTCGCGATGAACGCCTGGGCCGACCCCGAGCCTGCGTGGTGGCTCAACCTGCAGGCGCACCCGGAGGCGCGCGTCGACCTCAAGGACGGCACGCGCGTCGTGCGGGCCCGCGAGGCCGAGGGCGCCGAGCGCGAGCGGCTGTGGGCGGCGTTCGTCGCGACCGACGCGAACATCCCGCGGCACGCGACCCGCCGCAGCCGGCGCACCGCGGTCGTCGTGCTCGAACCCGCCTGAGCGGACCCGCCCGACCGGACCCGGCTGGCGGACCCGCCCGACCGGATCTGCTCGACCGGACACGGCCCGGATCGGGCGGAACGGGAATGCCGGTCACCGGCCGGTGCTTACGCCCGTATGACCACCTACGGAATCATCGGCGCCGGCCACATCGGCAGCCAGGTCGCCCGCGTCCTCATCGGCCTGGGCCACGACGTCGTCATCGCCAACTCCCGCGGGCCGCACACGCTCGTCGACCTCGTCGGCGAGCTCGGCGACCGCGCCCGCGCGGCCACCGCGCAGGAGGCGGCCGAGGCGGCAGAGGTCGCCGTCGTCACGGTGCCCCTGCACGCCATCGGGAAGATCCCCGCCGAGCCGCTCGCCGGGAAGGTCGTCCTCGACACCAACAACTACTACTGGGAGCGCGACGGCCACATCGACGCGCTCGACCGCGGCGAGACCACCACGTCCGAGCTGGTGCAGCACCACCTCGCCGGGGCCAAGGTCGCCAAGGCGTTCAACCACATCGTCGCCGCGGAGATCACCACCGACGGCACGCCCGCCGGGACGCCGGACCGGCGTGCGCTCGTCACGTCCAGCGACTTCCCCGAGGCCGCGCAGCTCGTCGCCGACCTGTACGACGCGATCGGCTACGACACGGTCGACATCTCGCCGCTGTCGGAGTCCTGGCGCATCGAGCGGGACCGGCCGGGCTACGGCGTCCCGATGACCCGCGCCGAGCTCGAGCACGCGCTGTCGGTCGCGCCGCGCACCATCTGACGCCCGGGACGGGCACGTCCTCGGCCGAGCCGGGGCGTGCCCGCCCCCGCGTCACTCACCGACCGCGGGTCGCTGCCGCGGGGCCTGCGTCCGCCCGGGCGCGCGACCCGGTGCCCGGCCCGGCGTCGTCGTCGGACCCTGCTCGCGTCCCTGTTCCCGCTCCTGCACCTGCTCGGCGCGCCGCAGCTGCGCCTCCCGCAGGCTGCGGGCCCGCCCCGCGGCGACCTGCCGGTCCACCGCGGACAGGATCCCCGCGATCGCCGCGGCCAGCCCCCGCTCGAGCATGTGCACGTTCGTGTTCTCGATGAGCAGGCGCCGGTCCAGCACCTTCAGCCGCACCGACGCGAACCCGAGCTCCGCGAGCGCCGCGTGCGCCTGCGGGTGCTCGATCAGCGCCCGCTCCCGCACCGACGCGCTGCGCGACAGGCGCGCGGCGACGGTGTAGCGCGACGACCGCGCGGCCCGGCCCTCGTGGGGGACGGTCGCGGGGATCACGCCGAGCAGCTCGAGCGGCGCCGTCGGGTGGCCCGGCGGCGCGGCGGACGCGGGCGCGTGGGCCGGGGGGTGCTGGGCGGCCGGGGCCGGGCGAGGGCCGGGCCGGCCGGGGACGGTGGTCGGTGGCATGCTGCCGTCCGATCGACGTGGGACTCCGGGACGACCGGCCGCGCGGACCGGTGCCTGGGGCGGCGCGCGCCCCTCTCACGATCTCGTCGTGTCGCGCCCAACGGCCCACCGGACGTCCACCCCCCGCGACGACGTCCGCCGGACCCGACGCTGCCGTCACAGTACACCGGGGCAGACCGGGCATCGAGGGTCGAGTCGGACGCGGGTCCAGTCGCCGCCGCGCGGGGGCGGGGACACGATGGGTCGGTCGCACCGGGCACCGAGGGAGCTGCCGCCATGACCAGCACGACGAACGCGCTGCCGCAGTACACCGACGACGAGGCCGCGCACGTCCTGCGGGACGACGCCGACGTGCCCGTCGGGATCGTCGAGAGGCCCCGCTGGACCCCCGCGCGCGTCGCGGTGTGGGTGGCCGTGTCGCTCGTCGGCGCTGTCGGCTGGACGATGCTCGCGGTCGTCCGCGGCGAGGAGGTCAGCACGATCTGGTTCGTCGTGACGGCCGTCGCGTCGTACGCGATCGCGTACCGGTTCTACGCGCTGTACGTGCAGCGTCGCATCATGCGGCCCGACGACACCCGCGCGACCCCCGCGGAGCGCGTGAACAACGGCCGGGACTTCGACCCGACGGACCGACGCGTGCTGTACGGGCACCACTTCGCGGCGATCGCCGGTGCCGGGCCGCTCGTCGGGCCCGTGCTGGCCGCGCAGATGGGCTACCTGCCCGGGACGCTGTGGATCGTCTTCGGCGTCATCGTCGCCGGCGGGGTGCAGGACATGCTCGTGCTGTTCTACTCGATGCGCCGCGGCGGCCGGTCGCTGGGGCAGATGGCGCGCGACGAGATCGGCCGGTTCGGCGGGACCGTCGCGATCGTCGTCGTGTTCGTCATGCTGATGATCGTCCTGGCGGTGCTCGCGCTGGTCTGCGTGAACGCGCTCGCCGAGTCCCCCTGGGGTGTGTTCTCCGTCGGCTGCACCATCCCCATCGCGTTGCTCATGGGCCTGTACCTGCGGTTCCTGCGGCCCGGGCGGGTCAGCGAGGTGTCGCTGATCGGGTTCGCGCTGCTGCTCGCCGCGATCATCGGCGGCCGGTACGTCGCCGAGTCGTCGTGGGGCGAGTTCTTCCACGTGTCGCCGACGACCCTGGTCATCTGGATGGTGGCGTACGGGTTCCTCGCCGCGGTGCTGCCCGTGTGGCTGCTGCTCACCCCGCGCGACTACCTGTCGACGTTCATGAAGGTCGGCACGATCCTCGTGCTCGCCGTCGGGATCGTCGTCGTGCGGCCCGTCGCGCAGATGCCCGACTTCACGGAGTTCGCGTTCAACACCGAGGGCCCGGTGTTCGCCGGGGCGCTGTTCCCGTTCCTGTTCATCACCATCGCGTGCGGTGCGCTGTCCGGCATGCACGCCATGGTCTCCTCGGGCACCACGCCGAAGATGATCCAGAAGGAGTCGCAGTCCCGGATGATCGGGTACGGCGGCATGCTCATGGAGTCGTTCGTCGCGATCATGGCGCTCGCCGCCGCGGTGTCGCTCAACCAGGGCGTCTACTTCTCGATGAACATGTCGGCCGCGTCGATCGAGGCGACCGCCGGCTCGTCGTACTCCGCCGAGGCGACCCCCGAGGAGAACGCCGCCGCCGCCATCGCGAACCTCGGCGTCAGCGACCCCGCCGGCGAGCAGCCGCGCGCCGTGTGGGAGACCGAGGTGGACGGCGAGGAGGTCACCCTCGAGGGCGCCGAGGCGCTCGAGGCCGTCGCCCGGGACGTGGGGGAGCCGTCCGTCGTGTCCCGCACCGGCGGCGCACCGACCCTCGCGGTCGGGATGGCGAACATCCTGCACGGCGTCGTCGGCGGCAAGGCGATGATGTCGTTCTGGTACCACTTCGCGATCATGTTCGAGGCGCTGTTCATCCTGTCCGCCGTCGACGCGGTCACGCGCGTCGCCCGGTTCCAGCTCGGCGACGCGATCGGCAACGTCCTGCCGAAGTTCCGCGACCCGGGGTGGCGCGTCGGCTCCTGGCTGACCACCGGCGTCGTCGTCGCAGCCTGGGGGTCCCTGCTGCTCATGGGCGTCACCGACCCCAACGGCGGCATCCGCACCCTGTTCCCGCTGTTCGGCATCGCCAACCAGCTCATCGCCGCGTGCGCCCTGGTGATCGTGACCGTCATGGTCGTGAAGAAGGGCTACGTCAGATGGGCGTGGATCCCGCTCGTGCCGCTGGTGATCGACACCGCCACGACGTTCACCGCGTCGTTCCAGAAGATCTTCTCCGACGACGTCGCGCTCGGGTACTGGGCGCTGCACCGGCAGGCCCGCGACGCGATCGACGCCGGCGGCCTGAGCGGGCAGGCGCTCGCGGACGCGCAGGCCACGGTCCGCAACACCGCGATCCAGGGCACGCTGTCCATCGCGTTCGTCGTGCTCGTCTCCGCGCTCATGGTGTCCGCGGTGGTCACCGTGGTGAGCGCGATGCGCGCGGGCGCGGGCCGCGGCGAGGACGTCGGCACCAGCGAGGACCCGCACGAGCAGTCGCACATCTACGCGCCGTCCGGGCTGCTGGTCCCCACGCCGCTCGAGCGGAAGGTCGAGGCCGAGTACGCCGTGGTCGGCGACCCGGAGCTGCTGCACACGGGGCACCGGTGAGCGGGGCGACGAGCGCGCGGGCCCCGGTGGGGCGCGTCCCGGCGACTCCGACGAGCGTGCTCGCCGACGCCCTGCGCCGGGCCGCCGCCGGGGTGCGGTGGTACGTCCGCGAGCTCACGGGCGAGGCCGCGTACGACCGGTACGTCGCCGCGCACGCCGACGCCGACCACCCGCGGCTGACCCGCGCGCAGTGGTGGCGCGCCCGCGACGACGCGCGCGAGCACGCCGCGCACGAGCGCTGCTGCTGACGTCCCGCGTGCCCCGAAGGCGTGCCGTTTCGCCCGAATCGCTGCGCGGCGGGTGCCCGGGCGCCTAGGGTCGCTCGCCATGGGGGTCACACCGCAGCAGCCGGGTCAGCAGCCGCAGGGGCAGTCGCCGTACGTCCCGTCGTCGGGGCAGCAGCCCTACGCCGGTCAGCCCTATGCCGGGCAGCCCTACGCCGGTCAGCCCTATGCCGGTCAGCCCTACGCCGGTCAGCCCTATGCCGGTCAGCCCTATGCCGGGCAGCCCTACGCCGGGCAGGCGTACCCGGCCGGTGCCGGGCCCTACGGGCCGTACCCGACCACGCCGCCCACGCCCGGGCGGACGTCGCTCGTCGGGCCGGTGTGGCTCACCTCGATCGGGGCGCTGCTGCTCGTCGTGACCGTTGTCGTGGTCGTGCTCGTCGCCCGGACGTTCCTGTCGATCGTGCCGATCGGCGTGGTGTCCGCGGACGGCAGCCCCGGCTCGGGGGCGCTCGCCTCGGCCCCGGCGCCCGGGACGACCACCGTCACCCTCGAGCCCGGGTTCTACGACCTGTACCTCATCGTCCCCGACAGCGTGTTCCACGCCGGGCTGGACGGGACCGCCGAGCTGACGGGCCCCGACGGCACGACGGTCGAGGCCGACCACGTGGGCGTGAACGCGACCGCCGGCGCGGGCGCCTGGAGCGCGATGTCGGTCGGGACGTTCGAGGTCACGGACGCCGGTGAGTACACGCTCACGGTGCCGCGGGCGACAGAGCCCGCCGCGGAGGTCGTCCTCGTCGAGGGCCACGGCGTGGGCGGGTTCTTCGCCGGGGTGTTCCAGACCGTGGGCGGCACGTTCCTCGCGATCGTGCTCGGCACGGTCGGGTTCGGCCTGCTCGTCGGCGGCATCATCTGGTGGGCCCTGCGCGCACGCAACCGCCGCCGGCTCGCCGCGACCACCGTCTGACCCTCCCGGAAGCACCCCTCGATGCAGGGGTGGGTGCAGGATCGGGCAGGTCGAGGCGGGGGATCCTGCATCGACGGATGCGGTCATCGCGCGTCGCGCGTCGCGCGGGGCGGGCTCTATCGTCGGGAGGCGTGAGTCCGACGAGCGCGCCCTCCGTCGCGCCGCGGCCCGCCGGGGCGGCGGACGCGGTCCCGATCCACGCGCTGCGACGCTCGCTCGAGGACTGGATGGCGCAGCGCGGGGTCGACCAGTGGCCGGTCGGGTCGCTGCCGCTCGAGCGGGTCGCCGCGCAGGTGGGGCAGGGGCAGTGGTGGGTCGTGGACGACGACGAGGGCGTGCGCGGCTGCCTGCGCCTGGTCTCGCCCGACCCCGACTACTGGGGCGACGACGACACGCCCGCCGTCTACGTGCACGGGCTGATGGTGGCGCGGCGCGCGTCGGGCTCGGGGCTCGGGCGGGCGCTCGTGGAGTGGGCCGACGGGCAGGCCAGGGCGGCGGGCGCGCAGTGGCTGCGCCTGGACCACCGCGCGTCCAACCCGCACCTCGACGCGGTCTACCGGTCGTGGGGCTTCGAGGAGGTCGCGCGCACCGACCGCCCGGGCTTCCTCGTCGTCCTCATGCAACGCCCCTTGACCTGACCCCACCCGACCCCGACCCCGCCACCGTCCGCCGACCCCGGGGTTCCTCCGGCTAACCCGCCCCGAAGCCCGAGCAACCCCGGTCTCGCGGGACCGCCGTCCGTCGAGACCGTCGTCGCTCCGGCCGAGGGGGCTCAGAGCCGGAGCAGGGGCGGGGTCGCGGCTGGACGGTGACGGGGGGTCGGGGGGTCAGGCGCGGGTGAGGGTGAAGAAGTACGGGCGGGGTGCCGGGCGGGCCGTCATCATGCCCAGGAGCGTGGTGTCGTCCACGCGGCGGAACGCGTCGACGATCGGCAGGCGGTCGTAGACCATCGCGGCCGACGTGACCCCGCGCACGACGATCTCGTGCAGCCGGGCGCCGGGCCGGCGGGCGCGCACCAGCGGCTGGGCGGCGGCGACGACGCGGCGCAGCGCGCGGACCGCGGGGACCGGCGTGCGTCCGACGAGGCCCAGCGGCACGAGCCGCGGCTCGAGCGCGAACGGCCCGTCGCGGCCCGTCATCACGAGCGGGTGGACCGTGGCGTCGTCGACCATCTCCTTGCCCCACCACCCCGCGGCGGTGAGCGTGCCGTCCCACGGGTGCCCGGTGGGCAGCTCGCGCCCGCGCCACAGGCCGTGGACCTCGGCGGTCGTCACGGCGGGCAGGGAGTCGAAGAACACGAGCGCGTCGGCGGTCGTGCCGTGTCGCTCGAGGTCGGCCAGGCCGGTCATGCGCGCTCCGTCCGTGCGGTGGGCACCATCGAACCGCGCGGCGGGGCCGGTCACCAGGCGAACGTCGCCGCCTCGCGGAGGGCCGCGGCCGCGGAGTCGAGCTCGGGACGGCGCGCGATGCGGTCGGACGCGGACAGGCGCAGCCCGTCACCGGAGATGCGGGGGATGACGTGCAGGTGGGAGTGCGGCACGGACTGGGCCGCGGCCTTGCCCTCGGACATCATGAGGTTCACGCCCTCGGTGCGGGGGAACGCCTGGCGCACGGCGCGTGCGAGGGCGTGCGCGACCTGCGTCATGCGGACGAGCTCGGCGGTCGGCAGGTCGGTGATCGCGACGTAGTGCTGCCGCGGCAGGACCAGGACGTGGCCCGGGTTGACCGGGGAGATGTCCATGACCGCGACGACGAGCTCGTCGCGGTGCACCACGGACGCCTCGACCTCGCCCGAGACGAGCCGGCAGAACAGACACGACATCGAGCGGCTCCTCCGCGCCGGGGACCCATGGCACCGACGGATGTCGACCTGCACCCGCCCGGTGGGGGACGAGGGTAGGACGCCCGGTGTCCGGCTCGTCACGCATTGTCCACGTCGTGGACGGGCCGAGATGGACCGGCGCGCGGTCGCCGCGGGGCGTTCGTGGAACGGCTGGGACGGGTTTGCTCCGGGATGTGAGATTCGCCGTCCAAACCTTGATCGATCCAGTCGGGTTTCCTATCTTCCCCGCGGTCCCGAGGTCCGCTGTCTGGCTCGGCAGGCGGACCAGCAACCCTCGTGACGCGGCGGGGTGCTCCCGAGCAAGACCAGGCCCTCGCCGCCCCGTCCCTCGTCGGACGGCACCCTCTCGGTCGTCATCGCCGTCAGTATCCGCCCCGGACGGCACCCGGCGCTCACCCGGACGGGTGACCCGCGTGTCGCCCGGGGCGCGTACCGGCGCGAGTGGGACGAGTCGGACCCGCGTCCGGACGTGGACGAGGGTGGGGCGGGCGTGAGGCCGGGGTCAGGCCAGCGTCAGGCCGGCGTCAGGCCAGCGTCAGGCCAGCGTCAGGCTCAGCGTCACGAAGCTCGCGGGCGGCAGCGTGACCTCCAGGCCGCGCTGGTGCGGGCGCACCGCGTCGTCGTGCGACCGCGGCGCGACGGCGTCCAGCGCGTCGGGCGTGTTGTGCGCGTCGACGCGGTCCGCGGTGAGGATCCGCGCGCTGTGCCCGGTGACGTCGCGGCCCCGCAGGTCCACGACGATCGTCCGCGACGCCTCGGCGTCGAGGTGCGACAGCGACACCAGGGCGGTGTCGTCCTTGACCGACGCGGACGCGGACACCAGCGGCAGCTCGGTGCCGTCGGTCGCGACGGTCGGCACGTCCTTGAGGTGCACGGCGAGCGCGTCGGCGTCGTGGTGGCCGGTGCTCATCTCGAACACGTGGTACGACGGCGTGCGCACGAGCGCGCCGGTGTCGGGGTCGGTGAGCAGCATCGCCTGCAGCACGTTGACGGTCTGGGCGATGTTCGCCATGACGACGCGGTCGGCGTGCCGGTGGAACGCGTCGAGGTGCACGGACGCGACGAGCGCGTCGCGCAGGGTGTTCTGCTGGTACAGGAACCCGGGGTTGGTGCCGGGCTCGACGTTCCACCAGGTGCCCCACTCGTCGACGACGAGCCCGATGCGCTTGGCGGGGTCGTAGCGGTCCATGACGGTGGTGTGCCGCTGCAGGAGCGTCTCGATGCGCGCGGCGCGCGCGAGGGCGACGTACCACTCGTCGGTGGTGAACTGCGTCGCGGAACCCTTGTCGGACCACGTGCCGGTCATCGTGTAGTAGTGCAGCGACAGCGCCTGGAACGGTCCGGGCCGCTCCTGGGCGAGCTCGACCTCGCTGAACGAGCGCATGAGCGCCTCGGTCCAGCCGATGTCGGCGGAGTCCGCGCCGGCGGCGATCCGGTAGACCGTGTTGTCGCCGTGGTCGCGCACGTAGGTGGCGTACTGGCGGGCGAGGGACGCGAACTGCGGGGCGCGCAGGTTGCCGCCGCAGCCCCACGCCTCGTTGCCGATGCCCCAGAACGGGACGCGCCACGGCTCGTCGCGGCCGTTCTCGCGGCGCAGCGCGGCCATGGGGGAGTCGTCGGCGCGCGTGAGGTACTCGATCCACTCGCTCATCTCGCGGACCGTGCCGGAGCCGACGTTCCCGGAGACGTACGGGTCGGCACCGAGCAGCTCGCACAGGTCCATGAACTCGTGCGTGCCGAACGAGTTGTCCTCGACGACGTCACCCCAGTGCGAGTTCACCATCCGCGGCCGCTGGTCGCGCGGGCCGATGCCGTCACGCCAGTGGTAGTCGTCCGCGAAGCAGCCGCCCGGCCAGCGCAGGTTCGGGATCCTCAGCGCCCGCAGCGCCTCGACGACGTCCGACCGGATGCCCCGCACGTTCGGGACCGGCGAGTCCTCACCGACCCAGAAGCCCCCGTAGATGCACCGGCCCAGGTGCTCGGCGAAGTGCCCGTACACGTGACGGGAGATGCGGGGACCGGGGAGGTCGAGGTCGATGACGGCGGTGGGGTGGTCGGCACTGGCCATGCACTCATTCTGGTGGATGCGCGGGCCCGGTTCGGCCAGCGGACCGAGAAGTGATCCGCCACCGTCCCCGGCACGCCACGCCCGGGCCGCCGCCGTCCGCCACCCGGGTGAAGTTCGGGCCGCGCACGCGCGCACGAGGTATCCGTGCGCCCGTCCGGGGGTCCGGAGAGTGTGGACGGACGGATCCCGACCTGGGATGCTGCTCCGTTCGCCGCGCCCGGGGCACCCGGGACGCGGCGGCGCCACGACGACCGGGTGGGCTGGGGCCCGGCTGAGACGAAGGAGCACCGCATGGGTTTCGCGGACAAGCTGCGCGGCCAGTTCATCGACATCATCGAGTTCCTCGACGACTCGCGGGACACGATCGTCTGGCGCTTCCCGCGCCAGGGCAACGAGATCAAGAACCAGGCCCAGCTCATCGTCCGTGAGGGGCAGGTCGCGGTCTTCGCGAACGAGGGCCAGATCGCCGACGTGTTCGGCCCCGGCCACTACACGCTCGAGACGAAGAACCTGCCGATCCTCTCGACCCTCAAGGGCTGGAAGTACGGCTTCAACTCGCCGTTCAAGGCGGAGGTGTACTTCGTCGCGACCCGGCAGTTCACGGACTTCACGTGGGGCACGCAGCACCCGATCACGCTGCGCGACCCGGAGTTCGGCATGGTCCGCCTGCGCGCGTTCGGCACGTACGCGCTCAAGGTCACCGACCCCGCGGCGCTGCTGCGCCAGCTCGTCGGCACGGACTCGAACTTCCGCACCGAGGAGATCGGCGAGTTCTTCCGGCAGAACATCATCGGCCACCTCGCGCCGGCCATCGCCTCGTCGGGCATCCCCATGCTCGACCTCGCGGTGCACCAGCAGGCCCTGTCCGCCAAGCTCGCGCCCGCGCTGACCGCGGAGCTCGCCGAGTACGGCGTCGAGATCCCGAAGTTCGTCATCGAGAACGTGTCGCTGCCGCCCGAGGTCGAGGCGGCGCTCGACAAGCGCACCCAGATGGGCGTGCTGGGCGACCTGGACCAGTTCACCAAGTTCCAGACCGCGACCGCGATCGGCGACGCCGCGAAGAACCCCGGCGGCGCGGGCGAGGGCATGGGCCTCGGCATGGGCATGGCGATGGGCACGCAGATGGCCCAGTCGATCCAGGCGTCGAACCAGGCCGCCGCCGCGCCGGCCGCGCCGGCGGGCCCGCCGCCGCTGCCCGTGACCGACGAGCTCTGGTACTACGCCGTCGGCAGCCAGCAGACCGGCCCGGTGACGCCGGAGGCGCTCGCGCAGCAGATCGCCGCGGGCCAGGTCACGCGCGACACGCTCGTCTGGAAGCAGGGCATGGCGGCCTGGACCGCGGCCGGGCAGGTACCGGCGTTCGCGTCGCACTTCGTCGCCCCGCCGCCGCTCCCGACGGCCCCGGCGACCCCGGAGGCGTGAGGTGACCGGGACGACGACCCCGCCGCCCCTGCCACCCGAGGGCGCGGCCACGCCCACCGCCCCGCCGCCGCTGCCGGCCCCACCCGCGGTGCCGACGGCCGCTCCCGCCGCGGCGCAGCCCGGCCGAGACGAGGCCACCGCGCCCGTCGACCGCGGGCGCTGCCCGGCGTGCGGCGGCTCGCTCGCCTACGACGCGACCGCGGCGTCCCTGCGCTGCGGCTCGTGCCGCGCGACCGTCGACGTCGCGAACGACCCGGACGCGCGCGTCGACGAGCACGACTACGAGGCGTGGCTCGCGCGCAACCCGCGGCACACGGTCGCCTCGGTCCCCGCCCAGTCGCTCGCGTGCGACGGCTGCGGCGCCACGACCGAGACCACCGACATCGCGAGCGCGTGCCGGTTCTGCGGCGGCAACCTCGTCGCGACGACCCTCCCCGAGGGCCTCGTCGTGCCCGAGGCGGTCCTGCCGTTCGGCGTCGACGCCCGCACCGCCCGCGAGAACGTCACGACGTGGGTGCGCTCGCGGTGGTTCGCGCCGTCCGCGCTGAAGAAGGTCGGCGACACCGAGTCGATCCGCGGGACGTACGTGCCGCACTGGACGTTCGACGCGCGCACGACGAGCAAGTACGTCGGCGAGCGCGGCGAGCACTACACCGAGAAGCAGGGCGACACCGAGGTCCGGCGCACCCGCTGGCACCACGCGTCCGGCACGGTCCGCCGCGACTTCGACGACCTGCTCGTCCCCGCGACCCGCGCGCTCCCGCGCAACCGGCTCGACAAGCTCGGCCCCTGGAAGGTGACCGCGGCCCAGCCGTACCACCACCAGTACCTCGTCGGGCACCGGGCGGCGCGCTACGACGTGAACCCGCAGGACGGGTACGTGCAGGCCAAGGAGCACATGGACATCCGGATCCGGCACGACGTGATCCGGGCGATCGGCGGCGACGAGCAGCGCGTCCACTCGATCCGCACCACCTACGCGGACGTGATGTTCAAGCTCGTCCTGCTGCCCGTGTGGCTCGCGACGTTCATGTACGCGGGCAAGGAGTGGCAGGTCATGGTCAACGCGAACACCGGGCAGGTCGTCGGCGAGCGGCCGTGGTCGGTGCCGAAGATCCTGGCCGCGGTGGTCGTCGGGATCGTGCTCGTCGTGGCGGCCGTGTGGTTCTTCGGCCGCGACCAGCAGTGACGCGAGTGCTCTGACGCGGGGGGGGGGCCCCGCTCCCCGGCCGGGGGGCGCCCGCGGCCGCCCCGCCGAGGGGGCGGGGGGCGCGCCG
>Ga0182792_1000098_pt1 | contig 83626 bp, 75 predicted proteins | sample Passage237B_FD_130497 | JGI IMG/M metagenome (GOLD analysis project Ga0182792, IMG submission 130497) | Cellulose adapted compost microbial communities from Newby Island Compost Facility, Milpitas, CA, USA - Passage2 37B (version 2) (version 2) ...
CAGGGTCAACAACTGGCTCGTCCTGCACGACGCGGTGCGGAGTGGGGCGGGCCTTGCCGTGATGCCGTGCTATCTCGCCGACCAGGACCCGAGGCTGCAGCGCGTCGGTGATGTGCTGCCCGAAATCACCACCGAGCAGTGGCTGCTGGTGCACCGCGACCTCCGCGCCCTGCCGCGGGTGCGGGCGGTCATGGATGCGCTGGTCGAGCTCTTCCGGCGACATCGCCACATGTTGGAGGGGCGGAGTGGTCCCCCATGAGCGACCGAGAGGAATCTACAGGGTGCCGGCATATGAATATGCCGACTGTCGGAACCATGGTGCCGGCTGCGATCATCGACTAGAAGAACCTCCACCAGGGGAGGTTCCCAAATGCTTCGTCGTTCAATTCTCGTTGGCGCCGGTGCGGCGCTCGCGCTGCCCGCGGCGGCCCAGCAGCCGCCGATCAAGATCGCGCTGATCTACGGCAAGACCGGGCCGCTCGAGGCCTATGCCCGACAGACCGAGGCCGGCTTCATGCTGGGCCTCGAATACGCCACCAAGGGCACCATGGAGATCAATGGCCGCAAGATCCAGGTCATCCTCAAGGACGACCAGCTCAAGCCGGATCTGGCCAAGGCCGCCCTCGAGGAGGCGTATGGCGACGACAAGGTCGACATCGCCGTCGGCACGACCTCATCGGCCGCTGCACTCGCCATGCTGCCGGTCGCCGAGGAGTACAAGAAGCCGCTGATCATCGAGCCGGCGGTCGCCGACCAGATCACCGGCGACAAGTGGAACCGCTACATCTTCCGCACGGCGCGCAACTCGACGCAGGACGCGCTGGCCGCCGCCGCGACGCTCAAGGACGAGAACATCTCGATCGCGACCCTGGCGCAGGACTACGCCTTCGGTCGTGACGGCATCGCCTCGCTCAAGGAGGCGTTGGCCGCGGTCGGCTCCAAGGCGAAGATCGTGCACGAGGAGTACGCGCCGCAGCAGACGACCGACTTCACCGCGCCGGCGCAGCGCATCTTCGACGCGCTGAAGGACAAGCCCGGCCGCAAGGTCGTGGTCGTGGTGTGGGCCGGCGCGCATCCACTGCCCAAGCTCATGGATCTCAAGCCCGAGCGGTTCGGCATCGAGGTCGCGCCGGGTGGCAACATCCTGCCGGTGATGGCGGGCTGGAAGCAGTTCCCGGGGCTTGAGGGCGCCATCTACTACTACTGGGGCTTCCCCAAGAACCCGGTCAACGACTGGCTGGTCGCCGAGTACAAGAAGAGGAACAATGGCGCGCCGCCGGACTTCTTCGTCGCCGGTGGCATGGCGGCGGCGATGGCGATCGTCGAGGGTATCAAGAAGGCGGGCGGCACCGAGAGCGAGAAGCTGATCACCGCCATGGAAGGCATGACCTTCGACACGCCCAAGGGCAAGATGACCTTCCGCAAGGAGGATCATCAGGCGCTGCAGGTCATGTACCACTGGCGCATGAAGAAGGCGCCGCCGGACAACGTCGATCTGCTCGAGCTGGTGCGCGAGATCCCCGCCGACGAGCTCAAGCTGCCGATCAAGAACAAGCGTTGAGAGACTTGCCGTCGCAGAATGTCATATCGCCCTGAGTGCAGCGAAGGACCTCATCGCCACTTGCCATCGGCATGATATCCTTCGCTTGCGCTCAGGATGACGGACGTGGAGACGGTGCGCTTCGCCATATGCTCACTACCGAAGACCTGACGATCCGGTTCGGCGGCCATGCCGCCGTCGACGGGGTCACGTGCGCCTTCCATCCCGGTACGCTCACCTCGATCGTCGGACCCAACGGGGCCGGCAAGACGACCTACTTCAACCTGATCTCGGGACAGCTGCCGGCCACCTCCGGGAGGGTCCACCTGAACGGCGAGGACATCACCGGCTATGCCGCGCCGCGGCGCGCGCGGCTGGGCCTGGGCCGGGCCTTCCAGCTTACCAACCTGTTCCCGAACCTCACCGCCCTGGAGAATGTACGGCTGGCCGTGCAGGTGAAGAGCGGCGAGGGCCTGGACCTGCTCTCGCGCACGTCCCGACACCGCGAGCTCACCGACCGCGCCATGGAGCATCTCACAGCAGTGTCGCTCGGAGGCCGGGCGCAGGCGGTCGCGGCCACGCTGCCGCACGGCGACCAGCGCAAGCTGGAAGTGGCGATCCTGCTGGCGCTCGAGCCGGACATCTTCATGTTCGACGAACCCACGGCGGGCATGAGCATCGACGAGGTGCCGACCATTCTCGACATCATCGCCGCCATCAAGCTGCGCGGCGACAAGACCATCCTCCTGGTCGAGCACAAGATGGACGTCGTGCGCTCCCTCTCGGACCGCATCGTCGTCCTGCACCAGGGCAAGCTGGTCGCGGATGGTGTCCCTGCCGAGGTCATCAATTCGGACGTCGTTCGCGAGGCCTATCTTGGCGGCCCGACGGAGACCGGCGGACATGGCTGACGCGCTGCTCAGCCTGCGCGGCGTGAAGACAGATATCGGCCGCTATCACATCCTGCACGGCGTCGAGTTCGACGTGCCCGAAGACGGGCTGACGATGTTGCTGGGCCGCAACGGCGCGGGCAAGACGACGACGCTGCGCACCATCATGGGACTGTGGCGTGCGGCGGCCGGCGAGATCCGGTTCGACGGCCGCGACATAGCCCGCCTGCCGACGCCCGACATCGCCAGGCTGGGCATCGCCTATGTGCCGGAGAGCATGGCGATCTTCGCCGACCTCACGGTGCAGGAGAACCTGGTCCTGGCGGCGCGTTCCGGCCCGCCCGATCCCCAGCGGCTCGACTGGATCTTCGCGCGGTTCGAGGCGCTGAAGCGCTTCTGGACCCTGCCGGCGGGCAACCTGTCGGGCGGCCAGAAGCAGATGCTGGCGGTGGCCCGCGCCATCATCGAGCCGCGGCGGCTGTTGTTGATCGACGAGCCGACGAAGGGCTTGGCGCCCGCCATCATCGCCAACATGATCGCGGCCTTCCGCGAGCTGAAGGATGGCGCCACGACCCTGCTGGTGGTCGAGCAGAACTTCGCTTTCGCGCGCCAGCTCGGCGACACTGTGGCGGTCATGGATGACGGCCGGATCGCCCATACCGGCACCATGGCGTCCTTCGCGGCCGACGAGGCGCTGCAGGCGCACCTTCTCGGCCTCGGCATGGGAGAGCATCAATGAAGCGCGACTGGCTGCCGCTCCTGCTGGTTCCGGTCGTGGCGCTGGTGGCGCTGCCGCTGGTGGGCTCGGCCACGAGCTGGGTCACGCTCACCGTCGCTGGTCTCGCGATGGGCCTGATGATCTTCATCATGGCCTCGGGACTGACGCTCACCTTCGGTCTCATGGACGTGCTCAATTTCGGGCACGGCGCCTTCATCGCCGTCGGTGCTTTCGTGGCGGCGAGCGTCATGCTGGCGCTGTCGCCGTGGATGACGGCGGAATCGATCTGGCTGAATCTCGCCGCCGTGGGGCCGGCCGTGCTGGCGGCGATGATCGTCAGCGGCGCGCTGGGACTTGGCTTCGAACGCGTGATCGTGCGGCCGGTCTACGGCCAGCATCTGCGCCAGATCCTGGTGACCACCGGCGGCCTGATCGTCGCCGAGCAGCTCCTCAAGGTCGTCTGGGGGCCCGAGCAGATCACGCTGTCGCGGCCGACGGAGCTGCGCGGCGCGTTCCTGCTGGGCGACGTGGCGATCGAGAAGTACCGCGTGCTGGCGGTCGCCGTCGGGCTCGTGGTGTTCGCCGCCATGGCGATAACGCTCAACCGAACGCGAATCGGCCTGCTGATCCGGGCCGGCGTCGAGAACGGCGAGATGGTCGAGGCGCTGGGCTATCGCATCCGGCGGCTGTTCGTCGGCGTGTTCGTCGCCGGCTCGGCGCTGGCCGGGCTGGGCGGGGCCATGTGGGGACTCTACCAGGAGACCATTACGGCGGCGATCGGCGCCCAGGTGGCCGTGCTGGTCTTCATCGTCATCATCATCGGTGGCCTGGGCTCGGTCGGCGGCTGCTTCATCGGCGCCTTGCTGGTCGGACTGAGCGCCAACTACATCGGCTTCATCGCACCCAAGGTGGCGCTGGGCTCCAACATCCTGCTGATGGCGCTCATCCTGCTCTGGCGGCCGCAGGGCCTCTACCCCGTGGCGAACCGCTGACCATGCTGCGCGCGCTCCTCTCCGACGACCTGCCGCGCAGCCGCTGGCTCACGCTGGCGCTGCTGCTGGTCGTGATCGGCCTGGCGGTGGCGCCGTTCGCCTTTCCGGGCGCCAAGTCGCTGAACGTCGCGGCCAAGATCTGCGTCTTCATCGTGCTGGCCGCGAGCTTCGACCTGCTGCTGGGCTACACCGGCATCGTCTCCTTTGCCCATACGATGTTCTTCGGCATCGGCGCCTATGGCGTGGCCATCGCGCTCACGCGGCTCGGGCCGCACTGGTCGTCCGTTGCCGCGGGCGTCGCGGCGGGCTTGGTCGTGGCCGTCGCCCTGGCGGCGGTGATCGGCCTGTTCAGCCTGCGCGTGCGCACGATCTTCTTCGCCATGATCACGCTCGCCGTGGCCAGCGCCTTCGCCATCCTGGCCTCGCAGCTTCCCGAGCTCACCGGCGGCGAGGACGGGCTGAACTACCGGCTGCCAGCGGAGCTGCGCGCCTCGTTCCGCCTGATCGACGGCACGCTGTTCGGGGTGCGCGTGAACGGCCGGCTGGTCGACTACTACCTCGTCTATTTCTGCGCGATGCTGCTCGTGCTGGCGCTGCTGCGGGTGGTGAACTCGCCCTTCGGCAGCGTCCTGATGGCGATCCGCGAGAACCCGTTCCGCGCCGAGGCGATCGGCTATCGCACCGTCGTCTATCGCACGATCGCGAGCTGCCTCGCCGCCGCGGTGGCGGCGCTGGCGGGCGCGCTGCTGGCGCTGTGGTCGAGCCAGACCAATCCCGACACCACGCTCTCCTTCGACATCATGGTCGACATCCTTCTGATGGTGGTGATCGGCGGCATGGGCACGATGTACGGGGCCGTTCTCGGGGCCGTGCTGCTGGTGTTCGCCCAGAACTATCTCCAGGACCTGCTGGCGGTGATCAACGCGCCCCTGGCGGGGATCCCGCTGCTCGGCAACCTGTTCCACCCCGACCGCTGGCTGCTGTGGCTCGGCGTGGCCTTCATCCTCTGCGTCTACTTCTTCCCGACCGGCATCGTCGGGAGCCTGCGCAGCCGGCGCACTGGTTGACGGCGCAGCGGCCGGCTACATCGTCGTCTGCAGGATGCCGCCGCGCGGCCGGCCGGCCTCGATGCTGCGCCACAGGATCTCATGCCCGGCCGGCAGCGGCCGATTGTTGGCCATCGTCAGCCAGAGCCGCAGCAGGAGCCGGCTCTGGCCGGCGGCGAAGTCGTCCTCGAAGGGGGTGCGGCCGTGATAGGTGACGTGGCTGTTGATGAGCTGCAGGTCGCCGGGTTCGAGAGTCATCTCGAAGCAGAGCTCCTCGGCGGTGGCCATGAGCACCTCGATCGCCTCCTTCTGCCGCTCGGTGAGCGGCGGTACGCCGGGCGCCATCTGCGCCGCCTCGATGAAGGTGAGCGAATAGTGCGAGGTGAACTTGCCGTCGCGCAGCCCGAAGATCGGCAGCGGGTAGGCGGTCTCCTTGGTGGTGCCTTCCTCGCCGAAGCGGCTGCGCCAGTAGTCGCCGAATAGCTCCTCCAGGAGATCCGGCCGCCGCGCCAAGATGGCATTGTGGATGGCCGGCGTGCTGGCGAGCTTGCTGACGCCGCCGGCACGTGCCTGGCGCACGCACAGCAGCCCGACGACGTCGGTGCGGTCAGTATGAAAGCGCAAGCCGCCGCTGGTCAGCGTGCGGGCGTAGGACGACAGGAACGTCGAGCCCTTCTGGTCCTTCGTCTCGCCGTAGGTGTGGCCGACATGGGCACCCTCGTCGCGGATCGCCCGCATCAGCTCGCCCGACCTGTTCTGGAACACCGGCGTGCCGAGATGCGTGCCCAGGCCGAAATAGACGCGGCGCAGATCGTCCTCGTCATAGCGGTCAACCGGAACGCCGCGCAGCTTCAGGATGCCGACGCCGTTCTCCAGCTCGTCGGCGATGTCGGCGAGGAGGCCCTCCAGCCCTTCGAGCGGAAAGTCCTCGCGCCGAATGGCCGACCAGTCGAGGCCTTTGCGCTTGACGGCGGCCAGCGCGGCATCGAGCGCCGGTACCGCCGAAGCGGGCAGCTCGCGGATCCAGCGTCCGGAATTCCTGATGGCCTCGCCGTGCCAGACGGCGGGACCGGTGAGGGGGGTACGGTTGGTCATAATGTACCGATTATAGCGCCTTGCGCATGTTGATCGAAGTGGGATGGTCGAACCCGGGATGGGCTTCGCGCGACGTCTCGCGGTAGCCCAGGGCGGTGAACAGCCTCTGATTGTCCGTGAGCACGATGCGCACGCCCAGTCGCACGCCGCGTGCGCCTCGTCGCCGGGCCTCGCTCTCGACCGCTTCGACCAGACGGCGGGCGATGCCGCGGCCGCGTGCCGTCGGCGACACCGACAGCCGCCCGACATAGAGGTCGGCTTCCATCGGCTTCAGCATTACGCAGCCCACAACCTCGCCGTTTTGCTCGGCGATAATGGCGCCGGCACCTTGTGCCAGCTCCCGGGCGATCGCTTCCGGCGTCTCGCGGAAGGCACCGGATTCCGGCATGAGACGTCCACGGTACTGGGCGAAGGCAGCGGCGATGGTGGCGGCCAGGACGGCGGCATCTTCGGAGGTCGCGGCGCGCAGGACAACAGGGTCGCTCATGGTGTCTTTCTCGCGTAGGCTCGCCGCTTTCGCCGGACCAGACAAGTCGGCTCTGCCGCCGCCGCGCATAGAGGACAGTATGGCTCTCATCACCTATCTGACCCGCATCCAGTTCGACTTCGGCGCCCTGAAGCTTCTCGAGTCGGAGCTGCAGCTCCTAGGCATCCGCCGCCCGCTGATCGTCACCGACAAGGGCGTGGTGGCCGCTGGCCTATGGGCCAAGGTGAAGGAGCAGCTTCCGGGCAACATGCCGATCACGCTGTACGATGGCACGCCGGAGAATCCCACCGAGGCGGCGATGCGCGACGCGCTTGCCGTCTACAAGCAGGAAGGCTGCGACGGCATCATCGCGATCGGCGGCGGATCGCCCATGGACCTCGCCAAGGCAGTCGCCCTGATGGCGACCCACCCCGGACCCTCGCTGCAGGCCTATTCCTTCGTCGAGGGCGGCGCGCCCAAGATCACCGCCGCGGTGGCGCCGATCGTCGCCATCCCGACCACGTCGGGGACCGGCAGCGAGGTCAGCCGCGGCGGCGTCATCATCATGGATTCGGGCCGCAAGCTCGCCATCGGCAGTCCGCACCTGATTCCCAAGCTGGCGCTGATCGATCCCGAACTCACCATGGGCCTGCCGCCGCACCTGACGGCCGGCACCGGCATGGACGCCTTCACGCACAACATTGAATGCTTCCTCGCCAACGTCTTCAATCCCCCGGCCGACGCCATCGCGCTCGACGGGCTGGAGAAGGCATGGAAGTACGTCGAGCGCGCCACCAAGGACGGATCGGATCGCGAGGCACGCTACAACATGGCGATGGCCGCCATGGAGGGCGCGATGGTCTTCCAGAAGGGGCTGGGGGCGGTGCACGCGCTCAGCCATCCGACGGGCGGTCTCAAGGGCTATCGCCTGCACCACGGCACGCTGAACGCGATCTACCTGCCTGCCGTGCTGCGCTTCAACGAGCCGGCGGTCGGCGACAAGTTCAGGAAGGTGGCGCAGGTGATGGAGCTGCCCGACAGCGAGGCCAATGCCAGCGGCGTGGCCAATGCAGTCGCCGCGCTGAACGAGCGTCTCGGGATTCCGAAGGGACTGGGCGCCATGGGCCTGGCGCCGGACACGATCGAGAAGATCGCCGACGGTGCGCTGGGGGATCATTGCCACCAGTCGACGCCGCGGCAGCCGACGCGCGAGCAGTACATCCAGTTGATCCAGGAGTCTTGGGGATGAAGGTCAAGGACAAGGTCTGCGTCGTCACGGGCGCCGCGGGCGGCATCGGCGAGGCGATCGCCCGGCGCTATGCGCGGGAGGGCGCCAAGGGCGTCGTGGTCGCCGATCGCGACGAGGCGCGGCTGAAGCAGGTCGCCGCCAAGATCGGCGGCCTCGCCGTAGCCTGCGACGTGGCGAAGGAGGCCGACATCCGGCATCTCGTAGCGGAAACCGAGAAGCACTATGGGCCGATCGACGTCTTCTTCTCCAATGCCGGCATCGGCCGTGGCGGCCACGAGGATGCGAGCGACAAGGACTGGGCCGACAGTTGGGCCATCCATGTCATGGCCCATGTCTATGCCGCCCGTGCCCTCGTGCCGGGCATGCTGGCGCGCAAGTCCGGCTATCTGATCAACACCGCCAGCGCAGCCGGATTGCTCGCCTCCATGGGATCGGCGCCCTACGGCGTCACCAAGCATGCCGCCGTCGCGCTGGCCGAGCACCTGTCGATCCAGTATGGCGACCGGGGCATCGCCGTCTCCGTGCTGTGCCCGCAGGCGGTCGACTCCGACATGCTGCGCATGGCGGGCGCCACGGCGGCTTCGGTGGACGGTGTGTTGAACACCGAGGCCGTCGCCCAGACGGTGGTCGAGGCCATGGATGCGGAGACCTTCCTGATCCTGCCGCATCCCGAGGTGAAGGAGTACATGAGGCGCAAGCTCGATCGCGATCGCTGGCTGCGCGGCATGCGCCGGCTGCGCGACAAGACGGGCGAGGGGCAGGGCAAGCGGGCATGAGGCGGAAAGTCGACCTCTGGATCGATCTGCGCAGCCCGTATTCCTATCTGGCCAAGGATCCCGCCTACGCGCTGGAGCAGGACTTCGAGGTCGAGGTCGCGCTGCGGCCGTACAGCTTCGAGATCGCCGGCGCGCTCAATCTCGACGATCCGGCGGCGGCCGCGCGCGGGATGCGCAAGGTCAAGTACCTCTATGCCGACGCGCGCCGCTTCGCCAATCAGCGCGGCATCACGCTGCTCGGACCGAAGAAGATCTACGATCAGCGGCTCGTGCATCTCGCCTGGCTCTATGCCGAGCGGACCGGCCACGGCCGCGCGCTGGTCGACCTCGCCTATCCGCGCTTCTTCAAGCGCGAGCTCGACTACGAGGATCGCGATGCGGTCCTGGGCCTGCTGCAGGATGCCGGCGTCGATCCTGCCGGCTTCGACACCTATGCCGGAGGCGAGGGCCCCGAGGAGCTGAAGCGACACCAGGCCGAGGCCGAACGGCAGGGCGTGTTTGCCGTGCCGACCTTCGTGGTCGACGGCGAGCTGTTCTGGGGCCAGGACCGCATCGACTTCGTGCGGGCGAAGCTTGGCGCGCTGACAAATTCCCAGGCCGCCATGTGAGCCGGCATCGTTGACGGGAGGCTCGGCTTCGCCCAAGGTCTGTGGGTAATGAAGCGGCGCGAGACCCTTCGACTTACACGCTGATCCCGCCCCGGCCCTCGCCGGGCCGTGGATCGCTGTCGCGTGCATCCATCCGTCGAAGAAGCCGTCTCATGATCTCCTACGTCTCCTCCCTGTTCGCCGATGCCGGTCCCTGGACCGCGATCGCGGTCACGTTCGTCGCGGGGCTGATGCGCGGCTTCGCCGGCTTCGGCTCGGCCATGCTGATGGCGCCGATCTTCGCGATCCTCTTCGGATCGGCCGAGATGGTGGTCACCGTCGTGGCCATCGAGCTCGTCGTCTCGCTGCAGCTCTTCCCGCAGGTCCGCAGACATGCCGACTGGCGGGTGCTGACGCCGATGAGCGTCGCGGCCTGCGCCGCCATGCCGCTCGGCGTGTGGCTGCTGGCGAGCGTCGACAAGAACGCCATTGTGACGGCGGTCTCGGCGGTGATCGTGGCCTTCGTGGTGCTGATGTGGACCGGCTGGAAGTACACCGGCCGCCGCTCCACGGCGGCCACGGTCCTGGTCGGTGCCGTGTCGGGGGCGATGATGGCCACCACCAGCGTCGGCGGACCGCCCGTGCTGCTCTACCTCCTGTCGGGCAAGGACCCGCCGCAGGTCAATCGCGCCAACATCGTCACCTACTACTTCCTGACCCAGTTCCTGCTGATCGTGATCGTACTGGCGACCGGCGTGGCGGGCGTCGATGCGCTCGCGCGCGCGGCTGTGCTGTTTCCCGTCATGGTGCTGGGCGCCTGGATCGGCGGCCGGGCATTCCACGGCGTGGCGAGCGAGCGCCTCTACCGCAATGTCGCGCTGACCATCCTGTTCGCGACGGGCCTGTTCGGCCTGCTGCGCGAATGGATCGTGGGCTGAGTCCGGCCGCCGGTTTCTGCTATGGTCGCCGACCTATCCTGGAGGAGGTTCATGCGTCTGGTCATCTCGTCTCTCATCGTCGCCGGTGCGGCCGCCATCCCGTTCGGCGGCGGCGCCTTTGCGCAGGATGACGAATTCATGGCGCTCTGCACGAGGACGACGCCGCAGAAGACCTGCGAGTGCATCTCGTCCAAGCTGCCGGCCGACAAGCGGGCAGCGGCGATCGCCGGCCTGCGCAAGTCCAATGCCGCCATGGCGCCAGGCGGCAACCTGCTCGATCCGTCCAACCTCAGCCAGGAGCAGATGCAGGGGCTCGACGCGGTCGTCATCGCTCAGGCCGACTGCACCTGACCGGCCGAGCGCCGTAACGCTTGTGTAATCCGAGAGGTGATACAGGGCCCGCATCGCGCCAAGGCGCACACGCCCGGCAAGAGGGAGAGCGGGTATGAGGATCCTGGTTCTGATCGTGGCCATCGTGCTGACCGCGGGGTGCTCGACGCCCTATCAGAAGGAGAGCTGGCTGGACGGAGGCTTCGATGAGGTCCAGCTCGCTCCGAACGTCTGGCGCGTCTCGTTCAAGGGCAACGAGTTCACCGGCAGCGACACCGCCACCGACTAACGCCATGCTGCGCAGCGCGGAGCTGACGCTGCAGAGCGGATACCGGTATTTCGCCTTCGCCTCGAGCCGGCTCGACCGCGAGAAGTTCTCGATCACGACGCCGGTGACGACTACGACGACCTTCGGTGCGTCCCAGGAGAGTGACGGCATCTTCGGGGTGGCGAAATCGGTCAGCACCGGCGGGCGGACGTACGATTACTACAAACCCAGGGCCAACAATACGGTGGTCATGTTCCACGACAAGCCCTCCGACGGTGCCCTGGCGTTCGATGCCCAGACGATCTGCCGGTCGCTGGGTGCCAAGTACTCGGTGTCCTGCGGCCGGCGTCCGAGCCTGCAGAACTGACAGTCGGGACCAACCAGGCCCTGGAAAGGCAAAGCGGCGGACCGTGAGGTCCGCCGCCTGCAAAAAGTCCGACGCCGGTGGCGTCGGCTCCCGATTGGTCGGAGTGAGAGGATTCGAACCTCCGGCCCCTAGCTCCCGAAGCTAGTGCTCTACCAGGCTGAGCTACACTCCGTCGAAAGGCGGAGGGATGCCGCTCGGGACGCGGGGTTATAGCGGCGGCTCCCCATGGTCGCAAGGGCCGCGACCCGCGGCTATAGTGCGCCCGCAATCGGCCCGAGGGGAGTGCATGGCGAAGAAGAAAAAGCGGCTCAGGATCGCGCTGATCGGCTACGGCGCGATCAGCCAGACGCTGTTCGACCTCTTCCGCGAGAAGAAGCCTCCCATCGACATCGTGGGCGTGCTTGTCCGCACCGGCCGGACGAAGGCCGTCCAGAAGGCGGTCGGGCGCAAGGTCGCCGTCGTGGATACACTGCCGGCCCTGCTGAAGCTCAAGCCGGACGTGGTGGTCGAGGCCGCCAGCCAGCAGGCGGTACAGGATTGGGGCGAGACCATCCTGAAGAAAGGCATCGACCTGATGGTGATCGCCACCGGCGCCTATGGCGATCCCAAGCTCTTCGCCAGGCACGTCAAGGCGGCGGAGAAGAGCGGTGCCCGCCTGCGCCTGCCGTCGGGCGCCATCGCCGGGCTCGACGGCCTGCTGGCCATGCGCCTGGGGAAGCTCGACCGGGTGAAGTACATCTCGATCAAGCCGCCGCATGCCTGGACCGGCACCCCGGCCGAGACGGAGTTCGACCTGCCGTCGATCAGCCAGCCTACCGTGATCTTCCGCGGCAAGCCGTCCGATGCCGGGCGGCTCTACCCGAAGAATGCCAATCTCGCGGTGACGGTGGCGCTCTGCGGCGCCGGCCTCGACCGCACGGAAATCGAGCTGGTGGCAGACCCGACCCTGCCGGCCGGCACCAATGCCAGCCGCCTCGAGATCGTGGGCGATTCGGGCGAGATCAGGATGGAGCGGCTGGGCCGGGCGATGCCCGACAATCCCAAGACTGGCGTGCTGACGGCGCTCACCATGGCGGACGATCTCATGAAGATCGTCCGGGCCAGCGATTGGTGATCTTGCCGGTGCGTCGCCCGAAGCGACGCACCGGCAGAGGACCTCAGCCCGGGCCAGGCCGGTGGTGCATCATCCTCTTGCCCATGCGGCGAGGCTGATCGAGCACTGCCTTCTGCTCGGGCGTGAGGGTATCGTACAGGGCGACCAGGGTCGGCTTGACCGCCTCGATGCGCTCGACGCGCGCCTTCATCGCCGCCTCCTCCATCGACAGACGCTCCACATAGGTCGGCTTCTCCTTCATCTCGGTCGGGAGCGCATTGCAGCGTGCAGTCGCCTTGATGTCGGCTTCGTCGGACGCCTTGGCGAAGGCGTCCCACGCGGTCATCTGCTCGGGCTTCAGCTCGAGGCGGATCTTCAGGTAGGTCCGGTTGCCGGCGCGGCGCGCCACCTGATCGAGGCAGAAGGATTTGGGGTTGAAGCTCGGTCGCTGGTGCCCTGCGCCGGGCGCTGGAGGCGGCGACGGCGGAACCGCCTGTGCGAGTTCGACCATGTCGTCGTCGACCGCATTGTCGAGCGCGGAGGCTGGGGCAGTGAGCAGGAGGCCAGCCGCCAGGGTCATCGGAACGGCCAGTAGCAGGGGGCGCAAGGTCATCGTCGAACCTCATCCAACCAGGGGAGTTGCATGGAGGATACGCCTCCGCCGGCGGGAACGTGCCCGACCCGCGTGTAAACTTATGTAAAGTTCGGCCGCTGGTCGGACATCCAGGCCGCGAAGGCGGCGCGCTCCTCAGTGCTCATGTGAAGGCCTTCCTTTGTACGACGCCACAACACGTCGTCCGGCTCGACCGCCCATTCCTCGCTCATCAAGTAGCGGACCTCGATCTCATAGAGACAGCCGCCGAAATGCCGTCCGAGATCGGCCGGCGTGCTCACGCCCTCGAGTATGTCGTCTAGGGCGGTGCCGTGGCGGCGGGCGAGCACCCGCAGCAGGTCCTTGGGCAGGCCCGGTTTGACCGAGGCCAGCGACTCGGCGAATCGGTCGAACGCCTCCAGGAAGGTGGGTGCGTCGGCCAGCTCGCCGTCGGCCAGGGGGCGCGTCGTCGTCCATTCCGGACCCATGCGTGGGTAGTAGGGGGCGAGGTCGCGCAGCGCGTGCTCCGCCAGCCGGCGGTACGTCGTGATCTTGCCGCCGAAGACCGAAAGAAGCGGCGCCCGGCCGGGACCGCCGTCCACCTCGAGATGATAGTCCCGCGTCACCGCCGACGGATCGTCGTCGCCGTCGTCGAACAGGGGCCGCACGCCCGAATAGGTCCACACAACGTCGTCCGGACGCACCGGCTTCGCCATGTAGTGGCTGGCGATCTCGCAGAGATAGGCGGTCTCCTGCGGGGTGCAGACGGCTGTCTCGCCGTGCTCGACCGGGATGTCGGTGGTGCCGATGACCGAGAATGAACGTTCGTAGGGGATGATGAAGACGATGCGGCCATCCTCGTTCTGCAGGATGAAGGCATGATCGCCCTCGTAAAGGCGCGGCACGACGATGTGGCTGCCCTTGACGAGCCGCACACGCTTGAGCGTGGCGATGTGCGCCTGCTCGTCGAGGAAACGCTTCACCCAGGGGCCCGTGGCGTTGACCAGCCCGCGCGCCGTGACCGCGACCGTCCCCCCGTCAGGCGCCTGCAGATCGATATGCCAGAGCCGGCCATCCTCGCTGCGCCGTGCCGCCACACAGCGATGGCGGGCGTAGAGGACGGCACCCATCTGCCGCGCCGACTTGAGGTTGGCGATGACCAGGCGCGCATCGTCCACCCAGCCGTCGGAATAGACGAAGCCCTTGGCGAAGGAATCCTTCAGGCCCCGGCCGAAAGGGGAGCGCGGCAGGTCGACGCTGGTCGACTTGGGCAGGGTCATGTGCCGGTCGAGATGGTCGTAGAGGAACAGCCCCAGGCGCAGCATCCAGCGCGGCCGCAGGTGCGGTTCGTGCGGCAGCACGAAGCGCAGGGGAAAGGAAAGGTGCGGCGCCTTGGCCAGCAGCACCTCGCGTTCCTGCAAGGCTTCACGGACCAGGCGGAATTCGTAGTGCTCCAGGTAGCGCAGCCCGCCATGGATCAGCTTGGTCGAAGCGGAGGAGGTGGCGCTGGCGAAATCGTTCATCTCGCACAGCCCGACCTTCATCGCCCGGCCCACCGCGTCGCAGGCGATGCCCGCCCCATTGATGCCGCCGCCGACGACGAAGAGGTCGAGCGGCGCCCCTGTTCCATCCATGCCGGAGCATATAGAGCACAATCCGCTCGGCTGGAATCCGCCGAGCGGATCGTGCCTGTTGAAACAACAAGCATTCGGGCGCGCATTTCTGACCTGATCGAACCGCCAGCGGTCCGATCAGGTCGGAAATCGCTCCAGCGCGCTTGACCGCCCTTTACAGGAACTTCAAATGTCCGGATGGGCTTTCTGCTCAAGATCATCCTGTTCGGCGTGGCCATCTATGCGGCATGGAAGACGCTCCACCGCTGGAAGAGCCTGTTCGACCGCTTCGTGGGCAGGCCCGACGAGCCGATCCGACAGGCGCCTCGACCGCCGCAGCCGCCGCCGGCGCAGGGAGCGCCCCTCTCATCCCGCAAGGCGACGATCGAGGACACCGTGCAGTGCCCGGCATGCGGTGCCTACAATTCAGCCAGTGCTGCGAAATGCGGCCAGTGCGGTCGTCCTCAGGCATAAAGGCAAGGCTGTGGCGGGCCGTCGCCCACGAGGCTTGACCGGGGTGGGGGTGGCACCTATTTTGCCGCACCGCAAAAACGGCCTTAAGTCGCGGAAAGACAAGGCCTTCCGAGCTTCGGGGAATACCGTGTCCGAGCCTTCAGCGCGTCCCAAGCCGACGTGCTTTCAAGAACTCATCCTGACCTTGCAGGACTATTGGGCGCGCCAGGGCTGCCTGATCCTGCAGCCCTATGACATGGAAATGGGCGCGGGTACCTTCCACACCGCGACGACATTGCGCGCCTTGGGGCCGAAGCCCTGGTACGCAGCCTATGTGCAGCCGTCGCGCCGACCGACGGATGGCCGGTATGGCGAGAATCCGAACCGGTTGCAGCACTACTATCAGTTCCAGGCGATCCTGAAGCCGTCGCCGCCGGACATCCTCGAACGTTACCTGGGGTCGCTCCAGGCGATCGGCATCGACACGACGTTGCACGATATCCGTTTCGTGGAGGACGACTGGGAGAGCCCGACCCTGGGCGCCTGGGGGCTGGGCTGGGAAGTCTGGTGCGATGGCATGGAGATCACGCAATTCACCTATTTCCAGCAGGTGGGCGGCATCGAGGTGGACTTGGTGTCGGGCGAGATCACCTATGGTCTGGAGCGTCTGGCGATGTACCTCTTCGACAAGAAGACGGTGTACGAGCTGCCGTTCAACAGGGCCGATTCGGATGTGCCCCTGACCTATGGCGACGTGTTCCTGCAGAACGAGCAGGAACAGTCCGCGTACAATTTCAAGCATGCCGACACCCAGATGCTGTTCCGCCATTTCGCCGACGCCGAGAAGGAATGTGCGGGCCTGGTGGCGAAGAGGCTGCCGCTGCCGGCCTACGAGCAGTGCATCAAAGCCTCGCACTGCTTCAATCTGCTCGACGCGCGCGGCGTGATTGGGGTCGCCGAGCGCCAGAGCTACATCCTGCGGGTGCGCGACCTCGCCAAGGCCTGCTGCGAGGCCTGGCTGGCGACACAGATGGCACCGGCAGCCGAAAGGGCGGCCTGACATGGCCGAGCTGCTTCTCGAGCTCCTCAGCGAGGAGATCCCGGCCCGCATGCAGGCGCGTGGCGCGGAAGACCTGAAACGCCTGGTATGCGATGGCCTGAAGGCGGCCGGCCTCGTTTTCTCGGAGGCGCGCGCTTTTGCGACGCCGCGCCGCCTCGCGCTCGTGATCGAGGGCCTGCCGACGGCGCGCGAGGACGTCACTGAGGAACGGCGCGGCCCGCGCGTCGGCGCGCCCGAGCAGGCGGTCCAGGGGTTCCTGAAGGCAGCCGGCCTCTCCTCCCTGGAGCAGGCCGAGAAGCGCGACACCGGCAAGGGCGCGTTCTGGTTCGCGGTCGTCACGAAGAAAGGCGGCCCGACCGCCGAGGCGCTGCCGGGCATCATAGAGGCCGCCATGAAGGCGCTGCCCTGGCCCAAGTCCATGAAGTGGGGCAGCGGCACCATGAACTGGGTGCGGCCGCTGCAATCCATCATCGCCCTGTTCGACGGCAAGGTGCTCGCCGGCGAGATCGCGCCGGGTGGCCGGATGGCGCCTGTCCCGTTCGGCGACACGACGCGGGGCCATCGTTTCCTCAGCCAGGGCGAGATCCGGGTGTCGGGTTTCGCCGACTACTGCGCCAAGCTCGAGACCGCGCACGTGATGCTCGATCCCGCCGAACGCAAGCGGATTATCCTTGAAGGCGCGGAGAAGCTCTGCGACGGCGCGCAGATCGCGCTCAAGGCCGACGAGGGGTTGCTGGAAGAGGTGGCGGGGCTGGTCGAGTGGCCCGTGCCGATGCTCGGCACCATCGATGCGCAGTTCATGGACGTGCCGCCCGAAGTCCTGGTCGTCTCCATGCGTACGCACCAGCGCTATTTCGCGACGGCACGCCGGAGCGACGGCGGCTTGGCCAACCGGTTCGTTGTGGTCGCCAACAACGTCGCGCGTGACGGCGGCGCCACGATCGTCGACGGCAACGAGCGCGTCCTGCGGGCCCGCCTGAGCGACGCCAAGTTCTTTTGGGACCAGGACCGCACGGTGCTGCTCGAGGAGCGCCTGCCGGCGCTCAAGGACGTGGTCTTCCATGCCAAGCTCGGTACGCAGGCCGATCGCGTCACCCGCATCGAGATCCTGGCTGACAAGATCGCCGCTTTCGTGCCTGGTGCCGATTCCGCTGGCGCCATCCTGGCGGCGCACCTCTGCAAGGCCGATCTGGTGAGCGGCATGGTCGGCGAGTTCCCCGAGCTGCAGGGCGTGATGGGCCGCTACTACGCGCTGGAGGAGAAGCTGCCGCCCGCGATCGCCGATGCCATCGGCGACCACTATGCCCCGGCCGGCCCGAACGACCGCTGCCCGACCGCGCCGCTCTCGATCGTCGTGGCGCTGGCGGACAAGCTCGATACCCTGACGAGCTTCTGGAGGATCGGCGAGAAGCCAACCGGTTCGCGCGATCCTTTCGCCCTGCGCCGCGCCGCGCTCGGCATCATCCGCATCATCGTCGAGAACGGCATCCGTCTGCCCCTGCGACAGTTCTTCGAGGCCGATGACCTGATGGCCTTCCTGGCCGAGCGCCTCAAGGTGCAGATGCGCGGAAGAGGCGTCCGCCATGACGTGGTCGATGCGGTCTTCGGGCTGGGCGGCGAGGACGACCTGGTCCGGTTGCTGGCGCGCGTCGAGGCGGTACAGTCCTTCCTGGCGACGGAGGATGGGCGCAACCTTCTGACCGCCTATGGCCGTGCGGCCAACATCGTTCGGGCGGAAGAGAAGAAGGACAAGGCCCTCGCGGGCCGGATCGCCGGTGTGCCCGATGTCGCACTGCTGGAACAAGTCGAGGAGAAGAACGTTGCCGATGCCTTGGCCGCGGCCTCTCGTCTGGTGAGGCCCGCCCTGCAGGGCGAGGACTATGCAGGGGCGATGACGGCCCTGGCAGGCCTGCGCCGTCCCCTAGATGCGTTGTTCGACAAGGTCACAGTGAATGTCGTCGACAAACCGGACTTGAGATTGAACAGGTTGAAGTTGCTCAATGAGATAAGGGCCACGATGGATTCCGTGGCGGATTTTTCGAGGATCGAGGGCTGATCATGGCCAAGTGGGTCTACAGTTTCGGTGATGGCAAGGCCGAAGGCCGCGCCGACATGCGCAATCTGCTGGGGGGCAAGGGCGCCAACCTCGCCGAGATGTCGAGCCTGGGCCTGCCGGTGCCGCCGGGCTTCACCATCACGACCGAGGTCTGCACCTACTACTATGCCAACGGCCGTTCCTATCCTCCCGAGCTGAAGGACGAGGTCGAGAAGGCGCTTGCCGGCGTCGAGAAGATCGTCGGAGCCAGGTTCGGCGATGCCAACAATCCGCTGCTGGTGTCGGTGCGCTCGGGCGCCCGTGCCTCGATGCCCGGCATGATGGACACCGTCCTCAACCTCGGTCTCAACGACCGCACGGTTCTCGGGCTCGGCCAGTCGTCGGGCGACGAGCGCTTCGCCTGGGACAGCTATCGCCGCTTCATCCAGATGTACTCCAACGTCGTGCTGGACGTCGGCCATCACTACTTCGAGGAAGCGCTGGAGCTGAAGAAGGAGGACCTCGGCGTCAACCTCGACACCGATCTCAAGGCGGACGACTGGCGCTCGGTCGTGGCCGACTACAAGAAGATCGTCGAGAAGCGCACGGGCACGCCGTTCCCACAGGAGCCCCGCGAGCAGCTCTGGGGCGCCATCGGCGCAGTGTTCGGCTCGTGGATGAACCAGCGCGCCATCACCTATCGCCGGCTGCACTCGATCCCCGAAAGCTGGGGCACGGCCGTCAACGTGCAGGCCATGGTGTTCGGCAACATGGGCGAAGACTGCGCGACGGGCGTCGCCTTCACGCGCGATCCTTCGACGGGCGAGAACCTGTTCTATGGCGAGTACCTGGTGAACGCCCAAGGCGAGGACGTGGTCGCGGGAATCCGCACGCCGCAGCACCTCACGGTGCAGGGCAAGCTCGCCCAGAAGTCGGATGCGCCGGCGATGGAAGAGGTGATGCCCGATGTCTTCCAGCAGCTCGCCGGCGTGCGGCGCACGCTCGAGAAGCACTACAGCGACATGCAGGACATCGAGTTCACCGTCCAGCGCGGCAAGCTCTACATGCTGCAGACGCGCAACGGCAAGCGTACGGCCAAGGCGGCGCTGAAGATCGCCGTCGACATGGTGCGCGAGGGGTTGATCGACAAGAAGGAGGCGGTGGCGCGGATCGTTCCGGCGTCGCTCGACCAGCTTCTCCATCCCACGCTTGACCCCAAGGCGCCGCGCAAGGTGATCGCCAAGGGACTGCCGGCCTCGCCGGGCGCCGCGTCGGGCAAGGTCGTCTTCACGGCAGACGACGCCGAGAAGCAGGCCCGCAGTGGCGTGAAGGTGATCCTGGTGCGGCGTGAGACCAGCCCGGAGGACATCCACGGCATGCATGCCGCGGAGGGCATCCTGACCTCGACCGGCGGCATGACCAGCCACGCCGCCGTCGTCGCGCGCGGCATGGGCAAGCCATGCGTCGCCGGCGCCGGCGACCTGCGCATCGACGCCAGTGCCGGCACGCTGTCGGTGCGCGGCGTCACCGTGAAGTCCGGCGATTTCATCACGCTGGATGGCGGTACCGGCGAGATCATGCAGGGCGTGGTGCCGACGGTGCAACCCGAGCTGTCCGGTGACTTCGCCGAGCTGATGCAGTGGGCCGACGAGGTCCGCAAGCTCGGCGTACGGGCCAACGCCGAGACGCCGGCCGATGCCGCGACCGCGCGCAAGTTCGGTGCCGAGGGGATCGGGCTCTGCCGCACCGAACACATGTTCTTCGAGGGTGACCGGATCGTGGCGGTTCGCCAGATGATCCTGGCCGACGACGAGAAGGCGCGGCGGGCGGCCCTCGCGAAGATCCAGCCGATGCAGCGCCAGGATTTCGTCGAGCTGTTCGAGATCATGGCGGGGCTGCCGGTCACGATCCGGCTGCTCGATCCGCCCCTGCACGAGTTCCTGCCCAAGACGGAAGCGGACATGGCCCAGGTCGCCAGGGACCTCGGCGTGACGCCCGAGGAGGTCGAGGCCAGGGCGAACAAGCTGCACGAGTTCAATCCCATGCTCGGCCATCGCGGCGTGCGGCTCGGTATCTCCTATCCGGAGATCTACGAGATGCAGGCCCGCGCCATCTTCGAGGCCGTGGCCGAGGTGCAGAAGAAGGCGGGCAAGACCGTGATCCCGGAGATCATGATCCCGCTGGTGGCGACCAAAAAGGAACTCGACCTGATGAAGGCCGTGATCGACCAGGTTGCGGCCGAGGTGAGCCAGCTCTCCGGCGAGAAGCTGGAATACCTGGTCGGCACCATGATCGAGCTGCCGCGTGCGGCCCTGCGGGCCGGCGACATCGCCGAGACCGCCGACTTCTTCAGCTTTGGCACCAACGACCTGACACAGACCACGTTCGGCCTCAGCCGGGACGATTCGGCGTCGTTCCTCGAGAAGTACCAGCAGCGCGGCATCTTCGAGCACGATCCCTTCGCCTCGCTCGATGTCGAGGGCGTCGGGGAGCTGATCGAGATCGCCCGCGAGCGCGGCCGCAAGGTGCGCAACAGCCTGAAGCTCGGCATCTGCGGCGAGCATGGCGGAGATCCGGCATCCGTGTTCTTCTGCCACAAGGCCGGTCTCGACTATGTGTCCTGCTCGCCTTTCCGCGTGCCGATCGCTCGACTGGCTGCGGCCCAGGCGTCGCTGGGCGGACCGCTCAAGACGGAATGACGCTGCGCACGCTTCGGCCGGAGAGCGGCCGCGGCGCCAAGCGTGCGCTGGCCGCTGCCCTCGCCGGCCTGGAGCGCGATCCGGAAAGCGAGGCATCCCAGGCGCTCCTGCATGCCGCATGGCGTGAGCCGAAAGCCCATGTCGTAGGCGTCACCGGTCCGCCGGGCGTGGGCAAGTCGTCGCTGTGCGCCGCTCTGGTGGCCGCGTGGCGCAAGGCGGGGCGGACCGTCGGCGTGATCGCGGTGGATCCGTCGTCGCGGGCGAGCGGCGGCGCGCTGCTGGGCGACCGCGTCCGCATCGTCCACGATTCCGCCGACGGCGGGTCCTTCGTGCGCTCGATGGCGGCGCGCGACAGGCTGGGCGGACTGGCCGACCAGACGCTGGCCGCCATGGTGGTGATGCGGGCTTTGTTCGACCGCGTGCTCATCGAAACCGTGGGGGTCGGTCAGTCGGAGACGGATGTCGCCGGCGTCGCCGATACGGTCGTCTTCTGCGTCCAGCCCGGCTCGGGCGATTCGTTGCAGTTCATGAAGGCCGGCATCGTCGAGATCCCGCATCTGATCGTCGTGACCAAGGCCGACCTTGGCCAGGCCGCCGAGCGGGCGCGCGCCGACGTCGCCGGGGCACTATCCCTGGCCACGGCCGACCGCGACTGGCCCGTCCGGACGCTGGCGGTCTCCTCGCGTTCCGGCGTCGGCATGGAGGCGTTCATGGCGGCGCTGGAGGCTCACCGCGAGCACCTGGCCGCCGATGGCCGGCTCGTCGTGCTGCGTCACCGCCAGAGCGAGAGCTGGGTCGTCGAATCGCTGCGGGAACGGTTCGGGCGCGAAGGCATCGCCAAGCTCGGCCGCCTGGGCCTCGACCTGCGACTGGCGCCGGGTGCACAGCCCTTCAAGAGGATCCGCGAGCTCGGCGCCGTGCTGGGGACAGCGCCCTGAGCCGTCCGGCCTGAATGGCGGAGAGAGCCGTCAAGCAGCGGCCATGGAGTTGCCGCGGAGGGCTGCCGAGAACCAATCGCGCTCGTCCTGGCGGAACTGCTCGCGCACATAGTCGATCACGGTGCGGATGCGGGCGCCCTTGTTCGTCTCTTCATGGCTGACCAGCCAGATGTCGCGCACGATCTTGAGATCGATGGGCGCAGGCACGAGGTTGGACGACTTGGTGACGTAGTCGGGGAATACCGAGATACCGTAGCCGACCTGGACCGCCTCGACGGCGGCATAGGAGGAGTTCGTGCGCAGGACGACCGACGTGCTGCGCTCGACGACCTCGCTCCATGGCTTCATGGCTGGAAGGCTGTGCAGGGTCGTATGGTCGACAATGTGATGCTCGCGCAGGTCGTCGAGCTTCTGCGGCAATCCATAGCGTTCGATATAGGATGGAGCGGCGAAGATCGAGAAGTTGACCTGACCGACGCGGGCGGCCACGAGCTGGTTCGACGTCGGGCGGAAGAAGCGGATGGCGAGATCCGCTTGCCGCGTAGCGAGGTCGAGCACCTGGTCCGATGCGATCACCTGTACGATGATGTCGGGATGGGTATTCCGCAATTGCCCCAGCCGAGGAACCAGCCAGTGGGCGGCGATGCCTTCCGTGGCCGCGATCCGCACGATGCCGGCCATCTCGCGGTCGAGGCCGGCCAGGTGCCGCTCGATCGAGGTGGCGTTGGCCAGCATGGACTCGGCCTGGACCAGAACGCCCCGGGCCGCCGGGGTCACTTCCATGCCGTGCCGGTGACGATCGAACAGCTTGGCGCCCAGCCGGCGCTCGAGCGCCTGGATGCGCCGGCCGACCGTCGTCTGCTTGGTGTTCAACTGGGTCGCGGCCGCACTGAAACTTCCGGTTTTTGCGACTGCGAGGAAGAAGCGCACATCGTCCCAGTCTCCGAGAATGTTCGGGACCTTGTTGTTCTTGCGAGGAGTATTCGTGATCATCGTAACAATCGATACAATAAGGTTGTCGGGCTGAAGTTTACTTGATTACGGCCCCATGGTTTATCTTACACCATTATGGCCCGAATGTCGTTTTCTGTGTCGTTTGTAGGCGATTAGCTGACTTTTTTCAGCGGTTGTCTACGCTGTTCCTGCATGTATCTAGTCCTCCGATTCGTTAGTCAATCAATCCCTAGTTGTTGACCGATTGACACGCTGTAGACGGGGGGACGGAAACCGTGGCCGCCATTGGCTCGGACGGCAAGACGGACGGCCTGTCGGCGCTTGCCGGCAGGTTTCGACGCTACGTGCGCAGTCCTTCGACGCGCATGGCCGCATTCGGAGGGCTGCTGACCTACGTTAGCTATGCGTACGCGCATGGCAGTTGGACTAACCCCGCGCTGATCGGCATGTCAGTCTTCGTCGGGGTGTTTTTGCCGAGCTACTCGAAGCTCAGCAACAAAGCCGAGCTGTGGGCGAACAACCGATTCGGTTTCGTGACGGCCGGGAAGCTCGGACGATTCCTCCCGCAGTTTGCGTTCAATCTTGCCGTGTTCGGGCTATGGTTATGGAGCGGTGCACTGAACCAGGCGGGCCTTGCGTCGGTCGGCGGCTTTGCCGGTGCGGCGCTGGTCACGACACTTGCCTCCCAGGGGACGCAGTACCTCGGTGGCTATCTGGTCGCGCGCGGCATTGGCGACGCCAACCGGAACACGTTGGTCGGCCTGCTGGTCAACATCATCCTGGCCGCTCTTGGCACGGCGGGTGTGCCTGGCGCCCGCGAGGCGTTCCTGGTCGTGGGATTTGTCCTGGGAGCAGCCTTCTTCGGTATCGGGCTCCTTTCCGACATCCGCTCGAAGTTCGCGCCCAGGGGCGGCATCGGATTGTTCTTCGGAACCTTCAATCCATTCCACAATTCGCATCTGCTGATCCTGGAGCGAGCCCTGCAGGAACGGCGGCTCGACAAGATCATCATCCATCCCACTCTCGTTCCGAAGCTGCATGCCGATGCCTTTCGCAAGGGCGAGATTCGGGTAGGCCGGCTGAAGGATGGCTTCCAGATCTACGAGAAGACCGACAAGGCCGATTCGAACGTCGACTACTTTCCCACCGGCAACGTCTTCCTGCCGCCGGAGACCCGCAAGGTCCTGATCGAGCTGGCGGTCGCCGAAGGCGGGCTCGCCGGCAGGGTGGAGGTCGTCTTCTTCCCGGAGATCTACAATACCCGCGGCTTCCAGGGCGTGGTCGGCGAGGTCAAGCGCCGGTATCCCGGCGTCCGCCTGCACTGCCTGCATGGTACCGACTTCGGTGGCATGCTGGTGCGCCAGATCTGTGACGAATGCGGCTGGATCTATCCGTTGTGCATCCTGCGCCGCGACAAGGTCTCGGCGACTGCGATCCGTCGCGGGGCCAAGGGCATGACCTCGCCAGTCGTGACCGACGTTCTGGCGCAGATTTCTCGGAATCTTCCGGTGGTGACGGCAGGGGGCCGCCACTTCCGGAACGACAACGGAGTATTGATCGAGGGGCACTGACATGACGCAAACTCAAGACACCGCGACGTCCAACCGGCCGGTCGTGACCATAAAGCTCGCATCCACATCGGACGAGCTGATGCAATGCTACATGCTGCGGGCCGCCGTCTTCATGGGCGAGCAGCACTGCCCGTACTGGGAGGAATTCGACGGCAACGACTACACCGCCACCCATCTGATGCTGTACGTCGACGGCGAGCCGGCCGCGTCCATGCGCATACGCTGGTTCGCGAGCTTCGCCAAGCTCGAGCGGGCGATCATCCTCAAGCGCTACCGTTCGTTCGGGCTGTTCATTCCATTCGTCGATTGGGCGCGCGAGTTCTGCCGCCGCAAGGGCTACACGAAGGCCTATCTGCATGCCCAGCATCGGCTGTGGCCGATCTTCGAGCGGATGGGCTTCCGCAAGGTCGACGACAGGATCTTCCATTTCTCGGATCACGAATATGGCGCCTTCGTCTGCGACCTGGTCGTCGACGAGAAGGAGATGCCCACGGTCTTCACCGATCCGATGGTGCTGAATCGTCCGGAAGACCAGTTGGACATGCCGGGAATCCTGGAGGATTCGATGAAGAGAGGGGCGTCCAACCCGCATGCGGGATGGACAGAGCGGCGCGCGAACTGAGGGGGAACGAACATGAGCGGTATTGCATCGACGATCGGCGGGCAGACGGTGACCACCCGGCTCGCCATGAGAATGGAGGATTCGCTGCAGGCATTCGCAGTGCGCGCTGCCTGTTTCATCGGCGAGCTGGACGTGCCGTATTCCGAGGAGTTCGACGGCCACGATTTCGGCGCCACGCACATCATCGCCTATGCTGGCGAAGAGCCCGTCGGCACTCTGCGCGTGCGCTGGTTTCAGTCGTTCGCCATGCCGGAGCGCCTTGCGGTGATCCAGCGCTTCCGCGGACAGAATATCGGGCAGCTCCTGCTGGAGCGCTGCCGCAAGCTTGCCGAAAGCCGCGGCTGCAACATGCTCTATGCCCAGGTCCTGCCGCGCGATGTCGGCTACTGGGAGAAGCAGGGCTGGCGTCGTCTGGTCGCCGACGAGGGCGATTCTGCCGGCAAGCGCGTCGTCGCCGTCGTGCGGGCCGTCGACCCCAGCAAGCCGCTTCCCGACGTCGAGGCGCCGGACGCCCTCACGGTGAACCGTGATGCCCAGCTCGATCCGTCGGGATTGCCCTTCGGAACGAGTTCGAGCTGAGGGGAAAGCCGGACGGGACACCTCCGCCGGGCGTCGTGTAGGATCATCCGGTCGCGGGGCTGCTTTTGGGGCGGGAGCGCTGGCGGCCGGTGATTCGATTGGGGTGATGCGACGCCCGTGCCGGCTCGCGCGCCGGCATTGTCCGGCGCGCGGGTACGGCAGCGCATGGGGGGAAACAAGTTGGTCGAAATTGTTGCTGAACCGGGCTGTCGCCGCGCGCGCCAGCCCTTGTCGGACAAGGAAAAGGCCGCCGCCTTGTTCAGGATATGGCACAGCGTGCACGAGATGATGGCGCACGCCGAGGCCTTGGGCGACAGAGAGCTGGTTCACTTCCTGGCGGTGACGCAGCTCCTCGTCGAGGAGCGGGCGGTCACGGACGCCTGCAGCGTTCCTGTCCTGGAGCAGCCGCCGGCGAACCTGCCGAATTGATCGTGCCGATCATGGGCAGCGGTCGCATCATGGCGCGGCCGCCTGGCTCTTCTCTATTCCGGTAGCGATCTCGGCGCGGTCGAAGATTCCCGCAGGATTCTGCCGTGTCGGCAGGAAGGCGCGGAAATGCGTCCAGCGCTCGCGGCTGACCGCTTCGAGGCGTGCCAGTTCGAGCAGCGGCTCGACGTGATCGTCGACCCTCAGGTCGAGTTCGGAATATTCCTGGTCGCCGTAGATGACGAGTGCGGCCGACTGCTTGCCGCGCTTGTCCCCGCCGACTTTCTCTCCCGCCTTCATGGCACCGATCAGCCGCCGCGGCAGAGGGAGCGATTCGTTCTCGCGAAAGAAGCGCACGGTCTCCGACAGGACCTGCGGGCCGGCCAGCATGTTGCCGGCGACGGAGAAATCGTCGCCGATCCAGTGACCACACCAGGGAACGCATTCCGCACCGGTATGGGCGGCGAAGCGACCATCCGCCCCCAGAACGTGGAGCTGGCGGTGCTCATGGCCGGCATCGGCGGCCGTGAGGATGCGCACGACATCCTCGGCGCCCACGCCTTCCTGGATGAGGCGCAGGCCGTGCGGACCATAGAGCGGATTGGTGAGCGCCTGGGTGCAGACCGCGCCCTTCTGCGGAGCAATGTTGGGCACCCGCGCGCCCACGGCAAAGAATTTCGTGGCCACGGCGATGGCGATCCGGGCAGTGGATCCATCCGGGGCACGCTCGCGATAGATGATCGACCAGGTCACGATCAGCGCCCCACCGCGTAGCCCTGCATGCCGCGCGGGTTGGCGGCAGCCTTCCGCCATGGATCCTCGCGCGAGGCGGCGGTGAGCCTGCCCTCCGACCAGTCGTCGTTCATCTCGACTTCATGGCCGCGGCGGCGCAATTCCTGGGCCGTCGCGGCCGGTACACGGCCTTCGAGGACCAGCACGCCGGGGCGCGCGGTGCGCGGCCAGAAGGAGGAGGGGAAGTGCTCGCTGTGCCAGGCAGGGGCGTCGATCGCCTCCTGCAGGTTCATGCCGCAATGGACATGACGCAGGAAAAGCTGCGTGACCCACTGGTCCTGCTGGTCGCCGCCCGGTGAGCCCCAGACCATGTACGGCTCGCCATCGCGATGGGCGAGGGGCGGGGGCAGCGTGGTGGGAGGCCGCTTGCCCGGCGCCAGGGAGCCAGGCAGGCCTTCCTCCAGCCAGAACATCTGGCCGCGCGTGCTGATCGGGAAGCCGAGCTCGGGGATGACCGGTGAGCTCTGCAGCCATCCGCCCGACGGCGTGGCCGAGATCATGTTGCCTTCCTTGTCGACGATGTCGAAATGCACGGTATCGCCGCTGGTCTGTCCGACGCGGCCCACCGTGGGCTCGCCGGCGCCGCTCGCCGAGACGCCGAGCCGCGTGCTGTCGGCGCGGCGCAGCTTCACGATGCCGCCATAGCCGTCGACCTTGCCCGGGCGCTGATCGAGCGAGGCCCTGTGAGGGTCGATCAGCTTGCGCCGGTCGTCGTTGTAGGCGTCCGACAGCAGCGTCTGCATCGGCACGTCCACGAACGCCGGATCGCCATAGAAGGCTTCACGATCGGCGAAGGCGAGCTTGCTGGCTTCCACCGCCAGATGGATGAAGTCGGCGCTGGTCGGATCCATGCCGTCGAGGTTGAATCCCTTGAGCAGGGCGAGCTGCTGCAGCACGACAGGGGACTGTGCCCATGGGCCGGCCTTGCACACCGTGTAGCGGCCATAGTCGTACGTCAGTGGCGCCTCGACCGTCGCCTGCCACTTCGCCATGTCGTCGCCGCGCAACACGCCTTTGTTGCGCTGGCCGGAGACGTCCATGACCTCCTGGTGCGTGTAGAAACGGTCGATGGCCTCGGCGACGAAGCCTTGGCTCCATGTCTGCCGTGCCCGCTCGATCTCGGCCTCGCGGCCGCCGCCGCCGGCCTCGGCCTCCTCGAGGATGCGCGCGTAGGTGTTGCCGGCGGCCGTGTTGCGAAACAGCTCGGCCGGCTTGGGTACCCGGTTGCCGGGGAGAAAGACGGCGGCCGAACTCGGCCAGTGCTCGCGGAAATTGTCGGCGACCGTGGCAATGGTCGCCGATGCGCGCTCGACCAGCGGATGGCCGCCCAGCCAGTAGCCGATGGCGGGTGTCAGCACGTCGCGCAGCCGCATCGTGCCGTAGTCGCGCAGCAGCAGCATGTAAGCATCGAAGGTCCCGGGCACGCATGCCGGCAGCACGCCGGTGCCCGGAATGAGGTCGAGGCCGAGCCCCCTGTAATGCGCAATGGTGGCCATGGCCGGCATCGGCCCCTGGCCGCAGATCACGTCGGTCTTGCCTCGTTTCACGGCATTCAGGATCAGGGGCACGTCGCCACCCGGCCCGCAGAGATGCGGCTCGACGACCTGCAGGGTGAAGGCGGTCGCGACCGCCGCATCGAAGGCATTGCCGCCCCTCTCCAGCACGCCCATGCCGACCGCGGTGGCGATCCAGTGGGTCGAGGCCACGACGCCGAAGGTGCCAACGATCTCCGGACGGGTGGTGAACGGATTGGGGTTGATCAACTTCACGGGACGGCCTCCTAGCGTTCAGGCCGAGGACCTTAGGCCCGCGACGAACGCCAGACTAGGGGGCGCGGCCTGTCAAGATCACCGCTCCGCCGTTAAGTCCGCCACCACCCGTCGCCAAGGTCAGTGTGCCACCGCTCACCGTCAGGGTGCCGCCGCCTGTTGTCGCGGGAGGCATCGGCGGAGTTGGAGGTGCCGTCGGAAAGCTGGGTGATACAGGCGAGGTCACGATCGTGCTTGGAAAGCCCGCGGGCGCAGGCGACGGTATTAGGTGCACCGACTGCTGGAACTGAGCTGCTTGGGTCTGTGCCGTAACCGCCGGCATGGGAGCCGTCGCCGGCATGCCGCTCGCGATGGCCGGCTGGGGTAACCGATCGGAATTTTGCCGTCCAAGGTCCGAGGCTGCAAACGCCGCGTCGACCGACCGGGACGTCGCCGGAGTGCCCGGGCGGGAGGCGATCTGACGCCGTTCGAGCGGAGCGAAGCCCACCATCTGTCCGGGCGCGATGACGGTGGGTCTGCTCGGTGGCGCGCCCGCTGCCAAGGTGATCAGCGAGCCGCTGCGCGTAGCCGTCTGTGTCACGCCCTGGCCAGTCACGCGCATGGCGCTGCCATGCAGGAATTCGGCCGTGGTGACGCCGTTGTGCACATCCACGGCGGATATGCCACCGCGGATGCCGACTGTGCCCGCCGGCGTGCGAATGACGACGTCGGACTTCTTGCTGATCGCACCACCGATGAAGCGGACGGTGCCTTCGTCGAGCACGAGGGTCATCTGACCCGACTTCGTCGACGGATCGAAGGCATAGCTCTCGATCGTCAGTGCGCTGCCGGGGCCGACGGTCACAGCCGAACCGTCGACGAACATCAGGTGCACACGTCCATCGGTCGCCGTGGTGACTGTCTGCCCGCTTTGAAGGTCGCTACCCTGGCGCACGGACACGCTGCCATCGGTGGCCGTCGTGACGCCAATGCGTGCCGCTGCCGGACTGGACAGAGACAGCGTCAGCCCTCCAAGCATGCCCAGGAAAACAATTCTCTCAAGGAGTGCATTCATCCTGACTCTACCACTTTCCCGAGAGGATAGTCAGGACAGCCGGAATGACAAGGAGTTAGGGCAGGCGCATCCAGTCGGGAATCTCCGGGATGACGCGAGCCGCATCCGCGACGAGGGCATCGCCGCTGCGGACGGCTTCGGTCTGCAGCAGCGCGAGAGCCCGCTGACCGACCCCGGATCGGACCTCGCCGACTTCCAGGCCATTGCGATTGATCGCCGTTCCCGGCATCGGCAAAGCGCCCTCGATCCGTACCGGAAAGAGCCGCTTCTTGATCAGGGCGCGGTATTTCGTGCGGGCCGTCAGCTCCTGCCCCATGTAGCAGCCCTTGTGCCAGTCGACTCCGTTCAATTCGTCGAAGCCGTTCTCGAGAAGCAGCGCCTTCTCGACCACGAGGTCGCGGCTGCCGTCCGGCACGCCGAGCGACAGGCGCAGGGCGTCGTAGTCCTCGATCGACGCCGCCGCCGCGCCGCGCGCCGCCAGGAGTTCCGTGGAACGGCCCACCGGTGCCAGCACGCGCAGGCCGAGTGCGGCCAGCCGAGGATCGGCGAATACCGCGGCACCGTCGATCGGCGGGATCTTCTCGACCTCATCACCGAATACCGCGGCAACCTCCATCGTCGCGCTGCGGTCCTCGACGGTCACCTTGGAACGTAGCTTGTACAGGCCAAGCTTCCTCGCCAGGGCGGGGGCGCGTTCGCGTTCGGTCTCGAGCAGCAACGTGTCGCCGCCGCCGTCAACCACGAACATGTCGTTGAGGAAGCGGCCTTGCGGCGTCAGCAGAGCCGCCCAGACGGCCTGTCCCGGCGCTACCTTTGTCGTATCGTTGGAGATAAGGCCCTGCAGGAAGGCGATGCGGTCGGCGCCGCTGACGGCGATGACGCCACGATGAGGAAGAAGGGTGAAGTTTGTCCCGGACATCCCGGACATTTGGGGGCAAATGGCCGAGTTGACAAGTCGGACTTTGTCGGCGCGGCGGGGGCCGGTGAATCAGCCGAATATCCCCCGCTGGCGCAGCGTCTCGATGACGATATCGACCTCGCGATCGACCGACAGCTCGGCGGTTCGCAGATGGATGTCCGGCGTTTCGGGCGGCTCATAGGCGGAATCGATGCCGGTGAAATTCCGGATCTTGCCCTCACGCGCCTTGCGATAGAGGCCTTTGGGGTCGCGCTGCTCGCACTCGGCGAGCGGCGCGTCGACGAAGATCTCCAGGAAGGCATCGTCCGTCAGGCGCTCGCGCGCGAGCTGGCGCTCGGCGCGGAAGGGCGAGATGAAGGATACCAGGACGATCAACCCTGCGTCGGCCATCAGGTGTGCCAGTTCGATGACGCGCCGGATGTTCTCCACGCGGTCCGCGTCGGTGAAGCCGAGGTCGCGGTTGAGGCCATGACGGACGTTGTCGCCGTCCAGCAGATAGGTGTGGCGGCCCATCGCCAGCAGGCGGCGCTCCACGCCATCGGCGATGGTCGACTTACCCGAGCCGGAAAGGCCGGTGAACCACAGCACGGCCGGACGGTGGCCCTTGATCGCCGTCCGAGCGGACTTGTCGATGCCGAAGGAATGCCAGCGGATGTTCGAGGCGCGGCGCAGCGGGAAGCGGATCATGCCGGCGCCGACGGTGGCATTGGTCAGCCTGTCGATCAGGATGAAGCTGCCGGTTTCGCGGTTGTCCTCGTAGATGTCGAACGGCAGGACATGGTCGAGCGACAGGTTGGCGAAGCCGATCTCGTTCGTGGCGAGTTGCTTGGCGGCCTTGCTGAGGCCTGTATCGATGTCGATCTGGTGCTTCAGTTCGCTCACGGTCGCGGTCGTGGTCGCGGTGCCCAGCCGCAGGAGATAGGGCCGCCCCGGCAGCATCGGGCCCTCGCCCGTCCAGATGAGGTGGGCCGCGAACTGGTCCGACAGATGCGGCTGCCGGTCACACGCCGAGATGACGTCGCCGCGCGAGACGTCGATCGCCTCGGCGAAAGTGAGCGTCACCGCCTCGCCGGCCGAGGCGATGTCGAGATCGCCGTCGTACGTGACGATGCGTCCGACATGGGCGCGGGCGCCGGAGGGAAGCACCGTGATGTCGTCGCCGGGGCGGACGGTGCCGCCCAGCACGGTTCCGGCGTAGCCGCGGAAGCCGGCACCGTCGCGCGTGACCCATTGCACGGACAGGCGGAAAGGATGCGAATCGAGGGGCTCGATGCTCACCGTCTCGAGATGGCCCAGCAGGGTCGGACCCGCGTACCATGGCATGACGTCGCTCGGCTGCAGGACATTGTCGCCCAGCAGGGCCGACATCGGGATGGCCGTGATCTCCTTGAGGCCCAGCTTCTCGGCCATCGGACGGTATGCCTCCACGATGGCTTCGAAACGTGCCTGACTGTACTGGACGAGGTCCATCTTGTTGACGGCCAGCACGACATGCCTGACGCCCATCAGAGCGACGATGGCGCTGTGGCGGTAGGTCTGCCGCAGCAGCCCCTTGGCGGCATCGACCAGGATCACGGCGAGATCGGCCGTCGAGGCGCCGGTCGCCATGTTCCGCGTGTACTGCTCATGGCCGGGCGTGTCGGCGATGATGAAGCGTCGCTGCGCCGTCGAGAAGAAGCGGTAGCCGACGTCGATGGTGATGCCCTGTTCGAGCTCCGCCTGCAGCCCGTCGACCAGCAGCGCGAGATCCGGCGTGCCGCCTTGGGCGCCGTAGCGCTGGCCGTTTCGCATGGCTGCCGCGAGTCGGTCTTCCGGCACGACATCGGCATCGAGCAGGAGTCGGCCGATGAGCGTGCTCTTGCCGTCGTCGACGCTGCCGCAGGTGATGAGGCGCAGCAGGCCACCCGACGGGGACGCGGTCGGCACCGTCATCAGAAGTAGCCTTCCAGCTTCTTGCGCTCCATCGAGCCGCCGCTGCCATGGTCGATGGCGCGCCCCTGGCGTTCGGACGTGCGCGCCTGCCGCAGCTCGGCAATGATGGCGCCGATACTGTCGGCACTGGACTCGATGGCGCCGGTCAACGGATAGCAGCCGAGGGTCCGGAAACGCACGAGACCGAGCCGCGGCGTCTCGGAAGGCTTGAGCGGCAGGCGGTCGTCGTCGACCACGATCAGCATGCCGTCGCGTTCTACGACGGGGCGGCGAGCGGCGAAGTAGAGCGGCACGACCGGAATGTTCTCGCTCTCGATGTAGGTCCATACGTCGAGTTCGGTCCAGTTGGACAGCGGAAAGACGCGGACGCTCTCGCCGGGATTCAGGCGGCCATTGTACAGGTGCCACATCTCGGGGCGCTGGGCGCGGGGATCCCAGCGGTGGCCGGCCCGGCGCAGCGAGAAGACGCGCTCCTTGGCACGGGACGGCTCCTCGTCGCGCCGTGCACCGCCGATCGCGGCATCGAAGCCATGCAGATCGAGCGCCTGCTTCAGTGCCTCGGTCTTCATGACGTCGGTGTGGATGGCCGCGCCGTGGAGCACGGGACTGATGCCGCGCTCCACGCCATCTCGGTTGACATGGACGATGAGCGGCAGCCCGAGCTCCGCCATCCGCCGGTCGCGAAACGCGATCATGTCGCGGAACTTCCAAGTCGTGTCGACGTGCAGAAACGAAAAAGGCGGCTTTGCCGGATGGAAGGCCTTCATCGCCAGATGGACGAGTACCGACGAATCCTTGCCAATGGAATAGAGGATCACGGGCTTGCGGAACATGGCCGCCGCTTCGCGCAGCACGTGAATGGACTCGGCCTCGAGCTCGCGAAGATAGGATCTGGCTGGCGGCAAGGAGCATCCTTTGCGGAAGGATCGATCGGCGACGGCTGCACCGTCGCAGGATGCTATGCCGCGCTTGCAGTCCTTTTTGCAACCGGCCAGTCGAACAAAGTCGTATCGACGTCCTGGCTGCGCAGCAACGCGACCGCCTCTGCCACCAGGGCCTCGTCCAGAGGCGCCTCGGACCTCTTGGTCCTCATGTGGCTGCCGAGCCCCGTCCGCGTCCCATCCAGCGAGCGTCCCAGCTTCCGCTCGACTTCCTTCATGTGGTCCCGCCGGGCCAGCCAGATGGCATCGGCCAGGAACGGCCGGTTGCGCGGTGCGCCCGAGAGATGGTCCAGCAGTTCGCCGAGCACGGCGACCGGATCGGCCATCAGTCGTTCGTAGGTGACCAGCTGCACCTGGCGCGGACGCCTCCTGGCCATCTCCTGGAAGGAGATGAACTGCTTGGCGTAGGAAGGCAGGGCCGCCGAAAACAGATAGTCGCGGAATTCCATGCCGACCAGCGGACGTCCCCGAAACACGCTGTAGGCTGGGTCGCGATGCTCCTGGCAGTAGCGGAAGTACGAGGCCGCCTGGTCGATTGGATTTCGGTACACCAGGGCAATGGGGGCAGCCCGGCCCCTGGCGGCCGACCGTTCGAGCGCCCGCACATCAACGGGAGCGTTGATGTAGGTCGCCAGATCGACGGGCGTGCAGGCGTAGTCGAGGTCTTCGCGGAAATAGTCGTAGCCGCGGACGTGGAACTGGGTGTCGGTCCACCAGTCGACGGATCCAGCCTTCTCGGCAAAGCCCGGGCAAACTGCGTGGCCGATGAACAGGTGATCGTACGGTAACGTCCCGTGCACTCTGAACAGCGGACCGCCCTTGAACCGGTCATATTCGAACGGCGGCCCATCCGGACTGCCGAGCAGCCGTCCTGTCGCGGCATCTTCGATTCGACCGCCGCGCTCCAGATGACACAGATACGAGACGGAATAGCGGATGAACCAGGTTCCGGATCGCGGCACGGTGGACAGGATCGGCAATTTATAAGTGCTAAGCATCCATCCCATTACGCTGTATGCATCCCTGTCCTCCCCCTGGGACGACAAGTCTGAACGAAAAAGAGAACAACCTATTGATGATTCGGACCGAGACAGACACCAGCTCTTTTCAATCATGCCGTACAGCGTTCCGTACGCCAAGGCCCATCGTAAGCTGGTGTCGATCCGGAATCTGCATTTTCCATTGTGGAACGTGCAATTATTGTTTTCAGGGTGAGACGGCTGCTTGAAGGAGAATTTCCGATGACCGTTCGTGCTTTGCTGCTCAATCAGGCTGCCGATCGCAAGGTGACCGGCACGATCGAGACGCTGCCCCTCGATCGACTGCCCGGCGGGGACGTCACGGTCGCCATCGAGTATTCGACGCTCAACTACAAGGATGGGCTGGTGCTCACCACCGGCGGCGGGCTCGTGAAGACATGGCCCCATGTCGGCGGCATCGACTTCAGCGGCACGGTGGAACGCTCGGATCATCCGGACTTCCGTCCGGGCGACAAGGTCGTGCTGAACGGCTGGCGCGTCGGCGAGCTGCACTGGGGCGGCTACGCCACCAAGGCGCGCGTCAAAGGCGACTGGCTGGTCAAGCTGCCGGCGGCGATCTCGACGCGCAACGCCATGGCGATCGGCACGGCGGGCTACACCTCGATGCTCTGCGTGATGGCCCTGCAGAAGCACGGCATCCTTCCGGCCGCCGGCGAGATCCTGGTGACCGGCGCGGCGGGCGGCGTGGGGTCGGTGGCGGTGGCGATCCTGGCCAGGCTGGGGTTCGGTGTCGCCGCCGCTACCGGCCGGCCGCAGGAGGCCGCGTACCTGAGGTCGCTTGGCGCCGCCACGGTCCTGGACCGCAAGGAGATCACCGAGGCGCCCGACAGGCCGCTTCTCTCCGAGCGCTTCGCCGGGGTCGTCGACACCGTATCGGGCGTGATGCTGGCCAAGGCGCTCGCCCAGGTGAAGTATGCCGGCGCGGCGGCGGCGTGCGGGCTTGCCGGCGGCGCGTCGTTCCCCGGTTCGATCCTGCCTTTCATCCTGCGCGGCGTGACGATGTACGGCATCGATTCGGTGATGCTGCCGAAGGGACCGCGCGAGGAGGCGTGGCGCCGGCTCGGCTCCGACCTGCCGCTCGACAAGCTCGACAGCACCGTGACGGAGGTCGGTCTGGGCGAGGTGATGGATCTGGCCCCAAAAATCCTCAAGGGAGAGATACGCGGTCGCGTGGTGGTCGATGTGAGCAGGTGATAGGGTCTGCGCAACTCTTCACCGCCTGATCGAAGGTCACAGCCATGACGCCGCCGGCTACCGCCCCCACAGCCAACAATCTCGAAGCCTTCTTCATGCCGTTCACGGCGAACCGGCAGTTCAAGAAGAATCCGAGGCTGCTGGCCAAGGCCAAGGGCGTGCACTACTGGACGCCGGAGGGCCGTCGCATCATCGACGGTACCGCGGGCCTCTGGTGCGTCAATGCCGGCCATGGCCGCGAGGAGATCAAGGCCGCGATCGCCCGGCAGCTCGATGAAATGGATTACGCGCCGTCCTTCCAGATGGGCCATCCAAAGTCGTTCGAGCTCGCGGCGCGCCACGCCGCCATGCTGCCCGGCGATCTCGACCATGCCTTCTACTGCAACTCGGGCTCGGAGGCGGTCGATTCGGCCCTCAAGATCGCGCTGGCCTACCAGCGGGCGCGGGGGCAAGGCACGCGCACACGCCTGATCGGGCGCGAGCGCGGCTATCACGATGTCGGCTTCGGCGGCATTTCGGTCGGCGGCATGGTGAACAACCGCAAGCAGTGGGGCACCATGCTGCCCGGCGTCGACCATTTGCCGCACACCCATCTGCCGGCCAGGAACGCCTTCTCGCGCGGCCTGCCGGAGCACGGGGCGGAACTGGCCGACGAACTCGAGCGCCTGGTCGGCCTGCATGACGCGTCGACCATCGCCGCCGTCATCGTGGAGCCTTGCGCCGGCTCGACCGGCTACCTGCCGCCGCCCAAGGGCTACCTGCAGCGCCTGCGCCAGATCTGCGACAAGCACGGCATCCTGCTGATCTTCGACGAGGTCATCACCGGCTTCGGCCGGCTCGGCGCGGCCTTCGCCGCCGAATACTTCAACGTGATTCCCGACCTCATGACCGTGGCCAAGGGCATCAGCAACGCCACCGTGCCGATGGGTGGCGTATTCGTGCGCAAGCATGTCTACGACGGCCTGATGAACGGGCCGGAGAACGTCGTAGAGCTGTTCCACGGCTACACGTACTCGGCCCATCCGCTGGCCTGCGCGGCGGCCGCGGCCGTGCTCGACATCTACAAGGACGAGGGCCTGTTCCAGCGCGCCGCCGATCTCTCCAAGTACTGGGAAGACGGCGTTCATTCGCTGAAGGACCTGCCCGGCATCACCGATATCCGCAATCTCGGCCTCGCCGCCGGCATCGACATGGAAGGCCGCAAGGATGCGGCGGGCGCACGCGGCTACGACGCGTTCGTGAAGGCCTTCGAGCTCGGCCTCATGGTGCGCCAGGCCGGCGATACGCTGGCGATGTCGCCGCCGCTGGTCATCGAGAAGAACCAGATCGACGAGATCATCGACATCACCGGCAAGGCCATCAAGGCGACGGCCTGACCGGCGTCCCGACGGGGCATCGTCACGACGATGCCCCGGACGGGCCTCTCTTCTGCTATATCCACCCGGTGATTCTCGACGACGGTCTGGCGGCGGCGATCGGCGTTGCGGCCTCGGTGGCGCACGTCGCCATCGCGGGCACCGTGACGGTGCATGTCCTGCTCTACAAGCGCAACGTCGCGGCGGCCGTGTCGTGGATCGGCATCGCCTGGCTGTCGCCGTTCCTGGGCGCCTTGCTCTACGTCACGATGGGCGTGAACCGCGTGAAGCGGCGAGCGCGGCGTCTGCGCCGCGGGCGGCCGCCGCTCAGCCCGGGCGAGATGGCCATGGCAGGGGCCACGACGGACGATCCGCTCACGCCGCTCGAGTTCGCCGTCGGCCGGCTCACCGGCCGGCCCTGCGAGCCCGGCAACCGCGTCGAGGTGCTGCGCAGCGGCGACGAGGCCTATCCTCGCATGCTGGCGGCCATCGAGGCGGCGGAGCGGAGTATCGGGCTCGTGAGCTACATCTTCCGCGACGACAAGGCGGGTGTGGTCTTCCACGAGGCGCTGATCAACGCCAGGCGGCGTGGCGTGGAGGTGCGCGTGCTGATCGACGGCGTCGGCGGCGGCTACTTCTGGTCCGGCACCTACAACGCGCTGCGCAAGGTCGGTGTCCCGGTCGCCCGCTTCCTGCATTCATATTTTCCCTGGCAGATGCCGTTCGTGAACCTGCGCAACCACCGCAAGGTGATGGTCGTCGACGGCCGCCTCGCCTTCACCGGCGGCTTGAACATCGGCGCCGAGAACATCCGCGCCGACAACCCGCCGATGGTCGTCCTCGACACACACTTCCTCATCGAGGGTCCCGTCGTCGAGCAGCTCACCGCCGCCTTCGCCGACGACTGGCTGTTCACGACCGGAGAGACCCTTGCGGCGGAGGACTGGTTCCCGCCGCTCGAACCGATGGGGCCGGTGACGGCGCGGGTGGTCACCTCCGGGCCCGACGAGGACATGGAGCGGATCGAATATGTCGCGCTGCACGCGATCTCCTGCGCCCAGCGCTCGGTCCGCGTCGTGACGCCTTACTTCCTGCCGCCCGATCCCCTTGCCATGGCGCTCGGCCTCGCGGCGCTGCGCGGCGTGCAGGTCGACCTGGTGCTGCCGGAGAATTCCAACCACGTCATCCTCGACTGGGCGCGGCGCATTCCGCTGCGCCCCCTGATCGAGGCCGGCTGTCGCATCTGGCTGACGCCGGCGCCGTTCGATCACTCCAAGCTGATGGTCGTCGACGAGAGCTGGTCCCTGATCGGCAGCGCCAACTGGGATACGCGCAGCTTCCGCCTGAACTTCGAGCTGAACGTCGAGATGCATGACCGCGCGCTCGCCGCCCGGCTGGCGGAGATCGCGCCGGCGGCACGGTGCCTGACGCTTGCGGAGCTCGATGCCGATCCGCTGCCCGCGCGACTGCGCAACGCCGCCGCGCGGCTGCTGCAGCCGTACCTGTGATGCCTGCCTATCGGTAGAAGCGGCGCAACCGGTCCTTGCGCGGCGGCCGGCGCTCGCCGCGCGCGGATCCGGCCGGCGATTCGAGGCCCCAGCCTTCCTGCAGCGCGAGCTCCAGGCGGATCGGGCGATGGTCGGACGGCCCGAAGGCGAGGGCATCGGCGACGCGGCAGCTCAGGCCGTGCACCAGGCAGCGGTCGAGGCGGAAGGGCACGACGTTGCTGGCGAAGTGCGTCGGTTCGCGCGGGCCGACGTCGGTGAAGCCCGGCAGAACGACCGGTCCCACCACGTTGTAGTCGCCGATGATCGCCGACGGCCGGCCGCGCAGCGCCGCCGCGATGCGGGCGAGCTGACGGCGATTCAGGAGCTGGCCGTGCGAGAGGTGCACGTTGGCGAAGGTCACGTCGCCTACCTGCACGATCTGCGCGCGCCGCCGCGGCAGGCGTCCGGGCAGGCGCGAGGCTGGAAGCGACAGCGCGCTCGGCGGCCCGAAATGGTGCGGGCTCCACACCGCGAGGCCGTGGATGCGGCCGAGCCACGAAAGGCGGTGGAAGTGGCCGCCGATCAGGGAAGGCAGCGCCTCGATGGACCGGGTCGCCTCCTGCATCAGCAGCACGTCCGGCTTCTCGCGGTTGGCCAGGGCCGCGACGTCCTCGACGGCCGCGCCGGTGAGGCGCAGCAGGTTCCAGCTAACGACCTTCAACTGTTCCCCTCGGCTTCAGGGCGCGCTCGCGCCTCGCGTGGCGGATCTGCTCGGTGAGGGACGACGGGCTGCCGGCCGCGGCCTGCAGCTCGCGACGCACCTCTTCGCGCCGCTCGTGGATGGAGGCGATCACGAGCCCCATCGGCACGCCGAGTCCGGCGAGGGCGGATTCGGCGAGCTGGAGGCTGGCCTCGATGGTCTCGGGGACCGTATCGGTGACCTGCAGCGCATAGAGATGGCGCGCGTGCTGCGCGTCGTGCGCGCGCGCCACGATCATGACGTCCGGCCGGCGGCTGCGCACCGTGCGCACCACATCGTCGACGGCGGCGGTATCGAGCGTGACGACGATGCCCGGCGCCTCGTCGATGCCGCAACGCCGCAGGAACAGCGCGTTCGAGGCGTCGCCGTAATAGATGGAACGTCCGAGCTTGCGCCACCGCTCGACGGTGGCGACGTCGCGGTCGACCGCGATGTAGGCGATGCTGTGCTTCTCCAGCATGTCGCACACGAGCTGGCCGACGCGGCCGTGGCCGACGACGATCACGCGCCGGGCGTGGTCGTCCGGCGGCAGCACGGTGACGAGCGGCTCGCTCCTGGCCTCGGGCGAGAGGCGCTGGCCGACGCGCCGCGCGGCGAGGGCGACGAAGGGCAGCGACACCATGGTGAGCGACACCACGGCCAGCACGCCCGCGGAGACGTCGGCGGCGATCAGCCCGACCTGGACGGCGAACCCGATGCCGATGAAGGCGAATTCGCCGCCCGGCGCCAGCAGCAGGCTGGTTTCGAGGCTCGCCCCCCAGGGCACGCCGAACAGGCGGCAGAGAGGTGCCAGCAGCAGCGCCTTCGCCGCCATCATCGCCACGAAGCCGCCGAGCACGAGCAGCGGCTCGCGCCAGATGACGCCGAGGTCGACATGCATGCCGACCGAGAAGAAGAACACCCCCAGCAGCAGGCCGCGGAAGGGATCGATCATCGCCTCGACCGCCCGACGATACTCGGTTTCCGCCAGCAGGAGGCCGACGACGAAGGCGCCGAGTGCCATCGACAGGCCGGCATAGGAGGCGATCACGCCGGCGCCGACCGCGATCAGCAGCGTCGCGGCCATGAAGAACTCCGGATTGTCCGTGCTGGCGGCCAGCCTGAACAGCGGCTTCAGCAGGAGCCGGCCGACCAGTGCGATGACGGCGACGGCCACGCCGGCCTCGACGAGGGCGATGATCACGCCTTTGATCACCGACGTGCCGTCCGTCGGCCCGGCCAGTGCGCCGATCAGGAACAGCAGCGGCACCACGCCTAGGTCCTGCGCCAGCAGGATCGCGAAGCTGGTGCGGCCCGTGGTCGACATCATGCGGCGCTGACCGGACAGCAGCTCCATGACGATGGCCGTGGAGGACAGGGCGAGGCAGGCGCCGATGATCAGCGAAGCGGCCGGCGGCTGGCCCAGCCACAGGGCGCAGAGGCTGAGCACCACTGCCGTCAGCGCACCCTGCAGGCCGCCCAGCCCGAACACCAGGCGCCGCATGGTGAGCAGGCGGCGCAGCGACAGCTCGAGGCCGATGAAGAACAGCAGGAAGACGATGCCGAGGTCGGCGATGAAGGCGATCTGCCTTTCACCGGTGACGGTGATCCAGTCGATGGTGCGCGAATGCGCGGCGAGCTGGCCCAGGCCATGCGGCCCCAGCGCGGCGCCCATGGCGAGGAACCCCAGGACGGGGCTGATCTTGAGGCGGTGGACGACGGGTGCCACCACGGCGGCGGTGCCCAGGACGATCAGGGCGTCCTTGAAGACGAAGATATCTTGCGTGCCCGCCATTGCCGGCAACATAGACTGCCGGGGCGATCTGTGCACACTTTCATCGGCATCGAATGGAACGGCCGGAGCCGGCAGGCTCCCGGCGGCGCATGGGAGAAGACATGAAGGTGGTGATCACCGGCGGGGCGGGCTTCCTCGGCAGGAAGCTGGCGCGGCGCATCCTGCAGCAGGGCGAGCTGGCGGGCCCGGATGGCACGCCGCAGCGCGTCAACGAACTGCTGCTGTTCGACGTCGGCCGGGCGAGCGGCCCCGGCCTCGACGATCCCCGGGTCAGGACGCTCGCCGGGGACATCGCCAATTTCGCCACCGTCCAGACGGTCATCCAGGGGGCCTCCACGGTCTTCCACTTCGCGGCCGTGGTCAGCGCCGGCGCCGAGGCCGACTTCGATCTCGGCTATCGCGTCAATCTCGACGGCACGCGCAACGTCCTCGAAGCCTGCCGGGCCATGGGCACCAGCCCGCGAGTGGTGTTCACGAGCTCGCTGGCGGCCTTCGGCGGCGACCTGCCGCCGGCGGTCGGCGACGACACGCCGCTGACGCCGCAGACGTCCTATGGTGCGCAGAAGTCGATCGGCGAGTTCCTGGTGCGCGACTACACGCGCAAGGGATTCCTGCGCGGCACCTCCGTGCGGCTGCCGACGATCTGCGTGCGCACCGGCCTGCCCAACAAGGCCGCCTCGACCTGGGCGAGCTCGGTGGTGCGCGAGCCGCTGACCGGCGTGGACGTCGTCTGTCCGGTCTCGCCGGAGACGGTGATGGTCGTGCTCAGCCCGCGCCGCACGGTCGATGCCTTCCTGCGTCTGCACGACCTGCCGGCGGATGCCTTCGGACCCGGTCGCACGCTGCTGCTGAACGGCATCAACGTCACCGCCCGGGAACTCGAGCAGGCGGTCGGCCGGCATGCCGGGAACCGCAAGGTCGGCAAGGTGGTCTGGCAGCATGATCCGGCGATCCAGAAGATCTGCGACGGCTGGCCCCAGGGCATCGAGTCGCGGCGCGCCCGGGCGCTGGGCTTCGAGGTCGACCGCGACCTCGACGAGATCGTGCGGCACTTCATCGCCGACGATCTCGACGAGCAGATGAAGCTGGCGCAGGCGGCCTGACCGTCAGCGCGTCCGCAGCATCCGCCAGCCGTTCTGCAGATGGCGGATGGGGCCCCAGACGTGCCGGGTGCGCATCATGTGCCAGCGCTGCGGCTCGTTGTCGGGACCGGCGATGGGACCGGCATCCTCGACATAGTCGGTGATGCCGACGGCGTCGGTATCCCACGGTCCGGTGGTCTTGAAGATCGTCGTCTTGGCGCCATAGCCGGCGAGCGCACGGCTCATGCCCGACGCCATGAAATCCATGTATCGCGGCAGGCTCTCCGGCCGGCACAGGTAGCCCTTGTTGAAGCCCACCGCCAGCAGCCGGAAATGGAAGGGGTTCTTCTCGAGGTAGCGGATCACCTCGGTGGTGTTCGCCGGATAGCGCGGCGAGAAGAAGTCGTCGATCACCACGATGCCATCGCTGTTGACGATGCGGTTGGCGAATTCGAGCTCGCGGTAGACGGCCGTTCCGGTATGTTCGCCGTCGATGTGGAACCAGCGCACCGTCTGGTGCATCGCCTTGAGGTCGAGCTTGCCCGGCAGGTCGGCCGACGGACCCGACAGCGGCACGATGTTGACGGGCTCGCCGCCGACCGAGCGGATGGCGCGATGGACGGCCTCCTCGTCGAGGCGCAGGTCGCACAGATAGAGCTTCTCGTCGCCCTTGCGGTAGGAGGCCAGCACCGAGGCCGATCGGCCGCGCCAGACGCCGATCTCGAACAGATCGCCGGTGACCTTGGCCTGCTGGTCGAGAAGGGCGCGCCACACGCAGTAGGACTGGAACATGAACCAGCCTGGGATGGCGTCGATCTTGTCCCAGGTGAGCGCTGAGGGGCCTTGCATGCGCGCCTTGCTAACAGCGCCGTATCGACGCTGCAAGTCGGGACCGCTTGCGCCCGGTCCGGGGCTCGGGTAGAGCCCGCACGCTGTGCGCATGCCAACCACGACAGTCGCTTGCCGCATCACGATCGGCCTGATCTGGGGACTGGCTCTCTGGCATAGCTGGGAGAGCCGAGGCCTGTTCGTCGACGGGTCCGCCTTCCTGGTCCAGATCGCGCGGCGCGCGTGGTTCTTCGATTTCTACGATCCGCGCCTCTACGCCATGGTGGTCGGGCAGGCGCCCATCGTGACGGGGATCTTTCTCGGGATCACGGACCTCCACCTTCTCGCACGCCTGCTGTCGCTCGGCCTGTTCGCCCTGCCGACCGCGCTCTACCATCTGGCGCTGGTGCGGGCGAAGGACGAGCCCGTCCTGCTGGCGACGGTGATCGCGGCCATCGGGGTGGTGTTCATGACCACCTCGTTCTTCATCGTCGGCGAATACAATACCGCCTTCGCCATCGCCGTCCTGGTCGCGGTCCGCCTCGTGACGGCGGAGCGCCTCACCGTCCTGGACGGCCTGTTCCTGCTCGTGATCGGCGTGCTGGCGATCCGGACCTACGAATCGATGATCTATCTCGGGCCGCTGCTGGCCGTGATGATCCTGCATCTCGTGTGGCGGATGAAGGACCGGCCATGGCTGCCGACCACCCTGTACCTGCTCTCCGCCGTGGGCTTCCTGGCCGGCATGGTCGTCGCCGTCGGGTCGCTGATACGTCCCTACTCGGTGGAGCATCTGGACGAGACGATCGAGACGGCTTCCAACTTCTGGCAGAATCTGCAGTTTGACCTGGCCTTCGCGGCCGTGCTGATCGTCGTGGTCTGGGCGCTCCTGCGGCCGCGCGACTTGGAGACCCTGAAGCCCTACCGCTGGGCAGCGGTGTGCCTGGCCATTCTCGCCTTGTCGCCGCTGCTGGCCCTCAGCGACACGCTGGTGCGTCCTCTCGCCAAGTCGCAGTATGTGGCGCGCCAGGCGGGCGGCCTCGTGATCTTCGCGATCGTCTTCTTCATCTGGTGCTATGGTCGCCTGCTGCGCGACAAGCTCCCGGCCTTCGGCGTGTTGAGGACGCCGGTCGCCGCCCGTCGGTTCCTGGGGTTCTCCCTGCTGGTGGTGCTGGCGATGCTGCCCTCCGACATCTATCTCACGGGCAACTGGACGTCGTATCTGGACACCATGCGCTCGACCGTGCGCAGCCAGTCCGGCGTGATCGCCTTCGAGAGCTCGCCGCTGTCCCGGCATCCGTACGACCTCCTCGTCGAGGCCTGGATTCTGCCCAGCCAGAGCCTGGCGCTGAGGTCCCGCCGCGGCGACGGCATCATCGCGCCGCCGAAGGACTTCAAGGCCTGGCAGCCTTTCCCGCCGGCGGACCCGTATCCCCTCGGCGACTACATCTGGCGCGACTGACGGCCGCGCCGTGCCGCCGCCGGCCGCCTATCGCATCGTCGTCCTGCTGCTGTGGGGGCTCGCCGCCTATGCGGTCGTCTCCTGCCGCGGGCTTTTCTGGGACGGCTCGTCCTTCCTGGCGAACATGCTCGAACTCGGCCGGGTGCATGATTTCTATACCGCACGCGCCCATGTCGACTGGCTCACCCAGGCGCCGGTGCTGTTCCTGGCAAGGCTCGGCGTGCGCGACATGCACCTCCTGGCGATGGCCTACTCGGCGATGCTGTTCGGCGTGCCGGTGGCGCTCTACCACGCCACCCTGGCGCGGGCGCGCTCCGATACCGTGCTGCTGGGCATCGCCATCGCCGCCATAGCGACGGTCTGGCTGCCCACCAGCTTCTTTGTCGTGGGCGAGTACAACACCGCCTTCGCCGCCGCGACGCTGGCCATGGTGCTGGCGCTCGCGCCCGGCGAGCGGCGGCTCTGCGACGCCGTGCTGCTCTGCCTGCTCGGATTGGTCTGCCTGCGGTCCTACGAGGCCATGGCCTATCTGGGGCCGCTGATCGCGGCCGTCCTGGCCTGGTCGCTGAGCCGTCGTGGCGGCGACGCGCCGACCCGGTTCCTGGTCGCCGTCGCGGCGCTGGCCTTCGCGGCCGCCGCCGTCGTCGCGGCGGCGACGATCGTCGACTACTGGAACCATCCGCACTTCGTGAAGGTCCGCGCCCTGAGCCTCGGCTTCTGGCAAAACCTCCAGTTCGTGATTCCGCTGGCGGCATTGGCGATCTGCGCGGCGGCGGGCCTGGTGCGGCCGGCCTGGCTGCAGGGGCGGGGACCGCTCATCGTCGTCGGTGCGGCCGCCGTGACGCTCGCCTCCTCGCCATGGTGGCGCCTGCTCGATCCGGATTCGATCCTCTACCCGCCGTCGCACTATCTGGCGCGTCAGGCGGCCGGCCTGCTGTTGGCGGTGCTGCTCGCCTGCATGTGGCTGCACGTCGCTTGGCGGCTGCGGCCGCCCGCCGCCGTCGCCATGCTGGCCCGTCCCGACGTTGCGCGCCGCCTCGTGGCGGCGATGACGGCCCTCGTCGTCGCGGGCGCTGTTCCCGAAGTCGCGCTGACGCGGCTCTGGTCGGACTATATCGATCGCCTGCGCGTGCTCGTCGACACGCGCACCGGCATCATCCGGGCGGCCGATCTGCCGCTGCTGGACTGGCCCGACAAGCTCTTCACCCAGGACTGGTCGCTGCCGGCCATGAGCGCCATCGTCAGCCGTACGCCGGGCCGCGCCTATGTACTGTTCGACAAGGACTACCGCAGCAACCCGCCGTTCGATCCCGCCTGCGGGACGCTGCCGCGGCTCGAAAGCTACGGCTGGGACCGCTAAGGCCGCATGCCGTGGCTGCTCGGCCCGCTGCCGCGCACCGGCGCCGCAAGCTCGACGAACTCGCAGAGGATCTTCCGCGTCTCGCGTGGATCGACGATCTCCTCGATCCAGAAGGTCTCGGCGCTGCGGAAGGGCGAGCGCAGCTTGTTCAGGCGATCCTCGATTTCGGCCATCTTGGCCTTGCGGTCGGGCGCCGCATCCAGGTCGGCGCGATAGGCCGCCTCGATGCCGCCTTCGAGCGGCAGCGAGCCCCAGCGGCCCGACGGCCAGGCGTAGCGCCAGTTCAGTCGCGCGCCGTTCTGGTGGGCCGCGCCCGCGACGCCGAAGGCGTTGCGGATGATGAAGGTGCACCAGGGGACGGTCGTCTGGAACATCGCCGACATGGTGCGCACGCCCTGACGAATGACGCCGCTCTTCTCGGCCTCGAGCCCGATCAGGAAGCCGGGGCAGTCGCAGAGATAGACGACCGGCAGATGGAAGGTCTCGGCGAGATCGACGAAGCGCGCGACCTTCTGGCAGGTGTCCGCCGTCCAGCCGCCGCCATAGAACATCGGATCGCTGGCCATCAGCGCCACCGGCCACCCGTCGATGCGCGCCAGGCCGGTGACGACCGAGCGGCCGTACAGCCGGCCCATCTCGAAGAACGAGCTCTGGTCGACGATCTTCTCGACGATCGGCCGGATGCGGTAGACCTTGCGGATGTCGCGCGGGATGGCGTCGAACAGCGATTCCTCGCGGCGTTCAGGATCGTCGGTGACGGGGCCGCGCGCCGGTGCGTCGTGGACTGACGACGGCAGGTAGGACAGGAAGCGGCGGGCCAGTGCGAACGCCTCGTCCTCGCTGTCCGCCGCCTCGTCGATCGCGCCGGCACGCAGCTGGATCTCCCAGCCGCCCAGCTCCTGCTTGTCGAACTGCTTGGCGCCCAGGCGGTTCACCACCGGCGGGCCGGCGACGAACATGGCCGAGATCTCCTTCACCATGACCGAGTAGTGCGTGGCGGCGAGCCGCGCCGCGCCCAAGCCCGCGACGGAACCGAGCCCCAGCCCGACCGTGGGCACGGTTTCCATGTTCCGCACGACCCATTCCCAGCCGCGCACGCCCGGCACGTTGGCGCGGCCGGTGGTCTCGATGGTCTTGACCGAGCCGCCGCCACCCGAGCCCTCGATCATGCGGATGAGCGGCACGCGGTACTGGTTGGCGTAGCGCTCGATGAAGATGTCCTTTTCCTTGATGGTGGCGTCCGCCGAGCCGCCGCGCACCGTGAAGTCGTCGCCCGTCACGGCGACGGGCCGGCCGTCGATCCTGGCCCGTCCCATCACGGCGTTGGCCGGCATCAGATCCGTCAGGTCGTTGCGGCCGTCATACTCGGCCTTGCCGGCGATGCTGCCGATCTCGCGGAACGAGCCGTCGTCGACCAGCCGGTCGATCCGCTCGCGCACGGTCAGGCGTCCGCCGTCGTGCTGGCGCTTCACCTTGTCGGCGCCGCCCATGCGCTTCGTCATTTCCTGACGACGGCGCAGCTCATCCATCTCCGGTTGCCAGCTCATCGCGTTTCCCTGCTTTTCTTCCCCGCGTTCGTACCAATGCCGAGCCGCATCGACCACCTCGAATGCGGGCAGCCCCGGCGCGCTCGCAGCCGCCGCCTTACGAAATCGCCTCGTAGACGATGCCGTCGATCAGGTTCTCTTCGTAGAGGCGCCCGAGATCGATGCCGCCGGGCGGGCGGGCGGGCCGGAAGTCGGCGATGGCGCGCGCCAGGCGTGCCTCCTGCTCGCGACGCAGCGCCTCGGCTTCCGCGACCGTGACGGGCGCGAAGCGCACGGTCTGGCCTGGCAACAGCCGGCCGAGCCGCGGCAGGTCGACCGACGCCACGGTGGCGATCTTGGGATAGCCGCCCACCGTCTGGCGGTCGGCCAGCAGCACGATGGGGAGGCCGGCGCCGGGGACCTGGATGGCGCCGGGCGCGATGCCGTCGGAGATGATGTCGGCGCCGCCCTTGGCGACGCTGGTCGCGTGCTCGATGATCGGCCCTTCGAAGCGGATGCCCATGCGGTCGGCTTCCTTGGACACACGGTACGCCGCCTCCACGAAGGTGCGGCGCCCCGCATCGCTGAAGTAGCCGTCCTGCGGTCCCCACACGATGCGGATCGGCCCGCTGCCATAGTCGAAGGGCTGTGCCAGCTTCTTCTCGTCTCCCGCCGGCGCCTGCTCCCGCGCCAGCGGCAGGACGTCGCCGGCCGCGAGCTTGCGGCCCTGGAAGCCGCCCACGCCGGCGCGGGCATAGGTCGACAGGCTGCCCATGAAGCGGGGCAGGGAGAAGCCGCCGGCCACGGCGAGGTAGGCCGTGCTCGACCCCTCGACCATGCCGACGCGCAGCACCTGCCCGCGCTTGAGCAGATGGCTGCGGTCCGACTCGATCGGCTTGGGCGCGGCGTCCGGCCCTTCGACGAGGCTCGCCGACAGCGGTCCGGCGAGCGCGATGCGCACGCTCTCGGCCTCGACCTGCAGGTCGGGTCCCATGACGCCGATCTCGATGCCCGCCGTTCCCGCCGGATTGCCGACCAGCGCATTGGCGAGGCTCAGCCCGACGCGGTCCATCGCTCCGGCCGTCGGCATGCCGAGGGCCATGAAGCCGATGCGTCCGAGATCCTGCAGCGTGTCGAACAGGCCGGCGCGGACGACCTTCAGGGCCGCGCTCACGGCTGGCTCACCAGGGTCGACCAGTCGAGCTGCCCGGTCTCGACCTCGCGGGCCAGGCGGTCGAAGGTCCTGCGGTCGATGCGCCGGAAGGACAGCGAATCGCCCGGTGCCAGGAAGACTGGCTGCTCGCGGCGCTGGTCGAACATCCAGAGCGGCGTGCGGCCGATCAGGTGCCAGCCGCCGGGGCTTTCGAAGGGATAGATGGTCGTCATGTCCATGGCGATCGCCACGGACGAGCGCGGCACGCGCACGCGCGGTTGGGTGCGACGCGGCAGGTAGAGGGATGGGTCCAGGCCGGCGACGTAGGCCAGGCCGGGCATGAATCCCAGCACGTAGACCTTGAAGGCGGAGTCGAGATGAGCCGTGATCACCTGCTCGACCGTCTTGCCGGTGCGTTCGGCCACCTCCGCGAGGTCAGGGGCGAATTCGGGATCGTCGTAGCAGCAGGGAATCGTCACGCGGCGAGTCGCCGTGGCGGCCGGCAGACCGCGCGCGATCAGGGCCTCGATCGCCGGCTCGAGCTCGGCGCGCGAGGTCGCCAGCGGATCGTAGCTCACCATCAGGGAACGCATCGTGGGCACCGTCTCGACCACGCCCGGCAGCCCGCCGGCGTCGGTGGCCTCGCCGATGGCCGCATGCAGGGCCATCACCCGGCCGTTGATGTCCGGGGAGATCTCGTTGCCGAACTCGATGGTGAAGGCGGTGTCGCCGCAGGACAGGTACCGTACGCTCACATCTGCTAGAATAGCGGCAACATCGCAAGGAGTCTCGCATGCCCGCGACCAATGCCGGCTATGTCAACATCAATTCCGACCTGGGCGAGAGCTTCGGTCCCTGGGTGATGGGCAACGACGCCGAGGTGCTGAAGATCGTGAAGTCCGCCAATGTCGCCTGCGGCTTTCACGCCAGCGATCCGGTCGTGATGGTCGACACGGTCAGGCTCTGCCGGGAGAACGGCGTGTCGATCGGCGCTCATCCCGGCTTCGCGGATCTGCAGGGCTTCGGCCGGCGCGTGATCCAGCTTACGCCCAAGGAGCTCGAGGCCAACATCGCCTACCAGATCGGCGCCCTGCAGGCGATCGCCGCCCTGCATGGCGCCAAGGTCACCCACATCAAGCCGCACGGCATGATGGCCAACATGTCGGCCGAGAGCGCGGAGATGTCGGAGGCCATCGCCCGCGCGGCGCGGGCGGTCGACCGCGACCTCATCTTCCTCGCCCAGGCCAACACCGAGCAGGTCACGGCTGCCCGCAAGGCCGGGCTCAGGGTTGCCGAGGAGGTCTTTGCCGACCGCACCTACACCGACGCCGGCCTGCTGACGCCGCGCAAGGAAGCCAACTCGATGATCAAGGATCCCGCGCAGGCGGTGGCGCATGTCCGGCGCATGGTCGACGAGCAGGCGCTCTACGCGACCTCGGGCAAGCGCATCCCGTGCCAGGTCGATTCCATCTGCGTGCATGGTGACGGGCCGACCGCCGTCGCCGTCTCCCGGGCGGTGCGCGAAGGCCTGGAAGCCGCCGGCATCGACATCGTGCCGCTGCCGGACATGCCCAACCTGAAGCATTGACCCGACGGACGCCTCCGTCGGCGATCGCCCCCAGCGGCGAAATGGCCGCGCGAGCTTGCGTCGCTTCGCCGCTATAGTCCCCCGCGGTCCGACCATCGGGGGACAGGAGTGGCGTATGGCAGCGTTCGGTAAGGCTCAGTACATCAAGCGTGTCGAGGACAATCGACTTCTGACGGGCACCGGTGGCTTCACGGACAATCTGGCGCGGCCCGGCCAGCTCCACCTGGTGCTGGTCCGCTCGCCGCACGCCCATGCCCGGATCCTGAAGATCGATGTCGCCGCCGCCCGCCAGGCGCCCGGTGTCGTCGCCGTCTACACCTGGGAGGACATGGCCCGGGAAGGCGTGGGGGATTTCTCCTTTCCCGCCATGTTCCCCAACGCCGACGGCAGCAAGCCCACCATGACGCCCCGCCGCGCCCTGGGGCATGAGATCGTGCGTCACGTCGGCGAGCCGGTCGTGGCCGTGGTCGCCGAAAGCCGCCTGCAGGCGCAGGACGCCGCCGAACTGGTCGAGATCGACTACGATCCGCTGCCGTCGGTGTCGACGATCGAGGACGCGCTGAAACCGCAGGCACCGCTGGTCTGGGAGGGCGCACCCGGCAACCGTGCCGGCTTCAACCGGTTCGGCGACGCCGCGAAGGCCGACGCGGCGTTCGCGAAGGCCGCGCATGTCGTCAAGCTCGAGGTTGTGCACCAGCGGCTGATCGTCAATGCCATGGAGCCGCGGGCGATCATGGCGGAATGGGACGGCGATCGCATGGTCGTCCATATCGGCAGCCAGAATCCGTCGGTCACGCGCGATACGCTGTGCGACGTGATCCTGAAGATGCCGAAGGAGAAGGTTCGCGTGCTGGTGCGCGACATCGGCGGCGGCTTCGGCATGAAGGTCGGCATCCAGCCCGACGAATCCGTCGCCGTCTGGGCGGCGAAGGTGCTCAAGCGCCCCGTGAAGTGGCGCGCCGAGCGCAGCGAGGAATTCGCCGCGACGACGGCCGGACGCGACCAACTCCACAAGACCGAGCTCGCGCTCGACGAGGACGGCAGGATCCTGGGACTGAGGATGGAGGCGTTCGCCAACATCGGCGCCTATCCGGCGCGCGCCGGCGTGGTGATCCCGCTCTTCGTCGGCCCGAAGGTCACCACCGGCACCTACGATATTCCGGTGGTCGACCTGAAGCTGAACTGCGTGCTCACCAACTCGGCCACCATCGGCGCCTATCGCGGCGCCGGGCGGCCCGAATGCATCCTCGACCTCGAGCGCCTGATGGATACCGCCGCGCGACAGATCGGCATGGATCCGGCCGAGCTGCGGCGCCGCAACTTCGTCAAGCCGTCCCAGATGCCGTACACCACGGCGATGGGCGAGAAGTACGACACGGGCGACTTCGACCTGTTCCTGACCAAGACCCTCGAGGCTGCCGACTGGAACGGCTTCGAAGCGCGCAAGGCGGAGGCCGCCGGGCGCGGCAAGCTCTACGGCCGCGGCCTTGCCTCCTACGTCGAGTGGACCAGCGCGGCCGTCATGAACGAGATGGCGCATTACGAGGTCAAGGCCGACGGCAAGGTGGTGATCTGGATGGGCACCCAGGGCATGGGCCAGGGGCTGCAGACCAGTTTCACCCAGCTCGCGTCGGAGCTGCTGGGCGTCGACCCCTCGCAGATCGAGATCGCCATGGGCGATTCCGACCATGTCGGCGGCGTCGGCTCGATGGGCTCGCGTTCGGCCTATATCGGCGGCTCGGCCGTGCTGACCGGCAGCGAGAAGCTGGTCGACAAGGGCAAGGAGCTGGCGGCCGATGCGCTGGAGGCGAGCGCCGCCGATATCGTCTACGGCACCGGCCGCTTCACCATCGCGGGTACCGACCGCAGCATCGGCCTGGGCGAGCTCGCCGCCCGCCAGCCGGACAAGCGCATCTTCATCGAGAACGTCAACACCGTCGACGGCATCGCCTGGCCGAACGGCGCGCATGTCGGCGAGGTCGAGATCGATCCCGAGACCGGCCGCGTCGAGCTCAAGCGCTACACCACGGTGGACGATGTCGGCCGGCCGCTGCACCGTCCCATCGTGTTCGGCCAGATCCAGGGGGGCGTCGCCCAGGGTGTCGGCCAGGCGCTGGTCGAGGAGAACGTCTACGATCGGGAGAGCGGGCAGCTCATCACGGGCTCCTTCATGGACTATGCGATGCCGCGCGCGGATCTGTTCCCGACCTTCTCCAACACGCTCGACGACAGCGTGCCGGCCAAGACCAATCCGCTGGGTGCCAAGGGGGTGGGAGAGTCCGGCACGGTGGGCTCGACGCCCACGGTGATGAACGCCATCATGGATGCGCTGTGGCCGCTTGGCGTGCGCAACATCCAGATGCCGGCGACGCCGCTGCGCGTCTGGCAGGCGATCCAGGACGTCCGGGGCTGACGAGCCCGGCTGACGAGAAGCGTGGCGCCTGCGGCCACGCTCACGAGGGAAGGAATGAAGCAGCGGATCTTCGGCTGGTTGTCGGTCCTGTTCGGCATCGTGATGGCGCTCGCCACCGTCGAGGTCGCCGCCATCGCGTGGCTGTACCTCGAGGACGGTCGCTACACGCCGGCGCCGGAACTCTTCGAGCGCACCCAGAACACCTATCTGCGCGATGCCACCAAGGGAACGACGTGTCGCTACGTCGACACGCTGTACCCGCATCCCTATGTCGGCTTCGTGCACCACGCCAACCCGCCGTGCGGCCAGCCGTGGGTCAACAATGTCGGCCTCTACGGTCCCGACTATCCGACCGTGCGCGATCCGAACTATTACACGGTCATGCTGATCGGCGGGTCGGTCGCCTCGCAGCTCGCGCAGAACGCCCAGCCGCCGGCACCGCGCTATCTCGAAGAGGAGCTGAACAAGAAGTACGTCAGCCCCAACGGCAAGCCCTGGCGCATCCTCAACGGCGGTGACGGCGCGTGGAAGGAGCCCCAGCCCTTCATCCTGTTCGCCCTCTATGCCAGCTCGGTCGACGCCGTCGTCAACCTCAGCGGCTTCAACGAGCACTACTTCTTCTGGCCCGGTGCGGAGGAACGGCTGGAACGGCCGCTCAGCAACTTCATCGAGGTCAACCCCTTCGTCGCCGACGAGAACTTCGGCGATGCGGCGATCGGCTGGGTGATGGGCCGCATCTCCGGTGCGCTCGCCGCCAATCCGGTGCTCAGCCATTCGCATGCGGCCTACATGGTCGTGCGCGGAATCGAGGATGTCGCCAAGGGCCACGACGTCTTCAATTCGACGAAGAAGACCACGCTCAACAGCATCTTCAGGATGCCGGAGGACATCCGGCGCGACGCGGAGCGCGAGTTCGACGTGCAGCTCGGCCTCTACCAGAAATACTGGCGGGCGACCGAGGCCTTGGCGCGCGACTACGGACTGAAGTCGGCCTATTTCCTGCAGCCGGCACCGGCCTACGGCAAGGTGCTGACGGAGGACGAGAAGCGCGCGGCAGGCGACCTCTCCTATGGGCCGATCTATCGCAAGATCGTCGCCGGCATGCTCACGCTGCGCGAGCGCGGACTGGCCGTCTACGATCTCGGCGACATCTTCGCCAACGAGAAGGGCACCATCTACGCCGACCACATCCACTATTGGCGCGACGCGAAGTCGGAGAGCCGGGGCAACCGGCTGATGGCCGCCCGCATGGCCGCGACGCTCGCCGAGACCTGGGGGCTGCAGAAGAAGCCCTGATACGCGTTTCCGTTTGCGATCAATTCGCAATCGCGGTAGAGCGCCGTAGCCGGTCCCGGAGGGGGAGCGGGCGGGGAACGCCGAGCACGTGTCTGCCGATACGTCGTCCATCTTCATCGAGCATCGCGGCGCGCTGGTGAACTATGCGACGCGCCTCGTGGGCTCGCGGGCGCAGGCGGAGGACCTGGTGCAGGAGGCATGGCTGCGCCTGAATGCGGCCATCGCCGAACGGGCCGTCCAGGAACCGCTCGGCTACCTCTACCGCATCGTCCGCAACCTCGCGTCGGATCAGTCGCGCGCAGCCGGCCGCGAACGGCGATGGCGGCAGGACGGCGAGGCGAGCCTCGAGGCCATCCTCGGGATGCGATCGGCTTCCACGCCCGAGAACATCGCCCTGCACAGGGACCAGATGCGCCTTCTTCTGGCGGCTCTCGACGAGCTGCCGAAGCGAACGCGCATCGCCTTCGGAATGCACCGTCTCGGGGGCTACAAGCTGCGCGAGATCGCCGCCTTTCTGGACATATCGATTCCCCTGGCTCAGAAGCTGGTGACGACGGGCTTGCTGCATTGTCGGGATCGCCTGGGCTGGCCGTGAAATGGAAAATCCGGGCCGGCCATCGTCTCTGGAAGACGAGGTGCGAACCGTGGCGAGCCAGGTCGGCCCTCGCATGAGGAACGGGATGGAAGGCGCGCCGGAGTCTGCAAGGAGGACTGCGACCGTAGAAGCGGCGGAGTGGTCCGTTCTCCTGCAGGACGATCCCGACGATGCCGATCTGCGCCGGCGCTTCGAAACGTGGCGCCGGCAAAGCGCTCTGAATGCCAGCGCCTGGGCCGAGATGCAAAGCACCGCAAGCCTGGCTGCGGAGGCCTTGCCGGCCTATGCCGACGAATGGCGGTCGCTGGTGGCGGCGAAATCGCGGCCGTCCGGCGCGTCGAGAGGGCGCCGCCGCTGGCTCGTGCCGGCCGCGTCGGTGGCGATCGCGGCCATGATCGGCTGGGCGGCCGTGCCGGCCGTCCTGCTGCAGTTCCGGGCCGACCATGTGACCGGCACGGCCGAACTGCAGACGGTCCGGCTGCAGGACGGCAGCAGCCTGACGCTGGCGCCGGACAGCGCGGTGGCCGTCTCGTACGAGCCTGGTGAACGGCGGGTGCATCTCCTCAAGGGTGAGGCCTTCTTCGCCGTCGCATCCGACCGGACGCGTCCGTTCCGGGTGACGGCGCGGTCGGTCCAGGCTTCCGTCCTGGGGACCAGGTTCGACGTCCGCCTCGATGGGGCCGCCGTGTCGGTCGCGGTCCAGGAAGGGCGTGTCCACGTCGAAGCGACGGACGAGCCGACGGGCCGCGGCGAGACGCTGGGGGCCGGCCAGGTGGTTCGCGTCTCCGGCGACGGCGCGTTCGTCCGCAGCGCCGAGGAGCCGGGCATGATCGCGGCCTGGCGCCAGGGCCAGCTCTACATGAGGAACCGCCCGCTGGGCGAGGCGGTGGACGAACTCCGGCGTTACTTCCCTGGAACGATCATCGTTACCGATTCCGCGCTCGAGGCGCTGCCGACGACGGGCGCCTTCGATACGGCCGATCCCGAAGGCGCCCTCCGGGGCATCGCACAGGCGCAGGGTGCGCGCGTGCGCCGTCTGTCGCCCTGGCTGCTCGTCCTCTCCGGATCCTGACCGGCCGGGACTGAAGCATGATGAGCCGCGATCACCTTTGCGCGCGAATGAGATGAGGTGCGAGCGCACCTCATCTCGTTCCGCTCTATTTCGTATAAAAACCGCCGCCCTCGTCGTCTCCGAGCAGAAGCGATCGAGACGCCGTAGCCCGTGGTCACCGCCAAGCGTTCCGATTGCCCTGGTTTGGGGATTGGAGTGGTGGAGTGACCTCAGGTTTCGGTGCGTCGTTGCGCGTGCTTCTCGGTGCTTGGGCATGCCTTGTCGGCTTCGGAGGAACGATGGGGCAATCGCGGGCGCAGGAGGCGTCCGGTGTTCAGCTCGGGCAGGCGGCCCGGCGCGCGTTCGACATCCCGCCGCAGCCGCTCGAATCCGCCCTGCTTCAATTCGGCCAGCAATCCGGCCGTCAGATCGTCGCCAACGGCGGCATCCTGGCCGGACTTTCGTCTCCCGGGGTGCAGGGCACGATGAGCGTCGAGGCGGCGCTGCAACGGCTCCTGACGGGCACCGGCCTGACCTACACGGGCATTGGCGGCGGTGCGATCTCGCTGCATCGGTCGGGACAGGGTGCTGACGGTCTGCCGCCCGGAGTGATGCAGCTCGATCCTGTGCAGGTGCAGGGTTATCCGGTGCCGTCGCAGGCGATGATCGACAACATCCCGCCGCCCTATGCCGGTGGGCAGGTCGCGACCGGCGGTCAGCTCGGCCTGCTGGGCAACCGCGGCGTGATGGACACGCCCTTCAACCAGACGAGCTACACGGCGAAGAAGGCGCTGGACCAGCAGGCCAAGACGATCCAGGAGGCCCTGATCGACGATCCGTCCGTCAGGCAGACGCGCCCTGACAATGGTCCTGCGGCGGACAACGTGCGCATTCGTGGATTCGACGTCTACACCGGAAGCTTCGCCTATGGCGGCCTGTATGGAATGCTTCCCACGCAGTCGATCGTCGCGGAGGTCGCGGAACGCGTCGAGGTGCTGAAAGGGCCGAGCGCCATGCTCAACGGCATGCAGCCGCTCAGCGCCATCGGAGGAGTGGTCAACGTAGTGCCGAAGCGGGCGCCTGCCGATCCCCTGACGCAGGCGACGGCCAGCTACATCTCCGGAGCACAGTTCGGTGGACACGTCGACTTCGGCCGCCGCTTCGGCGATGACAGGCAGTTCGGCATCCGGATCAATGGCGTGTTCCGGTCTGGCCAGACCGATGTCCAGTGGAACACCGATGAAAGGGCGCTCGGAGTCCTGGGACTCGACTTTCGCGGCGACCGGGCTCGTTTCTCCGCGGATCTCGGATACCAGTATCAATACATCGAGGGTGTCGTGGGCTATCTGGGCCTCGCGAACGGCGTTCCGCTTCCGTGGGCACCCGCCGTGCGGGCCAATGTCGGCGGCCAGCCATGGAGCTCCCAACAACGGAAGGATGCATTCGGCGTATTCCGCGGGGAGTTCGACATAACGGAGTACCTGACGGCCTACGTATCGTTCGGTGCCCACAACAACTGGTTTGGCGGCCCGTATGCCCCCGGCGTCATGATCAACAGCGCGAATGGCAATGCGACCGCCAACGCGCCGACCAATCTGTCGAACTACAGCACCTATCGAACAGCGACGGCTGGTCTGCGGGCACGCGCGGAGACCGGTCCGATCGGACATGAGCTTGGCTTGACCGTGACCACCTACGAGAGCGAGCTTGGATTCGGATTTGCCTCCGGCGCACCGTTTCCGTCCTCGACCAACATCTACAACCCCGTCGTCTTTGCCCGCCCCAGCATCGCCACGCCGGCAGCCAACAAAACGAGCGCCACGACCCTGTCGAGTTTCGGAGTGGCAGATACCTTGTCGGCGGCCGAGGAGCGTGTTCAGCTCACTGTCGGCGCACGCTTGCAGCGCGTCGCCGCGGCGAACTTCAACGGCACCACGGGGGCCCAGACGTCCAACTACGATCAGAGCGCGCTCAGCCCGTCCGTGTCCCTGGTGCTGAAGCCGTTCTGGAAGAACCTGTCCTTCTACGCCAACTGGATCCAGGGACTTCAGCAGGGGGTCATCGTCGGTTCCACCTTCGCCAATGCGGGCGAGGTCTTTCCCCCCTACAAGTCGACCCAGTACGAAGCGGGCGTGAAGGTCGATTGGGGAAAGTTCACGACGACGGCGAGCCTCTTCCAGATCACCAATCCGAGCACGATCACCGACGTTTCCACCAACACGCTCGCACTCAACGGCGAGCAGCGGAACCAGGGGCTGGAGCTGAACGCCTTTGGAGAACCGGTCGAAGGCGTGCGCCTTCTGGGCGGCGCCATGTTCCTGAGTCCGGTGCTGGCCAGGACGCAGGGCGGGCTGACCGACGGATGGATTGCACCGTTCTCGCCGACCTTTCAGCTCAACCTCGCGGGAGAGTGGGACCTGCCCTTCGTCCAAGGCCTGACCCTGAGCGGCAGGATCGTGTACACGGGGTCGCAGTATATCGATACGACATGGCCGCGCCGCAGCCTGCCGGAGTGGACACGTTTCGACGTCGGCGCCCGCTATGCATTCCGGAATCCTGCAGTCCCCGGGAAGAGCCTGGTCGCGCGGTTCAATGTCGAGAATGTCCTGGACGCCAACTATTGGGCTGGCGGCGACGGATCGCCGAACACGTTGTATCTGGGCGCTCCTCGGACCTTTCGGGTGTCGCTGACCGCCGATTTCTGAAACGCCGCCGGTGGAGGTGCCTTGGGGGCGTGTCTGACGTGATGCGAGCCATCGCATATACCCGCCATTGCGAATCATTCGCAGTTATGGGTATATGCAGTATCGGAAGATTGGGTTCAGGGGCCGTGCCGTCCGACACTGCAGCGCTATTCATGGAGCATCGACGTGCGTTGGTTGACTATGCCACGGGCATTGTCGGTTCCCGGAGCAAGGCCGAGGATCTCGTCCAGGAAGCCTGGATGCGGCTGGATGCGGCAATGCGTGACCGCCGGCCCATTCTTGAACCCAGGGCCTACCTGTATCGCATCGTGCACAATCTCGCCGTCGACGGGCGCACGGCGGCCGTCCGGGAAGGCAAGGTCGTGCGCGCGGACGAAGTCACCGAAGCGGATCAGGCGCGCTTTGCCGGACCGAGCCCGGAGGGCATCTCGCTCTACCGCAACGAGTTGCGCCAGCTCCAGCAGGCGATGGCCGAGCTCCCGCCCCGCACGCGGATCGCCTTCCAGATGCACCGGCTGGGCGGCTTCAAGCTGCGCGAGATCGCGATGCACTTGAATATCTCGATTCCAACGGCCCACAAGCTGGTTGTCGATGGACTCAGGCACTGCAAGAAGCGCCTGGAATAGCTGAGTCCGTCGCCCAGGGAGTAGAAAGACGCCCTTACGGTCACAAGTGCGCTGTCCCATGCTCCCTGTCAGGATGGACGATGCTTCGACCAGAGGTTGGAACCGGAATGGAGGCAGCACCACAGGACGGCGAGAAGGCCGCCTCCGAACAGGCGATGGAGTGGTTCGTCCTGCTCCAGGATGACCCGGCCGACGTCACCTTGCGCCAGCGCTTCGAGGCCTGGATCGCGCAGAGTCCAGCGCATGCTGCCGCCTGGTCGAAGACGGTGTGGACATCGTCCCTGGCGGAATCGCTTCTGCCGTTCGACGCACGCGACTGGGCAATTGACGGTTCGGTACCCGACAAGAGCCGGCTTCGCGCCGGCGTTCCGTCTCCGTCGCCCGACGCTGGCCGCACGCGCGCCGGATGGCGATCGTCTCTGGTGTCGATTTGGCAGCACGGCGTGCGCCGGCCATGGCTTGCCGGTGCGACGGCCCTTGCCTGCGTCGCTCTGGTGTTGGCAGGGCCGTCCGTGCTGCTTCGGCTGAAGGCCGACCATCTGACGGGCGTTGCCGAGTCGCGCGAGGTGGTGCTGGACGACGGCACAATCGTCGCCCTCGCGCCCGGCAGCGCTCTCGCCGTGTCGTTCGCTCCCTCCGGCCGCGGCGTGACGCTGCTTGCCGGCGAAGCCTTCTTCGCTGTGAAGCCCGACGCCTCGCGCCCCTTCCGCGTCACTGCCCGGGGCGTTCGAACGATGGTGGTGGGAACGGCATTTGACGTCAGGCTCGATCCGCAGGTCGTGGAAGTCGCGGTCAGCGAGGGTCGGGTTCACGTCGAGTCGGCCGGTACCGAGGCTCTCCTGGCGGCCGGGGACATGCTGCGGATTTCGGCAGGTGGCAATGCGGAGCGGAGCAGTGCCACCGTAGACAGCATAGCGGCTTGGCGGCGCGGACTCCTCGTGCTCGATGATCGGACGCTGGGGGATGCCGTAGCCGAACTCGAACGTTATTTCCCCAGACGCATCTTCATTCTCGACCGGTCGCTGGCCAAGCGTCCTCTGACGGGAGTCTTCGACCTGCGCGACCCCGAAAGGGCGCTTCGGGGCATGGCGGCCGTGCTCGATGCGGGAGTGCAGCAGATCACTCCCTGGCTCTCCGTGGTTTCTCCTCGACAATAGTATTTCGGGAAGCCTCCGAAAAAATCTCTCCCGGCACAGTCTCGGCATCGACGGGGCACGCCATGCGACGGGCGCGACGGCCCCATGAGCGTGGTGACGGGGGACGGAATGAGACAGTCGAAGCGTAGGCGGGGGCAAGTCCTGGCGTCGGTGGCGGGCGTTGTGGGGGCGGTGATGGCGACCAGTCCGGTTGCAGTGTCATTCGCGCAGGAAATGCCGGCTGCAAGCCAGCTCGTTCAGGCCACGGAGCGGCGCAGCTTCAACATCCCGCCGCAATCTCTTCAAAGTGCCCTGGTGCTGTTCGGACAGCAGTCCGGCCGACAGGTAGGCGCCGACACCGCACTCCTGGCCGGCCTTTCGACGCAAGGAGTGCAGGGCATGATGACGGTCGAGGAAGCGCTTCAGCGTCTGCTGGCCAGCACCGGCCTCACCTACAGTATCGTGAACGGGACGACGATCGCGTTGCAGCGGGCGGGGCGAAGCGGACAACTCGCACCGGGAATCCTGCAGCTCGATCCTGTGCAGGTGCAGGGTGTCTTCCCGGTGCCGCCGCAGGCCATGATCGACAACATTCCGCCGCCCTATGCCGGCGGGCAGGTCGCGACCGGCGGCCAGCTCGGCCTGCTGGGCAACCGAGACGTGATGGACACGCCGTTCAACCAGACCAGCTACACGGCGAGGAAAGTGCAGGATCAGCAGGCGAGGACAGTCAGAGAGGCGCTTGTCGACGATCCTTCCGTGCAATTCCTGATTCCGGAGGGCGGCGTCGGCTCCAACCTCATCTATATCAGGGGATTCTCCGTGAATCCGATCAACGCCGCGTTCGGTGGGCTGTATGGCCTGCTTCCATCCTATTCGATCGTCCCGGAGTTCGCTGAACGGATCGAGGTTCTGAAAGGGCCGAGCGCCATGCTGAACGGCATGCCCCCGGCCACCTCGATCGGCGGTACGCTCAACATCGTGCCGAAGCGGGCATCGGAAGAGCCGCTGACGCAGATTACCGCAAACTACGCATCCGACGCCCAGTTCGGCGTCCACGCCGATCTGGGCCGGCGTTTCGGCAGCGAGAGGCAATTCGGCGTTCGCTTCAACGGCGTCTTTCGCGGTGGACAGACGGGCGTCCAGTGGAACACCAATCAGCAGTTCCTGGCGGCACTCGGACTCGACTACAGAGGCGAGCGGGTGCGGCTGTCGAGTGATCTTGGCTACCAGTATCAGTTCATCGGCGGAGTCCTGCCGTATATCGGCCTCGCGAACGGCATTCCCCTTCCATGGGCGCCGGATGCCCGCAAGAACGTCGGCCAGCCCTGGAGCAACAAGGCGACCAAGGACATCTTCGGCGTCCTGCGGGGCGAGGTCGATCTCACGGAACGCATTACCGCCTATGCGGCGTTCGGAGCGCATGACAGCCGATACAGCCAGCTCTACGGCACCGACATCCTCAGCGTCACGGGCTTCAATGGTGCCGGAACGGGAAGGCCTGCGGTCCAGATTCAGTACAATTCCTTCCTGACCGGCGAAGCTGGTATCAGGGCCCTGGTCGACACTGGGCCGATTGGACACGAATTTGCCGTCACTGGCATGGCGCTGGAACAGAACTCGGGCATCGCGACTGTAACCGGGACTGTCTATGCGACGAACCTCTACAATCCCACCGTGATCGCCCCGCCCAGCATCCCGACTCCGGCGGCGAACAAGACCGGCACCACGTACCAGTCGAGCCTGGGCTTCGCCGATACGATGTCGCTGGCCGACAAGCGCATTCAGCTCACGGTCGGCGGACGTCTGCAGCGCGTCTCGGCACAGAACTTCAACGTGATCACTGGCGCGCAGACGACGAACTACGACCAAAGCGCTTTCACGCCGTCGGCCGCTCTCGTCTTCAAGCCGTGGCAGAACGTCTCCCTCTACGGAAACTTCATCCAGGGCCTCCAGCAGGGGACGATCGTCGGCTCGCAATATGCCAATGCGGGAGAAGTTTTCCCGCCGTACAAGTCGACCCAGTTCGAAGTGGGCGTGAAGGTCGACTGGGGCAAGCTCACCACCACGGCCAGCCTGTTCCAGATCACGCAGCCCAGCACGATCGTCGATGCCACGACGAACACCCTTACGCTGAACGGCGAGCAGCGCAATCAGGGCCTCGAGCTCAATTTCTTCGGCGAGCCTGTGGAAGGCGTGCGTGTGCTGGGAGGCGCGATGTTCCTCGATGCCGTGCTGGCGAAGACGGCGGGAGGGCTGACGGACGGATGGACCGCTCCCGTGACGCCCAGTTTCCAGCTCAGGCTGTCGGGCGAATGGGATACGCCTTTCGTGCGCGGGCTGACGCTTAGCGGCCGAGTAGCCTACACAGGGGCACAATATCTCGATACGACCTATCCGAGACGCTCACAGCCGGCCTGGACGCGCCTGGATCTCGGCGCACGCTACACCCTGGAGAACAGCCGCAGTCCGACCGGCAAGCCGCTCGTCGTTCGCTTCAATGTCGAGAACGTGCTCGATGCGAACTATTGGGCCGACGCGGCGGGCGTGACCACGCTCGCCATGGCGCCGCCGCGTACGTTTCGTCTCGCCGTGACGACCGACTTCTAAGGTTGAGCCGCCGGCGTGTTACAGGCGGCCCTCAGGCCTGACGGCATCCGATACACTCGATATCGAACCATGGCCGAAAGGAAGTTGCACAGGCCTGACCCGGCCTCGTTCCCGGTCCGCGCCTTCGTTGAAGGCCATCCGGGTCAGGTCAGTGCGTGATGTCGGCGGCGCAGGTGCCACCTATTGGCAGCGCGGGCTTCGCTGCTGGGCCGCAACAGCCCGAAGCGGAGGCACCTTCGGCGGGCGATATCGTCGGACCACTGCAGACGCCGGTTTCGGGTAGCACCAGCTCGACCCTGGCCGCGGCCTCCCGGTCGCCCGCGATCTCGGCGGCGATCGAGCGGACCTGCTCGTAGCCCGTCGTCATGAGGAAAGTCGGCGCACGGCCGTAGGACTTCATGCCCGCGACATAGAAGCCGGCTTCGGGATGTCCGAGTTCGTGCGCTCCGTGCGGGCGCACCGTGCCGCAACTGTGCAGGTTGGGGTCGATCAGCGGCGCCAGGATGGGCGGACATTCGAGTGCCGGATCGAGCGACAGACGCAGTTCGCGCAGGAAATCGAGTTCGGGACGGAATCCGGTCGACACCACAAGATTGTGGACCATCACATGGCGGCCGCAGCAGGCCGAGCCGGCGCCGATGCGCAGATGGTCGCCGTTGCGGCTGACGTGCGAGACGCGGAAGCCGGTTTCCGTGCGGATCTTGCCGCTGGCGACGAGGATGGCGAAGGCCGTGCCCAATGCGCCCCTGGCGGCGAGCTGATCCGCGGCACCGCCGCCGAATGCCTTCTCGGGTCGGTCGCCACGCAGCAGCCAGGTGATCTCCGTGGAGGGGGCTTCCTCCTTGAGTTTTGCGAGATCGAGCAGGGTTCCGATGGCGGAATGGCCGCTTCCCAGGACCGCGACGCGGCGGCCGGCATAGCGTACCCGGTCCCGCCCCAGCATGTCGGGCATGCCGTAGGCGATGCGGTCCTGGGCCTCCCGCTCGCCGATGGCCGGCAGGCCGTTGGCGCCAGCGGGATTGGGCGAGAACCAGGTGCCGGTGGCGTCGATCACGGCATCCGCAAGGAGGGATTCGGGCCCTTGGCCGTTCTGGTAGCGGATCTCGAAGGGCGCCGCCTCGCGGTCCTTGCTTCTCACCTTGTCGAAACCTTTGCGGGCCACGGCGGTCACCACGCTGCCGGTGCGGATGCGGTCCTCGAGCGGCGTCCGCGTCGCCAGCGGCTCGAGATAGCGCTCCAGCAGCTCGCCGCCGGTGGGGTGCTGATCCGCCTGCGGCCTGTCCCAGCCGGCGCGCGTGAGCAGTCGCTCGGCGGCCCTGTCGACGTTGTATTCCCAGGGAGAGAAGAGCTGCACATGGCTCCACTGGCGCACGGCATGGCCAGCGGTCGAGCCGGCTTCGAGGATGACGGGTTCCATCCCGCGTTCCAGCACATGGGCGGCGGCGGCGAGCCCGATGGGCCCGGCCCCCAGGATGGCGACGGTCCTGGGTCCGGCTGGTGAGGTGGCCATCGATTTCTCCTATATTACTGGAATCATCGAAATAGTCGGCGAAATTTTTTTCACGCTGCTTTCGACGGTCGGGCCAGGCGCGGCGGGCACGTGCCCTCTGCGCAGCATTGCTCGACCATGTAGTCGATCAACCCGCGCATCAGTTCGTAGTTGGTGTGGCAGACGAGGGTCGTGCCTTCGCGGGTCTGGGTGACCAGACCCACGGCGACGAGCGCCCTGAGATGGTGCGACAGCGTCGATGCGGCAATCCCCAGCCGCTCCTGCAGGCCGCCCACCGGCAAACCCTCTTCGCCCGTCCGCACGAGAATGCGGTAGATCTTCAGGCGGGTTGGGTTGCCCAGCGCCTCCAGGCGCGCAGCCGCGTCGTCGAGCTTCATGTCCGCAAATGTAGGTCGATGGGCGGCGATGTCAACGGTATTTCCGGAATATTGGAAATAGAGGTGCGCCGCGATCCTCGTACCAGCCCTTGCTGGCATTCACGATCTTCACCACCGACAGCATCACCGGCACCTCGATCAGGACGCCGACCACCGTCGCGAGCGCGGCGCCGGAGGAGAAGCCGAACAGGCTGATGGCGGCGGCGACGGCCAGTTCGAAGAAGTTGCTGGCGCCGATCAGGGCGGATGGCGCCGCCACGCAATGCGCTTCGCCGGTCGCCCGGTTCAGCAGATAGGCCAGGCCCGAGTTGAAATAGACCTGGATCAGGATCGGCACCGCGAGCAGCGCGATGATCAGCGGCTGGGCGATGATCTGCTCGCCCTGGAAGCCGAACAGCAGCACCAGCGTGCTCAGCAGCGCGACCAGCGAGATCGGCTGCAGTCGGGCGAGCAGCGCGGCGAGGCCTGCCGTGCCGGCCCGCAACAGCATGCGGCGGCGGACGACCTGCGCGAGGATCACCGGCACGACGATGTAGAGCCCGACCGACAGAAGCAGCGTCTCCCAGGGCACGCGGATGGCCGACAGGCCGAGCAGCAGGCCGACGATCGGCGCGAAGGCGAACACCATGATCGTGTCGTTGAGCGCGACCTGGGTGAGCGTGAAATCGGGCTCGCCGTCCGACAGGTTGCTCCAGACGAACACCATGGCGGTGCAAGGCGCCGCAGCCAGCAGGATCAGGCCGGCGATGTAGCTGTCGATCTGGGCGGGCGGCAGCCAGGGCCGGAAGAGGTGGCCGACGAACAGCCAGCCCAGCAGCGCCATGGAGAACGGCTTGACCGCCCAGTTGATGAACAGCGTCACGCCGATGCCGCGCCAGTGCGCCCGCACCTTGCCGATGGCGGCGAAGTCGACCTTCACCAGCATCGGGATGATCATCAGCCAGATGAGCACGGCGACCGGCAGATTGACGTGCGCCAGCTCGGCTGTCCCGATGGCGTGGAAAAGGCCGGGGAACGCATGTCCGAGCGCGATGCCCGCCACGATGCACAGGGCGACCCAGACGGTGAGATAGCGTTCAAACAGCGACATGAGGGAACGGTCTTATTTCCATATTTCGCGAATAATGGAATGGATGGACGAAGGTCAAGCGGGCGACGGCCTTCCTGGAAAGTGTGCGGGCAACAGGAAGGTGATCGCCCAGCAGGCCAGCAGCATGGCCGCTGATCCCAGCAGGCAGGCCGTCATGCCGCCGGCCTGGTAGAGGGCGCCGGAGAGCAGGATGCCGAGAAGCCGGCCGGCCGCGTTGGCGGCATAGTAGAAGCCCACATCCTCTGCCGCCTTTTCCGACCCGGCATAGGCCAGGATCAGATAGGAATGCAGGGAGGAGTTCACGGCGAAGGGCAGGGCGAACAGCGCCAGCCCGGCAACCAGGACGAAGTCGGGCCGCCACAGGTCCGGACGCTGCATGAGGATCGCCAGGGCCAGCGGCACGGCGGCCAGCAGGCCGGCCCATAGACGGGCGTTCGGCACCTCGCGGCTCAGGCCGTCGGGACTGCGCGTCACCAGCCGCGGCGCCGCCGCCTGGATCCCGCCATAGGCGATCGTCCAGGCGGCCAGGAAGCCACCGACCTCGGTGAAGCGCCAGCCGGCGGCGTAGAGGAACACCGGCAGGCCGACGACGAACCACACGTCGCGGGCGCCGAACAGGAAGATGCGCGCGGTGGCCAGCAGGTTGACGCCGCGCGACTTGGCGAACAGCTCACGCATGGATCTCGAAGGCCTGGCCTTGCCGAGTCGGCGCGGCAACAGGAGGCCGGCCAGCAGGATGACCGCGATCAGGACTGCCATCAGCCACAGCGCGGACCGGAAGCCAACCAGATCCAGAAGCAGGCCGCCGACGAAGAAGCCCAGGCCTTTCATGGCGTTCTTCGATCCGGTGAACCAGGCGACCCAGTGGAAGAGCTGGCTGGAGCCCGCGGCCGCCGTCGCCTTGATGGCCGACTTCGAGGCCGTCTTGGTGAAGTCCTTGGCGAGACCCGAGATGCCCTGCGCGGCGACTACCCAGACGACTGACATCGCCACGCTCCATTCCGGTCGGAGCACGGAGAGCATGACCAGGCCGGCGATCTGCAGCGCCTGGCCGGCCATCAGCATGCGCGGGATGCCGAAGCGCACAGCGAGCCAGCCGCCGGCCAGGTTGGCGACGATGCCGGCGAACTCGTAGAGCAGGAACAGGAAGGCCAGCGTGAACGGCGAATAGCCGAGCTTGAAGAAGTGCAGCAGCACCACCATGCGCAACGCACCGTCGACCAGGGTGAAACCCCAGTAGGATGCCGTGACGATCAGGTAGTCGCGTACCGCCGTGGCCGTCATGGCTCCGCCCGGATCACCAGGTTGGCGAGGTCGATCATGCGGCAGACGTAGCCCATCTCGTTGTCGTACCAGGCATAGACCTTGAGCAGGGTGCCGTCGGTCACCATCGTGCTGGGCGCATCGACGATCGAGCTGCGCGTGTCGTTGCAGTAGTCCGCCGAGACCAGCGGCCGCGTCTCGTAGCCCAGGATGCCGGCCAGGGGGCCCGCCGCGGCCTCGGCGAACAGCGCGTTGACCTCGGCTTCGCTCGTGGGGCGGTTCAGCTCGAACACGCAGTCGGTCAGGCTGGCATTGAGCACGGGCGCTCGCACGGCGTGGCCGTTCAGCTTTCCCTTGAGCTCGGGGTAGATCAGGGCGATCGCCGTTGCGCTGCCCGTCGTCGTGGGGGCGAGCGACGTCATCGCCGACCGGGCGCGGCGCAGGTCCTTTTGCGGGGCATCGACCACGACATTGGTGTTGGTCGGATCGTGGATGGTCGTGATCTGGCCGTGCCGGATCCCGATGGCCTCGTGCACGACCTTGACCACCGGCGCCAGGCAGTTGGTCGTGCAGGAGGCTGCCGTCAGCAGGCGGTGGCGATCGCGCTCGTAGAGATGGTCGTTGACGCCGACCACGACGTTCAGCGCACGGGCGTCCTTCACGGGGGCGGCGACGACGACGCGCTTCACGCCCCGCTGGAAATAGGCGTCGAGCTGTTCGGGCTTGAGGAACTTGCCCGTGCATTCGAGGACGACCTCGCAGCCGAGATCGCCCCACGGGACGTCGCCCGGCGACGCTTCGGCGCTGAACCCGACATACTTGCCGCCGATCACGATGCCGCGTTCGTCCGAGTCGAACAAAGTGTGCCAGCGGCCATGGATGCTGTCGAATTCGAGCAGATGGGCTGTGGCCGCGGCGCCACCCTTGATCTCGTTGACGTGCACGACGTCGAGGCGGTTGCCGCGCCGCGGATCGCCTTCCGGCCTTGGCGTGCCGCCGAAGGCCGCCCGCAGCGCGAGGCGTCCCATGCGGCCCATGCCGTTAATGCCGACCTTCATGGCAACCCCCGCTAGACCGGGGCGCGCGCGCTGTCGCCCAGCTCGTCGAGGCGCTTCTTCAGCGCCAGGCGGTCGAGCGAGGCATAGGGCAGGTTGATGAAGATCTCGAGCCGGCGGCGGATCATGCCGTAGAGCTCGTTGATCATGGTGGCGCGCTCGGCCGGCGTCCCCTTGAACTTGGCCGGGTCGGGCAGCGGCCAGGATGCCGTGATCGGGTTGGGCCCGACGTCGGGGCAGTCCTGCCCTTGCAGCGTGTCGCAGAGGGCGATGACGAAATCCATCTGCGGTGCGTCGTGGCCGACGAACGTGTCCCACGACTTGCAGTGCAGGCCGGAAACGTCATGGCCCAGCGCCTGCAGCTTCTCGATCACTTCCGGCATGGGGCTGCGGGCCGGGTCGGATCCCGCGGAATAGGCGTTGAACTTGCCCTTGCCGACCTTCTCCAGGATCGACTGGGCCATCAGCGATCGCGCGGAATTGCGCGTGCACAGGAACAGCACATTGAAGGCGGCGATCATGGTTTCGTCCTCCGGGGGCGGGTCGGGCAGCAGTCGTGCGAGATCGCCGCACAGCTCCGGACGGCCGCCGCAGCAGGTTTCCGTGAGGAAGCCCAGCAGCGACCGGAGGCCGTGGAAGCGTACGGCGTAGATGACGTGACGGCCGCGCCGCGTCGACTGGACGAGCTCCGCCTGTTCGAGTGCGGCGAGGTGGAAGGACAGCGTCGAGGGCGGCTGTCCCAGCGCGGCGGCCAGCTCGCCGGCAGCCATGCCGGACGCTCCCTTCGATGCCAGGAGACGCATCAGGTCGAGCCGGGTCGCCTGAGCAAGTGCGGAAAAGCGGGTGGCGGCATCCTTTGATTCCATAGTTATCGAATAGTCGAAATGTATGACAGAGTCATTGCGAAAAGCGCCGGTGGGGGTATGTGGAGCGCAAAAAGTCCACCTATTGACTTGTGTGTAGAACAATTGTTATTATTTTGCATGCCAATGCCGGTGCATTGATCGCACCCTCCTGGTGGGTCAATCTGCGTCGCCGGGACGTCGCCTGCCGGCCCAGCAAGCAAGGGAAACGATCCGTGTCGCGTGCCGACCGAGCCTGCAGCGCTTCCGACATGGCCATGCCAGCCGGCCGCCCCCCGTCGATCGACCGGATGGCGGCGTGGCCGGCGCTGGCGCCCCTGATCGGGCAGGCAGGGCGTCCGCTGGTGATCGAGACGTTGCGCGCCTGGGCCGATGCGCGGCGCGGCTCGCCCGAGGTTTCGGACGAAGGGGCCTGCGCGCGCTGGTGCGCGGCCAGGCTCGCCCCGTTCGTGCAGCCGTCGCAGCGCCGCGTGTTCAATCTCACCGGCACGGTCCTGCATACGAATCTCGGCCGCGCGCCCCTGGCCGAGGAGGCGATCGAGGCGGCGGTGGCCGCCATGCGGTCGCCCACGACCCTGGAGTTCGATCTGGAGACCGGCGGCCGGGGCGAGCGCGACCATCACGTCGCGCCCTGGCTGCAGCGCCTGACCGGCGCCGAAGCGGCCACCGCGGTCAACAACAATGCCGCCGCCGTGCTCCTGGTGCTGAGCGAAATCGCGGCGGGACGCGAGGTCATCGTCTCGCGGGGCGAACTGATCGAGATCGGCGGCGCCTTCCGTATCCCCGACATCATGGCGCGTGCCGGCTGTCGGCTGGTCGAGGGCGGCACGACCAACCGCACCCATCTGCGCGACTATGCCGATGCCATCGGGCCGGACACGGCTGCGATCATGAAGGTCCATCCGTCGAACTATGCGATCACGGGATTCGCCAGCGCGGTGCCGGCGGCCGAGCTGGTGCCCCTGGCGCGCGAGAAGGGACTGCCGGTGATCGAGGATCTCGGCAGCGGCACGCTGGTGGACCTCGAAACCTGGGGCCTGCCGCACGAACCGACCGCCGCCGAGGCGATCGCGGCCGGCATCGATGTCGTCACCTTCTCCGGCGACAAGCTGCTGGGCGGCCCGCAGGCCGGCCTGATCGTCGGGCGGCGGCCACTCGTCGAGCGCATCGCGCGCAACCCGATGAAGCGGGCGCTGCGCCTCGTCAAGGTGCGGCTTGCCGCGCTGGAGGCCACGCTGCGCCTCTACGCCGACCCTCGGCGCCTGGCAGAGCGTCTGCCGACGGTGCGCGCCCTGGCGCGGCCGGCGGCGGACATCCGCGCCCAGGCCGAACGTCTGCTGCCCGCTTTCTCGGAAGCGCTCGCCGGCGCGGCTGAGGTCGGCATCGAGCCGGTGCGGGGGCAGATCGGCTCGGGCGCGCTGCCCGTCGACCTCCTGCCGTCCTTCGCGATCGCGCTGCGCGGCCGCGGGCTCGACCGGCTGGCGGCCGCCTTCCGGCGGCTGCCTGTCCCGATGATCGGCCGCATCTCTGATGGGGCGCTGCGCTTCGATCTCAGGACGCTGGACGACGAGGCGGTGCTGGTCGCCCAGCTCGCGCAGCTCGCGGTCGAGGAGGCGGCATGATCGTCGGCACGGCCGGCCATATCGACCATGGCAAGACGGCGCTGGTGAAGGCGCTGACCGGCGTCGACGCCGACCGGCTGAAGGAGGAGAAGGCGCGCGGCATCACCATCGATCTCGGCTATGCCTACAGCGACCTGGGAGACGGCCGCCAGCTCGGCTTCGTCGACGTGCCGGGCCATGAGCGCTTCGTGCACAACATGCTGGCGGGCGCCACCGGCATCGACGCGGCGCTGCTGATCGTCTCGGCTGCGGAAGGCATCAAGCCGCAGACGGTCGAGCATCTGCAGATCATCGACCTGCTGGGCCTCGACCGCGGCATCGTCGCCCTGACCAAGGCGGATCTCGCCGACGACGACCAGCTCCTGGAGCGCATGGCGGAGATCGAAACGCTGCTGGCGACGACGTCGCTCGGGGGTGCCGAGATCGTCCCGGTCTCCGCCCTGTCGGGCCGCGGCGTCGAGGAGCTGAAGGCCCGGCTGCTGGCCCTGGGTGAAAGTCGCAAGGACACGACGGGCTTCGCGCGGCTGGCCGCCGACCGCTGCTTCGTGCTGCCGGGGGCGGGCGTCGTCGTCACCGGGACCGTGCATGCCGGCGAGATCCGGGTCGATGACCGGCTGCTCCTCACGCCGTCCCGCCTGGAGGCGCGCGTGAGATCGCTGCACGCGCAGAACCGCGCCGCCGAGGTCGGCCGCGCCGGGGAGCGCTGCGCCCTGAACCTGGCCGGGCCGCGGCTGTCGAAGGAGGCGATCCGGCGCGGCGACTGGGTGGTCGCGCCCGACCTGCACGCGCCGACGGATCGCCTCGACGTCCGGTTGAGCCTGCTGTCCTCGGAGCCGAATCCTCTGCGGCACTGGTCGCCCGTGCATGTCCATGTCGGCGCCGCGCATGCGATGGGCCGCGTGGCGCTGCTCGAGGGCGACAAGCTCGCGCCGGGCAGCGTCGCGCTTGCCCAGCTCGTGCTGGACGAGAAGGTGGGGGCGCTGGCGGGCGACCGCATCATCCTGCGCGACCCCTCGGCGACCCGGACCGTCGCCGGCGCCGTCGTCGTCGATCCGTTCGGTCCGCCGCGCAACCGCCGGACGGAGCGCCGGCTGTCCGAGCTCAGGGCGCTCGCCGAGCCCGATGCCGCCGTTCTTCCGGCGCTCCTGCGGCAGGAAGCCGGCTTCGTCGAGACGGCGCGTTTCGGGCTGGCGCGCAACCTGCGGCCGGCCGAAGTGGAGCGGCTATTGGCGGAGTCGGGCGGTGTCGCGCTCGATGGCTTCGCCTTCCTGGCCGACACGCTGGCTGTGGCGCGCCAGGACATTGCGGACACCCTGAAAGCGCATCACGCGGCGCAGCCCGATTCGCCGGGCCTGCAGCCCGAGCGGCTGCGGCTGGCGCTCGCCAAGCGATGGCCGCCCGCGGTGTTCAAGACGTTGCTCGACCACGAGGTCAAGGCGCGCCGCGTGACGGTCGACGGCGCCTTCCTGCGCCTGCCCGGGCATGCGCTGACCCTGGGCGCGCGCGACGAGGCGCTGTGGCGCAAGATGTCGGCCGAGCTGGAGCGCGATCGCTACAAGCCGCCGCGCGTGCGCGACTTCGCGGCCGCCCACGGCGTGCCGGAGGCCGAGATGCGCAAGCTGCTGCAGCGGCTGGCCAAGGTCGGCCGGGTCGTGGAGGTGGCGCCCGATCACTACTTCCTGCGGCCGGCCGTGGCCGAGATGATCGGCATCGCCCATGCCTTCGGCCGCGACTTCACGGCGGCCGAGTTCCGCGACAAGCTGGACAACGGCCGCAAGGTCGCGATCCAGATCCTGGAGTTCTTCGACCGCAACGGCATCACCATCCGGCGCGGCGACCTGCGGCGTACCGTGCCGCAGAAGCTGACGCGGTTCGGCCCGGTCGCCGGCGCGTGACACGGGCCGCCTTCTGGTGGATCATCGCCGACGGAGGAGAAGCGCTCCCGGTGGGGCGGCTGGCCTTCAAAGCCAGAGAGGGCCGCCAGACGGTTCTTAGTGGGTTCGACTCCCACTCTCTTCCGCCACGTCGGATCGTGGACCGGCCGCTACAGCACGGCGAGTCCCAGAGATATGTGCGCGAACAGCCCCGTCGCTTCGGCGGGTTTGGGAAGGTCATCGCCGAAGATGCCCAGCGTCCAGTCCAGAAGGACGCAGAAGGCTGCGGTCCAGTGAATTCCCCTCGGGCCGGGGCTGTACGAATCAGCAACCCTCTGCCGCGCCATGAACCCTCCTGCACGATCGCGATGGATTCATGCGCCGGCGGGCGGGCGGCTCCCTTGACATCGATCAACCACTTTGGCGTCGCTGCCGGTTCAGAAGATCGCCTGCCCGCGGGCCTGCATCACGTACTTCATGGCGCGGAACTGGGAATCCTGGCGGATCGCGGCGGCAACCTTCTTGTCGCCGGTGGGATCGGAGGCGGCCACGAGACTCTCGGTTTCCGAGGTGCAGGCGAGCGCCACGGCGTCGGCCAGCATCTTCGCCTCCTCCGACCGCGTACCGTCCGCCGCCGCGTTCTTGGCGAGACAGGCGTCGCGCGCCTGGTAGGCCTTGTCGACCGTGCTGTGCCGTGCCAGGTCGCTCACTCTGAAGAAACTGCCCTCGCAAGCTCCCAGCGACAGCATGATGAGCACGAGCAGAAATCGCATTCGACGGCCTCGGGCGGTCTCGGAAAGGCGCTACCTTCACCAGCTTTCGCGGCACGTCAAGGTGGCAAATTTCCAGGGCTGACGAAGGCGGAGTCGGACGGTATCAATGGCGCTTGGACGAACACCGACCGGTTTTGGGGCTGCCTTCATGCGAATCCTCTCCCTCCTGCTCGCCCTGCTCGTTGGCGCGTGCGCGGGGGCCTATCAGACGCCCAGCGACGGGCGGCGCCAGACGCGCATCAACGACGCCTATGCGGCGCGCGACGCCTGTCTGTCGAAGAATGCGACGGCCGACGGCACGATGAGCGCCGATCCAACGACGGTGGCGAGCGCCGTCGCTCTGGCCTGCAGTTCCGAAACGGACAAGCTGATCGAGGTCACCAACATCGACGGCGATCCACGCGTGGCCGAACGCATTCGCCGCGACTCGGAATTCCGGGCCATGGGAATGATTCTCAAGAGCCGCGGCGATGTTTCCGGCTAGCGCCGCCTGCCGCCAAGTTGACGCAAAAAGAAGATAGGGCTTTTTCGGCAGCCTGAGACGCCGCCGTGCATTACTTCTGTTGGCGTTGCGATATGGAAGCCTCGTCAACTGCAAGGAGAAGAACCATGCTGCGATCGGTAGCCGCCGTGACCGGGGCCGTCGCCCTGCTTGCCGGCCTTGCCTCGTCGGTTCATGCGCAGAGCCCGGCAGCCCCTGGAACCCCGCAGGCCAAGGGGCGGTCCGGAGCGAATGTCGGCTCGCTGACCTGCAACGTGGCCGGGGGCATGGGCTTCGTCTTCGGTTCGTCCAAGGACCTGAGCTGCCTCTTCACCCGCACGGACGGCGTTGCCGAACGCTATACCGGCGCCATCAAGAAGTACGGCGTCGATATCGGCTTCACCAAGGAAGCGCAGATGGTGTGGCTGGTGTTCGCGCCGGGCAGCATCGCGAAGGGCGCGCTCGCCGGCAGCTATGTCGGCGCGACGGCGTCGGCCACGGTGGGCGTGGGCGCCGGCGCGAACGTGCTGGTGGGCGGGGGCAGCGGCCAGATCACCCTGCAGCCGGTCAGCGTCGAAGGCAATGTCGGCCTCAACGTCGCGGCCGGTGTGGGCGAGGTCGAGCTCAAGGCGGCCCGCTGAGCGGTGCTTCGTCATGCCGGCGAGGGAGTCCGCCGACGGGGCTGCGCCATGAGCGAGGGCTCCGTCCACCGACCCGCTAGGCGGTTGACCGCCGCCGGCGGCGAGATGGTGGACGAGGTGGTCGCCGAGGAGGTGGCCGTCGCACTCGTCTACAATGGCGTGAGCCACGCCGTGATGATGGCGACGCCGTGCGACCTCGAAGACTTCGCGCGCGGCTTCTCGCTCACGGAAGGCATCGTCGAGCGGCCCTCGGAGATCTACGGCATCGAGATCGAGCCGGCGGGCGCCGGCCTCGAGGTTCGGCTGGAGATCGCCGCGCAGCGCATGGTGCGCCTGCGGGAGCGGCGCCGTGCGCTGGCCGGCCGCACCGGCTGCGGCTTGTGCGGCGTCGACAGCATCGAGGCCGCCATGCGGCCGGTGGCGAAGGTGCCTGCCGCCGGCGGCGTGTCGCGCCGGGCCATCGAGCGGGCGATGGCGGCGCTGCCCGCCAAACAGCACATCAACGAGATGAACGGGGCCATGCATGCCGCGGGCTGGGCGCGCGCCGACGGCACGGTGACCGCCGTGCGCGAGGATGTCGGCCGGCACAACGCCCTCGACAAGCTGGGCGGTGCGGTGGCGCGCGCCTGGCCGATCGAAGCCGGCGGCTTCGTCGTCGTGACCAGCCGTTGCTCCTACGAGATGGTCCACAAGGCGGCCGTGCTGGGAGCGCTGGCGATCGCCGCCGTCTCGGCGCCGACGTCGCTTGCCATCGCCACGGCCGAACAGGCGGGCATCGTGCTGGCGGCGTTCGTGCGCGACGGGCGGCTCACCCTCTACGCCAACGCCGGTCGGGTATCGCCGTGAGCGGGTCACGGATCTTCGGCGTGACCGGCTGGAAGAATGCCGGCAAGACGACGCTCGTCGAGCGGCTGGTCGCCGAGTTCGTGCGCCGAGGCTGGCGCGTGAACACCATCAAGCACGGCCACCACGATCTCGACATCGACCAGCCCGGACGGGATTCCTATCGTCATCGCGCCGCCGGCGCGGCCGAGGTCGCAGTGGTCGGCGGCCGGCGCTACGCCATCATGCGCGAGCAGGCGGAGGCGCCCCTCGCGGAAGTGCTCTTCCGCCTGGCGCCGGCCGATCTCGTGCTGATCGAAGGCTTCAAGCGCGAGCCGCATCGCAAGATCGAGGTCCGTGCCGGAACCGGCGAGCCCATGGCGGCGGGCGATCCCAACATCGTCGCCATCGCGGCTGACGAGCAGCCTGCCGAGCGCCATCTCCCGTGGTTCCGGCGGGACGACATCGCCGCCATCGCCGACTTCATCGCCCTCCTGGCCGTGAAGCCCGGCTACCGCTTGCCGGAGAAGATGCCGTAGCCCTGCTGGTTCGGTCCCGACACGGCATAGGCGCCGATCTGCTGGCTCGCCGGCTGGTTGGGCGCGGACAGGAAGACGCCGACGAGAGAGTTGATCGATTGCCCCGCAGGTCCCTGCAGCGACTGGGTATTGGTGAAGACGGGCCCGTTGCCGCTCAAGGCGGTGTTGGGCGTCGATCCGCCTCCGTATGTGGCTGGGCCGAGCGTGATCTTGGCGATGCCGTTGCGGTTGCCGAAGCTCCAGACGTTGCTGTAGGTGCCGCTGACGGTCTGTCCACTGTCCATCAGGGCGAAGGTCGGACCGCTGTAGGTCGCCGTCGCGCCCTGCATGTTGAGCTGATTGAGCTGGTTCACCGTGGCGATCTCGCTGTTCGGCAGGATCTGCAGCTGGTTGAAGTCGAATCCCTCGAAGACGCCCAGGATGGAATTGTAGTCGATGCCCGGAGACTGGGACGCGGTCTGCTCCGCCCTGAGGTCCTGCACGGCCTGCTGCTGTTGCTGCTGCTGGTTGGTCTGGCTGAGCGCCGTCGGAACCGTATCGTTGGGATTGCGGTTGGCGGGGCCCGGGCCGGAGCCGAAGGAATCCGTCGGACGCAGGCCGACAATGCGCACGGGCTGGCCGGAGTTGACATTCGTGATGCCCGACGATCGGGCGGCCTGGTCAACGGCACCGCGATTGCCGGCGCCGCCGCCGCTTCCGGAGCTGCCCGATCCGCTGCGGCCTTCGAGCTGACTGAGCTGCGCTGCCAGCGCCCCCTGGGCCAGGAGGGTTGGAGCACCCGGCGGCTGGCCGAGGTTGGTGATCACCTGCGAACCCTGTCGCGTGACGTTCTCGGTGATGCCGGCTGCCGTCACCGTCATGCTGCGCCCGAAGATGAAGAAGGAGCCCGTCTGGGCCGCCTTGACGTCGAGCAGGGTGATACCGCCGCGGATGCCGATGGTGCTCGACGGGGTCGTGATGACGATGGGCGAGGTCTTGCTGATCTTGCCGCCGACCAGGCGCAGCACGCCACGACTGGCGTTGATCGCGAGCTCGCCGGTCTTGGCGTTCGGGTCGAAGACGAACTTGTCGATCACGAGCTGCGCGTTGGGACCCACCGTGAGCGACGACCCGTCGAGGAAGACGAGATGCGCCCGGTCGTTCGCCGCGGTGGTGATGAGCTCGTTGGCCTGAACGTCGACGCCGATGCGCAGTATGCGCTCCGCTTCGGCGGGCGGCTTGCCTAGCGGATCGCCGTCCGTGGCCGAGGTCACGCCGACACGGGCCGAAGCGTCAGGGACGGCGCCGGGGGCGACGAGCAGCGCGATGGCGGCCGCGCCGGCCATCAGGCTGCGCGCTGGCATCTTGTCGGCAAGCGTGGCAACGTTCATGTCGGATTGCTCCTTGGACATTGGGGCGAATATAGCACTTTCAGAAGCGCCAGCTCACGCCGACCAGAGTGCTGTTGTTGACAAAGCTGTAGTTTGGCAGATTGGCGGAACGAACGAACCGCCCACCCGAGATGGTGAGCGTGGTGCGCTCGTCGAACGGCACGGCGAGCGCGATGTTCAGGATCGTGTCGTTCTGCATGCGGACCACCCAGGGATCGATCACGACGTCGGCCTGGTCGTAGGTCCACCACTGCAGGTTCACCGACAGGCCGATGTTCCATGGCAGGCCGCTCTTGAACAACGGGTCGGCGAAGCGGAACTGCATGCCGCCGCCGACGCCGTACAGCTGATAGTTCTGCCAGGGCGTGCTGTTGGTCTGGTAACGCTGAAGGGCGCCGTTCGAGAAGACGGCGACGATGTCCGTGAGCTGGTACTGGAATGTCGTGTTGGCGGAGAATTCGACTCCGTTGAACTGGTCGTTGGTCGGCACGTACCAGGTGTTGGGGTGCATTTGGCGGCGCCAGACGAAGTTCGAGGTGTTGCGCAGCTTGTCGGTGATCAGCACGCCGGATTCGAGACCGGCTCCCGCGCTGCCGTAGAAGGGCGTGTCGTTGATCCAGATGTAGCCCAGCGTGGCAAAGGGTTTCAGGGTCACGTCCTCGAAGATGCCCTGGAAGACCTGGAATCGCGGGCCAGACGTCAGGTCGAGGATCGACACGTTGGCTGTCGAGACCTGGAATTGGCGGTTGGAGTAGGCGGTGAACTGCGTCTCGATCTGCGCCCGGTCCTGGGTCTGCAGGTCGTAGATGTGCCGCACCATGGCCGAGCCCACCACGCCCCAGTCGGCCGTTCCGATCGCCGACTGGTTGAGATTGGCCGCCTGACCGAACAGCCGCACGCTGGATGTCGGTGGGCCGAGATTGGCGTTCGACTGATAGCGAACGCCTGCAAACACCTCGCCCAGGAAGCGCGACGGACTCTGACGCTTCTGGATCTCGACCATGAACTGCTCGGCGCGCGAACGCACCTCGGGTGACAGGGCTTGCGAGGTCAGGGCGGTTTCGAGGTAGGTGCGGGCGATCTCGTATGATCCGAGCCGGAAGTACAGCACGCCAAGCTCGAGACGCACGCGCGGCAGGTCCGGATTGATCAGCAACATGCGCTCGAGGGCGGAAACGGCGCCCTCGTAGTCGCCGGTCCTGGTGGCGACAGTTGCGAACTTGAAGAGCACGTCGAGGTTGGCCGGCTGACGCAGCATCTCGTCGAAGGCCGCATCATACTCCCGCTCCTGCGCCGGCGTCGCATCGACCGGTCCTTGCGCGGATGCACTCCAGGCAAAGCCGATCCATGCCATGCAGGCGCAAACCACCCGCTTCAGGCGATACACTCTTTCATCTCCCCCGTGCCGAGGTCCAAGGGACCGTCAGCAATTCTTGATTGTACCGTAATACCCTTACACGAGCCAGCTTTGCAGGACCAGGAGCCATGAAACGGGCCAGGGAGCCCGTGCCGCCTGCATGCGCAGGGACATGCGCCGATATTGCCGCTCGCCAAGAGCCGCGACGAAGCGCTCGCGGTCACGGCGCGTCGCCGCAAGCATGCGGTCGAGCATCACCTGGTAGGTGTTGCCCCAGTTCCGACTGGAGAGATGTAGTCGGCCGCCCAGCACCGGGTTGTCGGCCGCGCCATTTCTGCCATGGAGGCGATAGGCGTAGAGCGCCTCGTCGATCAGCAGCGAACCGGCCACCATCTGCGCCATGACCACGACGTAGAAGTCCATGTGCAGTCGGAAAGTCTCGTCGTCATCCGGGAATACGAGATCGATCAGCGAGCGCCGGAACATCATCGACGAGGTGCTGACCCAGACCCAGTGCACCACCCGCTTCGTGTAGAGCTTGTAGGGGGTCTTCTTGTGCCAGCTTGCCGTCCCCGCCTGGCTGTCCACGCGCGGGATGTGCGCCGGATCGATCGGCGCGAAGGCGCGGTCCCGGTCGGCCGAGGCACGCTCCTTGCCGAACCAATACACGCAGCCGGCGATCAGCTTGCCCTGGCCGTCGATGAGATGCGCGTTGCAGGCCGTGAAACCCGCGGCGTAGGCGTCGTTCAGGTGTACGGCGAGATGACGCTCGAGGAAGTCGGGATGCCACAGGTCGTCCGAATCGAGGAAGCAGACGAAGGTGGCGCGTGTTGCGGCGAGCCCGCGCCGCGTGGCGCCGGTCTGCCCCAGGTTCTTCTCCAGCCGGATGTGCGAGAATCGCGGATCGGCAAGCTCGTCGAGCGTGCGGCGCACCACCTCGGCCGAATCGTCGGTCGATGCATCGTCGACCACGACGCATTCGAAGTCGCGGTAGGTCTGCGATGCGACCGACCGGATGGCATCGCCGATATAGTCCCTGCAATTGTAGCAGGTGACGATGACGGAGACGCGCGGAAGCGTGGTCGTCGTCACGATCTGCCCGGACCGAGGAAGTCGAAGTCGACGCCCTGGTCCGCCTGCAGCACTTCCCTGTGGAACAGGCCTGCATAGCCACGATCGCTGCCTGCGGGCGGAGCAGGTGGGCGCCACGCCCTGCGGCGCGCCGCGAGTTCCTTGGCGTCGACATGGAGCCGCAGGATGCGCTTGGGCACGTCGAGGGTGATGCGGTCGCCGGTCTTCACCAGGGCCAGCGGTCCACCGACCGCCGCCTCTGGCGCGACGTGCAGGACGATCGTGCCGAAGGCGGTGCCGCTCATGCGGGCATCCGAGATGCGGATCATGTCCTTCACGCCCGCCCGCGCCAGCTTCATGGGGATCGGGAACGATCCCGCTTCCGGCATGCCCGGGGCGCCTCTCGGCCCGGCGTTGCGCAGCACCAGGATGTCGTCTGGCTCGACATCGAGCCCCGGATCGTCTCCGCGTGCAGCGAGATCCTCCAGCGATTCGAACACCACGGCTCGGCCGGTATGGGTGAGCAGAGCGGGAGAAGCCGCCGCGTGCTTGATCACCGCGCCGCGCGGCGCGAGGTTGCCGCGCAGCACCGCCATGCCGCCCGTCGGCTTGATGGGATTCTCGGGCGTGCGGATGACGGTCTGTCCGGGAACGATCTCGGCGGCGTCGATCACCTGCTTCAATGTGCGGCCGGCGACCGTCGTGCAGCGTTCGTCGAGATGGCTGCGAATCTCCCGCATGAGCCGCGAATTGCCGCCGGCCCAGTGGAAATGCTCCATGTAGTGGTCGCCGGACGGCTTGAGGTCGACGAGTACCGGGACACGGCGGCCGATCTGGTCGAATTCCTCGAGCTCGATCTCGATCCCGAACCGGCGGGCGACCGCCGTCAGATGGACCAGCGCGTTGGTCGAACCGCCGATCGCCTGCAGCACGGTAAGCGCATTGCGGAAGGCGGCGGGCGTCATGACCTCGCTGGGACGCGGCCCCTGCTTCCGGGCCATTTCGGCGGCCAGCCTGCCGGTGGCCTCGGCGACGCGGAGCCGGTCCGAGTGCGTCGCCGGGATCGAGCCGCTGCCCGGCAGGCCCATGCCCAGCGTCTCGACGATGCAGCCCATGGTGCTCGCGGTGCCCATCACCATGCAGGTGCCCTTGGTCGGGGCCAGCCGCTCGCTCACCTGCTCGATGTCGGTTTCCGAGAAGGTTCCCGCGCGGTACTGGCCCCAGAGGCGGCGACAGTCGGTGCAGGCGCCCAGGACCTCTCCCTTGAAATGGCCCACCAGCATCGGTCCCACCGGCAGCACCACCGCCGGACGGTCGGCGCTTGCGGCCGCCATGAGCTGCGCCGGCAGGGTCTTGTCGCAGCCGCCGATCAGCACCACCGAATCCATCGGCTGGGCGCGGATCATCTCCTCCGTGTCCATGGACATGAGGTTGCGCAGGAACATGCTGGTCGGATGGGAGAAGCTTTCGTGGATCGAGACGGTGGGAAAGACCATCGGCAATGCCCCGGCCAACATGACGCCGCGCTTCACGGCCTCGATGAGGTCCGGCACGTTGCCGTGGCAGGGATTGTAATCGCTGAAGGTGTTGGTGATGCCGACGATCGGCCGGTCGAGCGCGTCATCGGAATAGCCGCCGGCCTTGATGAAGGCCTTCCGCAGGAACAGCGAGAATCCCGCATCGCCATAGGTGGCGAGACCCTGACGCAACCCGGTGGCGCGCTCTGCGGCGGCGCGCTTTGGCGCGGGCGCGCCTCGCTTGCGGGAAGCCATGTCCTTTCCTCTCCGTGACGGTTCTTCGGTATCTTGATCTTGTCAGGTCGCCTCGGCGCCCGCCATAGCGCCCGCCCAAGCGACAGGCTGGCAGCCAGCGCCGACCGCGTCGCCACCTGCGATGATGGTTCTCATGATGGTTCGAGATTTCGTCCGACAGGCCCCAGGAGACCATCTCCTACCACACCGGCGTCCGGCCTGCATGCGCACCGGTGCGGCGGCGGTGGGGCATGACGTGCTGCATTCGAGCGCATGACGTGAACGTGGAGGGGGCATTCTGTCATGCGGCTGTGGGTATTGCAAAATGAGCCGCCATGGGCGTTGATAGAACCAGGATCTACACAACCGTAGCGTAGTTGAAAGGAACACCATGGCACTGACCATGCTGCAGATGGCGGGGGCGACGCCTGCTCCGGCGACCACGGCCGACGGCGTCCTGCTCATCATCGACGCGCAGAGAGAATATACCGACGGCATGCTCCCGCTTGTCGGCGTGGATGCCGCCATCAAGGCGCTGGCCGAGCTGCTGGAGAAGGCCCGCACCGCGGGTACACCGGTCGTCCATGTCCGGCACCAGACCCAGGGCAAGGTCTTCAACCCCGCGTCGAGCGGCTACGAGATCGTTGCGCCTCTTGCTCCGCGCAATGGCGAGACGGTGGTCGACAAGGGACTGCCGAACGCCTTCACCGGCACCGATCTTGCCAAGCACCTGGCGGCGAGCGGTCGCAAGAACCTCATCGTCGGCGGCTTCATGACCCATATGTGCGTGTCTGCGACGGTGCGTTCGGCGACCGACAACGGCTACATGAGCACGATCGCCGCCGATACGGTGGCGACCCGTGATCTGCCCGACGCCACCAGCGGGACGACGATCCCGGCGGACGCCATCAACCGCATCACCCTTGCCGCACTGTCGGACCGGTTCGCCTGGATCGTCCCGAACGCCGGCGCCATCCGCTGAGAGACTCCGGCCGCGCGCTCCACCGCGGTCCACGGAAGCGCCCCTTGGATCGGCTGGATTGCGGATCGGGTGCTACCGGCGTGCCGGCGACGTCGTCCGGCACGCCGAAAGCCGTCCGACCTCAGAAATTCCTTGAGGTCCCGACGTCAAGATATTGACAGATCTGAATCACCCGATACCAAATCCGTATCAACTTCGTTGTGGCGCACGAAGTTGGTCCGGCACGGCACTTTGCTGCCTCGGGCTGTCGTCGCCACGTGGTATGGTGTGACGACAGGGGAGGCATGTCATGAAGTCAATTCTGACAATGGCCTGGACAGCCGAGGACCCGGCCGCTTTTGCGCTCGCCGTCAAGCTGGCGCGGTCCTTCGATGCCAGGCTGGTGGGGCTTGAACCGCCGTCGTACGGCGTGATGAGCATGGCCTGGGCGGATGCCGGCATGGGGGCACCCATCGGCGGCGGCCTCGCCGAGGACGCGGAGGAGCGCCAGCGTGTTATGGCGGTCAAGCAGGTGTTCGAGCAGCAGGCCGCGGGTCTGCAGGCGGAGTGGCGCCCGGCCGACGACAGCGGTCCCACGGCCATCGGCACGGTCGGCCGGGCCTATGACCTGATCGTGATGCCGCAGCCCGGCGCCTTGCCCAAGATGCCCGAGAGCGTCTTCGAGACGGCTCTGTTCGATTCGGGCCGGCCGGTTCTCGTCGTTCCGCAGGGCTTCTCCGGCATGGTCGGCAAGCGCGTGCTTTTCGCGTGGAACGGCTCGACCGAGAGTGCCAGGGCCATCTCGCTGGCCATGCCGATGCTCAGCCGTGCGGAATCGATCGACGTGCTGAGCGTGGAGGGTGCCATGGTTCCTGGGCCGACCTCGGCCGAGATCGCGGAGTCGCTGCGCAGCCACGGCCTCAACGTGACCAGCCAGCACGTCAAGCCCGGCAGTCGGTCCGCCGGTCAGACCATCGTCGACACGGCGGTCGCGGGTGGTGCCGACCTGATCGTGAAAGGCGCCTACACGCAGAGCCGGCTGCGCCAGATGATCTTTGGCGGCATGACGCGGCATCTGATCCTGAATTCGCCGTTGCCGGTGCTGTTCTCCTACTGACAAACCGACGCCGCTTGCGGCGCGGTCGATCATGCTAGAAGCCGCCGCATGACCGCTGCCGACCACCAGCCCACGACCTCGAGACGTCGGCGCCGCGTTGCGATCGCGCTTGTGGTGGCGGCTGCGGCAGCCGTGGGAGTTTACGTCGGCTGGTGGCAGGAGCCGGCCGGCAGTGGCCCGACCGTAGCCGAAAGGGTGGCGACCCTGAAGGCCGAGCGTGCCAGCCTGCAGGCGAGAGCCGACGGCGAGGCACGCATCGCGCTGCTGCCGGCATTTCGCGTCGCCGGTCTGCTGTTGGATGCTCTCGCCGTGCGCGTGGACGGCCGCGAGGACGAGGCCTTCGACCGGCTGCCGGAAGAGCGGCGTCGGGCCTTCGACGAGGTCGAGGCGCTCAATGCGGCCCTGCGAGATGCGCTGGCGAGGCCGGGCGAGGGGGCCAGACGCGCGGCCGCCGTCGCCGTCGCCTCTGCTTCTGCAGAACTCGATCGGCTGGTCGGCGCCGACGAGATGCCGCTGATCCTGTCCTTCACGCCGCGCTTCGTGCCGCCGCGCCAAGCCACCGGATTGACGCTGGAACCCGGCGGTGGCCGGCCGCCGCGGAACGATGTGCTCGAATTGCCCGGTTCAGCCGTTCCGCCGGCAAGGCCGCGTGCGGCGGCTGCGCCCGCCATGCCCCACTATGCGCCTGGCTTTGCGGCGGCCGGCGAGGAGGAGCCCGCCGTTCACATCGAGATCGCCGGTGCG
>Ga0182792_1000099_pt1 | contig 83171 bp, 64 predicted proteins | sample Passage237B_FD_130497 | JGI IMG/M metagenome (GOLD analysis project Ga0182792, IMG submission 130497) | Cellulose adapted compost microbial communities from Newby Island Compost Facility, Milpitas, CA, USA - Passage2 37B (version 2) (version 2) ...
ATGACGTCGTAGCGGTGGTGGCTGTAGTCGGTGTTGATCCGGAGCTGATGGACGACCTCGAAGTCGTTTTTGCACCAGTCCTTGATGTTGACCAAGGTGTAGGAAAGCGGCGTGCCGTCGTCGCGGATGAAGTCGTTTTTCTCGCGGAGGCGGACGGAGTTCTTGAAGACGTCGGGCGAGACGAGGTCGTCGAGGAGGCGGGCGAACTCGGCGTCGGTGAGCTGGACGCGGTTGAGGGCTTCGAACTTCTGGCGGAAGTTCCGTTCCAGCGCGGCGCGGTCGCGGATATCGGGGCGGTCGGTGTATTTGAGATCGCGGAGCTTTTGGATGAACAGATCCTCGATGCCGGCCTCGTTGAGCGTGGAAGGATGGGCACTGTGGTCTTGATCGTAGATGATCTCGGAAGGCATTGCAGAGGAGGGCCAAAATACGGTGTGGGGTGCGGGTGTATGGTCGCAAGCGCAGCTTAAGACGGCCGGCTGATATGCTTCCGGCGAAGGCGGCGCAACGCCTCCTGATGCTGATGATCGGGGAGGGGATGGCTTTGGTGAGGCGCGGCAGGCCGTAGATGATGGCGAGGCCGCTTGCGACGACGGTGCCGGAGAGGAGATCGCGGACGGGGTTGCCGAACCATTGCTGGCGGTAGGAGGGAGCGGAGGCGGAGATGGATATGGGAGGGCGAAAGACGGAGAAACGAAAGGCCCGACCAGCGGTCGGGCCTACAGGGGCGCTTGGCGCGCCGGGATGTTTTTAGGAAACGCTCAGCGGCGGTTGAGCTGCTTGGCGCCGATGTCGCGGCGGTAGTATTTGGTTTTCCACTCCACGCGGTCGCAGATCTCGTAGGCCGCGTCGGCGGCTTCGCGGAGCGTCGGCGCCAATGCGGTGACTCCGAGGACGCGGCCGCCGGAGGCGACGAGCTGACCCGACGCGTTGCGCGCGGTGCCGGCGTGGATGACGCGGACGCCCGGCGGCAGGGACGAGGGCAGGGTGATGAGGTCGCCCTTCGGGTAGGAGTCGGGATAACCCTTGGTCGCGACGACGACGCAGAGCGCGTGCTCGTCACGTTCGGCGGCGCGGCCGCGGGTGTGGAGCTGGCCGGTGGCGGCGTTCCAGAGGAGGGCGAGAAGATCGTCGCGGAGACGCGGGAGAACGACCTGCGTCTCGGGGTCGCCGAAGCGGGTGTTGTATTCGAGCACGCTCGGGCCCTGCGGGGTGAGCATGATGCCGATGAAGAGCGTGCCGCGGAAGTCGATGCCCTCGGCGGCGATGGCCTCGACGGAGGGGGCGACGATCTCGTTTTCGATGCGGTCGAGGAGGGCGGGCGTGACGACCTCGGCGGGCGAGTAGGTGCCCATGCCGCCGGTGTTGGGCCCCGTATCGCCGTCGCCGATACGCTTGTGGTCCTGCGAGGTCGGGAGGATGGTGTAGTTTTTCCCGGATACGACGACGAGGATGCTGGTCTCCTCGCCGGCGAGGCAGTCCTCGATGAGCACCTGCGAGCCGGCGGAGCCGAATTTGTTGCCCGCGAGCATGTCCTTCACGGCGGCCTCGGCTTCGTCGAGGGTTTGCGCGACGATGACGCCCTTGCCGGCGGCGAGGCCGTCGGCTTTGACGACGATGGGGGCGCCGCGCTGGCGGAGGTAGGCGAGGGCGGGTTCGATCTCGGTGAAGATGCCGGCGGGGGCGGTCGGGATCTTGTGCTTCAGGAGAATCTGCTTGGTGAAGACCTTCGAGGCCTCGAGGCGGGCGCCGTCGGCGCGGGGGCCGTAGGCGGGGATGTTTTCCTTGGCGAGGGCGTCGACGAGGCCGAGCGCGAGGGGAACCTCGGGGCCGACGACGACGAATTGCACGTGCTCGCGTTTGGCGAGCGCGACGAGGCCGGGGATGTCATCGGCGGCGACGGGGAAACAGGTGGCCTCGGCGGCGATGCCGGCGTTGCCGGGCGCGCAGATGACCCGCGGGCGGGCGGGGGAGGCGAGGATGGACTGAACGAGCGTGTGTTCGCGGCCGCCGGAGCCGACGACGAGGACTGAGCTGGGAAGAGACATCGGGGAAAATGACGAATGTCCGATGACCAATGACGAGCACGGAGTTTGGGAAGGCGGGCAACGGGCGGGAAGCCCGTTGCTGTTGAGGCGCTTGGCGAGCGGTGGCGGGGTTCCGTCGGTGCCCGGGGGACGATGCGCCCCATGGCGTGGATGTGGACCTGAAGTTTTTGCGGTGAGGCGGGTTCGGCGCCTTGGCGTTCTCCCGGCTCACAGCAGCTGCAAGGTGCGACGGTAGAACTGGATCGCCTCGTCGGCGTCGTCGGTGAAGAGCACGTAGTCGAGCATCCACTCGGGGGCGCGTTTTTCCGCGATCATGCGATGGAGCAATTGGCGCAAGGCGGAGAAGTAGGCGCGGTCGAAGAACACGTAGGGCACGCGCGGACGGATGCCGAGCTTGAGGTTGCACATCTCGATGCCGATCTCCTCGAGCGTGCCGACGCCGCCGACGTTGAAGACGCAAAAGTCGGCAACCTCGAACCACTTTTGTCGGAAGTGACGGGAGGTTTCCTGGAAGGTGTTGAAAAAATCCACGCCGAGTTCGGGCGGCTGGGCCTCGAGTTCGAGGTAGCAGGCGCCGGTGAGCGCGCCTTTTTCACGCGCCTGGTCGGTGGCGAGGCGCATGACGCCGCCTCCGCCGCCGGTGAGCACGCCGACGTTGGGGCCCATGAAGCCGGAGAGTTTTTCGATGAGGGCGGAGATGCGCGAGGTCTGTGCGGAATCGAGGCCGACGGCGCTGCCGTAGAAGGCGAGGATGGTGGATTCCTGGAAACGCTTCACAAGTTCCTCGCGGATGAAGAAGCCGTGACCCTTTTTGTAGACGTGGAGGTAGAGGTCTCCGAGTTCGGGGTTGAACCAGTAGACCTTGATCCCGAGGTGCGAAAGGGTGTCGAGCCGCGCGTGGGCGTTGCTCGAGAGGAAAAAACCGTGGGTGCGCGAGGGGCGGCGAAAGACGAGGCGTTTGAGCGGGATCTTCGCGAGACGGGTCAACAGCTCGGCGTGTTCAAGCAGGTTGGGGAAGTAGTCGATGATCAGCGTGTCGGCGTCCTGAGGGCCGGAGTCCAAGGCCTGGATCATCGTCGGGCAGGCGGTGAGACGGTTGAGGACGGATGCGTGGGGCTTGTCGCGCAGACGGGCGAAGGTGGCCGAATCCACGAGCAGGCCGTGGTTGGTCATCGTGGAGGACTGGCCCTTGACCACGATCCGGGTGCGGGGACGCGGCGCGCACGAGCCGCCCCCGAGGGGATTGGAGTCGATGCAGTGGTAGAGGGCGCGGGTGGCGGTGATCTCCTGCCGGCGACGGCGGGCCTGCTGCCGGGTCGGGGTGGCGTCGGGCTCGGGCGCGCGGTAGACCGCGACGGAGACCATGGGGTTCACCACGGGATGATCGCCGTGGTTGTAGATCTCGAGCATGATGTTGGTGCCCGCGGTCTTCACCGGATCGAGCAGGACGGCGCTGGTGTGGATGCCGAAGTTGCCCTCGCCGGGGTTGAGGATGACGTAGTGCTCCTTCAGATACATGGAGCAGCTGGTGAGGATGCCGGAGCGGGGCGGGACGACGATGGGCGTGGCCTCGTGGCGGACCTGGACCTTGTCGAGGAAACCGCGTCCGGCGTCGCCGGAGACGAGTCGCTCGAAGGAGGGGCGGGTGAGGCGCGGGTTGAGCGTGTAGGTGAGGGGGTGCGGGGTGAGGAAGACCTGCCCGTCGCGGTCGATGCTGATGGAGTCGGGCAGTTTGAGGCGGTTGGTCTGGATGGCGGCCCAGATCTGGGTGGAGGTGAGGCGGGCCTCGTTCGGGGCGTGGAAGAGCCGCCCGACGGGGACGCCGGGGCGAAGCAGTTGCTGCCAGTAGGGGGCGTTGGGGAAGTTGTTGTCGTAGAGAAAGGCGTCGGCCTCGAGGAGGAGGCGTTTGCCCTTCACGCGGGGGGCGCCGTGGGGGACGAGCTCGATGCCGATGCGCGCGAGGGTGGAGCGCTCGGTGAAGCGGAGGGCGGGGGCGTGGAGGCGCATGAACTCCCACTCGGCGGAGGTGCGGGCCGCGAAGGCGATGGTGAGAACCAGGGTGCGGGGATTCTTGCGGCGCAGGGCGAGGATATGGCCGTCGTCGCCGGACCAGAAGGCGTGGGGATTCATCGGGCGCGGATCAAAACGGCGTCGTGGGCGGGCTCAAGCGCGGGAAGCGAGGGGCCCCGTGCGCGGGAAAGTATGGGTTTGCCAGCGGGAAGCCGGTCCGCGCAGCGTGGGGCCCCTGTCTGGCCGGCGGGACTTCCTGTTGGTCGTCATGAACCCATCACCCACCCTACCCAAATGAAATTCGTCCGCATCCTGCAGGCCTCCGCCATCGTCGCCGCCGGCGCCGTGTCGTTCGTCAACGTCTCCGCCCAGGAGAACGCCGCGTCCGCGGCCTCCGCCGAGGCCCCCGCCGCCTCGAAGCACACCGATGAGCAGGTGTTCGAGGCGTTCGGCTACCTTGTCGGACAGCGTTTCAATCTCACCGAGCTCGGGGTGTCCGAGGCCGAGAAGGCCGCGGTGCTCAAGGGACTCGAGGCGGCCTTCAGCGGCGAGCAGGGCAAGTTCAACCCGGAGGAGTTTGGGCCCGAGATCCAGCGTGTGCTCGGCGGCCGTCAGCAGGCGGCTTTCGCCAAGGCGGCGGAGAAGGCGAAGGGCGAGGCCGCTTCCTACTTCGAGGAGCTGAAGAAGAATCCGGCGGTAAAGAGCACCGAGTCCGGTCTGCATTACGAGATCATCGAGGCGGGCAGCGGCCCGAAGCCGAAGCCGACGGACACCGTGAAGGTTCACTACACCGGCAAGCTCGTCGACGGCACGAAGTTCGACAGCTCGCATGATCGCGGCGAACCGGCCGAGTTCCCGCTCAACGGCGTCATCCCCGGCTGGACCGAGGGCCTCCAGCTTGTCGGCGCGGGCGGCAAGCTGAAGCTGCACATCCCCTCCGAGCTCGGCTACGGCGAGCAGGGCGCCGGCGGCATGATCCCGCCGAACGCGACGCTCGTGTTCGACGTCGAGCTCCTCGAGATCGTCGGCGGCGGTGCCCCGACCGAGTAAGGCGCGACGCGCGCAACGACCTCGTTTTCCGGACCCGGCTCCGCGTTCGCGCGAGGCCGGGTTTTTTCGTGCGCGCCGGGCGGGGGGGCGGCGAACTCCGCCGCCCGCGGGCTTCGCTTCGTGGAACCGGCGGGCCGCGCGCCGCGCCTCGGCGGCGCGACGCGAGGCTCCCGATCAGGCGAGGGCGGGGGCGCGGGAGGCGAGACCGAGGCGGGCGCGGACGCGGGCCAGCATCTGCTCGGGGGCGAGGCCGTGGGCGGCGCGAAGCTCGGCGACGGAGCTGGCGTGGCCGACAAAGGTATCCGGCCAGCCGATACGTTCGACGGGCGTGGCGAGACCGGCCTCGGAGAGGGTTTCGAGAACCGCGCCGCCGAAGCCGCCGGTGACGACCGCGTCCTCGAAGGTGACGATCAGGTGGGCGTCGGCGGCCTGGGAGAGGAGGAGTTCCTGGTCGAGGGGTTTGGCGAAGCGGGCGTTGACCACGCCGACGGAGAGGCCGTCCTCGGCGGCGAGTTTGTCGGCGAGGGCGAGGGCGTCGGCGACCATCGGGCCGAGGGCCCAGAGTTGCACCTCCGCGCCGGGGCGAACGATCTCGGCGCGTCCGATCGGCAGCGTGGCGGCGGGCTCGGCGGGGGCGGGCGCGCCGGTGGAGGCGCCGCGCGGGTAGCGGATGAAGGCCGGGCCGTCGTGGGCGAGGGCGGTGCGGAGCATGGCCTGGAGCTCGTGTTCGTCCTTGGGCGCCATGACGACGGCGCGGGGCACGCAGCGGAGGTAGGCGATGTCGAAGAGACCGTGGTGCGTGGGGCCGTCGTTGGCGGAGAGGCCGGCGCGGTCCATGCAGAAGGTGACGGGAAGGTTCTGGAGCGCGACGTCGTGGATGATGTTGTCGTAGGCGCGCTGGAGGAAGGTGGAGTAGATGGCGACGACGGGGCGGATGCCCTGGGTGGCGAGGCCGGCGGCGAAGAGGACGGCGTGTTCCTCGGCGATGCCGACGTCGAAGAACTGCTTCGGGAGGGCGGCGGCGAGGTGGTTGAGGCCGGTGCCGGAGGGCATGGCGCCGGTGATGCCGACGATCCTGGGGTCGGCCTTGGCGAGGCGGACGAGCTCGTGGCCGAAAACGTCCTGGTAGTTGGGCGGGGAGCCGGGGGCGGAGGCCTTGCTTTCGCCGGTGACGGGATCGAAGGCGCCGAGGCCGTGGAATTTTTCCGGGTGGGCGCGGGCGGCGTCGAGACCGCGGCCCTTTTCGGTGATGACGTGGAGGATGACGGGCGTGTCGGCGTCGCGCGCGAACTCGAGATTTTTGATCAACTCGTCGAGGTTGTGGCCGTCGATCGGGCCGACGTAGCGGAGGCCGAATTTCTCGAAAAGGGAGGAGCCGACGAAGAAGTCCTTCGTCTCGCGTTTCCACTTCATCCAGAGTCCGTGCATGTCGTCGCCGCCGGGAAGGCTGCGGAAGAACTTCTCCAGATCGTTGTGGACGCGGTTGTAGGTGCGGTTGGTGGAGAGCTTGTTGAGGTATTTGGCGATGGCGCCGACGTTGCGGGCGATGGACCACTCGTTGTCGTTGAGGATGACGACGAGGCGCTTGGTGGAGGAGACGACGTTGTTGAGGGCCTCGAGGGTGATGCCGCAGGTGAAGGCGGCGTCGCCGCAGAGGGCGACGACGTGCTCGTCGGTGCCGGCGAGGTCGCGGGCGACGGCCATGCCGAGGGCGGCGGAGAGGGCGGTGCCGGCGTGGCCGGCGCCGAAGGCGTCGTGGGGGCTTTCCTCGCGGCTGAGGAAGCCGGAGGCGCCGCCGGTCTGGCGGACCTTTTGGAAGGAGGCGAGGCGGCCGGTGAGGAGCTTGTGGACGTAGCCCTGGTGGGCGACGTCGAAGACGAACTTGTCCTTGGGCGTGGAGAAGACGCGGTGGAGGGCGATGGTGAGCTCGACGACGCCGAGGTTGGGGCCGACGTGGCCGCCGTTGCGGGCGGTGACGCGGATGAGCTCGTCGCGGATCTCGGCGGCGAGCTGCGGGAGCTGGGTGGCGGAGAGGCCTTTGACGTCCTCGGGCGAGCGGACGTGGTCGAGCAGACGGGCGGCGGCCGGGAAATCGGAGGAATGGGCGGCGGAGTCGGGCACGGGAAGGGATCGGGAAACGAGGAACGGTGGGCCTGGGACGGGCGACGGCCGACGGGTCAGGCGAGGCCGAGATCGGAGCGGTCGCCGGCGGGGAAGGGCGCGGGGGCGAGGGAGCCGTCTTTCCGGCGCTTGAGCTGTTCGATCTTCAGTTCCGCGGCCTTGAGCCGTTGTTCGCACTGGGCGAGGAGGCGGCTGCCTTCCTCGTATTTGGCGAGGAGGTCGGCGAGAGGGACGTCGCCGGCTTCCATGGCCTCGACGATGGTTTCAAGGCGTTGCATGGCATCCTCGAACGAAGGTTCGGGAGTGCCGGAGGCGGAGGCGGCGTTGGATTTGGTGGCCACGGTAAAACGGCGGAAAGTTGAACCCGGTTCCGGGCTTTTCAATCCCGGTTTGGTCTTCGCGGGGAGGGTGAATGAAAAACCGCGACATGCGAAACGCGGGCGCGGAGCGGGGGCTTTCGCGCCAAGGCGGGAAACCGCAACCGCTTGCGCGCCGATCGGGCGGTGGCGGCTCAACCGGCGGCCTCGACGGGGGCCGGGGCGACGATGGCGGTGAGCGCGTCGCGAAGGTCGGCGAGGCGGGGCGTGTCCGCGGGAACCTCGGGGCGTGCGTTTTCGATGTAGAAGCTGTCGATCGCGATGTCGCGTTCGGTGCCGATGCGCGCGAAGGTGATGTCGAAACCGTGTTCGCTGATGACGCGGGCGAGGCGGAAGAGGAGGCCGATCTCGTCGCGGGCCTGCACCTCGACGATGGTGCGCTGCATGGAGAGCTCGTGGTAGACGTCGACCATCGGGGGGAAGCTCGCGTGCGGGGCGAGGGGCTTGTCGAGGCCGTAGCGGGAGCTGCGGACCTTTTTGGCCTGCGCGAGGATGTCGGGATAGAGGTCCTTGTTGGTGACGAGGGCATCCTCGACGGTCTTGGCGAAAATCTCCTGGGCCTTGGCGGACTGGACGACGCCGCGGCCGGGTTCGACGACGTAGAAGGTGTCGATGGCGATGTGGTCGTTGCGCGAGATGACCTTGGCGGAGAGGATGGAGAGGCCGGCGACGGAGAAGGCGCCGGCGAGCTTGTAGAAGAGTCCGGCGCGGTCCCAGGTGACGATCTGGACGACGGTGAGGGAGCGGTTGAGGTCGTCGTGCCACTCGATGACCGGTTTGAGGCTGCCGACGGCATCGGCCTGCGTGATCGAGGTGAGCAGTTTGTTCACCATCCGGATGTGGAGGGCGATTTCGTCCGCGTCGGTGTGGGCGAAATAGCGCTCGGGCAGGAGATGGAAATGGGCGGTGATCTCGTCGGCGTTGATGCCGGGGATCTTTTTGGCGACGAGATCCTGGTAGGTGGACTGCATGCGGGCTGTATTGCGATCTGCGATACGGACGGCGCCGTGGGTCAGGTGGTCGAGCGTGGCGCGGTAGAGGGTGACATGCAGGGTGTCCTTGTAGCTGTTCCACAGGCCGGCGGCGGTGCCCCGGGCGTCGCAGAAGGTGTGGACGCAGAGGTAGCGGAGCTTGTCGGGATCTGGAACGAGTTCGGCGAAGGCGGCGGCGGAGGCGGGGTCATCGACGTCCCGCTTTTGCCAAAACCGTGCCATGATGAGGTGGTTTTTGATGATAAAGGTGACAATTTCCTGCTCGGCGGGGTCGATCTCCATGCGGGCGAGGAGAGGGAGGGCGATTTCGACGCCGAAGTCGGCGTGGCCTTTGATGCCGCGGGCCTTGCCGATGTCGTGGAGCAGGAGGATGAGGTAGAGGAGGGTGGGGTTGTTGGTCTCGTGGAGGATGTTCCGGTATTTTTGCGCGACGGGGTCGTCGCCGGAGAACACCTGGTCGAGTTCGCGGATGGCGTTGAGCGTGTGGATGTCGGCGGTGTAGCGGTGGTAGAACTCGTGCTGCACGAGGCAGGTGAGCCCCTGGAACTCGGGGATGAAGCGGGCGAGCACGCCGAGCTCGTGCATCAACGCGAGGGTGGGGTGGACGGAGCCGGCGGTGTCGAGGATGGCCTTGAAGCTGACGTTGGCGTCGCGGTTCTCCGTGACGCGCCGGGTGATGAGGGGAAGGGATTCCCGGATGAGAGACTGGAGGCTGAACTCGGGTTGGGCGCCGAGCGACTGGCAGTGGCGAAAAACGCGCACGAGGCGCGAGGGATCGTCGCGAAACACGTTGGCGTTTTCGGCCATGAGCTCGGTGCCGCGCAGGATGAAGCCGTCGATGCGTTTGGAGCGGACGTGGCGGTGGGCGCGGACGGCCTCGAGGAAGGAGATCTTCTTGTCGGCGGTCGCGTCGAGGGTGAGGGCGAGGCGGTTCTCGACGAGCTTGGAGGTGCGGAAGATCGTCTGCGCGGCGTGGTAGTAGTCGTGCATGAACTGCTCCACGCGGCCGAGCGGGTCGTGGTTGGTGTAGCCGATGCCGAGGGCGATGCGCGGCTGGGCCTCGAGGTCGAGCAGGTCGGTGGGGCGTTTGCTTTGGAAGTGGAGCTCGTTGCGGACGCGGAGCAGGAACTCGTAGGCGCGCTTGAAGTCGCGCAGCTCGTTGCGCTTGAGATAGCCTTGGTCGACGAGCTCGTCCATCGAGTCGAGGCCGAGCTTCACCCGGGCCATCCAGAGGGTGTTCTGGTAATCGCGGAGGCCTCCGACGCCGCTCTTGATGTCGGGTTCCTGGAGAAAGACCGAATCGCCGTATTTGGCGCGGCGGGTGGCCTGGTCCTCGAGGCGGGCCTTGATGTAGCCCTTGGCGTCTTCCTGCGTGTAGTAGTTGCGGTAGGCGGCGGCGAAGCCGTCGAAGAGGAGCTGGGCGCCGGCGACGAGGCGGGCTTCGAGCAGGGCGGTCTTGGTCTGGATGTCTTTTTTCGCCTCGGAAAACACGTCGTCGATCGTGCGCGTGGAATGACCGACCTTCAGGCCGCAGTCCCAGAGCACGTAGAGCACCTCGTCGATCAGGTGTTGTTGCAGCGGCTGGATCGCGGGGAGGCGGACCTTCGACGGGAAAAGAAACATGATGTCGATGTCGCTCAACGGGCTGAGCTCGCCGCGGCCGTAGCCGCCGATGGCGACCAGGGAACACGCGGCGGGCAGCTTGCCTTGGGCGCGCTCGAACTCCGCGATGGCGTGGTCGAAGAGGTGGGCGAGCATCACGTCGACCATCGCCGCGCGGGCCTGGGCGACGGCGAGACCCGACTCCCCGCCGTCGTGGCGCATGCGGATCATCGCGCTCTCGAGCCGGAGGAAAGTCTTGCAGGCGGCGAGGCGCTGGTCGCGGGGCGTGTCCGGGGCGAAATCGAGACGCTCGCGGGCGTGCTTCTGGATGCGGCCGATGAAGGGGGCGGTGCTGGACATGCGCGGGAGGGCGGAGACGGAGCGGTGGGAACGGAAGGCGAACCGTGGGAGGAAACACGACGGCGCGCAAAGCGGGAAACGCGGCATTGCCGGAGCAGACGGAAATGACAAAACCTGCCCGAATGCCCCTCCAATCACGTATCCTCCCGCTGTTTCTGTTTCTTGTCGTCGGTCTGACCTCGCTCCGCGCGCAGGTTCCGGACGTGATCGGCATCTATCTCACCTGGCTGCGCGACCCCGATTCCACGATGGTCGTGAACTGGGTCGACCTCCATCGGGAGGGCCCCGCCCGCGTGTGGGTCCGCGAAGCGGGCGGCGACGAATGGAGATCGGTCGACGGCACGCACAGCGCGGACACGCCCTCGGTGCTTCAGGTGCGGCGGGTGGAGATCGAGGGGCTCCGTGGCGACACGGTTTACGAGTTTGCCCTGGGGGAGGCGGCGCCGACCTCGCCCCGCGGGATCGAACGCTTCCGCACCCCGCCCAAGGAATTGAGCCGCCCGGTGCGGTTCATCTCGGGCGGAGACACGATGCATCGCCGCGATTGGTTCGACGCCATGAACCGTGCGGCGGGCGCTCGTGACCCGGATTTCGCCGTCATCGGCGGCGACCTCGCCTATGCCAACGACGTTTCCGCCTCCCGCTGGGTCGAGTGGCTCCAGTCCGTCCACCAAACCCTGCGCACGCCCGACGGCCGCCTCGTCCCGCTCGTCGTCGGCATTGGCAACCACGAGGTCAAAGGCTACTACAACGGCCGCGTGCCGCAGGACGCCGCCTACTTCTACGGTCTCTTCGCCTTTCCCCACGCGGGCAAATCGACCTATGCGCTCGATTTCGGAAACTACCTCTCGTTCGTGATGCTCGACACCGACCACACCCAGCGGGTCGAGGGCGCGCAGACCGAGTGGTTGGCGACCACGCTCGCCGAGCGCGACGGGCAACGTTTCGTGTTTCCCGTGTATCACTATCCGGCCTACGGCACGACGAAGGGGCCGAAGGACGGTCTGCCCAGCGACCATCCGCTCGCGCAAAAAATCCGCCGCGAGTGGTCGCCGCTCTTCGAAAAACACGCGGTGACGGCGGTCTTCGAAAACGACCACCACGCCTACAAGCGCACCCATCCGATCCGCGAGGGTCGGCGCGACGACGCGTCCGGCGTGGTCTATCTCGGCGACGGCGCCTGGGGCGTGGGCACCCGCCCGGTCGTCACGCCCGAGCAGGCCTGGTATCTCGCGCGGTCGGAAGCACGCCGGCACGTCTTCGTGGTGACGCTCGATCCTGCCGGCACGGCGCAGGTCGAGGCCATCGACGCCAAGGGCGAGGTCTTCGACCGGACCACGCTCACCGGCCGGCCCGCCGCGCGCTGAGGCGCGTCGACGTCGCGTCCGTCGCCACCGCGATCGCCGTCCGGTGCCGGCGGTCGCGACACGGATGACGCGTGACCCCGCGTGTCGCGTGCGAGCTGGCGGGCGGTTTCGTTTTTCCGCATGCGGCGAGGGGGCGGTCGGCCGGGGCGCGGGAGGATTTTTTGACAAGGCGGGGCTTTTCGCGGCGTAGTAGGGCGAAATGGCTCGTTTTCTGTCGCGTGGCGGTTCCCCGAGGCTGAACCGTGAAATCAACAAGGCTTTGGTGATGCGGGCGATTCGCCGCCTCGGGCCGCTTTCGCGGGCGGACATCGCCCGCGAGACGGGCATCAATCCCAACACCATCTCCACGATCGTCGCCCAATACATGGAGGCCGGCCTGGTGCGCGAGGTCGGCGAGGCGCCTTCCGGCGGGGGGCGTCCGGCGGTGTTGGTGGAGCTCGACGCCTCCGGACATTCGGTGATCGGCGTCGAGATCGGCGAGCGTGTGGTGCGCGCCACCCTGGTCGATTTCGCCGGTCACGCGGTGGCGTCCGCGTTGGTGCAACCCGAGACGATGAAACCGGAGAAGGTCGTCGCCGGCATGCGCGAACTCGTGGAGCGTCTCCTGCGGAGCGAGCGTGTGCGCGAGGACCGCTTGCTCGGCGTGGGCGTGGCGGTCCCGGGCGTGGTTTCGCCCGACGGGCGTCGCGTCCTTTATTCGATGCCGCTGGGCTGGACCAACGAGCCGCTGGGGGCGCTCCTCGACGAGGCGCTCGGCGCGCGGACCGCGATGGTGAACAACGCGCAGGCGATCTCGAACTACTACAGCCATCTCAAGGGCGGGATGCGCTACGACGGCATCCTGATCTTCCTCGTCACCTTCCACCCGCTGCCGCGCACCGGCATGACCAATCTTGGTTGCGGCATCATTCTCAAGGGCGAGGTCTACGGCGGGCATCACCACATGGCGGGAGAGATCGCCATCGGGTTGCCGCACCCGATCAATCTGGCGGTGGAGGCGGGCCTGCCCAAGGCGAACGGGATGCGGGATCTGCTGGCCCGGCTGCGGGACGAGCCCGCCGCGGCGACGCGCGTCTGGGACGAGTTTTGCCGGAACCTCGTCATGATCGCCTCGCGATCGATCGATCTGCTCAACCCGGACCTGACGATCATCTGCTCCGACCTGCCCGAGCTCGAGGAGCTGATCGGCGCGCGCATCCGGGAGCAGATCGCCGCGGGGACCGTGCTGGGCGCGATGAGCAAGCTGGAGGGAGGCCCCGAGGCGCCGCGGGTGGATTTCGAGGTGCTCAAAAGCACCGCCGCGGCGCACGGGGCCGCGCTGCCTTTTCTGGCCGAGCTGGAGCAGGTGCGCGAGGCCGAGTGAGCCTCGCGCGCGGGGACGCGGTCTCCTACGGGCGTCCGCGCTTTTCGAAAAGCCGCCAGACCTCGGGCGCCACGTGGCCGGGGAAATAGTGGTGCGTGTCCGACGGCGCGTGCAGCGCCTCGGGCTCGTGGATCGCCCAGATCGCGTAGCCGGCGAAGTGCCCGTGGGCGGCGGGTGCGCGGCGCAAGGCCGCCTCGGTCGCGTCCAGGCCGGTCTCGACGAACTCGGACATCGTGAAACCGGTCGCCGTGCGCGGCCCGTGGAGCGTGTCGGCCACGGCCTCCATCTCGTGATGGGTCGCGATGGCGGGAAGGCCGATCATGGCGAGGCCGCGACCCTCGCGCGCGTGGGCGAGAAAATCGGCGACCTTCGCGGAGATCGCGGCGCGGAAGTCGGCCGGGGTGCGGGCGTAGTCGTAGCCCATGAGGACGGCCATGTCGGTGTAGCGGAAGAGATCGGGCGAGGAGTGGGCGACCGCGGCGGTCACCGGCTTGGCCGTGAAATCCCGCATGTAGGAGAAAAGCAAATACACGTGGGGATCGTGCGGCTCGAGATCGAAGTGCACGCCGAAGCTCTCGGGATCGGGCTCGATCACGGCTCCGATTTCCCCGGCGAGGCGCCGCCATTCGGCGTCGGGGACGCGGCTCACGTTGGCGGTGAGGCCGTCGATCATCGGAAGCACGCGGACCTCCTTCTGGCCGACGGCGCGCAAGGCCTCGCGCAGCGCCGCGGCGCGCCCGGCGTTCCAACGAAAACGGGGGATGCCGCTCGACGGGATGTCGATCGTGCCGCTGTGCTGGAACAGATAACGCAGCCGGCGATCGACGGGGACGGATTTGTTGTAGCGCGCGACCTCGCCCGCGACGAAGCGCGGCGAGCCGTAGGTCCACGCGCCGAGTCCGGGAGGCAGCGGCACCTTGGATTTCGCGGGGTGGGGCGGCAGCGCGGAGACGGGAATCTCCCCGCCGGTCACGAGTTCGAGCGTGTCGATCTCGATCGCGCCCACGCCCGCCGACAACACCAGCGCGACCTGGCGCGCGTCGGCGAGCAGCGGCGCGTTGAAGGCGGTGAAATGGCCGAAGGGCGTGACGCGGATCTCGTCGTCGGCCGCTCCCGCGGGGATCGCGTCGACCGGGAAGTAGACGCGCTCGCCGGCGCGGCTCGTGAACTGAAGCGAAAGTCGGGCGGGCTCGCCCTCGACTTGGCGGACCCTCGAGCGCAGGGCGGCGAGTCGGGCGATGTCGAGATCGCCTCCGCGAAGGACGATGCCGCCGTAGCCGTTGATCTTGTAGCGCAAACGCAGGCCGCCTCCGGTGATCGGCTCCGCCGCGACGACCGAATCCGAACCGCTCACCTCGTCGGCGTCCGAGAACGTGATCGTCTCGACGGTGGGGTTGCCCTCGGCCCCCGGGAGCAGGGGCACGATTTTCTCCGGAGCGGAGGAGGCGTCCACGCGGACGGCGGACGCCATGGCGAGCGTCAACGATACGAGCGCGGATGCCGCCCATCGGAAGAGGGGGAGGCGGCGTGGCCGGGTATCGGGACGGGGCAGGGGGAGGGGACGGGGTGGGTGGTGCATACCGGCTCCATTAAGTATAGTAGTTATAGAAAGGCAAGGTGGAGTTGAGCCAGCGTTTGTCGTGGGTGGCTTGGGCGTCATGGTCGAGCGCTCCGCAGCGTGGGAGAAATAGAAAATGGTTGACTTAATCTTTTAAATATAGAAAGTGGGGCCATTCCCGATGGTCACCGACTTTGACTCGCTTCCTTTGGTGCCGGCTCCGGCGGCCGGCCGCATGTTGGGCGGAAAGTGTATCCTTGGATCTGATACATGTGTTTCGCTGCCGGCCCGCCTCGGGCGGTTCTTCGAATTTTTCGGCGAGGCGTTGGCGGGGCTCGTTGAGGTGGATTCCGGGGCGACGATCGTCGTCGCGCTGGAGGGAAGCGTGGAGGGCGAGGAGACCGACGAAGGTTACTCGCTGTCGGTCACGCGGGAAGGGATTTCGCTTCGCGGCGCCACCGAGGCGGGCGTGTTTCGCGGGTTGCAGACTTTGTTGCAGTTGATCGAGGGCTTCACCGTTTCGGCGGGAGGGGCGGGTGGGGGAACGACCTGCGAGCTGCCTTGTCTCGAGATCAAGGACGCGCCGGCCTTCGCCTGGCGTGGCATCATGCTCGATGTGGCGAGGCACTTCCTCGGCGTCGCGGAGGTGAAGGCCTTCATCGATCGCCTGGCTCGGCTCAAGTTCAACGTCTTCCACTGGCACCTGACGGACGACCAGGGGTGGCGCGTGGAGATCCTGTCGCGTCCCGAGTTGACGCGGATCGGGTCGATGCGCGCGGAGTCGCCGTCGCGAGGCGACGCGACCGTGATGGACGGCACGCCCTACGGACCGTTTTTCTACACCCAGGAGGAGATCCGGGAGGTCGTCGCCTACGCGCGAGCCCGTTCGATTCTCGTCGTGCCGGAGATCGATCTGCCGGGCCATGTGCGCGCGGCGCTGGCCTGTTATCCCGAACTCGGTTGCACGCGCGGTCCCTATGCGGTGCGGACGACCTGGGGCATCGAGGAGGATGTCCTGTGTCTCGGCAACCCGGCCTCGCTCGACTTTGTCCGCGATGTGCTCGGCGAGATCTGCGATTTGTTCCCGGGGCCCTTCGTGCACATCGGCGGAGACGAGGTGCCGCACGAGCGCTGGATGCGTTGTCCCTGTTGTCGGGAGGCCGCGCGCCGCGAAGGCCTCGCGAATCCGAAGGAGCTTCAGCGGCTTTTCACCCGCGCGGTCGAGGCCTTCCTGGCCGAGCGGGGCAAACGCGCCGTCGGTTGGGACGAGATCCTGGACGAGGGACCGAGCGCCGACACGATCGTCGCCTCCTGGCGCGGCGTCGAGGGCGGCATCAAGGCCGCGGCGGCGGGCAATGACGTGGTCATGTGTCCCTTCACCCATTGCTACCTCGATTACCGGGAGTCGGACGCGCCGGGGCAGGTGATCGGCGCGCCCAACGGCCTCGTGACCACCTTGGAAAAGTGCTACTCCTTCGAGCCGCGCGATCCTTCGCTGACCCCCGAGCAGGCGGCGCACGTCATCGGCGTGCAGGGCAATCTCTGGACCGAATACATGTGGTCGGCGGAGGATGTGGCCCGCATGGCGTTTCCCCGCGCGCATGCGATCGCCGAGATCGGGTGGACGCCCTCCGCGCGGCGCGATTTTTCGTCCTTCACCCGACGCCTCGCCAAACTGCGGTGCGTCTCCGCCGGACGGCGCGCCGGAGACCGCGTCGAGATCAACGCCCCCGCTTGATGCGGGATGCCGCATCCCGGAGATCCGCCGCCCGAGCTCTTTCCCCACCCCAAAATCGATTCCACCAGCCATATGAACACCGTTCGCATCCTCCCTACGCTCGGGTTGGCGCTCGCCGGCCTTTTCACCGCATCCCTCGGTTTTGCGCAGACCCTGTATGTCGACAACTTTGACGCATTGGAGGCCGGACCGCTTCCGGGATATCCCTACGCCGCGTTCGGAGGACTCGTCGCCGCGACCGTGATCGACAGCGACTCCGTCTCCGGACCCAACGCGGTCGCGCTGCAGGTCGACTTCACCGGCGCGAACGCGGGCTCCTTCGGCGTGGTTTTCTCGCGCTACATCGACTACAATCCGACGACCGACGGCATCGGCGTGGATCTCACCAACGGCACGATCGCCGTGGACATCAAGTCGAGCGTCGATCTGACGGGCAAACAGCCCTTGGTCGCGTTCCGGATCGGCACCGTCGGCGGCGCCACGATGGTTCGCACCGCCGAGGCGCAGTATTTCACGCCGACCACCGAGTTCACCACCTACTCGGTGGCGGCGAGCAGCCTCTCTCTCTACGAGGCCGGCGAGAACATCGACCTCTCCGCGATCCGCGAGATCTCGGTGATCATCTACAACCTCGGCGAGGGCGTCGCCGGCACGTTCACCCTCGACAACCTCCGCGCCTACGTGACGCCCGCCGCGGTGCCCGAGCCGGCGGGCTTCGCCTGCGTCGCGGGCGCCGTGCTCCTCGGCTTCGTCTCCACACGGCGTCGGCGCGAGTCCTGATCGTCCCGGGCTTTCCGCCGCGCCCTCGGCGCCGCGCCAAAATCGTTTCGCTTTCTCCGGGGGGCGCTCCTTCGCGAGCGCCGCCCGTCATCCCCTGCGTTTCGTCCGTGCGCCTCTGTTTGGACAGCCACCCCACCGTTCCACGATCATGCAATCCGCCTGCCTCCGTTCCGCCGCCCGAGCGACCTTCGCCGCGACGTTTTTTGCCACGGCCTCCCTTTTCGCCGCGCCCTCCGCGCCGGTTTTCGTCTCCCCTCAGCCTGCGCCCGTCTTCCTCTATCCCGACGCGCCCAACGGTCCCTGCAAGGTGATCGTGGACTACACCGACTCCGCCGGGGCCTCCGCGCTCCAGCACGCCTATCTGCGCGTGAAAGGCGCGGGCGCCGACCAGACCATCCTGTATCATAATCTCACTACACCGGTGCAGTGGAGCAGGGAGGGCGATCATCTCCAGAACCTGTCCGCGACCAAGACGGCGATTACCAACGGCTATCGCGTCACCTACGAGTTCACCATCGGGGCGGGCTGGCCCGCGACGAACGACGTCGACCTGTCCGCCTGGGCGATGGACACCTCCAACGCGAACGGGCCGAGCACGGACCACGACTGGAACCGCGTTCACGACGGCGGCTTCAAGATCACCGCCTCGCGCCTGGCGGGCCTCGTCGACGCGGACGGCGACGGTTGGTATAGTTTCGCCACGGTGGAGGCGAACGTCGATTCCGCGCTCTCGACCTCGCGTCAGGCCGCGCTCGCGCTCTATCGCCGGCCCACGGGCACGACAAACACCGCGTTTGTCGCGTTCTCCTCGCCGCTGTTTTCGATCACCGGCTCCGCGGTGGATTGGAACGGCTTCACGGTCGCCGGCACGGGCATGGGCGTGTTCGATTTCGCCTTCGAGCTGTATGACGGCGCCTACGACTACAACGAGTCGCAGTGGTTCTCGAACCCCGCGATCTGCGGCGTGAGGTTCGAGTCCGCCGCGGACGACGCCTATCGCCAGATCGAGTTCGCCGGGCTCGATTGGTATGTGCGGACCACCTACGGCAACCCCGGCGGCAACGCCTGGAACAACAATTCCTCGTCCGTTTGGGTCGATGAAGCCGGTCTCCATCTGACCGTGAAGAAGGACGCCAAGGGCTGGTATTGCACCGAGGTCTCCGCGCTCGAGCCGCTCGGCTACGGCCTCTACACCTTCAAGCTCATCGGACGCACCGACCTCCTCGACAAGAACGTGGTGCTCGGAATCTTCCTCTACGAGGACGACAGCCAGGAGATCGACATCGAGTTCGGTCGCTGGGGGAACGCCTCGGCCGACTCCTCGCAATACGTCGTCCAGCCCTTCGCCACGCCGGGCAATCTTCACCGCTTCGATTTCGCGCAGAGCGGCACCTACACCACCCACACCATCCTGTGGGAGCCGACGAAGATCACCTTCCGCAGCTACCACGGCCACGGCACGAATTCCGCCAACCTCATCAACGAGTGGGTCTACACCGGCGACGACAATCCCGTGGCCGACGACGAGCTGCTCATCCTCAACCTCTGGCTCATCGAAGGTGCGAGCGCGCCGTCCGACGAGCAGGAGGTCGAGTTCATCGTGCACGACGTCGAGTTCACGCCTTTGCCCTGATCACCGAGGCCGCGCGCCGAACGAACTGCGAGGTCGTCATCGTGGACGCCGCGCCCTATGCGATTCCGAACCAAACCTCCCACCCCGAGTGAACGCGTCGCAGGCCGCGACTTGGCACGCGGTCTGCCCCGGCGCCCCCGACTCTCCGCTCATCCGCCGAGTCTGATCCCGTTTTTCCGGCTTCCTCTTCCGTCATGAAAGCACCCGTCTTCGCATCCTTCCTCGCCACCGCGCTCGGCGCGGGCGCCGCCTTCGCCGGCAATCTTTTCATCGACAACTTCGATAACCAAAAGCCCCGCGTCGGCCTGCCCAACGGCTACACCGCCTTCGGCACCTACAAGGAGATCGGTGTGACCGCCGCCGAGGGCTCCGCCGCCTCCAAGCCCAACGGCGCCTACATCACGCTCGACCTTGGTAGCTCCGACTGGGGCGCCGGCATCGCGCACTACTACGGCCGCGCCCTCGATCTGCGCGACGCGATCCTCGCGGTGCAGATCAAGTCCAGCGTCGACATGTCCAAGCTCCAGGGCGCGGTCGCCTTCCGTATCTCGGACCTGGACGGCACGGTCGTGCGAACCCACCACGTCGACCTCCACTCCACCGGCACGGAGTTCGTCACCTTCTTCCAGCTCGCCAAGAAACTCGACTTCGAGGACGAGCCGGGCCGCGTGCCGGGCATCGACTTGGAGAACATCACCTCCATCGGGCTCATCTTCTACGCCCGCGGCGACTGCTCCGAGACGGTCACCTTTCACTTCGACGATCTGCGGATCCAGGACTGAGCCGCCGTCCGCCGCCACACACGTCGTTCAAACCTCATCGCCCTCATGACAACCGGCACCCTCGACATCCGCTACCTGCCCGACGCGGAGGTGGACGCCGCGCTCGACGCGGAGCTGCGCGAACTCCTTTCCACCTGCTTCACCAAGCCGCAGGACCACGTGTTCAGGCGGCGACGTTATTTCAACGAGATGCCGGCGCACCGCTGGCTGGCGCGGGACGAGCGCGACGGGCGCCTGGTCGCCCATCTGGCGGCGCACGAGCGCACGGTGCTGGCCGGCGATCGCGTCCACGCCGCGGGCGGTGTCGCGGAGGTGTGCGTCCATCCCGAGTATCGGGGACGTGGATACGCAGGACGGCTCGTCGGCGCGGCGCACGACTGGATGCGGGAGCGCGGCTGGGATTACTCGATCCTCTTTGGCGAGCCCCGCTACTACGCCTCGAGCGGCTACGTCCCGGTCTCGAACCTTCTCCTCGAGGAACGCGGCTCGGACGGCGCCACGGTTCGCCGGGAGGCCGGCGGCGCGCTGGTTTTCCCGCTCGGGGCCACGCCCTGGCCGGACGGTGTCGTCGTCTGGCCAGGGCCGATTTTTTGATCTCCACGCACGCGGCCTCCTCCCACCATGAAAACATCCGGACGTCCTCGTCTCCCGGCCGCCTTCCGCGGTTTTACACTGATCGAGCTGCTCACGGTGATCGCGATCATCGGCATCCTCGCGGCGATCATCATTCCGGTCGTCGGAAAAGTCAGGTCCTCGGCGCGCGACACGCGATGCAAGAGCAACCTTCGCCAGATCGGACTGGCGGTGCAGCTCTACGCCTCGGAGCGCAACCGTCTCCCGCCCTCGGTGAACGGCGGCCCTTCGCGGGGCGGGGAAGCGGAGGGCGTCACCTGGGTGCAGGCCCTGCGTCCGTTCATGGGCTCGACCAACGACCAGGATTTCCACGTCTCCAGCAACAGCCCGGTCGTCGTGTGTCCCGGACGCGTGCTCGTGCCGGAGGACGACGGGAACCAGCCGACCTACTCGGCGAACATGGCCGTGATGCCGGACATGAGCGCCGCCAACAGCGCCCATCCCGACGCGAAGATGCTCCGTCCGTCCGACGTTCTGCGCCCGTCCCAGGTGATCCTCGTCGGCGACGGGATTCAGCGCCCGCTCGGCGGAAGCGACGGCGGCTCCGCCTACGCCCATCTCTTCGACATCGCGGGCGTCTACACGCCCGCCGAGTGGTTTTCCGCGAGCCGGGCCGACGAGGCCATTCCGGTCGGCTCCGACGGCGACGGGATCAACGAGGCGCAGTTTCGCTACCGTCACGGCGAGCGCGCCAACGTCGTGTTTGTCGACGCGCACGTCGCGAGCTTCCGCAAGGGCGAGATTCTGTGGCGGCACCTTCGTTATCATTTTTAACCCGGCCAACATGTCCGTGCACCGATCCCTCCGCGTCCGGGTTTTGGCTCCGTAGACCATGAGTTCGACCGCTCTTCCGGAGTCGATTCCGCCCGGCGCCCCGTCTCTCGCCACGGCGAACGCGGCGGCCGATCCCGCGCCCTACAAGGTCGGCACGCTCTCCTACACGCGAAGCGGTTTGATCGCGATGTTCCTCTGGCTGCTCTGGGGGGACTTTTGTTTCACGATCATGGAGACCGTCGTGCCCACCGTGTTGCCGGTGAAGCTCAACGGACTCGGCGCGTCGAACAGCATCGTGGGTCTGATCGTGACCACGATCCCGGGGATCATGAACATCGCGGTGAACCCCGTCGTGAGTTTTCGCTCCGACCGATACCGGAGTCGCTGGGGGCGACGCATTCCCTTCCTCGCGGGGGCGACGCCCTTTCTCGTGCTCTTCCTTGTCTTGCTCGGCTACTCGGAGCCGATCGGGGACTGGTTGCACCGGCTGCTCGGGACGGGGGAGGGCGCCCGTCTCACCGTGGTGCTCTGCGTGTTGGGCGCGTTCATGGTGTGTTTCCAGTTCTTCAACATGTTCGTGGCGTCGGTGTATTATTACCTCTTCAACGACGTCGTGCCGCGCGAGTTTCTCGCCCGCTTCATGGCGCTCTTCCGCATGGTCGGCGCGGCGGCGGGCGCCTTGTTCAACATGTTCGTCTTCAAATACGCGACGACGCACGCGGAGCAGATTTTCCTCGGGACGGCGCTGCTCTACTTTTTCGCCTTCGTCTTCATGTGCTGGAAGGTGAAGGAGGGCGAATATCCCCCGCCTCCCGCCAACGAGGACGGCCGCCCCGGCCTGTTCGCGGCGGTGCGAACCTACGCGAAGGAGTGTTTCGGGCATCCCTTCTACTGGTATTTCTATCTGGCCAACACCTGCGTCGCCATCACCTGGACCACGGGCGCCTACGCGTTTTTCATGGGCCGCTCCTTCGGGCTCGATGCCGACACCTATGGCAAGTTCGCCGGCGTGCTCGGCGTCGCCTCGACGCTGATGCTTTATCCGGCGGGCATCCTCGCCGACCGCCACCATCCGCTGCGCGTGCTCATCGTGGCGAGCGTCGCCATCGTGGCGATGCAGCCCCTGTGGTTTCTGACCTTCGTCGTCGACTTCACGCCGGCCGGCGAGCGGACGCTGTATTTCACCATCTCCTCGGTCGGCACGGTGGCCGCGGCGCTCTACGCGGCGGCGGAGTTGCCGATGTTCATGCGGCTGCTGCCCTCCGACCGCTACGGCCAATACAGCTCGGCCAACTCCATCGTGCGCTCGCTCGGCGTCATGTTCAGCGGCGTGGCCTGCGGGGCGTTCATCGATTTTGTCGCCCGTCGCTTTCCCGAGACGGATTTCTGCTACCGCTTTCTGCCGGTCTGGATCGGTTTTTTCTACGCGCTTTCGCTGGTCTTCCTGCTTCTGCTCCGACGCGAGTGCCAGCGGTCGGGTTGGGATAATCGCCAGCGGGTTCGCGCGCCGCGTCCTGCCTCGGCGGGCTGATTTCGGGCGGGGGCGGGCCCGGATGCCCCGGCGAGCGCGCCGCCCGCCCGCGGGCTTGCTTCGTCCGCGGGCGCGCGGTTGGCTCGGCGGTTTCCGAACTTTCCACGCCCATGCCCGAGATTTCCAAGAGCTACGAACCGCGCGATGTTGAAGCCAAGTGGTATGCCGCCTGGCAGGACGCCAAGTGCTTCGCCGCGCCCAAGCCGGCCCCCGGGCAGGATCACTACACGATCGTCATCCCGCCGCCCAACGTCACCGGCATCCTGCACATGGGCCACGTGCTCAACAACACCCTCCAGGACGCGCTCATCCGCCGCGCCCGTCTCGAGGGCAAGGCCGCCTGCTGGATTCCCGGCACCGACCACGCCGGCATCGCCACGCAGACCATGGTCGAGAAGCACCTCAAAAAAACCGAGGGCAAGGGGCGCCGCGACCTCGGCCGCGAGGAGTTTCTCAAGCGCGTCTGGGCCTGGCGCGAGGAGAAGGGCGACCATATCCTCAAGCAGCTCCGCGAGCTCGGCTGTTCCTGCGATTGGGACCGCACGCACTTCACGATGGACCCCGGCTACAGCCGCGCCGTCCTCACCGCCTTCATCAAGCTCTTCCAGCAGGGCCACATCTACCGCGGCAAACGCATGGTCAACTGGTGCCCGGTCTCGCTCACCGCGCTTTCCGACGAGGAAGTCGAGATGCGCCCGACCAAGGGCTTCATCTACCGCCTGCGTTACGAGTTGGTCGAGCCCGCCACCACGAAGGATGCCGAGGGCAACACGATCCCGCTCACGCACATCGTTCTCGAAACGACCCGCCCCGAGACCATCGCGGCCGACGTCGCCGTGGCCGTTCACCCGGACGACGAGCGTTACAAGCACCTCGTGGGCAAGAAGGTCTGGCGTCCGCTCGGCGAGCGCGTGCAGATCCCGATCATCGCCGACAAGGCCGTCGATCCCGCCTTCGCCGCCGGCGCGCTCAAGGTCACGCCCGCGCATGACAAGGTCGACTTCGAGATCGGCCAGCGCCACGGCCTGCCCGTCATCGATTCCATCAACGCCGACGGCACGATGAACGAGTTCGCCGGCCCCGAGCTCGCCGGCATGGAGCGCTTCGCCGCCCGCAAGAAAGCCGCCGAGATCCTCCAGGAGCGCGGCAACCTCATCGAGGCCAAACCCTACGAGAACAACGTCGGCTACTCGCAGCGCGCCGGCGTGCCGATCGAACCCCGCCTCACCCAGCAGTGGTGGTTGCGCTACCCGCGCGTCGAGGAGGCCAAGCAGGTTGTGCGCGACGGCCTCATCCAGATGCACCCCGAGCGCTGGACGAAGGTTTACCTCAACTGGCTCGATAACATCCAGGACTGGTGCATCAGCCGCCAGCTCTGGTGGGGCCACCGCATCCCGGTCTGGTATGCCAAGGGCGTCGATCGCGGGAACCTCACCGAAGCCGACCTGCGCGATCCGTCCAAGATTCACGTTTCGCTCGAAGGCCCCGCCGATCCGGAAAACTGGGACCAGGAGGAGGACGTGCTCGATACCTGGGCTTCGTCCTGGCTGTGGCCCTTCGCCACGCTCGGCTGGCCCGACGCCGAGGAGCAGGTCAAGGCCGGCTTCTCGCACTTCTACCCGACCACGACCCTCGCGACCGGCGCCGACATCATCTTCTTCTGGGTCGCGCGCATGATCATGGCCGGCCTCGAGTTCGCCAAACCCGGCGCGCCGCTGGAGGAGCGCATCCCGTTCAAGCACGTCTATTTCAACGGCATCGTGCGCGACAAACAGGGCCGCAAGATGTCGAAGACCCTCGGCAACTCGCCCGACCCGCTCGACCTCATCACCAAATACGGCGCCGACGGCCTGCGCTTCGGTCTGCTCCAGATCGCCCCGCTCGGCCAGGACGTGAAGTTCGACGAGGACCGCATCGAGGGCGGCCGCAGCTTCTGCAACAAGCTCTGGAACGCCTGCCGCTTCCGCCAGATGAGCGGCCCGATGGCGGACAACTCCACGCTCGACGCCATCCTCGCGCGCATCGACGCGACCAAGCTCGACGACGACGACCACGCGCTGCTCTCCGCGTTGCTCGAAGTCCAGGCGCTGCTCGAAAAGTGCTTCGCCGACTTCGAATTCGCGGCCGCCACGCAGGGCCTCTACACCTTCTTCTATTCCGACTTCTGCGACTGGTATGTCGAAGTCGCGAAGGCCCGCCTCGCCGATCCCGCCGCGCGCGATCACGTGCTCGCCGTGCAGGACCTCGTCATCCGCCAGTTCCTGCTCCTCTTCGAGCCCTTCGCGCCCTTCATCACCGAGGAGCTCTGGTCGCTGCTCGGCTACAACGCGCCCGGCGCGAAGTTCATCCAGGAGGCCCGCATCGGCACCGCCGAGGATCTGCGCGGCGCGCTCGCCGGCCGTAGTGTCCACATCGATACGGCCGCCGCCGGCCGCGTCGCCAAGCTCAAGAGCACCGTCACGCTCGCCCGCCAGCTCAAGGCCGACAAGGCCGTCGCCCAGAAGCGCGACGTGCTCTTCTCGGTCGTCGCCGACGACGCCGTGTGGACCGCGCTCGAGGCGGCCTCCGCGAAGTTCAACCGCCTCGCCGGCGCGGCCTCGCTCACCCGCGTGACCGCCGCCCCCGCGCTGCCCGCGATCGTCACGCCGCTCGGCACGCTCTACCTCGACACCGGCGTGAAGGTCGACCCCGCCGCCGAGCGCGCGCGCCTCACGAAGGAGCTCGAGCAGGTGAAGAAACACATCGCCGGCACCGAGGCTCGCCTGGCCAACGAGGCCTTCGTCAGCAAGGCCCCGCCCGCCGTGCTCGAAGGCGCGCGCAAGCAGCTCGCTGACCAGCAGGCCAAGCGCGCCGAGCTGGAACGCCTGCTCGCCGCCTTGGGCTGAGGGTCGGGGGGATTCCGCCCGTCCGACTTTGCCCGCCTTTCGCGTTGCGAGGGCGGGGCGGTCCTCGTCTGCTCCGGGTTTCGATCCCTTTTCCCATCATGGCGAAATCCTCCCAAGCCTCCTGGGGCGGCCGCTTTTCCGCCGGCCCCGCCGACCTCATGCTTCGCTTCAGCGAGTCGGTGTCCTTCGACAAGCGTCTCGCGCCGTTCGACATCGCCGGCAGCAAGGCCCATTCCGCCATGCTCGCCCATGTCGGGCTCATCACGAAAAAAGAGCGCGACGCCATCCACAAGGGGCTCGACGAGATCCTGAAGGAGATCGAGGCGGGCAAGTTCGCTTGGGACACGCGGCTCGAGGACGTGCACATGAACATCGAGCAGGCGCTCACCAAGCGCGTGCCCGCCGCCGCCAAGCTCCACACCGCGCGTTCGCGCAACGACCAGGTCGCGACCGACATGCGCCTTTGGTTCAAGTGGGCCTGCGGCCAGATCCTCGCCCGTCTGCGCCTCGTCCAGCGCGCGCTTCTCGCCCTCGCCGAGCGCGAGGGGGCCGTCCTCATTCCCGGCTACACCCACCTCCAGCGCGCCCAGCCCGTGCTTCTCGGCCACCATCTGCTCGCCTGGCTGGAGATGCTCGAGCGCGACCACGCCCGCTTCACCGCCGTCGCCAAGCACGCCAACTGGTGCCCGCTCGGCTCCGGCGCCATCGCCGGCACCACGCTTCCGATCGACCGCGAGTTCACCGCCAAGGCCCTCGGTTTCGTCGACGACAAGGGCCGCCCGCGCGTCTCGCAAAACTCGATGGACACCGTCGCCGACCGCGACCTGTTCCTCGAGTTCGCCTCCGCCGCCGCGATGTTCGGCGTGCATGTCTCGCGCATCGCCGAGGACCTCATTCTCTGGTCGAGCGCCGAGTTCAAGTTCGTCGAGCTGCCCGACGCCTTCTGCACCGGTTCCTCGCTCATGCCGCAGAAGAAAAACCCCGACTCCTGCGAGCTCCTGCGCGGCAAATCGGGCCGTCTCGTGGGCAACCTCTCCGCGCTCCTCACCATGGTGAAGGGCCTGCCGCTGACCTACAACCGCGACCTCCAGGAGGACAAACCGCCGGTCTTCGACAGCTTCGACACCACCGCCATCTGCGCCGAGGTGCTCGCCGGCACGCTCGAGGGCGTGAAGGTCGACAAGGAACGTTGCGCCGCCGCCGTGTCCGATCCGGCTCTGCTCGCGACCGATCTCGCCGACTATCTCGTCGAGCGCGGCGTGCCTTTCCGCGAGGCGCATCACGCCGTCGGCGCGGTCGTGAAACTCGCCGAGCAGCAGGGCAAGCCGCTCGACAAGCTCGCCACCGCCGACGTGAAGGCCTGCCACCCGGGCTACGGCGACGACTGGGCGACGGTTTTTGACCTCAAGCGCGCCCTCGCCAAGCGCCGCGGCACCGGCATGCCCGGGCCCGCGCAGTTCAAGAAGCAGCTCGCCCGCTGGAAGAAGCTGCTGGGCGAAAAGTAACCCGCGGCCCGTGCGGATGAACATGGATCCGATCCCTGCTTTGTCCGCATTTGCCGGGGGAATCCGCGCCCGGGCCCGTCCGTGAAAACGTCGGTCCCCGTCTTCGATGTGCGCGGTCTGGGCAAGACCTACGGGTCCGGCCCGGCCGCCGTGCGGGCGCTCAAGGGCGTCGACCTCGAACTGCGCGCCGGCGAACTCGTCGTGCTGCTCGGCGCCTCCGGTTCGGGCAAATCCACCCTGCTCAATCTCCTCGGCGGACTCGATGTGCCGAGCGCCGGCAGCCTGGTCTATCGCGGCTGGGATCTCGCCCACGCGGACGAGGCCGGACTCGCCCGCTACCGTCGCGACGTCGTCGGATTTGTCTTCCAGTTCTACAACCTCATCCCGAGCCTGACCGCGCGGGAGAACGTGGCGCTCATCACCGAGATCGCCCGCGATCCGATGCCGCCGGAGGAGGCGCTGCGCCTGGTCGGGTTGGAGGAGAGGATGAACCATTTCCCCGCGCAGCTTTCCGGCGGCGAGCAGCAGCGCGTGGCGATCGCCCGGGCCATCGCGAAGCGTCCGCAGGTGCTGCTCTGCGACGAACCCACCGGCGCGCTCGATTTGCGCACCGGCATGGTGGTGCTGGAGGCGATCGAGCGCATCAACCGCGAGCTCGGCACCTTGACGGTGATCATCACGCACAACGCGGTCATCGCCGACATGGCGGACCGGGTTCTTCATCTCACCGACGGTCGCATCGACCGCGTGCATGAGAACGAACAACGCGCCCCCGTCGCCGGGCTGGCGTGGTGACGGGACGAGCGGGCGGCCTCCGGGGCGGACACGAGTCGCGCATGTCATGAATCACCTCGACCTCAAGCTCCTGCGCGACGTGCGCGCGCTGAAGTCGCAGGTGATCGCGGTGGCGCTCGTGATGGCCTGCGGGCTCGCGATGATGATCATGACGCGTTCCTTGATCCGCTCCCTCGACACGGCGCGGGAGGGTTACTACGGGCGGCATCGCCTCGGGCAGGTGTTCGTTTCCCTCAAACGCGCGCCGCTCGGCGTGGCGGAGCAGCTCGCGGCGATTCCCGGGGTGACGGCGGTCGAGCCGGGGGTCGCGCGTCAGGTCACGCTCGATTTGCCCGGTCGGCCCGAACCCGCGACGGGCCTGATCCATTCGCTGCCCGACCGCCGCGAGCCCCGGCTCGGGCGGCTTTTCGTGCGGGCCGGCCGGCTTCCCACCGAGGACGGGCGCCTTGAGGTCGCGGTGAGCGAGGCCTTCGCGGAGGCGAACGACCTGAAGCCCGGCGCGCGTCTCGCCGCCTTGCTCAACGGCCGGCGCGTGGAGCTGCGCGTCTCGGGCGTGGTGTTGTCGCCGGAGTATGTCTTCGAGGCGCCGGCGGGCGCGGCGCTGCCGGACAACCGCACCTTTGGCGTTTTCTGGATGCGGGAGACCGAGCTCGCCGAGGCCTTCAGCCTGAAGGGCGCGTTCAACCTCGCATCGCTGTCGCTGGGGCCGGGAGCCAACGAGCGCGCGGTGATCGCCGAGGTCGACCGACTGCTTCGCCCCTGGGGCGGGCTGGGCGCCTACGGACGTGACGATCATCCGAGCGACCGGCGCGTGTCGGACGAGATCGACGTCCTGCGCGGGATGTCCTTCGGCTTCCCCCTGGTGTTTCTGAGCGTGGCCGCGTTCATGACCAACGCCGTGCTGAGCCGGCAGATCACGCTCCAGCGCGAGCAGATCGCGATCCTGAAGGCCTTCGGCTTCTCCAACCGCGAGGTCGCGCTGCATTTCGTCAAGTTCGCGCTCGTGATCGTGGCTCTCGGCACGGTGTTGGGCGCGCTGGGCGGCGCGGTGCTCGGGCGGAAGCTGGTGGGCATGTATCATCTCTTTTTCCGCTTTCCGGCCCTCGAGTTTTTGCCGGCTTGGGGGTCCTTGGTGGCGGCCGTGCTCGTGAGCTCCGTCGCGGCCTTGGTCGGCGCGCTCGGGGCGGTGCGCCGCGTGGCGCGGCTGGCGCCGGCGGAGGCGATGCGCCCGGAGCCGCCGGAGGATTTCAAACCCTCGCCGTTCGAGCGGCTGGGCCTGGTCCGCGCCGCGGGCGTGTCGTTGCGGATGGCGCTGCGCAATCTCTCTCGCCGGCCGTGGCGCGCCTTGCTGACGACGGCGGCCTTGTCGCTCGCGACGGGAATTCTCGTCGTGCCGAATTCCTTTCGCGACGGCATCGCCCACGTGCTCGATTTCCAGTGGGACGCGATCCAGCGGCAGACGGCGGTCGTCGCCTTCAACGAGGCCGTCGCGTCGCGGGCGCTCGCCGACGTGAGGCAACTGCCGGGCGTCGTCCATGCGGAGCCGTTTCGCAGCGTGCCGGTCGAGTTGCGCGCCGGCGCGCGCACGCGGCGCCTGTCCGTGCAGGGGCTGGAGGCGGGCGCGGAGTTGCAGCGCGTGCTCGACGGCGCGGGCCGCCGCATCCACCTCCCGGCGCACGGGATCGTGCTCTCGAAAGTGCTCGGGGAAGGCCTGGGCGTCGCGCCGGGGGACAGCCTCGTGTTGCGCGTGCTCGAGGGGAAGCGGGCGGAGGTGGCGGTGCGGGTGGCGGGCTATTCGGAGGATTTCGCCGGTATCGCCGCACACATGGATCTCGCCGCGCTCAATCGCCTGCTGGGCGAGGGGGACCGGATCAGCGGGGCGCACGTCACGGTGGCGGCGGGGAGCTGGCGCGAGTTTTTGCGCGCGGTGAAGGAGACGCCGGCCGCCTCCCGCGTGGTCATCAAGGAGGCGATGCGCCGCAGCTTTCGCGAAACCACGGCGCAGAGCATCGGGCTCATCCAGACGATCTACCTGATCTTCGCGACGACGGTGGCCTTCGGCATCGTCTACAACAGCGCGCGGATCTCGCTCTCGGAGCGGCAGCGGGAGCTGGCGACCCTGCGGGTGCTCGGTTTCGGCCGCGGCGAGGTGGCGGGGGTGCTCGTGGCGGAACTGGTGATCCTCACGCTCGCGGCCCTGCCGCTCGGGCTGCTGGTCGGCGCGGGCTTCGCGCGGGGCATCCTGAGCAGCGTGAACACGGAGACGGTGCGCCTGCCGCTCGTGTTGAGCCCCTCGAACTTCGCCTTCGCGGTGTTGGTGGTCGCGGGCGCGACGGCGTGTTCGCTCCGGCTGGCCTGTCGCAGGCTCGACCGGCTCGATCTGGTGGGGGCGTTGAAGGCGCGTGATTGACCCCGCGGCGCGGATCGCGCTTGGAGTGGGGACGATGAACCGAACCGACCGTCTCGTGGCGATCGTGCTGCACCTGCAGGGCCGTCGTCTCGTGCGCGCGGAGGATCTGGCGCGGCGTTTCGAGATCTCGCTTCGCACGGTGTATCGCGACATGGCGGCGCTGGCCGAGGCGGGCGTGCCGATCGCCGGCGAGGCCGGCGTGGGCTACAGTTTGGTGAAGGGCTACCATCTGCCGCCGGTGATGCTGACGGCCGAGGAGGCGGGGGCCTTGTTTCTCGGCGGCGAACTGGTGCGGGAGTTCACCGACGCCTCGCTTCGCGGGCCGTCGGCCTCGGCGTTGGACAAGCTTCGCGCCGTGTTGCCGCCCGAGCAGCGCGACCAGGTGGAACGCACGGCGCGCACCACGGTGGTGCTGGGGGGATGCGGGGCGGAGCGCGCCGGGACGGGGTCGGCGCCCGCGGTGCTGCGGCCCTTGCAGGAGGCGGTGGCGCGGCGGCAGGTCGTGCGGATGCGCTACCGCGGACGCGACGACGCGGAGGAGCGGTCGCGCGAGGTGGAGCCGCTGGGCGTGATCTTCTACGGAGGGCGTTGGTATCTCGTCGCGTGGTGTCGGTTGCGCGACGCGCTGCGTCACTTTCGTCTGGATCGCATCGCGGCCTGCGAGGTGTCGTCGAGGGTGTTTCCGGTGCGGACGGATTTCGACCTCGCGAAACACATCGTCGACTACGGCGGCAGCGGTCCGGCGTATCCCGCCCGGGTTTGGTTTTCCGACCGGGCGATCGGGCGCGCGCGCCACGAAAGCCACGCGACGTTGGCGGAGGAGGCGAGACGCGGGGAAGGCGCGGAATATTCGATGCTGACCTGGTCGCACGAGTGGTTGGCGACGTGGTTGATTTCGTTCGGCGGTGAAGCGGAGGCGCTGGAGCCGTCGGAGCTGCGCAAACGAGTCCGGAGCCTCGCGGAGGGGGCCTTGCAACGGCACGTGAACGGAGCGCCGGCGGCGAAAACGAAATTTCGAAAACGCTCCTGACAAAGCGTTGTCAGCAGCGGGTGGTATGCTGGTGGCATGACACCCGCCACCCGACGAGACGAGTCCGGCACGCATCACGAGATCGCCTTCGCGGACGGAAAAACGGAAGCGGAGGAAAAGGGCGGGGCCGGGTTGGGTTTTTTCGCCGCTTGGGCCTTGTGCCTGGCGAATCCCCGACGCGCCTCGGCGGATCCTTCGCGGCGGGATCTGGACGCCGTGGACGAGCATCCGGCACGGTCCGCCCGCCCGGAACGAAGCCGGTGACGCGGTTTGTTTTCGGGCGGAAAGGCGTCGACGCCGACGGGATCGCGGCGGTTGCGGGCGCGATTGACGGGAGGCGAGGGCGGAGCGCCAATGCGTCCATGCAATCCGTCGAACAAACGCAGGAGCGTTTCGATCTCCGGGCTCCGGACTCCCGGGCGCGCAAGCGGCGTTGGCCGTTGTATGCGGGGGCGACGGTGTTTGCGCTACTGATCGTCGCCGGTTTCTGGCCGCGGGCGATCCCGGTGGAGATCGCGGCGACGACGCGCGGAGCCCTGCGTGTGACGATCGACGAGGAAGGGCAGACGCGGGTGCGCAACCGCTACGTCGTTTCGAGTCCGGTGGGCGGCCAGTTGCGGCGCATCGAGTTGAAGCCCGGCGCGGTCGTGCGCGCGGGCGAGACGGTGTTGGCGGAGCTGGAGACGGCGGGGACGGATTTGCTCGACGCGAGCGCGCTGGCCCAGGCCGAGGCGCGGGTCGGCGCGGCGGAAGGAAACCTCGCGGCGGCGGAGGCGCGGCGGGAGGCGGCGGCTGCTTCGCGAAAACTGGCCGAGGCGGAACTCGCGCGCCAGCGCGCGTTGGCGGAGAGAAACCTCATCTCGTCGCAGGAACTCGAGACGGCGGAGGTGCGCGCGACCACCGCGGCGCAGGAGGAACGGGCGGCGGCGTTTTCGGCGCAGGTGGCGGCTTTCGAGTTGGAACAGGCGAGGGCGGCGCTCCGGCGCGGTTTGCCCGGCGCGGAAGGCGGGCCGCGCGTGGTCGTGCGTTCGCCGGTGGACGGGGTGATCTTGCGCGTGTTTCAGGAAAGCGCGCGTCTGGTCCAGGGAGGAACGGAGTTGCTCGAGGTGGGCGATCCGGCGGACTTGGAGATCAAGGTCGAGGTGCTGTCGCGCGACGGCGTGGCGGTGAAGCCGGGCGCGACCGTCATGCTTGAACGCTGGGGCGGCGAAGGGGAGCTGCGGGCGCGGGTGCGGCTCGTCGAGCCGGCCGCGTTCACCAAAATCTCGGCGCTCGGGGTCGAGGAACAGCGGGTGAACCTGATCGCCGATTTCGTGGACGAGCCCGGGCGGCGCGCGGGGTTGGGCGACGCCTACCGGGTCGAGGCGCGCATCGTGGTCTGGGAGTCGGCGGACGTGCTCAAGATCCCCTCGGGAGCGCTCTTCCAGCGGGACGGGACGTGGAGGGTGTTCGCGGTCGACGGCGGCAAGGCGCGGTTGCGGACGGTGGAGATCGGTCGGGGCAACGGCGTGGAAACGCAGGTGCTTGGCGGCCTGGCCGAAGGCGAGCGGGTCGTGGTTTACCCCGGCGACCGCGTGGAGGACGGCACCCGCGTGCGCGGGCTTTGAGCGCGCCCCGGGCTTGCCGGCGCGGCGGGTTGGCGTGTGCTTGGTCCACCTCATGCCGCTCAAAATCCATGTCCTGCCCGCCGGGCCGATCGAAACCAACGCCTACCTCCTCACCGACGCCGCTCGCGGCGAGGCGGTGCTCGTCGACGCGCCGGGGGATGTTTGGAAAACGGTGGAGCAAGTCCTCGCCAAGGAGGGCGTGAAGTTGACCGAGCTGTGGATCACGCACGGCCACTGGGACCACATGCAGGGCGCGGCCGAGGTCGTGAAAGAATCCGGCGCCAAGGTGAGCGCGCACGTCGACGACAAGGTGCTGCTCGAGACGCCCGGCGTGATGGAGGTGTTTTTGCCCGGGAGGATCCGCCTGGCGCCGGTGAAGGCCGACCGCTGGGTGAAGCAGGGAGACATGCTCGACGCGCTCGGGCTGAAGTGGGAGGTGCGCCACGTGCCCGGCCACTGTCCCGGCAGCGTGCTCTTCTGGTGCGCGGACGAGGGAGTGGCGTTTTCCGGCGACGCGATCTTTCAAGGAGGCGTGGGACGCACGGATTTCCCCGGCGGGAGCATGGGGGTATTGGAGAAATCGATACGCGAGCAGATCTACACCCTGCCGGAGAACACCGTGCTTTTCCCCGGACACGGCGAGGCGACCGACGTCGCGACGGAGCGGGCGACGAATCCCTTCGTGCGGGGATAGCGGACACCCGGGGCCGCGGATGACGCAGGAGAGCATGGACACGGACCACGAGCTGATGAGGCGGGCCTTGGAGCTCGCGCGGCGCGCCTGGGGGCGGACGCATCCCAATCCCATGGTCGGGGCGCTGATCGTCGAGAACGGCATGGTCGTGGCGGAAGGCTGGCATGCGCGGGACGGCGGACCGCATGCGGAGCGCTCGGCGCTCGCGAACCTCGGGCGCGCGCCGCGGCCCGGCGCGACGATGGTGGTGACGCTCGAGCCCTGTTCGACGCCGGGGCGCACGGGCGCGTGTTGCGACGCGATCAAGGCGGCCGGGGGCGTCTCACGCGTGGTGATCGGCGCGACCGATCCGAATCCGGCGCACGCGGGGCGCGGCGTGGAGGTGCTGCGCGCGGCGGGCATCGAGGTGGTGGCGGGCGTGCGCGCGGCGGAGTGCGAGGAGCTTAACCTGATTTTCAACCACTGGATCACGCGCGGGCGTCCCTTGATCGCGGGAAAAATCGCGACGACGCGCGACGGGTTTTCCCGCCCGCCCGTGGGGGCGGACCGCTGGATCACCGGCGTGGCGGCGCGGGAGAACGTGCATCACTGGCGGCGGCTCTTTCCGGCGATCGCGGTCGGCGCGGGCACGGTGCGCGCGGACAATCCGGCGCTGACGCGACGTTGGCGCGAGGCGGACGGCGCGGAGCGCGAGGATTGCGGGTGGAGGTTTGTTTTCGACGCCACGCTCGCGACCGCGACGGGCGCGGAGTCGACGTGGCCGCGCGTGTATGCGGATCGCTGGAAAGAGCGGACCGTCGTGGTGACGAGCGCGGCGGCGGACGCGACGACGCGTTCTCGCCTGGAGTCGGCGGGGGTGCGCGTGTGGGTGCAGGAGACGACGCGCGGCGCGGCGGGGTGGGACGAGTTTGCCCGGCGTTGCGTTGCGGAGCGGATCTCGGGCGTCTATCTCGAAGGCGGGGCGGAGCTGCTGGCCGACGCGGCGAAAGCGGGCGCGCTGGACTACGGCTTCTGGTATCGCGCGCCGAAGACGGCGGGACCGGGTTGGGGCGGACGGGTCGAGTGGCGTTTCGCGGTGGATGCCGTGGAGGAACAATTGGGCGCGGACACGCTGACCCGCGGACGAATTTTATGATGAAGCACACGATCTACCTCGCCTCGGGCAACGCGCACAAAGTCGCGGAGATGGGCGCGCTCGCGACGCGCGACGGGCTGGCGCTGGAGATTTTGTCGGCTAAGGCGATCGGCGGCATGCCGCCGGTGGAGGAGGACACGGGCACCTTCGTGGGCAACGCGCGGAAGAAGGCGCGCGCCCTCTGGGAGAAGGCGCCGAAGGGCTGCCTCGTGCTCGCGGACGACAGCGGCGTGTGCGTCGATCACCTCGACGGCGGTCCCGGTGTGGAGAGCGCCTACTTCGCCGGCCCGCAGGGCGACCCGGCGGCGAACCTGCGCAAGCTCGTCGAGATGATGCGTGGCGTGCCGGCGGCGAGGCGTGGAGCGAAGTTTTATTGCCTGCTTCTCCTCATCGACGAGGCGGGCGAGGAGCACGTTTTCGAAGGCGAATGCAAAGGCACGTTGCTCGACGAACCGCGCGGCGGCGCGGGTTTCGGCTACGATCCGCTCTTCGTGCCCGAAGGCTACGCGCAGAGCTACGCCGAGCTCGGCGACGAGGTGAAGAACCGCCTGAGCCACCGCGCCCGCGCCTGGGCGAAGCTGAGCGCGTGGTGGCGGGAGAGACGCGGGGCGTAGGCGAGCGGCTGAGCGAATCTGTCTGATCTAGCGGATCGGGCCGCGTGGCTCCGTGGCCCGTATTCACCCATGCGCCGGATCAGGGCATTCCGACCGCGCGGAGCGAAACGCCTTTGATGGTGCAGGACGTGTTGTTGTTGGCGGAGACGATGACGCTGAACGTGTCGCCAGGATGTTCGCCGATGCGGACGGGCACGGAGTAGGTGCCTGGAGCGGTCGCCGTCGCGATCGTGCGGCGGTTGGGCGATTGGTCGAGTTCGAGGATGATGAGCACGGGATTCGAGCCGGTGATCTGGGTGACGGTGTAGGTGAGCAGCGCGTTGAAGCCGACGGGACGACCGACGCGCCGGGCCGTCGCGGAATTGACGAGGTTGCCGTGCGAGATGGCGGAGAAGCGCGCGCCGACGGTGGCGTCGCCACCGTGGATGGTCACGGATTTGGTCGCGGTGTCCGTGGTCAGGTTGCCGCCTCGATAGACCGAAACTTGAAGGACGGAATCCGTGTCGATGATGAACTGTGCGGGATAGTTGCTCGCCTGGGTGATGCCCCGGTTGTCGAGGTTGTTGCCTCCGGTGAAATAGCAGGTGCCCTGGAACTTGACGAAGCCCGTGGTGCCGACGCCGAACGGGGAGTCCTGGTCCTTCCAGCCGACGGAGCACGAGTCGAGCGTCAGCACGCCGGGCGTGAGCGAGTTGGTGGTGTCGAGGATCATGCTGCTGGAAAGTTCGACGCCGTAGAACTGATTGGTCGTCGCCTCGTTGTCGGTGTAGCCGCTGAGATTCTCGAACACGATGGCGCACGGGGACCGTTCGAAGATGCCGCCGAACCAGTTGTTGCGATCGTTGCCCTTGTAGGTGACGAAGCTGCCGTAATCCGGGTCGGCGGTATCGATCACGAAGTAGAGGAGGCGGGTGTCGGCGTAGGGAACGCCGATCGCGGTCGCGTTGTAATACTCCGGTTTGTTGTTCGCGGTGCAGTTGTAGAAATTGTTGTTTCGGGCGCCGTTCGCGAGGGTGAAGGCGGTGACGCTGTAGGTGCTGTAGCAGTTGGTGAGCGTGCTGTTCTGCGTCGAGGGGAGCAGGTAGGCGGTTTTGCGGCAGCGGAAGACTTCGATGTCGGAGAGCGAGATGCGCACGCCGTCGAGTCGGATGCCGATGTTGGCGAGATTGGCGCCTTGGAGGCCGATGTTGCGCACCTGCGATTTCGAGCCGCAGGCGAGCATGGTCATGCCGGCGGTGCCGGCCTTGAGAAGCGAGCGTGCGGTGCCGCCTTCGACGGTGGTGCCTTCGCCGGTGAGCGTGGTTGAACCAAGGTCGATGCGTGTGTTGATGAGGTAGGTGCCGCCGGGGAGGAACACGCTCTTGCGGAAGAGGACGGCGTCGTTGATGGCGTTTTGGATCGCCGTGGAATCATCGGCCACGCCGTTGCCGACGGCGCCGTAGTCGACGACGGAGATGACGTCCATTTCGGCACGCGCGAACGCGGGCAGGATGCCGACGAGGGAGATGGCGAGAACGGCGGCGCGAAGCGCGAAGGCACGACGAAGGAGGCTCCGGAGATTAACGCTGTGGAGCGACGGCGGCGGGAGGGATATCATGTGGGGTGGGGGGTAACGCCTCCCACCTAGTCCGCCCGGAGGCTCAAACAAGGGCGTCACTATTCATATCGATGAGCTGTCGAGGTCGCTGAGCAGGCCAATGGCGGTGAGCGAGCTCCGATCCGTCGTGCTCTCCGTGACAAAGAGTTCGCCCGTAGGTCACGCGCGGGTCGGGTAGCGGAGGTGCAAGTCGGTCGACCGCGATGAGCAGCGGACCAAGCCTGGTCTTTACGCGGGCAGGATTTTCTCGAGCGGGCGGCCTTTGGCGAGGTCGTCGACGAGTTTGTCGAGGATGCGGATCTCCTTCATCAGCGGATCGTCGATCTCCTCGATGCGCACACCGCAGATGGAGCCTTTGACGAGCGTGCGTTTCGGATTCAGCGCCGGGGCTTGGGCGAAGAAGGTTTCGAAATCGACCTCCGCCGCGATCTGCCGGTGCAGTCCCGCGTCGTCGTAGCCGGTGAGCCAGCGGATGACACGATCCACCTCCTCACGCGTGCGCTTCTTCTTCTCCGCTTTCGCGACGTAGAGCGGGTAAACCTTCGCGAAGGGGAAGGTGAAGACGCGGTGCTTGGGCATGGGAGCGAAAAACGGATTACCTGCCGGGACGGGCGACTCCGGAGTTTTCAGAACGGTGGTTCATCGGCGACGGTGAACACGAGCAGGGCGGCGCCGGCGATGGCTCCGGGGAACCAGTCGTTCACGAAGCAGACGCCGCCGACGAAGATCGCGATCGCGGTGAAGAACGGCCACCAGGATTGGTCTGGCATGTGGATACCGTGGGCGTGTGCGTTGTCGTGGTCCGAGCCGTGCGGGTGCGTGTCGCGAGGATCTGCGTCGTGGGTGTGGTGGACCTGCGCCAAGGCGACGGCCGCGGTCACGGGGTTTTGCGCGAGGGAACTTTCGCCGTGTTCGATGGCGGCTTCGAGCGCGGCTTCCTCGGCGTCTTCGCGCTCGTGGCAGACTTGCTCCACCGCCGGGTCGGGGCGGCGGGCGGAATTGGTGGGCGGGTGTTTCTCGTGCCAGAGATCGTCGCGGGCGTAGACGCGCGGGATCTCGGCGAAGTTGTAGGCGGGCGGGGGCAGCGGCACGCGCCCGTTACACCTTCACTTTCTCGGACGGAGGTTCGAGCACTCTGCTGGTGAGGCTGAACCAGGAGGAAGCGCGGACGGACGGGTTCGGCGGGACGCGATAGAGGAACCGGCGACCCGCTCGCGCGGCGGATTCAGAGCAGGGAACCCTGGTCGCCGCCGAGGGGTTTAAGGCCGACGGCGTGGTAACCCTTGGGCGTGAGCACGCGGCCCTGCGGGGTGCGTTGCAGGTAGCCTTCCTGGATGAGGAAGGGTTCATGCACCTCCTCGAGCGTGTCGGCCTCCTCGCCGACGGCCATGGCCACTGTGCCGAGGCCGACGGGGCCGCCGCGGTAGTTTTCGGCCATGACGCGCAGGACGCGTTTGTCCATCTCGTCGAGGCCGCGGGCGTCGATTTCGAGGAGCTCGAGCGCGGCGGCGGCGACCTCGCGCGTGATGCGTCCGTCGCCGCGTTGTTGGGCGTAGTCGCGGGCGAAGTTGATCAGGTTGTTCGCGATGCGCGGCGTGCCGCGGGAACGGGCGGCGATCTCGCGCGCGCCGGCGTCCTCGATGGGCACGCCGAGCAGGCCGCAGGAGCGGCGCACGATGCCGGCGAGCGTGTCGGCGTCGTAGTAGTCGAGACGCGTCTGGAGCGTGAAGCGCGAGCGCAGCGGCGCGGTGAGCATGCCGGCGCGCGTGGTGGCGCCGACGAGGGTGAAGCGCGGGAGCGAGAGGCGGACCGAGCGGGCGTTGGGGCCCTGGTCGATCATGATGTCGAGGCGGAAGTCCTCCATCGCGCTGTAGAGGTATTCCTCGACGGTCTTCGGGATGCGGTGGATCTCGTCGATGAAGAGGAGGTCGCCCTCCTCGAGGCTGGTGAGGAGGCCGGCGAGGTCGGAGGCTTTTTCGACGACGGGGCCGGAGGTGATGCGGACGTTGCGGCCCATCTCGGCGCCGAGGATGAGGGAGAGGGTGGTCTTGCCGAGGCCGGGCGGGCCGCTGAGGAGAATGTGGTTGAGCGCTTCGCCGCGCGAGCGGGCGGCGCCTACCATGATCTTGAGACGCTCGACGGTCTTGGGCTGGCCGGCGAAGTCGGCGAAGGAGAGCGGGCGCAGCGCGGCCTCGGCGTTGGAGACGGGCGCGGAGAGCTGGGCGGCCAGGTAGTTGAGGCCCTTGGAGTCGGCGGGAGGTGTGGCGGGGGCGGGCTTGGGCATTGGCGGAATGCGGCGTCGAAGCGCGGGGCAGTTGACCACGAATCGCGAGAAACGCACGAAAAACCGCGGCGGCGCGCGGTGGCGCGGGACGGCGGACGGGCGCGGAGCGGAGACGCGGCGCGGATTCGCGGGTTGTGTCCGGCCGGGAAAGCCGTAAACGGAAGACGTTCGCGATCTTCCGCGGCAATCGTCGGGTGACGTCGGTCGCCCGGGGAATCGTCAACCTCTAACGCAAGGAGTCTATCCATCATGCAACGATTCATAGAAACGATCTCGGAAACCCTGGGCCGGCATCTGCCCGGCGTGCTCGGCGCGGTGCTGGCCATCGTGGTCGGCGTCGTGCTCGCGAGCCTGCTACGCGCGGGGCTGTCGCGTCTGCTGGAGCGCGCGCGACTGGATCAACGGCTGCGCGAGCGCACGGGCGCCGACCTGCAGCTCTCGGGCTTTCTGTCCACGATCCTGTTTTATTTCATCATCCTCTACGCGGCCTTGGTCGCCTTGTCGGTTCTCGGCGTGGAGGGCGTGTTGGATCCGGTGCGCGCGATGTTGACCAAGACGCTCGCGCTGATCCCGAACGTGATCGCGGCGGCCTTGATCGGCGTGATCGGCTACGTGGTGGCGAAAATCGTCTCCTCGGCGGTGCGAGTGCTGGCCTCGGGGCTGGACCGTTTCGCGTCCAAGGCGGGGCTGGGCGAGAGCGGGAAAATCTCCGGCCTGCTCGGCACGGTGGTGTTCGCGCTGGTGTTGACGCCGGTGCTGATCGCCGCGTTGGACGCCTTGCAGATCAAGGCGATCTCGGAACCGGCGATCGCGATGCTGCAGGAGATGCTCGCGGCGGTGCCGCGCATCCTCGGCGCGCTCATCATCCTGGCCGTGGCCTACGTGGTCGGCCGTTTCGTGACCGGGGTGCTGACGAGCATCTTGAAAAACGCGGGCGTGGACGGCTGGGCGGAGAAGGCGGGCGCGGGCCAGATCTTCGGTTCGCGAGGCCTGTCGGGCGGCGTCGGCGCGGTGGTGTTGTTCTTCATCCTGCTGGGCGCCGGTTTGTCCGCGGTGGAAACGCTCGGGCTCGAGCGTTTGTCCGAGTTGATGAGCGGTCTGCTCACCTTCTCGGGCCAGGTGGTGGTGGGGCTGCTCGTGATCGCGGTGGGCGCGTGGCTGGCGAACGTCGTTTACTCGCGTCTGCACAAGGACGGCAAACCGACCTTGCCGGCGTCGATCGCGCGCGTCGCGGTGCTGGGCTTCGTGTTGTCGCTCGGCCTGCGCGCGATGGGCATCGGCGACAGCATCGTGAACCTCGCCTTCGGTCTCACGCTCGGCTCCGTCGCGGTGGCGGTGGCGCTGTCCTTCGGTCTGGGCGGTCGCGAGGCCGCCGGGCGCCAGCTGGAGCACTGGCTCGCGAAGTGGCGCAAGGAGGACTGAGCGACGCGCCGCGTCCGACGAGGACGCGAGCTTCGAACAAGTAAACGGCCCGCGCGAGCGGGCCGTTTTTGTTTCGTTTTTGGACTGTTGGTAGGGACGGACCGCTGGGCCGTCCGAGCGAATGGTCGGCGCTGGTAAACCGCGGCGGGCCCGGCGGTCCCGCCCTACCTGCGGAAGTCTATTTCTTTTCAGCTGTCGGTTTTACTTCCACTCCATCTCCGCGCCGAGGCTGCGGAGGTTTTCGACGAAGCGCGGGTGGGCGCGCTGGATGATCTCGGCGTGGCGCACGACGGATTTGCCCGGGATCGAGGCCGCGACCATGGCGAGGGCGACGGCGGCGCGGATGATGTAGGGCGAATCCACTACGGCGGGGCGGAGCGGGCGGTTGCCGAAGACGATGAGGCGGTGCGGATCGCTCACGACGGCGTGCGCGCCGAACTTCGCGAGCTCGGGGATCCAGGAGAATCCGTTTTCGTAGACCTTGTTCCAGAAATGGATCGTGCCGTCGCAGCGCACGGCGAGGGCGATCATGAGCGGGAGGAGGTCGACGGAAAAGTAGGGCCAGGGCGCGGCCTCGATCTTGGGGAGGAGGTTGCTCGTGTAGGGCTCCTCGATCTTGAGGCGCTGGCCGGCGCGCACGACGGCGACGGGACCGCCGTCCGCGCCGGTCTCGTGCTCGACGACGACGCCGAGCTTGGCGAAGGCGCGCACGATGAGGTCGGAGTGGTGGGGCAGGGCCTTGGTGACGCGGACCTCGCCGCCGGTGATGGCGCCGAGGGCGAGGAAGGTGACGATCTCGTGGTAGTCGGTGCCGATGGTGATGTCGGCGCCGTGGAGCGTATCGACTCCGCTGATACGGAGCATGGAGGTGCCGAGGCCATCGATCTTCGCGCCCATGGCGACGAGGGCGGCGCAGAGCTCCTGCACGTGGGGCTCGCTGGCGGCGTTGATGAGGACGGATTCGCCCTTCGCGAGGGCGGCGGCCATGGCGAAGTTTTCCGTGACGGTGACGGACATGTAGTCGCACCAGTGGCGGGCGCCGACGAAGCCGGAGGGCAGGGCGATGACGAGCGGGTCGCCCGAGCCGACCTCGGCGCCGAGCGCGGCGAGGATTTCCAGGTGCGGATCGATCTCGCGGACGCCGAGCGAGCAGCCCTTGGCGTTGGCGAGGATGGTGATGCGACGCAGGCGGTGGAGCAGGGCGGGGAAGAGCAGCACCGTGGAACGCATGTCCGAGGGCAGCTCGTCGTTGGCGAGCGTGCTGCGGAAGCCGGAATGGTCGAGGCGCATGACGCCGGCGGCGCGGTCCCACTCGATGCGCGAGCCCTGGGAGGAGAGGAAAGCGACCAGTTTGTTGAGGTCGGTGATGTCGGGGACGTTGCGTAGGGTGACGGGCTCGTCGGTGAGCAACGTGGCGCAGAAGATCGGGAGGACGGAGTTTTTGTTGCCCGAGGGGACGATGGTGCCGGAGAGCGGCTTGCCACCTTGCACGTGGAGGTCGGCCATGAGGAGCGGGGAGCGAGGAGAAGGGAGCGAGGAGCCCGGGAGAGGCGAAAAAAAGGCGTCCGCCGGAGTGGCGGACGCCTTGAAAATGCGCGGGGCCGGGGAGCCCTTGGCAAGGTTTTTGGCCGACGAGATCAGGCGGCGGGACCGGAGGAGCGGGATTCACCCTCGGGGCGGGGACCGCCGCGGCCGCGACCGCCGCGACGCCGACGGCGACGACCGCCGCCGTTGCCCTGCTCGCCTTCGGGGCGGGGGCCGCGGTTCTCGGCGCCTTGGCCGCCCTGGCCGCCCTGGCCGCCGCGGCCACGGCCGCGACGACGGCGACCACCTTCGCGACGACCCTGGCCGTCGCGCGTGATTTCGTCGCCGGGAGCGGGCGCCTCCGACGCGGAACCGCCGCTGAAGATGCCCTTCAGCCAGCTGAGGAAGCCGCCGGATTTTTCCGGCTTGGCGGCGGCGGGAGCGGAGGAGGCCGGGCGGCCGCCTTCGCGACGCCCCTGACCTTGGCCGCGGGGGCCGCGGCCTTCACGACGGGGCTGCTGCTCGCCGGAACGGCCTTCGGTCGGGCGGAGCGGGGCGATGTCGCGGGCGACGACGGGCTTGCGCTCGGGACGGAAAACCGGGCGCTCGCCATTCGGCGTGGAGGCCGTGGCGGAAGCACCGGGGGATTCCCAGCTCGTCACCGGACGGGGGGCGGCCGGCGGGAGGATGTTGAGTTCGGCCTTGGGCTCGGGAGCGGCGGGCGCCGCGGGGGCCGGGGCCGGAGCGGGCGCGGGTTCGACGACAGGAGCGGGAGCCGTTTGCTCGGCGGCCGTCTCGGCGGGGGCCGGGGCGGCTTCGGCGGCGGCGGCGGGCGCGGTGTCGACGACCGGGGCGCTCACGGGGGCCGGAGCGGACGCGACGGCGGGCGAGGAGGCTTCGGCGGGGGCGGAGGCCTCCGGGGCGGGCGCGATCTCGGGCGCGGGAGCGAACGGATTCACGTATTCGGTCTTGGCGACGATCACCTGGACGGCGGTCGGTTGGTAGGCCACGGGCTCGGTGGAGGCGGCGGCCTGGTTGGCGGGGCGGGCGGGGCGTTTGCCGCGGGCCAGCCCGGTGCCGCGCGAGGAGCCGAAGCCGTCGAGTGAGACGACGGGGGCGGCGGAGGGCGCGGCGGGGGTCTCGACGGGGGCCGGAGTCGGCGATGCGTCGGACGGATTGTTATCTGACATGTCGGGTTTTGTTTGGTGTTGAAAGCGCGCTCACCACAAGGGCGCGGGAGCTGCGCGAAAAGATCGTCGGCAGGCGAAGCGCGTGGCGCTTTTACGCGGCGACAATCGCCTTCAAGATCGGGCCGTTCAGAATGCGGCGCAACCCTTGATTGTAGTGAATTTTTACGACAACCCGGACGGCTGCGGGGCGGATCGGCCCGCGAGGGGAAACCCCCGACGGGTGGCGAAGCGGCCGGCGGAGCGGGGCTTGCCAAGCGGCGCGGGCCCTCGCAGCGTCCGCGCAACCATGGACAAGCTCGAAGAAATCTTCCGCATGCAAGCCGCGCTCAACGCCCGTATCGGCGTGAACCTGCCGCCCTCGAGCGAGGAGGAAAAAGCCAAGTGGATCCTCAACTACACCCGCGCCTTGCAGCAGGAAACGGCCGAGCTGATCGACAGCGTGCCGTGGAAGTGGTGGGCCAAATACCAGAAATTCGACGAGCAGAACGCCAAGGTGGAGGTTGTCGACCTGTTCCACTTTCTCGTCTCCTTGGCGCAAACCCTCGGCATGACCGCCGAGGACGTCTACCAGGCCTACCTGAAGAAGAATCTCGTCAACCACCAGCGGCAGGAGTCCGGCTACGTGAAGAAGGACGAGAGCGACTCGAAGCACATCTGAAGCGTCCGGCGCGATGATCCGGCCCGGCGAAAAACTGCCGACAGGCTTCACGCTCAAGGTTGTGCGCGACGGCATCGTCTCCGAGGTCGTTTTCCGCGATCTGCTGAAACGGCGCACGATCGTGTCGGTCTACATGCGGAACAACACCGGCTCCTGCGACCGGCAGAACGACTCGCTCGCGGCGCACGCCGCGGAGTTCGCCGTGCGCGGTTGCGACATCGTGGCCGTCTCGCGCGACACCTGCGGCTCGCACCTGAAATACGCCGCGAAAAAGGGCATCCCCTACACGCTCGCGAGCGATCCGGAGGATCGCTTCGCGAAGGCCGCCGACGCGATCGTGACGAAGTCGATGTATGGGCGGAGCTTCGAGGGGCCGGCGCGCGCCGCCTTCGTCATCGATCCCGACGGCACCGTGCTCGCGGTGGCGGAGCGCGTAGACACGAAGGACCATGCCGCGCAGCTGCACGCGCTGCTGGATACGCTAACGTAAGGTTAAAACGCGCCTCGTTTGCGTAAAACCCGGCCTGAACGGGCCTAGCGCACGATTCGTGCCCCCGGTGCGGCTTGCGACCGCCGGCGCTTTCGCCTTCGATCGGTCATCATGAACCGTCCGCCCTCCGCCTCCGGAAAAACGCCGTCGTTGAAGGAACTTCGCGCCTCCCGCGGGATCCGTCCTCCCTTCGTTCAACGCTTCCGCGGATGGCTGATCGCGGGCGGTGTAGTTGTCTTGTTGATACTGTTTGGGTTCTTCGGGCTTCCGCCGATCGTGAGGGCGCAGGCGACCAAACAGCTTTCGGAGCGGCTCGGACGCGCGGTCACGATCGAGAAGGTGCGCATCAATCCGCTCGTGCTCTCGACCACGATCGAGGGTTTTTCCATCGCCGAGGCCGACGCGTCGGAGGGCGAATTCACCGGTTGGCGCCGGCTCTACGTCAACTTCGACTCGTGGTCGCTGCTCACCGGTGGAATCGGTTTCCAGGTGATCGAGCTCGACGGCTTCCGCGCCCGTGTGGCGAAGGCCAAGGACGGCTCGCTCAATTTCAACGACATCGTCGCCAGGCTCACCGCGCCCGATCCCGAGGCGCCGTCGCCCGCCGCCCCGAAGGACCCGGACGCGAAGCCGCCGGCTTTGGCGATCGGCCGCCTCGCCGTGACCGACGCGCAGGTGTCGTTTTCCGACGAGAGCCTGGACCGTCCCTTCTCCACCGTGGCGGGGCCGCTGACTTTCACGCTTTCGAAATTCCGCACCGTCGGCGATCCGAACTCGCCCTATCAGTTCGAGGCCGTGACGGCCGCGGGCGAACGCTTCGCGTGGAAGGGCACCGTTTCCGCCGATCCGGTGAAGTCGCAGGGCGAACTCGTCCTTGAGGGCATCGATATCGCGCGGCTCTCGCCGTATTACCACCAGTTCGTCGAGGGCGAGCTGCGCTCGGCCTTCGTCGACGTCTCGGGCAAATACACCTTCGAACTCCACGGCGCGGAGCCCGCGCTCACGCTCGCCGACGGCGCCTTCACGCTGCGCGACGTGCGCTTCGGCGCGCCGGGCAACACCGAGGACGCTTTCGCGCTGAAGCGGCTCGCGGTCACCGGTCTCTCGGCGGATTCGGTCGCGCTCAAGGCCGCGATCGGGAAGGTCGCCGTCGAGGGTGTGCAGGTGAAGGCGGTCCGCGACACGGAGGGCATCGACCTGCTGCGGCTCGTCACGCCCAAGCTGCCCGAGTCCGCCGCGTCGGCGACGCCCGCCGTCGTTTCCCCGTCGTCCACGCCCGCGCCGGCGAAACTGCCGACGGTGACGCTCGGCGAGTTGTCCGTCTCGGGCGTGCAGGTGGAGGTGGTCGATCTCACGACGCCGCGCCGCGCGGAGCACCGGATCGAGAACGTGACCTTCTCTTTGCGCGACATCGATTCCTCCGATCTCGCGAAGGCCCTGCCGCTCGCGCTCGAGGTGACGCTGCCGCAGGAGGGCCGCCTTGCGGTGAACGGCACCGTCGCCGCGCTGCCGCCGGCCGCCGAACTCGACGTCGCGGTCGAGGGCGTGACCTTCGCCAACGCCAGCCCCTACGTCGAACCCTTCCTCAACATCCGCCTCGCCGGCGGCGTGATCCGCACGGAAGGCCGCGCGACGCTGCGCGACGGCGTGGCCGCCTTCGCGGGCGATTTCGGCATCGCCGGTTTGCACACGGTCGACGGCAAGCTCGCGCAGGATTTCGTGAAGTGGACCGACTTCTCCATCACGGGCATCAAGGCCACGAGCGAGCCGCTCGCCTTCCACGCCGACGAGATCCGTTTCGTCGAGCCGAGCGGCGCGGTGCGCGTCGAGGCCGACGGCACCTTGAGCATCGCGCAGGTGGCCGCCGTTTCGGACGCGCCGGCTCCCGCGGCGGCGGACAAGAACAAGGCCGCGCCTTCCGCGTCGGCGGCGGAGCTGCCGCCGGTGGACATCTCGATCGGCAAGTTCGCCCTCGACCGCGCGGCCTTCCGTTTCGAGGACCGCTCGGTGAAGCCCGCGGCGCGCGGCGGCATCGTCGATCTCACGGGCACGGTCACCGGCCTCTCCTCCGCGGCGCTCGGTCGCGCCGACGTCGATCTGCGCGGCAAGGTGGACGGCGTCGCGCCGGTGTCGATCACCGGCAAGCTCAACCCCCTCGGAAAACCGGCCTTCGTGGACCTGAAGGTGGATTTCAAGAACATCGATCTGCAGCCCGGCGCCGGTCCCTACATCGGCAAATACGCCGGGCGCGAACTCGCGCGCGGCAACCTCAACGTCGCGATCACGGCGAAGCTGAACGACCGGAAGATCGACGCGGACAACCTCATCGTCCTCGACCAGTTTTTCCTCGGGGAGAAGACCAACAGCCCCGACGCGACCAAGCTCCCGGTCGGCCTGGCGCTGGCGCTTCTACGCGACGTGAACGGCAAGATCTCGCTGCCCGTGCCGGTGAAGGGCAGCCTCGACGATCCCGAGTTCAAGGTCGGCCGCGTGGTCGTGCAGGTGGTGGTGAACGTTCTCACCAAGGCGGCGACCTCGCCCTTCTCTCTGCTCGGCGCGGCCTTCGGCGGCGGGGGCGACGAGCTTGGATGGCAGGATTTCGACGCCGGTTCGTCGGCGCTCGACGAGGCGGACGTGAAAAAACTGGAGACCGTGGCGAAGGCGCTCAACGCCCGTCCCGCGCTCAGCCTCGACATCGTCGGCGTCTACGATCCCGTCGCGGATCTGGCGGCGTTGAGACGGGCCCGGCTCGAGCAGCAGATCCGCGCGGCCGCTTGGGAGGCGCGTCGCCTGATCGACCCGAACACGCCGCCTCCCGAGGAGATGGATGTCCCGGCCGCGCTTCGCGCCGGCATGTTGGCCAAGCTCTACGCCGAGGCGTTCCCGCCGGCGCCGGGCGAGTCCGCCCCGGCCATTCTTTCGGAAGAGCTCGGAACGACGGTCGCGGTGCCGGATTTCTCCGATCCCGCCGGCCACGCATCCTCTTCGGAGCGGCGGGCGAAGAACACCGAGGTCGGCCGTTTGCGCCGCTACTCGCCCCCGGCTCCGGCGAAGTCCGGGACGATGGCGGACGCGCCCTCCGCGGCCGAACCCGACGCGGAGGGCGCCGCCGGCGAAACGGCCGGTTCGGCGATCACGCTGGCGGAGGTCGAGACCCGGCTCGCCGGTCGTATCCAGATTCCGGCTGCGGAGCTCATGGCCCTTGGCGAGGCTCGCGCGCAGGCGATCAGGACCTGGTTGCTCGAGCAGGGGCAGGTGCCGGGCGATCGCGTCTTTCTCGGCCCCGTTTCACCGACGGGCACCCGCGTAAACTTGAACCTCAAGTGACCGCCCCGCGACCGGCTCTTGCGTCCGGGCGGGGACGCGGGCCGGTAGCGGAAGGCGGGGAGGGGGCGACGGGACGGTTGTCGCATTCGGCGACGCACTGGCAGGCAAGTTGCTTTAGACGGGCGATCGTCCGCCATGCCCGTCGTTTCCCTCGCGCCTTCCGTTTCGTCCTCCGCCTCGTCCACGAGTCCGTTTTCTGGCGAGGCGGCCGAGGCCGGCGCGCGGCAGGAGGCGCTGGAACGGTTGGAGGAGTTGCGCGTATCGCTGTTGAGGGCGCTTGAGATCCAGCACGCGGTGCGGGCCCTTTTCGAGTTGAAGCCGGATCTTTCGCGGGCCGATTTCGCCCGTTTCGTCGAAGGGGCGCTCGCCCGTTTGCCGGAGTTGCACGCGCTCGAGTGGATCCGGCGCGTGCCCGGCGCGGAGCGAGACGCCTGCGAGGCGGCGGCGAGGGCGGACGGGGTGGCCGGTTTCGAGTTTCGCGAGATCGGTGCGCGGGGGGAGCTCGTGCGCGCGGGGGAACGGGAGGAGTATTGGCCGGTTTGTTACGCGGAGCCCGCGCCGGACAACGCCTCGGTGCTGGGCTTCGACCTGCGTTCCGATCCCGGACGACGCGAGACGTTGGGGCGGGCCGCGGCCACGGGGCGGGCGCTTGCGACCTCGCCGCTTCGCCTCGCGCAACCCGGGGAGGCGAGGCTCGGTTTTTTGGTGGTGATGGCGGTGCGCGCGCCGGAGACGGAGCGGGCGATGGAGCGGGTCCGGGGCTGGGTGCTCGCGGTGTTTCGCGTGCAGAGTCTGGTCGAGCGGATATTCGCCCCGCTGACGGGCCGCGGCTTGCGCGTCGAGATTCGCGATCTCGACGACGACACGATGCCGCCTTTTTGCGCCGGGGGAAACGGCGGCGGGATCTCGAAGCCCGCTTGGCGTTTCGAGCACGACATGCCGGTCGCGGGGCGGGTCTGGCGTTTTGCGTTCGCGCCGGGGCAGAGATTTCGGGCGGACGATCCCGCGTGGCTGCGACGTGCGGCGGAGCTGTTGCAACGGGCCAACGAGACCTTGGAGCGGCGTGTCGCGGAACGGACGGCGGAGCTCGCCGCGCGCGGCGCCGCGCTCGAACGCGCGAACGCGGAGCTGCGCGCCGAGGCGGCGCGGCGCGAGGCGGCGGAGACGGCGTTGGCGCGCGCGGACGCCCAGCTCTCGCTGTTGACCGAGGCGGAGTCGCGCCAGTGGGCGCTCGCCGGACTTGTCGGGCGGAGCGCGCGGTTCGGCCAGATGTTGCGTGAGGTGCGCGCGGTGCAGGGCGCGGCGCGCACCACGGTGCTGCTCACCGGTGAAAGCGGCACGGGCAAGGAACTCGTGGCGCGCGCCATCCACTACGGCGGGGCGCAGGCCACGGCGCCCTTTGTTCGCGTGGATTGCGCGACGCTGCCGGCGGAGCAGGCCGAGGCGCTTCTTTTCGGACAAGTGCGCGGGGCGGGGCCGGGCGCCGCCCTGGAGCGCCGGGGCTACTGCGAACTCGCCGAGGGCGGCACCTTGTTTTTCGACGAGATCGGAGATCTGACGCCGTCCTTGCAGGCGCGACTCCTACGCGTGCTGGAAGACGGCGCGTATCTCCCGCTGGGGGCGCTTTCGCCGCGTCAGATGAACGCGCGCTTCATCGCCGCCACCCACGCCGCGCTGCCCGCGCTCGTCGCCGAAGGCCGGTTTCGGCAGGATCTCTACTATCGGTTGATGCATTATCACATCGCGGTGCCGCCGCTGCGCGATCGGCTGGAGGACGTGCCCGCGCTGGCCAGGCACTTCGTGCGCAACATCGCGGCCGAGCTGAAAAGTCCGGTTCCGAGCCTGCGTCCCGACGCGTTGCAGCGCCTTCTCGCGCACGACTATCCCGGGAACATCCGCGAACTGAAGAACACGATCGAACGGGCCATCATCTACGCGGGCGGGGATGAACTCGGCGCGGAGCACATCGTTTTCGCGCCCGGTGCGGGAGGGGGCGGCGTGACGGATCCCGGAACCGCCCCGGCGGTCGGCGCGGGCGGGCTTGGGCGGAAGTTTTTGGCGGATTTGCCGCTCAATCTCGCCGAGGCGGAGGACATCCTCATCGCCCGCGCCATCGCCGTCGCCGAGGGAAACATGTCTCGCGCGGCACGCTTGTTGGGGATAAACCGCGCCAGTCTTTATCGTTGGCAGGATCGCCGGGCCGCCGCGGCACGGCAGCCGGCGGATCGACGCTCTTCACCGTAGGATTCCGGATGCCGGGATAGGCGTAGAATTAGCCGCTTTTCTTTACTTTTCAGCCCAATTCACTAAGGATTTGGCGCCATGAGCAGTTCGCCCGCCGTCGCCACTCCGGATCTTGCCGCCTTTTCCGCGGAGGATCGTGTGCGGTGGGCGGTGGAGGAATTTGGGGACAAGTTGATCCTCTCGACCAGCTTCGGCATTCAGGCCGCGGTCATGTTGCATCTTGCGACACGGGTGCGTCCGGACATTCCGGTGGTGTTCATCGACACCGGTTATCTTTTCCCCGAGACCTATCGTTTCGCGGACGAGTTGACCAAGCGCTTGAAGCTCAACCTGAAAACCTATCGGCCGCTCCGGAGCGCCGCGCAGCAGGAGGCGCTGGAGGGGAAGCGATGGGAGCAGGGGCTCGACGGTCTCAAGGCCTACAATTTCGAGAACAAGGTCGAGCCGATGGAGCGCGCGGTGCGCGAACTTGGCGCTACCGCCTGGTTGGCCGGTCTGCGTCGCGTGCAGGCGTCGACGCGCGAGAAACTGGGTTTCGTGCAGGCGCAAAACAAGATCACGAAGATCCATCCGATTCTCGATTGGGACAACCGCACGGTGCATCGCTATCTCACCGAGCACGGGTTGCCGTATCACCCGCTTTGGGAGAGCGGCTACGTCTCCGTCGGCGACTGGCACAGCAGCGCGCCGCTCCAGCCGGGGATGACGGAAGAGCAAACTCGCTTCGGCGGGTTGAAGCGCGAGTGCGGGTTGCACGAGATCAGCGGCCGCCTCGATTTTTCGATCTGAGCGGCGCGCCTGGCTGCGCGGCCCGGAAGGGCGAATGTTCAAAGAGTGGAGCGGACCATCGGGCCGGACTGCGAGCTTGACCAAGGCGGTCCACGTTGCGGCGCGGAGGGAGGGCAGCAAACACCTGCGCTTCTTCGCCGGTCCCGCGGCGTCCTCAACGACCGCGGTGCGAAACCGTTTCGTGGCGGTGCGGCTCGGTTGCTTCCGTGAGTCGGCGGGGATGCTTTCCGGCGCAAAGCCGCCCCGGCGATGCGCGGCGAGGAAGCGCGTTGATCAGGTGGAGATTGCCATGCGCGAAGGGGGCCGATGACCATGCCGGGACATGCGCCGCTCTCGCCCATCCCTTGCCGTCCTTTCTTCATGCCCCCAACCGGGGGAGCCGGAGCTCGTCCGACCGATCGGGAGCTCGAATCGGTTTCAATAACGGACGGTTTCTAGTCGGTAGGATAACTCCGGACCAACCGGGACCAAAATGAAGATCTACTTCATGGGCATCTGCGGAACGGCGATGGGCAACGCGGCGTTGCTTGCGCGCGCCGCCGGACACGAGGTGCTCGGCGCCGACGCCGGTGTGTATCCGCCGATGAGCACCGTGCTCGCCGATTCGGGCATCGCGCTGCACGAGGGCTACGACGCCGCCCGCCTCGAAAAACTCGCGCCCGATCTCGTCGTCATCGGCAACGCGATGTCGCGTGGTAATCCCGAGGTCGAGTGGCTGCTCGACACCCGCGCGCTGCGCTTCACCTCGCTGCCCGCGCTGCTCAACGAGACGATCCTCTCGACGCGCCAAAACATCGTCGTCTGCGGCACGCACGGGAAGACCACGACGACCGCGCTCACCGCGTTTCTGCTGCGCGAAAACGGACGCGATCCCGGTTTCCTCATCGGCGGCGTGCCGCTCGATCCGCCGACGGGCAATCACCTCGGCGCCGCGTCCGATCCCTTCGTCATCGAGGGCGACGAATACGACAGCGCCTTCTTCGACAAGCGCTCGAAGTTCATCCACTACGCGCCGCACGTCGCGGTGTTGAACAACCTCGAGTTCGACCACGCCGACATCTTCCGCGATCTCGCCGACGTGCAGCGCACCTTCTCGCACCTCACGCGCATCGTGCCGCGCAACGGCCACGTGGTGATGAACGGCGACGACGAAAATCTACGCGCGCTCGGCCCGCTGCCTTGGACTCGCGTCACGCGTGTCGGCGTCGGCGAAGGCAACGAAGTTCGAATTACGAACTTTGCCGAAGGGCCGGGCGGCGTGACCTTCTCCCTCGTCTGGAACGGCGAGAAATGGGGCGATGTTTTCTGGTCCTTGCCCGGCGTCTTCAACGCCCGCAACGCCGCGATGGCCGCGACCGCCGCCGCGCTCGCGCTCGGTGGCCGCGACCGCCTTTCGCTCGAACCGTTGACGCGTTTCCGCGGCGTGAAGCGGCGTCAGGAAAAACTCGTCGAGCGCGCGGACCTCACGGTGATCGAGGATTTCGGTCATCATCCGACCGCGATCGCCGAGACGCTCACGAGCCTGCGCAACCGCCACCCGGGAGCGCTGCTCACGGCGGTGTTCGAGCCGCGCAGCAACACCGCGCGCACGAAGACACTGCAGGGCGGCTTCATGCGCGCGCTCGCGCTCGCCGACGAAGTGTTCATCGGCGCCGTCAGCCGCGCCGACAAACTCAAGGAGTCGGAGCGCTTCGACGCCGAGGCGGTGGTCGAACATCTGGAGACGCAGGGCGTGCACGCCGCGACCGCGCCGACCAACGCGGAGGTGCTGGAAAAGTTGAAAGCCGCCGTATTTGCCGTGTCGGAGTCCGCTGCTCCGGCTGATCCGAACGCGTTCTCGGCAACAAAACAGCGCGTGGTCGTCTTCTTCTCCAACGGCAGCTTCGACGGCATCATCGCGGCCTTCGCGCAGGCGGCGGCGAGCGGCTAAATTCTCCGCGGATCAACCGTGACCGCCTTGCGATGGCATCGGGACGACCGCGCCGAAGCCGCCCGCGCTGTTGCGACGCAGTCCGGCGAGGACGAAGAGGCGGTGGAGGATCGATTTGTAGCGCGAGGGCCGGTGCACCTTCAGCGGCACCGGCGGCGAAGCCAGGTCGCCGAATTCGAGATAGATGTCCAGGCCCGCATCCTGCCAGCGACGGAGCACGTGAGCGAGGTCGTCGGCGGGCTGGGCGTTGCGTAGTTGCCAGACCAATACGGCTACGATGCCGTGTTCGCGCAGTTTGGCGGCGGAGGGGAAATCCTGCGGCAGCACGGTCCAGCGGTTGTCGTAACGACCGGGCAGCGGAGTGCCGCCGAGACGTTGCGAGTCGAGGAGAAAGGCCGGCGGCGCATCCGCGGGAATGCCCATCGCGGGGATGACGCGACGCCCAGTGTTGAGACCTTCGAGGATGTCGCGCACCGGGATGACCGCGTCCCGTCCGTGCGTGGTGTTGAACAGCGGGACGGGGCGATATCCGCGGCGCGCGAGTTGCAGGCCTCGTGTGACGGAGACCACGCCGGGCAGGTCGATCACGACGGCGGTGCGCTGATCGAAGATCGGCAACCACGGCGCCGCCTCCACCGTGATCGGCCCCTCATCGAGTGCGTTGGCGAAGACGCGGTCGAGGTCGAAGAAGAGCGAGGGCTTGGCCCACGCAGACCACGGCGATTCGGGCGGCGCCCAGATGGAGAAGGTTTGTCGTGCGATCATGGCGGGAAATTTTCGACGGGCGCTTCGGCGCTTACGTGCGACGCAGGCGATGTGGGTTCGAGCAGGACCGCGACATCCTGCGCGTGCGAGTCGATCAAGGGACGAGGCGCGACGCGGCCGTAGACGCCGGCGACGAGTCCATTCACGACATATACGCCGATACAGGGGAAAAACACGCCGCGATCGGTGTTCCAGGGCAGGGCGGAAAAGCGACGTTGCGCGGCCCAGTGTGGAGCGTGACGGTGTGCGGCGCGCCGGATCTTCACGAGCTCACGTGGGCCGGTTGCTCCGGCGATGCCGATGTCTTCGCCGACGCGGCCGAGCGCGGGCTTCAGCACCCACGCGTCGAGCTCCGCCGCCTGCACTTCGCGCGGATCGCGGGTTTCCGCCACGAGCGCGTCCCACGTAGGGAGCCGCAGACCGAGTCGGCGGCAGGCGAGGGGGAAACGCTTCGATTGGGAGACGATCGCCGAGGGTGGATTGGCCTGTGGAGTGCCGTCCGGACGCGTGAAGTTTTTCCAGCCGGAACGCCAGCCGAGGTTGGGCAGCCACTCGGCGGGGAAAAAGCGGAAGAGGTGATCGAGCGCGCCGCCATCGAGCGTCTCGGCGCGTCCGTTTCGCCAGCGCAGAGAATCCGGCGCGAGGAGCACCGTCTCGAAGCCGGCGGCGGTGAGCCGACGCGACAGGAAAACCATGACCTGCCGGTCGTCGGTGTAGGCGGTGGCGTGGACGAGTCCGACGCGCGCGCCGGTCGGATGCGCCGCGCGCAGTGCCGCAACGAGGGCCGCGGCCGGATCGCCGGTCGGCGTGGCGCTCGGATAGTGCGCGGCCATCTCCGCCGCGAAGCCGCTCGACTCGATGTAGCCGCCGGGCACGTCGCTGTTCACCTCGGACACACGCCAGCCTTCGCCGGTGTGGTGAAAATCGAAGCGCGACACGCGAAAGGAGCCGTCGGCCGCCGAGCTCGTCGCGCCCGCCGAGACGAGGGCGCGGCGAAGAGACCACGGGAGGCCGAGTTCGCGCAGGGCCGCGGGCGAGGCGAGGATGGCGCGCTCGGCCTCGCGGATCTCCGCATCCATATTTTCGGCGAGTTGGGCGAGTTCGTTCCAAGTTTCGCGTCGCAGAATCAAGGCCGCGGGATGCAGCACGGGGACGTCGCCGACCTGCGGATCCCATTTGCAATGTTCGAAGATCATCGCCTCCCGCACGACGCGCGCGGCCTCCGCGGAAATGGCTTCGCCACGAAGCCACGGACCATCGATTTGCGAGGCGAGCGTGGGCATCACCAATGACCGAGGTGAATCAGATAGCCGGCGGCGATTCCGACCCATAGCAGGCCGATGATCGCGCCGCGAAGCGGGGAGCGGACGCCGCCGCTTGTGCCGGGCGCGCGGTGGTTGAAGGACGATTCTACCCAAGCCGCGACGACGGTGAGGACCAGTGCCACCCAAGCGATCGCGATGAAATCGTCGACCGTCCCCCGGGCGCTGATCCAATCACCCGCCGCGGCTCGACCGGTGATCGCGCCTACGGCGACGAACCAGCCCGCGACCCGCAGGCCGGCTTCTTCGTTGCGCTCGATCAAAATCGCTTCGCCGGCGTGTCCAGCGCGATCGAGCACGATCCAGAGGAGCAACAATGCACCGACGGAGAGACCACCGCTGAACACGACCACCCACCATCCCGGACCGTCGCCGACGTTGGCACCGGCGAAGGCGAGGCCGAGTCCGATGATCGCTCCGGACCAGGCGAGACAAGCGGCGGGATTGCGACGTTCGATCACGTCGTCGCGCAAGCTGAGGCCGAGCCGCTCGAGGAGTCCGACGCCGAGCCCGGTGGCCGCCGCGGTCATCAGCAGATAAAACCCGATGTAGATCCCGCTGTCGCGCACGTCATGGCTCGCGAAGCGGGCGAGGATCGCGAACACCAGCGCGCCGGTCAGCGGCACCGCGACCCATGGCGCGAGGTAGGCGGACGGCGCGGGATGCAGCTGGCGAATGACCGTCACGACGTAGGCCCAGCGCAGCCAGGTGATGGCGCAGAGAGCGGCGCAGACGAACGCGGCGAAGATTTCGTCCTCGGACATGGACGAAAGTCGAAGTTGCAAGACAACTTCGGTGCAACGCCGATCGTGTCACCGCAGCCGCAGGTTTGCGGGCCCGTTTGACGCGCGGGCAACTTTCCGACGTGGTGGGCGTCTATTCCCCTTTCCGTCATGGCCCTGTCCCGTCGCAGCAAACTCATCCTCGTCCTTGTTCTCACCCCGATCCTGCTGGTGGCGATCGTGGTGGTCGCCGCGTTCACCTCGGCCGTCCAGACCTTCGCGACGCGCAAGGTTCTCGCCGACCAAGGCGGCACGGTGGAGCGCGTCGATGTCGGGCTCGACGGCGCGAGCTTGCGCGGTCTCAAGATCGAGCAACCCGGTCTGAAGCTCACCGTGCCAGACTTCCGCGCCGACGCGCCGCTGACCGACCTCGCGGGTGGCAAGGTCACCGTGCGCGCTCTCGTTGCCCGTGACATCGTCGTCGAGATCGATCCCGCCGCGCTCGAAGCATCGCCAGCATCCGTCGGGGCACCGAAAAAATCCGAGCCGGCGAAACCGTTCTCGGGCATCCTCGATGTCGCCGAGCTTCCCGAACTCCACGTCGACGGCATCGACATCGCCGGGCGCATCCGCGTCGCGGGCGAGCAGGCGCTCGATGCCACCTTCACGCTCACCGGCGGTGGCATCCGTGCCGGGCAGGCGGGCAAACTCGACTTCAAGATCGAGGCGAAGTCCGCCGCCGGTTCGGTGGTCGCCGCGTTCACGCTTTCGCCGAAGCTCGACGCCTCCGGCCGGCTCGACGCGCTGAGCGCCGTCGCCGAGGCGCTCGCGACGAGCAAGCTGCTCGCCGAGCCCGCGAAACTGCAGGCCAAGATCGACGTCGCCCGCCAAGGCCCGGGGGAGACCTACGCGCTGCGTCTTCTCGCCGGCGAAAAACCGCTTCTCGAACTCGACACGAGCTGGGCGCCCGGCGCCGCCGAGTTGCCCGGTCGCTGGAAGATCGCGATCAGCGACGAGGATCTCGCGCCCTTCGTTTTGAACCTGCCGCTGCCGCGCACCGCGATCACCGGCGAGGGCAAGTTGTCCGCGCGCGGCTCCGACAAGTTGACGCTCTCCGGCGACTTCGGGCTCGCCATGGAAAAACTCGAGGCGCGCGCGGTGCCCGTCTGGGGCGATACGCTCGCCACGCTGGGTTACGTGAAGCGCGAGGACCGCGCCTCGGTCGAGCAGGCCCTAGGTTTCCTCACGCTCAGCCCGCTCACACTCGCGTCGAAGTTTTCCCTCGAGGCCGGCGCCGATCAGCTGCGCATCGAGACCTTCCAACTCGATCTGAACGGCGACACGCCGGTGCTCGCCGTGCGCACCGTGCAACCTTTCGCCGTTGCGCTGGCGTCGACCAAAGTTTCCCCGAGCCGCGCCGGCGCCGATCTCGCCGAGGCGACGCTTCTCGGCGTGCCCGCCGAGTGGGTGAAAACCTTCGTGCCCGATCTCACGCTCGGCGGCCCGGTGACCGGCGCCTGGACGATGCGTCCCGAGGGCGACGGTTTTGTTATCGCCTCGAGCCAGCCGCTGGTCGCGACGGGTGTCGCCTATGCTTCCGCCGGCGAGCCGCTCGTGGCCTTCGACGCGGTGCGCGTCGAGGATCTGCGCGCCAAACAAACGAGCGACGGCCTCGAAGCCAGCATCGCTCGTATCCGCGTGGTGGCCGGCGACACCGATCTGGTGACGATGAAGCTCGACGCTTCGCAAAAGCCCGACGGCCCCTTGGTCGCGACGGGTGAACTCAAGGCGCTGCTCGCCAAACTCGCCGATCAGCCGGTGCTCCACGGTCAGACGCGCCTCAGCGCCGGTCAGGCCACGATCACTTTCAACGCTTCGCTCGCCGAGACCATGAAGGCCGCGGCGCAGGTGCGTCTGACCGGACTGCGTGCCGCGGGAGCGGGCGATTTGCCCGAGGTGACGATCGACGCCGACGTGACGCGCGACGCGTCCGAGACGCTCGTTGCGAAGGTTCCGCTTACGGTGCGCAACGCGAAGGCTGGTCGCAGTTCCGACCTCATGTTGAACGCGACCTTGAAGCCGACGAAGACCGACACGAACATCGCGGCCAAACTTTCGAGCCAGGTGCTCTACGTGGAGGATTTGCAGGCCTTCGCCGCGCTCGCGGCGGACACCAAGCCCGCGGCCTCCTCGCCCGCCGAAACCGGCGGCGATTCTGCCTCCACTTCGGATCAGAAGCCCGCCGTCGGCCCGCTTTGGGCGGGCACGACCGGCGAGGTGGAGCTGTCGCTCGCGCGCATCGTCTACGCGCCCGGTATCGAAGTGACGAATACACAGGGCCGGCTCTCGCTCACCGACGACGCGGCGAGCCTGGAAAAACTTCAAACCTTGCTCGGCACCGGCGGCTCGCTTGACGTGAGCGGTTCGCTGAAGTGGTTGCCCGCCGATCAGAGCTACGCGCTTGGCGCGGACGTGAAGGGGCGTGACGTGAAGGTGGGCCCGCTGCTCAAGGCGTTCGCTCCCGCCGAGCCCGCGAAACTCGACGGCACCTACGATCTTGCGGCTTCGGTGCAGGGGCAGGGGAGCGACCCCGCCGTCGCCGCTTCCGGCGCGGCCGCCGAAATCAAGCTGAGCGGCAAGCAGGGCGTGATCCGAGCGATCGATCTCGACACGAACAAATACGCGAAGGCGGGCAACGTCGTCTCCGGCCTCGCCGGTCTGGCCGGCGCGCTTTCGGGAAACAGCGAGATCGCGAAACACGCGTCCAGGGTCACCGCGTTCAACTCGGTCGCCCGCGCCTTGGCGAATCTGCCTTACGAGGAGATCGTGATCGAGGCGAAGCGGGCCGCGGACGGATCGGTGGAGATCGGCCGCATGCGCCTGCTTTCACCGCAGTTGAAGCTCGAGGGGGACGGTTCGCTGCGCGCGGTGCCCGGACGGTCGTTGTTGGAGATGCCGCTCAATCTGAAGCTCGAGCTCGGGGCGAAGGGCGAGCTGGCGAAACATCTCGAGGTTTTGCGCGTGCTTGATGTTCCGGCCGCGGGGGCGGCGGCCGACGCGTTCCGTTCGATGGTGGAGCCGATCGTGCTCGACGGCACGCTGGGCCAGATCGGAACCGCCCAGGTGTCGAGGTTGCTCAGCCGTGCGATCGGGCTCTGAGCCGGACGAGCGCAAGGCGGGACGGGGGCGCAACGCGCGTCGATGCGCGAGGGGAACCGAAGCCCGTCGTTCATCGAACGACGGGCCTGCGGAAAAGGGAGGGTCGGTTTGGAAGTCCCTCAAGATCGGCGTCTTTTGTCTTCGGCGGCCGCTTTCCGGAAACGCTTCCGGCCGGATCGCGCGGCCGGCGCCGGTTCACTTTTTCTTGTAGACGGTGGCGGGGTCGAAGAGCGGCTGGCCGATGAACTCGAGCTTGAAGTCCGTGCCGTCGAGATCGACGAGTTTCCGGTAGAAGCAGCTCTTGTATCCGTTGTGGCATGACGCGTTGGCGGCGCCGGTTTGCTCGACCTTGATGAGGATGACGTCCTGGTCGCAGTCGGTGTAGAGCTCCTTCACCCACTGGACGTTTCCGGACTCCTCGCCCTTGCACCAGAGCTTGTTGCGGGAGCGGCTCCAGTAGGTGGCCTTCTTGGTCTTGAGGGTGTGGGCGAGGGACTCGGCGTTCATGAACGCGAACATGAGCACCTGACCGGTGGCGGCGTCCTGCGCGATGCAGGGGATGAGGCCGTCGGGGCCGAACTTGGGTTGGAGGGTCGAGCCGAGCTCGATTTCTTGAAGCGTGGTGCGGGCGGGAAAGGAAGACATGGGAGAAATGACCAATGAGCTATGTCCAATGACCAATTAAAAATGCGTTTCCGCGTTTGGACGGGGCGCGGTTGGCAAAATGTGCGGGACGCCGGGGGCGGTGCGGCGGGAGCCTCGCGAGCAAGGGAGATCGCGTCGCTCGTGGGCGGGACGAAGGCCGGCCCGGCCCCCTACCGATGTCGGTCGGCGAGCTCGCGCAGGTAGGCGTAGCTGAAGAGGCCGGTGCGGTGCCGGTCGCTGAAGTCGAAACGTATGGCGTAGTTGCCGACCAGCTCCCAGCCGAGGACGGTGACACCGGGGAACTGTCGCGGGCCGTCGCCGCCGTATTTGTTGCCGAGGATGTCCTGTTCGCCGATGTTCTCCGCGCTGGGGGAGGCGGCGCGCAGCTCCTCGCCCGTGAAGTAGGTTTCCACGCCGTCATCCCAAGCGATGGCCACCTCGGAGCCGATGAGCTGGATGTTGACGGGATTTGGCATGATGGGAGGGCGGAGAAACGGAAACCTGAGACCTGAAGGAAAGCGAGCGGAGGTGAAAAGGGTTTTTTGGCTCGCGGGGGCGGGGCGGGGGCGGCGACGGTGCGGCTCTTTTCTTTCAACCCACCAGTATAAAACCATGCTCGTTCACACCGTCGTTTTCTGGCTTCGCAAGGATCTCACGCCCGCCCAGCGCGAGGAATTTCTCAAGGAGGGCCTCGAGTCGCTGCGCCCGATCGCGAGCGTGACCGAGTTGCACATCGGCACGCCGGCGCCGATCGCGCCGCGCCCGGTGGTGGACTCGAGCTACTCGTTCGCGATCACGGCGCTTTTCAAGGACGTCGCGGCGCACGACGCCTATCAGGTCGACCCGGTGCACAAGGCCTTCGTCGAGCGCTTCAAAACCTACTGGGAGCGCGTGCAGATCTACGACGCGATGTGAGGCGCGCGAGATCGGGCCGGGTTTAACCCACAGATAAACACAGATTGGCACAGATGAGGATGGAGGGCCCCTTCGTCTGTGATAATCTGTGTGATCTGTGGGTTCAGCGATCGGACCTCGGCGAGTCGAGGATGAGGGTGACGGGGCCGTCGTTGACAAGGGCGACCTGCATGTCGGCGCCGAATTCGCCGCGGGCGACCGGTTCGCCGAGTTCGGCTTCGAGCTGGCCGAGGAAAGTCTCGTAGAGGGCGCGGGCGAGCTCGGGCGGGGCGGCGCGGTGGAAGTCGGGGCGCGTGCCTTTGTCGAGCGTGCCGAAGAGGGTGAACTGGCTGACGACGAGGGCGCGGCCGCCGATCTCGCGAATGTTGCGGTTGAGCTTGCCGGAGTCGTCGGGAAAGAGGCGCGCGGCGACGAGCTTGCGCGCGAGCCAGGCGCCGGCCCCGGGCGTATCGCCTTTTTCGATACCGAGAAGAACGAGCAATCCGCGGCCGATGGCGCCGGTTTCTCGGCCGGCGACGGTGACGGAGGCGGAGGAGACGCGTTGGAGGACGAGGCGCATGGTGGGACCGAGCTTGGAGCGTGGAGCGGGGGGGCGTGGAGCAAGAAGGCGAAGCGCGGGCGCGAAAAAGCCCGGCTCGTTTGCGGGAGCCGGGCTTGGAAGTCGGGAGACGACGAGGGGCGCTCAGGCGCCGAGTTCGACGTGCGGATCGATGTCCGCGTCGTAGTCGATGCCGGGGATGCCGAAGCCGAAGAGCTTGAGGAACTCGGCGCGGTAGCCGGCGATGTCGGTGAGTTCGGCGAGATTTTCCGTGGTGACCTCGGGCCAGATCTTGGCGACCTCGGCCTGGACGTCGGGCTGCATTTCCCAGTCGTCGATGCGCACGCGGCCGGCGTCGTCGAAGACGAGACCGTCGCCGCCATACATCTGGGTGCGGAAGAGGCGGTCGATCTGCTCGATGCAGCCCTCGTGGGTGCCCTTGGCCTTCATGACCTTGTAGAGCATCGAAATGTAGAGGGGCACGACCGGGATGGCGGACGAGGCCTGGGTGACGAGGGCCTTGTTGACCGAGATGAAGGCGCGGCCGTAGCCGTTGAGCTTGAGGGTGGCGTTGATGGACTTGGCGGCGCGCTCGAGGTCGTTTTTGGCGAGGCCGATGGTGCCGTTCTTGTAGATGGGCCAGGTGAGCTCGGGGCCGATGTAGGAGTAGGCGACGGAGGTGGCGCCGGGGGCGAGGAGCTTGGCCTCGTCGAGGGCGTTGATCCACATCTCCCAGTCTTCGCCGCCCATGACGGCGATGGTGTCGGCGATCTCGGCCTCGTTGGCGGGATCGATGGAGACGGTGGAGACGACGCCCTTGTCGGTGTCGACGGTCTTGTTGCTGTAGGACTGGCCGACGGGCTTGAGGACGGACTTGTGGGTGACGCCGGTCTTCGGGTGGGTGCGGCGCGGGGAGGCGAGGGAGTAGACGACGAGATCGACCTGGCCGAGGTCGGCCTTGATGGCGGCGAGGACCTCCTGCTTGAGCTGGTCGGAGAAGGCGTCGCCGTTGAAGTTGCGGACGTAGAGGCCGGCCTTCTTGGCCTCGGCGGTGAAGGCGGCGGTGTTATACCAGCCGGGGGTGGCGGGTTTGCCGGGCTCGGAGGGGCGCTCGAAGAAGACGCCGATGGTGGCGGCGCCGGAGCCGAAGGCGGCGGAGATGCGCGAGGCGAGGCCGTAACCGGTGGAGGAGCCGATCACGAGGACCTTCTTGGGGCCGTTGGCGAGAGGGCCCTTGGACTTCACGTAGGCGATCTGTTCCTGCACATGCGCGGCGCAGCCGGCGGGGTGGGCGGTGACGCAAACGAAGCCACGGACTTTGGGTTTGATGACCATAAGTGGGAGAGAAGGTGGGAGAGGGAAAAGGTCCGTCCAGATTGTTTTGCGGAGGCCGGAGCGGTCAGGGGATCGGGAAGTCGGCGCGGCCGGCCCTGGCGAGTTCGCGGGCGCGCTTGTAGCGGGACTCCACTTCGGCGTGGGTTATGCGTGCGGCTCGAGGCGGAGCGGAGAGTTTTGGGAGCACTTTGGACGTTTCATCCACGGCGGAGAGGAGCTCGGTGTTATCGCGCTCGGCTTCGGAAAGTTTGGCGCGGAGTTCGATGAGAGATTTTTCCTGCGCGTCGATCGAGTCGCGCAACTTTTGGCGGTCCGCGTCGAATCGCCGCAACTGCGAGGTTGCGCGGAGAACGTAGTGATCGCGTGTGGCGACGAGGAGAATGAGTTGGGCCGCGAGGGCAACGAAGACGACCGCAAGGATGGGGCGGCGGGTGCGGGGCATGGGGGGAAGTCAACGAGCTCGCTGCGCAGGGAAACGGCCGGCTCAGGGAGCCGCAGGCGCAGGCGAGGGAGGCTGGGGGACGATTTCGCGATGCAGGCGCGTCTGGGCGGCGGCGAGGATGCGTTCGGCCTCGAGTTGGTTGCGCACGGCCTGGAGTTCCGCCCGGGCGAGACGGGCCTCCTCCTCGGCGAGGCGGACGCGGGAGCGAAGTTGATTCTGGCCGAGGCGAAGGGTGAAGGCGATCAGCGCGAGGACGAGCGCGGCGACAATCGCGGTCCAGCCGAGCCAGGCGGGGAAGGGGATGGCTTTGGACGCAGACGAAGAGGTGGTCACGACGGAGGAATGGACGGGGTGAAGATCGGAAACCGGAAGCGTGTGGAAAATGAAACGCGTCGGCCGGGCCGGATTCGGGATCAGTTGAGCACCCAGAGGCCGATGGTGCCGAGAACGATCAAGGTGGCGAGGACGAGCAAGGCGCGGCGTTCCTGGGCGGTGGTTTTGTGAAGCATGGCGACGGCTCAGTTGGGGGGCGGGGGCGGCGGCGCGTAGTGATCGTGGAGCGCGTAGGCGGGTTCCAAGGGAAGGGGCTGGATGAGCGGGAGCACGGATTCGAGCCGAAAAGCGGAACGCGGGCCGAGGAAGGCTTGGCGGGCGTGGTCGATGCTCGGTGAGTCGCGTTCGACAACCTGGGCGAGAAACGAGCCGGCTTCGGAGAGAAGCTCGGCGTCGGCATGCACGCCGCAGGCGGCGAACCAGGCGAGCAATTGGGGATAGTTCGAGTCTTCGGGCGGCAGAGGGGCGCGGCGATGGTGTTCGGCGACCAGGTGAAGGAGCGTGCGGTCGGGATGCGCGATGAGATGCGAGCTGAGGAGTTCCCAGATCGCGGGGTTAACAGGGAGGGCGAGGACCCGGCGCACGAGCGCGGCGCGTTCGGCGTCGCGGCCGAGATCGGCGAGGGCGTCGAGGCGGAGCCGGACTTTTTCCCGGTCGCCGAGCGGAAGATCGGAGCTTGCGAGTCGCGCGAGCACGAGGTCGGGACGTTTTTCCTCGAGCAGGCGGCGGAGCAGGTGGGTGCAGGCGAAGGGATCGCGTTCGTGCGCGAGGGCTTCGACGAGCAACTCCACCCGACGCGCGGTGTCTAGGGCGGGGAGCGTTTTTTCCAGGCGGAGCAGGGCCCGGTGCGACGGGGAAAGACGCGGGGCGTTGAGCAGTTCTTCGTCGATTGCGAAGCGTTCCACCCGGCGAACGGAGAAGACGAAGGCCTGGATCCAGGCGGGGGAAGGCGGGGTATCGCCGGAATCGAGCAGGCGGTCCCGGGCGAGGGGCGGGATGGCGGTGAAATGGCCGCGGGCGAGGAGGCCCCGATACCAGGCCTGGGCGGTTTGTTCGCGGTGTTCGGGGTGGTCGCGATAGAGTTGGGAAAAGACGTTGTCGGCGAGCACGGGCTGGCCGGCCTGCCAAAGCTGGGCGAGAAGGAATCCGGAGCCGTAGTCGGCGGGATTGAGTTCGTAGGCGTTGGAAAGGGCGAGAAGGGCCTCGGCGGCGCGGCCTTCTTCGCGGGCCGCGCGGGCTTCTTCGAGATAACGTTGCGCCTGCGCGACGCGCAGTTCGCGCCAGGCAGGAGGCCAGACGGTCTGGCGATAGGAGACCCGGTAGCCCATCGCGGAGAGGAGCGCGAAGGCGAGAAGCGTCACCGCGAGGTAGGCGGCGAGGCCGCCGCCGGCGAGCAGGAGAAGCGCCCGGCCCCAGAAAGGGCGGACCCGGGCGGTGTCGACGGAGCAGACCCACGCGCCGTCGGCGCGACGTTGCAGCAAGGGGCAGACCGCGCGGAAGCGTCCGGGGGAGTGAAGATGGGTGACGGCCTCGCAACCGGTTTCGTAGGCGCGGCCGGAATCGCTCGCGACTTGGCAAGGGCAGCGGTGGCGGCGGCCGCGCAGGATGTGCCAGGTTTTGCGGGTGTTCCAAGAAAGCGTGCCCCAGCCGAGGAGGAAGAGGTCGGATATCCAGCCGATCACTTCACGAACGCTGCGGGCAAGAAGGCCGGAGGGCGAGCCGGAAGAAGCGTGAAACCGGCGGGTTGCGGCCGTGAATCGCCGAAAAAACGCGATCTTCCGGTGGCGGATCGCCGGAACCTCTTTATCGGTGGCGCCGACGAACCTGAAACCGCTCAAAAACGCAAACGTCTTACCTCCGTCATGAAAATACTCCGTCTCCCCTCGATTCTCCGCGCCGGCGTCGCCGCCGCCGGTCTTTTCGCCGCCGCCGTGCTCGGCGCCGCCACCGTCGGCGAACCCGCGCCGGCCTTCACCTTGACCGACCTCGACGGCAAGACCCACAACCTGGCCGACTACAAGGGCAAGACCGTGATCCTCGAATGGGTGAACGCCGAGTGCCCGTTCGTGGTGAAGCACTACGACAAGAGCGGCAACCTCCCGGCCACCCAGAAGGCCGCCGCGGCCGAAGGCGCCGTGTGGTTGCAGATCAACTCCGCCGCGCCCGGCAAACAGGGCGATTTCGACGCCGAGAAGGCGAAGGCTTGGCAGGCCAAGCATGGCGTCGCCGGCGTGCCCTACTTCCGCGATGTCGACGGCACGGTGGGCAAGGCCTACGGTGCCAAGACCACGCCGCACATCTTCGTGATCAACCCCGAGGGCGTTCTCGTCTACAACGGCGCGATCGACAGCATCCGCTCGGCGGATCCGAAGGACATCGAAAAGGCCGAGAACTACGTGAAGAGCGCGCTCGAGGCCTTGAAGGCGGGCAAGCCGATCGCCACGCCGGTCACCCAGCCCTACGGCTGCTCGGTGAAGTATTGAGCGACGATTTGCAGCGCCGAGAGGCGTTGGTCATGGCAAAACGAATACAGGCGAAGCCACCCGGTCGCGGGTGGCTTTTTTGTCGTCGGACAGGGACGCGCCTCGAGGGATGTGGCGCGCGGGCATGGTTGTAGGAAACAGCTGAATACACGCGCTGGCCGGAGCCCGCCCGCATCGTCGTTCGCCGCGACGGTTCGCGCCTTCGACCAAGGGCTTGCCCGCGGCGAGGCGTGTCACATGGTCGGCGCGAGTCCGATGCCGAAAAAAGTCGTCAGCTTGGGAGACATCGCGGAAGCGGCTGGGGTGACGCGCATGACCGTGTCGCTGGCGTTGCGCAATCAGCCGGGGCGGGTGAGCGAGGAGGTGCGCAAGCGGATCCTCGCCGTCGCGAAGGAGCTGGGCTACCGCCCGGACGCACGAATCACCTCCTGGATGTCGCAGGTGCGCGCGAGCAAAAGCCGCGAGCCGATCCCCATCGGGTGGGTCAACGCCGACCCGGACGAGGACGCCTACCACCGCAAGAAGGAGCTGATCCCCTTCTTCGAGGGGGCGCAAAAACGCTGCGACGAACTCGGGTTTCGATTGGTCGACGAGTTTTGGTTGCGAGCGCCTGGAATGACCGGACCTCGCATGTCTCAGATTTTGTATAGCCGAGGTATCCAAGGGCTGATTGTCACCGCCTTCGATAAAATCTTCCGCATCCGGCTCGACTGGGAAAATTTTGCTATGGCCTCGTTCGACAACTCGCTCGTGGCGCCGCGTCTGCATCAGGCTTCACAGGATTATCATTACAACATGATGTTGGTGATGAAGCACCTGCGTCGCTTTGGTTATCGCCGGGTAGGAGTGTTTCTTTCGGCGTGGACCGAGGCGCGATCTTATCACGCCTGTGCCGGTGCCGTGTCCTATTTCCAACAACAGATTCCCGAGGAAGAACGGGTTCCGATGCTGCTGCAGGACAACCCTCGTGAACCCGGTCCGGAGTTCGGTCCGTGGCTGTGGAAATACCGGCCGGACGTCGTGGTCGCGCAGCACAGCGAGTTGGTAAATTGGTTAAATAAAGAGGGATATAACGTTCCGCATGACATCGGCGCGGTGCATATGGCCTTGGAGGACGACTGCGCCGACTGGGCCGGTGTCTGGGCGCGGAAACGCGAGATCGGTGCAGCCACAGCGGAACTTGTTATAGCACAATTGCATAACAATTCGTTTGGCATTCCGGAAACGCCTCAGGACGTTCGTATAGCGGGCAGGTGGCATCACGGTAAGACTTTGCTCACGCCGAAACCGTGTTGAAGCCGACTGGGCGTCGTTGCTGGTGCATCGATCACATGGCTTTCGGAAGCCGCTTACCCATAATTATAAAGACATCTGATTGCGTTCATAGTTTATGTAAACCTGTATGCTTGTTGCAGTGCGAAGAGATGGAGCCATGTCTACTCACGCTTCAGATATTCCCCCTCGCCCCTGCTGCTTACCCCTATGAAAGCATTTATGATTCGACTTGGTTTCGGCACCCCTCGTGGCCCCCTGTTTGCGGTGACCGCCACGGCTCTTTTGGGTTTCGTTGCGCCGGCGCACTCCCAGACTGTTGTGCACAGTTTTTCGGAAAATTTCGACTCACTGAACATCGGCGACTTGCACACCCAGGCCGGTTGGTCGGTTTCTAACGATAGCGCGCGACGTCAATTCAGCGAGGTCCGTGCGTATGGCGAAGGGAATAAGGTGTTCCGATTGTTGCCTAACGAATGGGCAGCCGTAAGCGTCAACCAATCGTTCATCAGCGAGGTGAACACGCTGTCGCTTTCGTGGACCATGCGCGCATTCACCGAATCTGAGCGCAGCGAGGTGATTTCCGAGACAGGAGGAGGAACGTGGACAAATCTGGCAGGCGGCGCTGAATTGATGGCAGGGCCCGAGAGGTATCAAAACCCAATACTGTCCGTCCTCATCCAGCGAAATGATAGCACGGGTAATCAGCAAATGCTCCTGTATAGCCAGTGGGATGCGTTTGAAGATAAATACGTTACCGTCCAAGTTCCTCGCACCGGCGAAAATTCGTTCCTCCCCAGCAATTCGATCACCTACCTCTTTTCGGTGACCGTAAATCTGGAGAACCACTCCTATTCCTTTTCCGTCAGCGACGCGTCCGACTCTTCCGTGATCTGGACGTCCCCGGCGGCGATTGCGATAAACCCCAACGCGTCCTTTCCCAAATATTTGCGGCTCCGGGCGCAGGGAAACAATGCAGCCGGTGCTGTCTTCGACGACGTGGTTCTGCAACAGATGCATGTTCTCGCCCCGATTCCCGAGCCGAGCTCGTTTGCCATTCTAGCGGGGGCCGCCGCCATGGGCTTGGTTGTGACTCGCCGTCGTCGATAACGTCGACGATTCCATGCATCATGGGAACGATCTAATGGAAAGGATCGTTCCCTTTCATTTTCCCCCTCCACCCCAAATTGCTCCTCGCGATGAAACCCCCTCGCGCCTTCACGTTGATCGAACTGCTGACCGTCATTGCGATCATCGGTATCTTGTCCGCGATTCTCCTGCCGGTGGTCGGTTCCGTGCGTGAGAGCGCGCGCACGTCACGCTGTGTCTCCAATCTGAGGCAATTGGGTGTTGCCTATAGTCTTTATACCCAAGAGAATCGGGATTATGCTCCGATGGACAACGACGTGGGGGAATCATGGCCGGTCCTGTTGATGCGCGTCGTGATGGGACAACAGCAGGCCAATAAAATCAAACAGGATGGCGACACCGGCAATCCTCGTCCCTACCCGCTCCTAGTCTGCCCCACGATCGATACTCCGCCGAAGAACTACTACAATTCGAGCTATGCGATTAATGTTAATCTCCTGTCGCGCTTGAATAGCGCGAACCGGAACGGCCCACCGTATATACGGCCGAATCGTTTGGTGAACAGTCCGGGACAGGTCATCCTCGCGGTGGAAGCGCCGGGAGCGGCGGGGATTAGAACTCTGCATCCCGGGGTCACGTGGGATGAGGCCCAGCTGGATATAGTGTTTCGTCACAAGAACAAGAGCCTGACCAATGCGGTCTATTTCGACGGACACGTCGCCTCGATCACGCGGGGGGACGCCCCGAATAGTCTTCCCAAAATGACCTATGGGAAAGTGCTTCCTTGGCGCGACTGGGATTGGTGAGCGGTCTGAATGATGTGCGGACGTGTTTTATAAATTTTAACGGTCGGGTGTTTTATGATGTCTTTCGGCAAATCCTCTCTTTGGCGTCGTTTCGCCGTGTTTTCGTTTATGGTGGGCATGGGCGCCACGTTGCAGGGGCAGGCACTGCTCACGCGGCAGGTGGTTCCCGACGACGAGTTGATCGCGAACAGCATCTTGGCGGTAGTCGGTTCCAAAACGTGGCCCGAGGGCTGGAAGCAGCGGGGCAACCGCGAGCACAGCAAGCTCGTGCCGCGCGTTCCGGGCACGGACCTGTCGCAGGGACGGGTTTTTGAGTTCTCGGCCAAGAACGCCGGCGCGCAGCAGGTGGTGCTGCTCGGGCGGGATTGGGCCACGCTCGAGGTCCGCTATTTTATGAAGACCGAGGACGTGGTTCGCGGGAGCGCATCCTGGCAGGATGCCCGCGTGGCGCTGCGGTATATCGACTCCCAGTGGAACACCGTCACGCCGTGGCCGAAGGTCAAGGGCGCGAGCGGGACGTCGGACTGGCGCGAATATGTGCTCGAGTTGCCGATTTCGGAGGGCGCCGACGCCTTGGTCGTCGAGCCGGCGATGTTCGGCGAGTCGGGCACCGCGTGGTTCGCGGACATCTCGGTGCGGGTGGTGGCGTTCAAATCCGACGGTTCCGCCAGGAAGACCGAAAAAGGCGCCAAATCCGGATCCGCTCGTTAAGCGGCAGCAACCCGGCGCGCGCGTCGCGCCTTCGTGGCTCATCCGCGCCGTCGTTTGTTCGGCGGTCGTTCGCACCGTCGGGTGCGGCCGCGGTCGATTTTTATCTGTAACCAAATTCTCGATACGATCCTCGTCGACTAAATGATTTTCCCTTTTTGCCCCCAACGTTCCGTGTCGTTCCGGTCCGCTCATGCCCGTTTCCGGCCCCGGACGGTGACATGGGCTCTCCTGCTGGTGTCGGTGATGATGGCCTGGGCTCCGGCGGGGCGGGCGAATCCCTCCGAGGTCAACCTGATCAAAAACGGAACGATCTCCACGGATGCCGGAAATGAATGGCCGGCGGAGTGGTTGAAGAAAGGGCCGGCGGACGGCGCCCGGGTGGTCGTCCTTCCGGTTGGTGACGGCGAGGAGCCCCGACGCGTTTTCGAGTTTTCCCGTCCCAATGCGTCGGCGCAGCAGGTGATCGCGCTGAAGCCGGATTGGTGGAAGCTGGAGCTTCGTTTCCGTATGAAGACGGAGCAGGTCAGGCCCGGCGCCGCGGATTGGCGCAACGCACGGATGGCGCTGCGCTACGTGGACCCCAATTGGAAGACGGTCGCGCCGTGGCCGAAGAACGTGGGCCTCCAGGGCACGCACGATTGGGCGGAGAAGGTGGTGACGCTTACCATCCCGAACGCGGCGACCTCTCTCGTGGTGGAGCTTGCGATGTTCGGCGAGTCGGGCACCGTGTGGTTCTCCGACATCTCGCTGCGCGTCGTCGCGCGTCGTCCGGAAAAGACGGACGCGGAGAGCCCATTCGGGCCAGGTGTGGATCCGTGGTCGTTCGATGCGGCTTGGAGGACTTCGTCGGCGACGCGCGAGCGCGTCTCGCTCAACGGATATTGGAAGTTTTTCCCGATTCACACGAAGCCCTTCGACGGTTCGGCCGCCGCCGACAAACTTCCGAAGGAGGGCGAGGGCTGGGGCTTCTTCAAGGTGCCGGGGATCTGGAGCTCGGAGAACCGCAACGAGCAGCCGGTGATCTACTCGCCGTGGATCGAGTTTCGTCTGGCGGAGGAGAAGGTCGCCAAGGACGCGTTTTCTCAGGCTTGGTATAAGCGTCGTATAGATATTCCTGATACGTGGGCCGGCAGTCGGGTCGTGTTGCGTCTCGAGGACGTGCAGGGACACGCCAAGGTGTTCGTCGACGGTCGCGCGGCGGGCGAGATCGGATGGCCGGGCGGGGAGCTCGATCTCACCGCGCATGCGACGCCGGGGCGCTCGCATGAGCTGGTCCTGCTCGTCTCGGATCAGGTGTCGGCGGAGAACCCGTATCTCCCCTTGTCCTTCAAGGAGCGGCTCGCCTCGGGCGCGAGCGTGCGCGGGAAGAACCGCGGACTTTGCGGCGACGCCTGGCTGACGTCGTTGCCCGACCCGGCAAAAGCCGGACCGCAACTCGGCCAGATCCTGGTGCGCACCTCGGTTCGCGAGGGCACGATCGCGTTTCGCACGCCGTTTGTTGCGCCCGTGGACGGGGCGGCGCTGGCGGATTTGGTTTTGCGTGCGGAAATTTTCGATACGGCCGGTCGCAAGGTGAAGACGGTCGAGTCGAACCGGGGCGTGCTGAGCGAGGCGAAGCCGTGCGCCGAGGCACCCTTGCCCGGCGAGCGTATTGTCACCTGGGGCGGAGCGTGGAGGCCCGGCTCTCCGGACGGTCCGTCCTTGTGGAGCCTGGAACATCCAAACCTTTACACCGCGCGTGTTGCCGTGGTGCGCCGGGATCGCATGTCCGGCGCAGAGCGGATCTTGGACGAGACCCTGCCGGTGCGTTTCGGCTTCCGCGAGTTCTCGATCGCGGGGCAGCACATGTATCTCAACGGCACACGGAAGACGCTCATCGCCCTGCAGATTAGGAACAACATGCATCCGTCGTCCTACATGGCGGGCATGGACGTGTGCCGCGACACAATCTCGAACATCAAGGAGCTCGGCGGAAATTTCGCGACGTTGCACAACTATCAGGTGGAGCCGGGCCAGACGGGCCACGCGGGCAACCTGTTTCGCGCCGCGGACGAGATGGGACTGATGCTGTCGCTCACCTTGCCGCATGCGCGTTCCTACGGCTGGGAGCTGGACAAACCCGAAGTGCGGGCCTCCTACGCGAGGCTCTCGCGGTGGTTGATCGAGCAGTATGGCAACCACCCGTCGATCGTGATGTATGCGACGAGCCACAACTCGCTCTACAACCAGGACATCAATCCGCTGAAGGCGAACGTCGGCGAGTGGGCGAAAGCCGACGAGACCCTCTACATGGACCAGGTGAACAAAACGAACCTGTCGGGCCGTCGTCGGCAGGCGTTCACCATCATCGATCCGCTCGTCGGTGTTTTCGATCCGAGCCGCATCGTCTACCACCACTCGGCCGGCAACGACCGGACGATGATCACGCACAACGACTACCCCAACTGGTCGCCGCCGCAGGAGCGCGCGGAGTTTCGCGCCTACTGGGCGGAGCACGGTCAAAAGCCGCTCTTTCTGATCGAATACGGGCTGCCGCACACGGCCTCCTTCACGAGTTATCGCGGGCCGCACTTCATCTACAACAAGGCGGCGCTGGACGATCCGAAGTGGTGGTTGGATTCCGAATACGCCGCGGCGTTTTTCAACCAGGAGTCGTATCGGACCTCGGCGAAAAAGGCCGAGTCCCGCCGGGCGCACATCCAGCGCCTGCTCAGCGGAAAGCCGGCGGGGTGGGGGAAGCTCAAGGAGGCGACAAACTACTACGACGTGCTGGCGTTGCACATGCGGCAGTTCATGCCGGCGTTTCGCACTTTCGGGGTGTCGTTTCAGCTCTGGGACATGGAGGAGTTGTGGGAACGCGATCCCGACGCCCCGCGTCAGTGGCATCCGGGCGATCGCGAGCGGACGGTCGAGGTGGCCGACGTATCCGCTCCAGGAATACGGCCTGACTACCATGGTCTCGCCTGGCAGCGTGTTTATGATCGTCCAGGCGGCTCGTTTTGGCTGGAGACCAGCGCAACGCGCGAGATGCGGCGTTGGAAGCTCCCGGTGCTGGCCTACCTCGGCGGCGGCGATCCCGACATCGCGGGCTTCACCGAGCGTTCGCACAACTTCGGGCCGGGCGATGCGGTGAAAAAGCAGGTTGTCGTGGTCAACGACAGCGAGCACCCGGTCGAGTGCCGTTACGCATGGCGGCTTGAGGGCGCGGGCCTGTCCGGTTCCGGACACCTTCGCGTCGCCCCGGGCGAGCAGGCGCGCGCGCCGGTGGAGTTTACTTTGCCGCAACATCTGGCGGCGGGACGCCATATGCTCGCGGTCGATTTTACCTTCGACACCGAGGCCGCGCAGTCCGACTCGATGGCGATCGATGTTCTCGCTCCGGTGGAGAAGGGGCGTCGCGGTTCGGTCGCGTTGTTCGATCCGGTGGGCGATTCGGCGAAGACGCTGACCCGACTCGGTATCGAACACACGCGCTACACCTCTGCCGCCGCGCTGCCTCGGGGCGAAGCGTTGCTGAATAGCGGAACCCTGCTGGTGATCGGCCGCGGTGCGCTGAGCGAGGGCGTAAAGCTTCCGCAACTGACCGCCGTGCACCAGGGATTGAACGTGCTGGTGTTCGAGCAGACGGAGACGGCCCTGCAGCGTATCGGCGGTTTCAGGACGCAGACCCTGCGTGTGCGAAACGTCTTTGCGCGTGTGCCGGGGCATCCCGCGCTGAGCGGCATCGCCGATGCCCATCTGGCCGACTGGCACGGCGATTCGTCGTTGATCGACAAGTTTGAGAACTCCCGCGACACGAACCGTGATCAGCCCTCGACCGATTGGTGTGGTTTCCGCAACGCCCGTGTTTGGCACACCAGCAATCGCGGCGCGGTGGCGACCGTGTTGATCGAGAAGCCTTCGGTGGGCGATTTCCTCCCCTTGGTTGATTGCGGTTTCGATCTCCAATACAGCCCCTTGATCGAGTGGCGGCCGGCGGCGCGCGGTTCGATGGGCGGACGCCAGGCGCAGACGCCGGGGCGCATGCTGCTCTGCCAGTTGGACGTGACCGAGCGCACGCGTCCGGATCCGGCGGCCGATCGCTTGATTATCAATATCGTCGATTCGTTGCGCGAACGCGTGTCCGTGCGAAATCGTCCGCTCGTCTACGCGGGCGATGCGCGCGGCCGGGAACTGCTGAAGACCCTCGGCTTCGTCGCCGAAGCCTACGATCGGAAGACGCTGTCGGACGACGCGGTGCTCGTGCTCGGGCCGGGCGCGCCGGTGATCGACAACCTCGACAAACGCGTCGCGACGGGGCTGCGCGTCCTGACCATCGGCCTGGGCAAGGCCGACCTGGTCCGGCAATGGCCCGAACGATTTGCGTCGGCCGAGGAGACCGAGCTTGTGCCGAGTTGGATGGACGCGGAGGCGCTTGGCGTCGCCGAGTTCGCGGGCATCTCCAACGCTCAGACGCATTGGTGGGCCTTCCCGCGCTCGGTGGCCTTGCCGGATTCGCCCGACGCGAAGGGCAACAACGTGCTTCAGCGCGTGGGCATGGGACGAGGCGTCATCGTGTTCTCGCAGGGCGCGCCGTGGTTCTTCGATGGCGACGACAGGCCGTGGGAACGCACCACGTGGCGTCAGTCCGTGTTTCTTGTCTCGCGACTGCTGCACAATCTGGGAGCGTCGGCGCGAAACACCGGCGCACTGGAGACCTTGCTGGCGAATGGCACAACCGGACGCGCCAAGCCGTGGATCAACACCCATTATCGTCAGACGCCCGTGCAATCGGACGATCCCTACATCTACTACCGCTGGTAACCCGATGACCGAAACCATGAATCCTCCCGCCTCGGCCCAGCCGATGGCCAAGATCGACGAGCGGGGAAATTATCTTCCGTTTCCCGGAACCACCGTGGTGGCCGCCATCCGAGACGCCGATCTGCCCCTTTGGCGGGCGCTTCACGCGGCGCTCGATTCGCTCGATGTAGTGAAGGAACACTACGCGCTGCTTCCGGCGGAGAGTTACCACATGACGACGAGCGATCTCTTCACGGCTCGGGAGCACGGCCTGGCCCGGATCGAGGGCGAGCTTCCTCATCTGCGCGAGTTTCACCAAGCGTTGGTCGAAAACGCCTACGAGCCGTCGATCGTGGTCGAAGGGTTTTCCGTCAGACCGAACGTCTGTCGCCTGAACCTCGCGTTTTCCGAGGAACAGCAGGCGATAAACAAGGATGTTTGCGAACGTTTCGGCTTTCTCGACCGAATCCCGCTGGTGTTTCACATCACGCTTGGTTATTCGTTCCGGCCGACGTCGGAGCGGATCCGCGACACGATTTCGGAGGCGATCGGCGCGACGCTGAAATGCTGGGGCAAGCGATATGTCCTGGACCAGCCGCGGCTTTGTTACTTCGACGACATGACGAAGTTCATTCCGTGGGACGCGCGGAGCTGGCCGTGGGCAATGGAATCCTCGACTTTCGCCGCGAAACGCTGAACGCACTCCGCTTATGTCGACCGCGATTCGAAACGTCGTCTACCTCCACACCCACGACATGGGGCGCTATATCGGGCCCTATGGACATGCGATCCCGACGCCGAACCTGCGGGCGTTCGCGGAGCACTCCACGCTTTTCCGGCAGGCTTTTTCCTGCGCGCCGACCTGTTCGCCGAGCCGGGCCGCCTTGCTCACCGGCGTGACGCCGCACGAAGAGGGGATGCTCGGGTTGGCCCATCGCGGTTTCGCGCTTCGCAACCCCGGGCGTCACCTCGCGGCCTTTCTGCGGGAGCGTGGTTTGCTGACCGCGCTCGTCGGGGTGCAGCACGAGTTCGCCCACGGGGCGTCGTTGCCCTATGAATACGTGGCGACGATGCCCGACGGTTCGTCGCTTCCCTCCGATCGGGAACGCGTCGAGGCGGCGGTGGCCTTTCTCGAGCGCGAGCACGAGCGGCCGTTCTTCCTTTCCTGCGGATTCTCGCTGCCGCACCGGGGCTTCGAGACCGCGGACTATTCGGTTTACCGGCCCGACCGCATACAGCCGCCCGCGCCTCTGCCCGACACGCCGGTCGTCCGGCGGGACATGGCGGACTATCACCACACGGTGAATCTCGTGGATGCGAGCATCGGTCGCGTGCTCGACGCGTTGAAGCGCACCGGACGCGAGCGCGACACGCTGGTGATCGTGACCACCGATCACGGCATCGCGTTTCCGCTCATGAAGTGCAACCTGACCGACCACGGCATCGGCGTCGCTCTCATGGTGGCGTATCCGGGGAATCCGTCGGCGGGCGAGGCGTCGGACGCGCTGGTTTCGCAGATCGATCTTTATCCGACGATCTGCGACCTGCTGGGGATCGCGCCGCCTGCGCATTTGCAGGGGCGGAGCCTGCGGCCCCTGTTCGAGCGGACCGCGGAGAAGGTGAGGGACGAGGTTTTCGCCGAGGTGACCTTTCACGTCGCGTATGAGCCGATGCGTTGCGTGCGGACCGATCGCTACAAATTGATCGTGCGCCACGAGCAGGGGCGTCGGCCCCTGTCCAACTGTGACGCCTCTCCGAGCCGAACCGCGTTGATGGAAGCGGGATGGGGCGAGCAGACGCTGCCGTCCGTCGAACTCTACGATCTGTTCTTCGATCCGAACGAAGCGTGCAACCGGGCCGACGATCCGCGACTGGCGGAGGTGCGCCGCGAGCTCGAGGCGAGGCTGATGCGCTGGATGCGTGATACGAACGATCCCTTGCTCGCGGGACGCGTGCCGATCCCGCGCGGGGCCTTGGTCAACACCGTCGATTCCGTCGAACCGGAGGAGGGGCCGTTCGAGCCGTCCGGCGAGATGTGAGGCGCGCCGCCGCAAGCCCGGCGAAGGATGGCCGCAAGAAGGCGCAGGAGGCGCAAAGAGTGATGCGCTTTCGCGGTGAAATTCCGAGGAGGACGAAATCCTGTCGGTCAGGCTGCCGGCCTAGCTGCCCGGCCAGCGGCCGGGCCTACCGCGACTGTGCCTCACTTGGCCTCCGAGCCGACGGGCCGCTTAGCGCGGCTCCAGGCTTTCGGGATCGGTGAAGACGTAGCGACGGGCGAGCTTCGTGTAACTCTCGACCTGGGCACGTTCCCAAGACTCGTCGCGTCCGAGTTCCTCGGCGAGGAGTTTGGCGACGGCGGAGGAGGCCTCGATCGAGGCCTTCGCGTCGAGCACCAGCGAGCGGGTGCGCCGCGCGAGCACGTCCTCGACGGTGCGGGCCATCTCATGACGGGCGTGCCAGACGACCTCGGCGCGCGTGCAGGAGAGTCGTTCGTGGACGGGGGACGCGAGCTCCGCCCTTTCGGAGGCGAGCCGGGCGATGGATTCCGCCTCGGCTCCGTATTCGGAATACGGATGCGCGGCGGGGCGCTCGACCCAGCCATGGAGCCCCAGATGGGTGGTCCGGCTGGCGACATCGGGCAGGCCGGCGACCTTAGCGGCGCGGTCGGCGACATCCTCGGCCATCTTGCGGTAGGTGGTCCATTTTCCGCCGGTGACGGTGATGAGACGCGATTCGCCGAGCACGATGGTGTGGTCGCGGGAGAGGGCGGCGGTGTTGGACGGATCGCCGTGTTTCACCAGCGGGCGCAGCCCGGCGTAGACGCTGAGCACGTCGTCGGCGGCCGGGTCTTTGGCCAGATACTTGCGGGCGTGGTCCATCACGAAGTCGCGTTCCTCGGCGAGTGCGCGCGGCTCGGTGGCGATGCCGTCCACGGGGGTGTCGGTGGTGCCGACAATCACGTGATTTTTCCACGGCACGGCGAAGAGCACGCGACCGTCGGCGGTCTTCGGGACCATGAGGGCGGAGTCGCCGGGGAGAAATTCGCGGGGAAGCACGAGATGGATGCCCTGGCTGGCGGCGACGAGTCGCGTCGCCTCGGGCGTATCCATGTGGCGGATATCGTCGACGAAGACCCCGGTGGCGTTGACCACGCATTTCGCGTGCACGGTGAACTCTTCGCCGGACTCCAGATCGCGGACCAAGGCGCCGGCGACGCGTCCGTTCGTCTTCACCAGGGCGACGCATGCGCAATAGTTGGCGACGATCGCCCCGTGGTTGGTCGCGGTGCGGGCGAGGGTGATGGCCATGCGCGCGTCGTCGAACTGTCCGTCGTGGTAGATTACGCCGCCGACGAGCCCCTGGGTCTCCACGGTCGGTAGGCGACGGATGACTTCTTCGCGCGAGATCATGCGTGAAGGGCCGAGGCTGAGGGAGCCGGCCAACCAATCGTAGGCCTTCAAGCCGACGCCGTAGAAGAATCGGTTCCACTGCGAGTAGCTCGGGATGACGAACGCCATGTCATGGGCTAGGTGGGGAGCGTTGCGCAGGAGGTGTCCGCGCTCGCGCAACGCTTCGCGCACGAGCGAAATATTGCCCTGTTTCAGATAGCGCACGCCGCCGTGGACAAGTTTGGTGGAGCGACTGGAGGTGCCTTGCGCGAAGTCTCCGCGTTCCACCAACGCCACGCGCCAACCGCGGGTGGCGGCTTCGACGGCCGTGCCGAGGCCGGTCGCTCCGCCTCCGATGATGAGAAGGTCGAAGGTTTCGCCGGATCGCAGATGGTCGAGTGCGCGTGTGCGTTGCATGGGGCGTGTGTGGGAGAACGTGTCGTGGCGTCGCGGCCGGGATCAGGTCCGAACCTCCAGACGGGAGGTTTCGAGGAGGGCGCCCAATTCGCCGACATCTTCGACGACGAGATCGGGGGGCGGCGTGCTTTGTTGCGCCTGCGCGCGGGTGGCTTCGCCGGTCAGGACGAGGACGCCGAGCGCGCCGCTTTCGCGGGCCAGAGTCATGTCGGTGGAGAGGCGGTCGCCGACCATCGCGACCTCGTCGGGACGGAGCCCGTGGCGCGTCAGGATGCCGTCGAGCATGCGGGGGCTGGGTTTGCCGATGTAGATCGGCGGAACGCCGGTGGCGGCTTCGAGGGCGCGGCAGATCGCGCCACAGTCGACGAGCACGGTGGGCTGGTCCGTGGGGCAAACCAGGTCCGGGTGGCTGGCGAGAAAGGGACGACCGCGGGAGATCCACCACGCGGCGCGGGTGAGCCGTTCGTAGGAGAGCGTGGTGTCGAAACCGACCACGACGGCGTCGGGCTCGTCCTCGCAGGAAAAGTAGCCGAGCTGGCCGAGTTCGTTTTGCATGCTCGGCGTGCCGAGGACGAAGAGCCGGCGCGCATCGGGGAGGTGGAACCGCAGGTAGTCCGCGGTGGCGTGGGTGGATGTGATCAATTGCTCCGGGGCGGCGTGAATGCCGAGCCGGGCGAGCTTGCGCAGGTAGTCGTCGCGGCTGCGCGAGGAATTGTTGGTCAGGAAGGAGTAGCCGATGTCGAGCGCCTTGAGCTTCTCCAAAAAGGGCAGGGTGCAGGCGAAGAGGCGGGAGCCGAGGTAGATGGTGCCGTCCATGTCGAGGGCGACGTGGCGGATGCGGCGAAGCGCTGTAGTGGGGAACGTCATACGGGGTTGCCCGGGCGCCCGGGCGTCTTGGCGTCGCTTGGCTCGAGCATCGCGTAGGCGAGGCCGGTGATGTGGCTGTGGATGCGGCGGAAGCCGTTGAGGTAGTCGAGGAAGTAGCCGCTCACGATCTGCCCGACGGTGTCGCCGGCGCGGATGCGCTCGTAGTGGACATGCTGGAGGCGGCGGCATTCCTCGTTGAAGGCGCGGGTCTCGCCGGCGAGCGATTCGGCGGCGGCGGTGTCGGGCCGCGCGAGGAGACTCATGACGCTGTCGAAGCGGAGGAGCAGTTTTTCGTGGATACGACGCAGGTCTTCCCAGTCGGAATCGGGCAGCGCGACGCCGTCGGTCTGTTGTTTGGCCACCACGTCGCAGAGGTTTTTCTCCAACTGGTCGCCCACGGCTTCGAGCTCGGTGGTGAAGTGCATGAGCCCGAGCTGCCAGCGGTTGTCCTGCGGGCTTTTTTCGCCGGTGATGCGGCTAAGATAGTCGATGAGCTCGCGGTTGAGGCGGTCGACGGCGTCGTCGTTTTTCTTCACGCGGCGGGCGAGCTCGACGTTGCCCTCGCGGCAAGCCTTCCAAAAGGCCTCGAGCTGGGCGCGGACCTTGTCGGCCATGCGGAGGGCCTCGCGGGTGGCGCGGGAGAGGGCGAGCGACGGCGTGTCGAGCGCGCGAGGGTCGAGATGGCTTTCGATCCTGGCCTCGACGCCCGGTTCGGGCGCGGGAATGAGCGCGTTGCCCAGGCGGACGAAGAGCGGTATCCAGATAAGCGCTACGAGTCCGGTGATGAGATTGAACAAGGTGTGGCCGGTGGCGGCCTGCTGGGCGGAGTCGCCGGGGAGGAGGTCGAAGAGCCGGTGCGACGTGGCGTCGAAGACGAGGAGCGGAATCGCGAGCGTGAGCTTCGCGAGGATGTTGGCGACGCCCAGACGTTTGCCCTCGAGCGTGCGCCAGCCGGCGATGAGCGTGCTCACGCCGACGCCGACATTGGTGCCGACGATCCACGGGATGAGCAGGGCGGCGCCAAGGAGACCGGAGGCGCAGAGGCCGATGCCGAGGCCGATGGTGGCGGTGGAGCTTTGCAGGACGATGACCAGGGCCAGGGTGCCGAGGCACACCGCCCACGGGCTGTTTTGAAGAATCACGAATAACTGTCGCGCGGACTCGGAGTGCGTCATGCGTTCCGCGCCGTGTCCGATCCACTGGATGGCGAGAAAGATGAACCCGAGCGCGAGGAGGCACTGGCCGGTGCCGCGCCAGGACTCGCGTTTGGCGTAGAGGAAGCCCGCCACTCCGAAGACGATTCCCCAGATGGCGTAGTCCTGGATGCGGAACGCCATCGCCTGCACGGTGACCGTCATGCCGACGTTGGCGCCGAGCACCATGGCGAGCACGCCGCCGATCTGGATGCGCGGATCGGAAAGCAGTTGAACGGCCAGAAGCGAGATGCTGGCGGAGGAGGGCGTGGCGGCGCCCGCCACGATTCCGGCCGCGAAGGCCTTCGGGCGGCTTGCGGCAAGGCGAGACATCCAAGCGAGGAGTTTCCCGCCGAAGAGTCGGTCGAGGCCTTTTCTCAGGTAACGGATCCCGAAAAGGATCAGGGCGATGCCACCGGCGATTTCCATTCCGCTCATAATACGGTGAGCCTATACTACAGATGTTGCCGGAGCCAACCGGGGCGGTCGGTTGTGATGCCATCGACGCCGAGTTCGGCGAGTTCGCGGGCACGTGCGGCGTCGTTGACGGTCCAGACGTAGAGGCGGAGGCCGGCGTCGCGGATACGTCGCACGAAGTCGGCATCGATCGGCCAATGGTGGCTGAGGTTCAGGCCGGTGAAGCCGGCGTCGCGGGCTTGGGCGATGAACGCGTCGAGGTCGGCGAGGTCGCGCGGTTTCCCTTCGTGCGAGGCGCCCGCCAGTCCCAACGCGGCGCAGTCGGGCAGGGCGGCACGGGCGAGGCGCAGGATATCAAAACCAAAAGAGATGAGGGTGATCCGATCCGGCGAGATCGGCCCGGCGGCGATCGCCCGGTGCAGAGCGGGCACCACGGCGGAGTCCTTGCCCTTGATTTCGATCACGATACCCTTGCCGGCCGGGATGGCGGCGAGCGCGTCCGCGAGCGTCGGCACTTTCTCGCCGGCGAATTCGGGGCCCTTCCAGCTGCCGGCGTCGAGGGCGTGGATGTCCGCGAGCGTCATGTCGGCGATCACGCCGGGGTGGCCCGTGGTGCGCTGCAACGTGGCGTCGTGCATGACCACGATCTGGCCGTCGGCCGTGAGATGAATGTCGATCTCGACCGCATCGGACTGCTCGGCCCAAGCGCGTCGGATCGCGGCGAGGGTGTTCTCCGGAGCGACGTAGGATGCGCCACGGTGGGCGATGAGGATGGGGAGCTTCGACATGGAGGGGCGGCCGAGTGGGCGTCGGCGACTTGGTTTTCTGTGGAAAACGAGTGCGGAATCGGCCGGCCTGTTGCAAGTCTGAATGATTGCTAGTTGTTTATATTCAGTGTCATGCGGTAAGTTTTGGTCAAGGTTTCCCAAGTCTGTTTGCTCGGTTTTCCGGTTTTCCTTGAGAAAACCAATAAAGCCAAATTCGGTGGACCCGGGATAACCAAGTATTCCCAATCCTCGACGTTGGTTTCCCAACTTTGGGGAGAATCGTCTCACGAACTGATTTTTCTTTCGTCCATGCTGCTTTCGGAACGCCATCAGGCCATTCTTGCGCTGATTGAGGAGCACAACGTCGTGCGCACGGTGGACCTGGCGCGTCGGTTTGGCGTCACGGACGAGACGATCCGCAAGGACCTCGACGCATTGGCGGCGGAATCGCGGCTGTTGCGTATCCATGGAGGCGCTACACGCGGCGCGGATACACGACACGATCTGCCCCTGCCGGAGCGCGCGGCGCTGCATCCGCGGGAAAAGGCGATGGTGGCGCGCGAGGCGTGCAAACTCATCCAGCCGCGCGACACGGTGTTTTTGGACGCGAGTTCCACGGTGCTGACGATGACGCGTTATCTCGGCGATCAGGCGGTGACGGTGTTGACCAACGCGCATCACGTGATCGTGGCGCTCGGAGGACGTGCGAATTGCGACCTCATCTGCACGGGCGGCAACTACGAGGAGCGCTCACGTTCCTATGTCGGCCCCGGCGCGGAGGAGGCGCTGCGCCGCTTCGTGATCCGCTGGATGTTCGTCGGGCTCGACGGGCTCCATCCGGAGCTGGGGGCGAGCGAACTTAACCCCGGGCAGGCGGTGTTGAAGGAGCGGATAATCCCTCGTGCGGAGAACGTCTGCGTGGTGACGGACCACACCAAGCTGGGGCGCACGACGCCCTTCCTGTTCGCGCGGCCGGATCAGATCGACGTCTTGATCACCGACGACGGAGCGGATCCGGAGATCTTGAAACGTTTCGAGGATCGCGGCGTGCGGGTGATCGTCGCTCGGGAGGAGGCGCCGCCGGCGAAGGCGCGCTCGCGTCAGAAGACCACGCGGTAGGTGGGCAAACAGAAAAGGCGCCAAGTGTATCCGAATAGCGGATACCGCTTGGCGCCGGTGTGAATGAACGAGTGATCGGGCTGTTCTGCTCGCGGGTGGGGTGCGGATCAGGGGATTCGGCGAACGTATTCAGACTTTAACCACAGATGTCGCAGATGAACACAGATATCGAACCCTCGCATCGTGCCTCGGGTCGTGTCTGCGCATATCTGGAGGAGCTGTGGTCGGAATTTTTGATTCCCAAACTCTAACAATTAACCGCCGGCGGTTCAGACCTTCACCTGGAAGAGCTCGTCGTGCATGACGCCTTCGGCCACGCGGTTGACGGTGCCGGTCATGCGGATGGCGAAGCCGTCGGAGATGCGGATGCCGATCTTGCCGCCGGGCATGTGGACGGTGACGTCGCCGTCGACGAGGCCGAGCTTGTGGGCGACGGCGGCGGCGGCGCTGGAGCTGCTGCCGGAGGCGAGGGTGTAGCCGGCTCCGCGCTCCCAGATCTCGATGCGGATGTTGGCGCGGTCGAGGACTTGCAGGAACTGGACGTTGGTCTTGCGCGGGAAATTGGGGTGCGTCTCGAGGTGCGGACCGTATTTGTGCGCGATCTCGGCGGAGACTTCGGGGAGGGGGAGCACGCAGTGCGGGTTGCCGATGGTGGCGGAGCAGTAGGTGAACTCGCGGTCGAGGACCTGGATCTTCTCGTTGATGACCTCGCGCTCGGGGCCGACGTGCGGGATCTTGGTCGAGACGAAGCTCACGTTGCCCATCTCGACGGTGATGAGCGCGCCGTTGTCCTTGATCTCGGACTCCACGACGCCGCCGGGCGTCTCGATGGTG